>Ga0315288_10000024_pt1 | contig 181650 bp, 127 predicted proteins | sample YL17G11_20_MG_FD_203454 | JGI IMG/M metagenome (GOLD analysis project Ga0315288, IMG submission 203454) | Sediment microbial communities from Yellowstone Lake, YNP, Wyoming, USA - YL17G11_20 | ecosystem: Environmental > Aquatic > Freshwater > Lake > Sediment | place: USA: Wyoming | collected... | reverse complement strand
AATAGATCCTTGACATCTTTTATGTCAAGGATCATCCCCCGCCACGTGCATGGTTTGTTTATTTAGTGAAATCCCCCGAAGCAGATTTAGCAAACGCATTCCTACACAGATTAAAATCTGTGGTCTCATGCGAAGGGGGATGAATTAGTTTCTAAATTACTTAAGAATTACTGGATGGACATTGAGATTTTATTTGAAGGGAGATTTCTTCCAAGCGAACCAGGATCTGTTTTAATAGCTCCAGGGTCTCTGTTTGAAACTCCTCTTGTTTTATCTGTGTCTTTTTTGCTTGTTTAGTCTTTCTTGTTGTAGCCCTTTTTTCTTTCCACTGTTTTAAGCCTTCTCTGATATTTTGATTTTCGTTAAGGATAAGAAAGTCTATGTACTTGGATAATTTATCTCTATCAATTTTATTTAAAAAACTCATAAAAAATATCCCTATGCCATAATATTGTTTAGAGCCTAACTCTCTGGCTAAATTACACCTAAATACGTTGCCCTTACAGTTTACCTCTGCGTTTAAAGATAAATCTGGGGTGTATTTGGGAATATATAAAATTACCTTAAGGCCTGTACCTACAGGAATCTCTCTGTCTATTTCAACATAAGTTCCCAAAAGACTGATGTTTTCCGTTCTACTTACAATTTCAATATTATTGTTATAGAGCATTTTTATAGGCAAATTCGCTCTTATTCTTCGCTCTTTTCTTTTCTCTGTAACCATATGTTAAGTCTTAATGCTGTTTTGTTTAAAAGCCAGGTCTATCATTATATGTAAGATATTTTCTTGGGTTTTCGCATCTATATTCTCAAAGGACGTGCCTGCCTCGTAAAATAAGCCGGATTTATCCATTTTTTTAAGCCAGGCTACCTTGCCTAAAATTTTAATCGGAATAGCCGCTGTCGGTATTCTTGTCTCAATATAAATCTTTTCTTTTCCGGCTAAAAGATTATTCTCTTCTTCTTTGTTTTTAAGCACCAGTTCAATAAGCAAGCCGCCGCCCACGCTTATATTCTTAATCAAGGCTTCAGTCTCAGATGCTAATTCAAGGGATATTTCAGAAGACACAAATCTAGTTTTAACCTTAAGCGGCGGGTCTAAGCTTAACCGAATAAATCTACGTTTTTCTTGCATAGGATTAAAAACCTCTGATTCTATTTATCAGTGCAACAATAATAATTATTCTGTTTTTAGCCGGTATTCTTTTTCTTTATCCTTTAAGATTACCTCGTCTTGAGTAATCTGAATTATTATTTTACCGTCGACCATATCGCCCACGCCCGCTACTTTATCATTGATAATTGCCAGGGGTTTTTTTGCATCATAAAATATACCGGACAGAGTTAAAGTACCGAAAGCAAATTTGTATTTATATACCTCTGAATGGTCTTTACTAAAAGGGTTCTTTTTCTTCAATTTATCTAAAAGTATTGAAAAATCCATTTTCTTTGGCGCTAACTGCAAGATTCCTCTAGCCTCACCGACTTTCTCTTGTGTCTTCTTTTGCAATTCAGCCTTTGGCTGTTTTGTGCAGCCAGTTAAATATAATAGAAATATACACAAAAGACAGTTTATCAGATTAATATAAAAGTACTTTTTTGCCACCTTAATCCTTAATAACAAATGATTCCACCTCCAGGCTCATGGTTACCACCTCCAAAGACCCTTCGCCTGCTGGCTCTATTTTAATATCCTTTATATCTATTAGATGGGCATATCCTTCTAACCTATTAAGCAATAACATATTGTCCGCATAATTACCTTTTACTGTAATACTAAAGGGTAATCTATGATAAACGCCCATGGCCATCATCGGTTTTATATCTAAGGAAACAAGGTCGTTTTGGGTATTATTGATTAAGCCTTTTAAATCATTAAATAAGAAGGTGAGTTCTCGTTCAGGGACGAACTGTTTTTCTAAATTCTTTAGTTTATTCTTTATCCCTTCTATTTTGCTTGATAGAAGTCGAGGGTCTTGGATTATCTTTCGTTGGTAAGCAACTAATCTTTTACGCGACCAAAGATAAAATCCCATTGTCCTTGACCTGATTAATTGCATGGATAACAATGACTGATAGAGAAGTATGCCGATGCCCAATAACAAACCTATCCCTAAAATAATTTTTTTACGCGGAATTATTTTTAGGGGACGGGTCTTAAATATACTAAAAATTATCTCTACAATGTCTTTAATTGGCATCTGATAATAAAGTGTGCGGGTTGTTTCTGAGTCTGGTTCTCGGAGAATACCGGCTCAACCTTACTAAAATACCCGCTGCTTATTAGATTCTTAACATATTCAAATACATATTTTCCATCCAAGGCATTGCCCGTCAAAATAAGACTATCTTCTTTTAGTTGTGTAGAAATATCTGTAAGCCATAAACCCTCGGGCACCAGGAGCAATATCTCAGCCAGAGAATTTGATGAAAAAATAGTTCTTTTTTTATTCGCCTCGGTAATAATCTGTTCTCCTTCGTTAATCCTCTCATTGATATCTAAATTATTCGAAAAATCCTGGATAAGTTTATTTAATATAGGGGTGGTTTGCTTTAATTGTTGCTCAAGTCCGGATATCTTCATTTGTAATAACCGGTTATTCACCCAAATTACACCCGCCAGGATTAGAGATGTTGTCAAAAGAATAGTGAGCGCCGAGACGTAAATAGTCAGCTCTTTATTCACCATCAGCCTTTGGAGCCTTTCTATAGGAACAAGGTTTAGGCTCAAAGGGTAGTCCATAGTGTCTTCTATCTTTAAAGTTGCACCGATAACCCTGGTAAATGATAAAGCAATATCCTCTTTTGCCTCCTCAGAAAAAATAGCATTATCTATTTTAAGCCTACCCAAAGGATTTGCCTTAACCACAAACAATCCTTCCAGCCGCTGTATTAATTCCTTATCTATATCTTTGGCAACTGGGTCATTTATACTAACAATTATATTGCGGATATCTTCCTGACCATGAATGGCTCTGCTATAATAATTTGTTACTAGTTTGATGGAAAATATCAGGCGGTTAATAAATTCTTCTTTGGCTACAGCGAGCTCTTTTATATCCATTTTTACAGTATGCAAAAAGCGCGGTCTATTACTCTTTAAGATACATATCTGGATATCCTTTGGATTAATAATCACCAGCATCTCTGGCTCAATAGAAGAAAGGTTTATATTCACTCCATAAAGAGCGCGGATGATGGCAAGGGCGGATACATCAAGACCAATGAGTTCTAAATTCGCCCCCTCTACAACCCGGATAAAAGCATTTACCACTTCTTTTAAGGCCGCCGCAAAGATAACATTGACCTTTTTTACGCCTTCTTCATTTAATTCTTCCAGCAGACAAAAATCAATAAACTTTTCTTTATGTTTAAAATCAACATATTGATTTGCCTCTGTCTCCAAAAGAGACCTCATTTCAGGTTCAGACATAAAGGGGATACGTAACAGTCTTATTAAAGTTAAATTAGGGTTAAGCACAACCGCGACTTTTCTGGCAAGAATGTTGTTGGTCTGTATAAATTCTTTAATTACTACGGCTATGGATTTAGGCTCAATGATAACGCCGTCTTTAAGAGAGTCGGCAGGCACAGGAAGCATCTGGGCTTTAACTAATTCTATTCCCTCTACAGTCTTTTTTAATTCCAAGATCTTTATGCCTTGGGGTTCTATATCCAGCCCTAAAACTGATTCGCTTCTTTCTAACATTTTAGCCTGTCTCTTTATAGCTAACTATTCTTACTGTATAAGGGCTACTTGTACCTTGAATACTAACCTTTGCCTCAATTGTGGCAGTGAACTTATTATCTATGTTGCCAACTGAAGTAATTATACGCGTAGTTGGCGTTGTCTTAGTAACGCTAAAAGAGTTATCTGAAGTCGGTGGAAATATCTCTGTATAAGGATTGGCTGTCCAGTTTATATTCGTTCTTAACTGTGAAACAGCATATTCTATCCCTGCCTCAGCAGTATAGAGTGCCTTAAGCCTGCCTAAATGGTTGTTGGTAATTACTAGATCCGAGGTTAAAAGATTCAAAAGAGCTACCACCAATATTGAGATAAAAACCAGGATAAATATGGCTAAAACTAAGGCAACAGCTTTTTTATTCTTCATACTAAATCAAAAGTTAGGGCTCACTGAAACTGCCATAGGTCTATTAAAGCCACTACTTATGCTCCACTCTATAGTACCATTGGCATCAAGCCTTACCACCCGATCATGGCCATAATCTGCCACCCAACAAGTATCATCGGCAGGGTTAACTGAGACAGAATAGGGACTTGAAAAGACATTGGTTGCACTATTCCATAAGAGAGAGCCTGAACTAGAGAGTTTTACGATGCGATTATTGCCTGTGTCAGCAACCCAGCATTCACCGGTATTAGGGTTTACTGAGACAGAACGGGGTCCCTTGAACACTACTGGGCTGGTAACATAAGTCCAAGTAGTAGAACTTGTGGCATATATCTTGCGGACACGGTTTCCGCCTGTATAAGCTGCCCAGCAGGTCTCTTTATTATTAATAATTTCATTAGGATTTACAGAAACAGAATAGGGTTGATTGTAGGCTGTGCCAGTCCCTGTCCATGCGATGGATTCGTAAGTCCAACCAATGCCTGTCGTCCAATATATTCGGCGGACACGCTTTGCGCCGGTATCTGCTACCCAGACCGTCTCTCTACCATTAACTGACCAATCTTGATTCACAGAAACAGAACTTGGAGTAGAGAAACCAGTCCAATCAACACCACCTGCAGCAGGAGAATAAGTCCAACCAGTAGTTGTCCAAACAATACGACGAATACCGTCTGCATTAGTATTTGCTACCCAAACCGTCTCTTTATTGTTAACAAACAAATCTGGATTGGAATTCACCGAGACAGCCCTGGGCCGATTGAAGCCGCTAACTGTCCATTCTACTTGCCCATCTGAGGAAACCTTTTTCACTCTAGCGCTTGCTTGACCTGTGCTATCTGCCACCCAGCAAGAAAAAACATTAGGATTTGCCGATAGACAATTGGAAGCCGCATTGGTTATATTAAAACCAGATGCTACTGTCCAATAGGCTATATTTGTGAGTTGGTCATCTCCGGCATTTATTGCCCAGATTGATTCCCTCACATCCTTTCGCCAAACAACGGTATCCTCTAAAGCCAAGGTATGGGTGGTACTACCTAAGGGATCGCTTAAGATCATCTGTATCTGCACAGATTTTACCTCGTTTGCTCTTGCGGCAGGAGTTCCATTATCTTGAAAAAAATTAAAGATTGACCCATCTACTCCCGGAGCAAGTAAACTATCTACATCTGAACCGGTTTCATTGGAGCGCATCATTAAATTTTTTTGCGCACTAACATAATAAAAAGTAATATCAAATTTGTCGTCTAGGTCACGAATCTTAATCTGGCTGCTGCTTGGAATCTGGGTTATCCTTCTTGCCTGACGGATATAACGCGTCATAGTCTCTAAAGCAGCGCGGCCATTTTGTAAGATTTCCGTCCTGCTTGAACCCACATTCCAAGAGTCATTAACTGACCGGATAAAAGGAATAATTACGGTCATTAATAAGGCAGATAAAGTAATTACCAATAGAATCTCAATTAAGGTAACTGCCTTTTTCGCCAACATTTTTATCTGCGCGCAACCTTGTTGTAGAATGTGGTTATATCAGACGGATTTTCAATATGCCAGACGCTAACTGTTATGGTTTTAAGATTAGTGCCTTCGTTAATCACATTGCCTGAACAATTAAAACCCTCACTTACAGTCCAAGTTACACCACTATCAAAATTAGATAACAATGTACGTTTTGCCTCTTCTATATTTTTTTGAGCTAAAAATATGGCTTTGGTCCTGCGTTCAGTCTTAATCTTGGTCTGTATAGCCACAGGCACCCAGTTCATTATGGCAATGAGCCCCGCTGATATAATTACTACTGTAAATAAAATCTCTAAGAAGGTGAACGCTCTTCTATCCATCAATTAGGGCTTCTGGATGCGCACTGTGCCAGTAGGGCCAATGACGATAATAGTCCATTGTCCTGCGCCAGTGCTAGAAAAGATGGTCTGGCCGCTGCCAGCGTCTCCTAGAAGGGAAAAGGTGTATTGGTTTGTGCCAGAGCCACCAACTCCAGAAGGTATTATTTTTTTCTCGCCCACTTCGTTTCCAGGGGCGATGCTCCATTGATATACCTGATATTCTTGAGGAGTCTTCGTAAAATCAAATTTAACAATGTATGACCGGGCATTGGTGATGGCTGAAGTCCGTGCAGACCTCATATCCGAAGCTAAATTATAAACTGTAGTTTTTAAGCGGTATTTATTTAAAAAATTCCCTGCTCCAAAACGCGGTAGAGTAACACCTATCCAGACCGCAATCAAAATAACAATTAATATAACCTCAATAGTAGTATAAGAAAAGTTATTTTTAACCTTAGGCATTAGACTTAATAGTATAAAGACGGAGGCAGAGATTTGAGGTATCTCTGCCTGTAAATAAGAATATAGTAATTAAGGATGCTGTGTTTTATTAACCCTGCGGGTTGTGCCATCCAGTGTATATGCAGCACTGTGAGCAGGAGTATCTCCAGTTAGAACAGGACAGTTAACTGTACCTTCGGGAAAATAATCTACGCTTGCAAAGATATCACTTAAATTATTGGTTGGCCAGTTACCTGTATTTAAGCGCCATAATTCTACCTGGGCGTTTATGGCTGAGATATTGGATCTACAGGCTTGGTTCCTGGCTTGAGCAGCATTATAAAGGATACGAGGTATAACAATAGCAGCCAATATACCCACAATAATAATTACCAAAAGTATCTCTACCAAAGTAAAACCTCTTTTTTTCATCTAACATCACCTCCTTCCTATAATTAATAAAATATTTAAAATTTATTCCGCAGGCAAAGGATGTTGCGTTTTATTAACCCTGTGAGTTGTAGTATCCAGCGTATATGCACCATTGTGCGTGGGAGTATCTCCGGCTGCTGCCACAGGACATTCCACTGTATCATCAGGAAAATAGTCATTACTGGCAAATATATCGCTTAGATCGGCTGAGGGCCAGTTGCCTGTATTTAACTTCCATAATTCTGCTTGCGCATTTATAGCCATCATATTAGCTTGGCAGGCCCGTCTCCTTGCTTTTGCCGCATCATAAATAATCCTGGGCAGAACAATGGCTGCTAAAATACCCACAATAATAATTACCAAAAGCACCTCTATCAAGGTAAAGCCCCTTCTTATTCTTCTCACCCCTACCTTCTCCTTTCTTTAACGTGCACCCAAATTATGCAAAATATCAAACATAGGCAGATAAATAGCCAAAGCAATGTAGCCTACCAATATTGCCACAAGAAATGTCAGCATAGGCTCAAGCTTGATGATCAATCTTTTTATGATATGGTCAATATCCTCATCCAGAAAATCAGCGGTCTTATTTAACATCTCCTCCAATGTCCCGGACTGTTCACCTGTAGCAATCATCTGCACTGCCAAAGGCGAAAATAACCTCTGCTTCTCTAAAACCTCGGTTAAGGTTTTGCCCTGATTAATACTTATCTGCAGCGCCCTGATAACCGCTGAGCTTACCCGATTATTTAATACTTCATCGGCTACCTCTAAAGATCTACTCAAAGTAACCCCGCTGGCAAGCATGGCGCCTAAAGTGCGAATAAAACGTGTAGTATAAATCTTGCGATTAAGTTTACCGAATATAGGCATCCAGAGCTTAAAATAATCTAAAAAAAAACTCAACTTTTTATTTTTTTCTCTGATCCTTTTAAAGGCATAAAATATAGCGATGATAACTGCAAAAACCAGCCACCAATATCTTATCATAATATTACTTAGCCAGATGAGAGATAAAGTAGGCAAAGGCAAGTTTAAATGTAGGCTTTTGTAAACGTTTACAAAGACAGGGATAATAAAAATAAGCAAAAAAGTAATTGCACCTATAGCCACAAACACAACCACAACAGGATAGGCAAAAGCCGAGGTTATCTTTTGTCTTAATTCTGTTTCTTTTTCCAAGTGTATGGCTATCCTTTTTAATACCCCTGGTAATATGCCTGCCGTCTCACCGGATTTAACCATACTCACAAAAAAATTAGAGAATATCCTGGGATGTTTGGCTAAGGCCGCAGATAAACTAAGGCCATTTTGAACATCAAATATGACTTTATCAATTGCTGTTTTTAATATTTTATTGTCGGTATCTGAAGCTAAAATCGACAGGCACTTAATTAAAGGCAGCCCTGCTGAAATCATCGCCGAAAATTGATGGGCAAAGAGGGATAAATCAACCTTATTTATCTGCGCAAAAGCCCGTAAGAACTTCAGCAGAAACCCAAACCTCGCTTTTGCTGAGACTTCCTCTAAAAAAACACTATACAGGCCTAATTGATTTAATTTAATCTGGGCTTGGTCTTTATCAACCGACTCAACAATGCCCCGAAATTCTTTGCCTTGCTTATCCTTAGCTACGTATCTATATTTAGGCATTATTCTTCCTGAATAAAGATAACCCGTTTAATCTCATCAGGCGCAGAAATACCCTCTATAATTTTTTGTATAGCGCTTTGGCGCAAGGTAAACATACCCTCACTCATAGCTACTTCCTTAATCTTAGTGGAGGGCTGACGTGCCACTATAAGTTGCCTAATAGCTTCTGTTACCTGCATTATCTCAAAGACACCGTCTCTGCCTCGATACCCCGTATTAAAACAATAATCGCAGCCCCTGCCTCTCTTAAAGACATAGTTACTATCCTGACTATTTAAACCCAATTCTCCTAATGCCGCGGCATCCGGCTTATATTCTTCTTTGCATTCAGGACAGATTGTCCTGACTAACCGCTGAGCCAATATACCAATCAGAGAGGAGGATACTAAGAACGGCTCAATACCCATATCAATAAGCCGCGTAATAGCTGAGGGTGCATCATTTGTATGCAGCGTAGAAAATACCAAATGGCCGGTCAGGGCAGCATGAATGGCAATCTCAGCCGTCTCTAAATCCCTGATCTCTCCTACCATCACAATATCCGGGTCCTGTCTTAATATTGACCGCAATCCCGTCGCGAAGGTAATACCTGCTAAATGATTTACCTGCGCCTGATTAATACCTTCCAATCTATACTCCACAGGGTCTTCGATAGTAATAATATTTTTAGTAAATTTATCCATTTGATTAAGGGCTGCGTATAACGTGGTAGTTTTACCACTGCCGGTTGGCCCTGTAACTAAGATAATCCCGTAGTTTCTTGATATCAAGACATTTAATCTTTCCAGGTCTCTTAAACATAACCCTAATCCATTTAAACTCAAAAGCATACTACTTTTATCCAGTATTCTTACAACTATCTTCTCACCCGCAACTGTAGCAAAGGAGGACACTCTTAAGTCGTATTCCTTATTATTAAACCTTACAGAAATATGGCCATCCTGAGGACGGCGGCGTTCGGTGATATCCATATCAGCTAAGATCTTTATTCTTGAGATAACCGCCGGTTCAATCCTTTTAGGTATAGTCATAACATCATGCAGCATGCCGTCGATGCGATAACGTAAGCGCATCTGGGGATACTGGGGCTCAAAATGAATGTCTGAGGCCCTTGAGTTTACGCCTTCGTTAATTATGGAATCAACCAGCCGCGTTACCGGCGGTTCCTCGGCACCCTTTTCTAATTTTCCTATTCCTAAAATCCCTCTTTCCAGTTCTATTTCAGCAGCGGGTATATCGGTTAACATCTGTTTGGCCATCTCTTGGATATTAAAATGTTGCTCAATAGCCTGTAGGATTTCTTTCTCTGTGGCCACCATCTGTCGTATCTTAAATTGAGAAACCAGCCTTATTTCTTCAAGCGCCTCTAATTCTAAAGGGTCGCTCATAGCCAAAAATAGGGTATCCGTCTCTAATCTTACAGGAATCATTTTATAACGCCTTACCAGCGATACAGGTAGGATATGGACTACTTCAGGGTCAATCTGTAAATCTTTTAACTTGACATAAGGTATATCTAAATACCTGGCAAGAGCACTGGCAATTGCCGCCTCAGCAACATAACCTAACTCAATCAATACCTTGTCTAAGGGTTGCTTGGTAAGATTGCTTTTACTAGCAGCCTTATCTAACTGTTCCTGGGTGATGAGATTCTCTATCACCAGCATCTTGGCTAATTCATCCCACTGTTTTATCTTGGGTGAAATCTGCTGGAGCACCCGGTTAATATCCGCAGAACTAACCAGGCCTTTATTAACCAAAATCTGGCCCAGGTAACCACCCTTTTTGCCCTGTTCTTTTAAGGCTTCTTCCAATTGCTCTTTGTTAATCAAGCCAGCAGTAACCAGCATTTCTCCTAATTTAGGTTTCTGTGCCATAATTAAATCCTCTTAACTATATATATAACTTAATGTTAGTATAAAAGCAATTAGTTGTCAAGCAGTTATAAAGACGGGCTTGAAATAACTTTTTCTATCAGAATTCCTTCTTGTGGATGAGTAGGTTTTATCTCTCGCATTTTATCCCAGGCTTCTTTTGCTTTGTCTATTTTGCCTGTCTTTTTATAAAGATAACCTAATAAGTAATAGGCAGAAACATAATCCGGGTCTGCCTCAATGGCTTTAAGAAGCTGTTCTTCTGCTTCTTTATAAAGAGACTTATAAAGATAGGCAATTGCCAGTTGATAATGCGCGCGTTTACATCTGGGAAAGGGGAGGCCTTTTAAGGCTTCATTAAATTCTGTTATTGCTTTATCAACAAATCCTTTTTTTAAATAAGCATTGCCTAGGTTAAAATGGACCCTGATATCTCGGGGGTTTATATTGCCTTGAGATGATTTTAAAGTAGCTTCGAAAAGAACCACGGGGTCACTCCATTCAAAATTTCTAGCTATAGTAAGTAGGCCTAAGCTAACGAGTATAGCCACTAAGATGACCATCTTAAATTGGTAGGATAGCTTCTTGCCAGCGACAAAAAAATCTTTTGATAATATTTTATCAATATACCAGACAAGGATAATAAAAAACCCAATTGAGGCAAGATATACCCAATGCTCAGCCACCTCAGCATTTAGGGGTAAGATTATATTGGCAAGAGGCAGGAGATTAATAAAAAACCAAAGGCAAGAAAACAACAGAATTCTTTGATGTCTGTTCTTAAAAACCCACCCTAATATAGCTATTAGTAAAAGTGCGCATAAAATAATTGATAAATCAAAGGATCTGCTTAAGGGAAAGTATCTTTCGATACGCAGGCTCAAGGGGAAAATTAATAAGGATAGATAAAAAACAATTACCTTAGGCAAGTTTATTAACCTGACAAAGAGACTATCCGATAGCATTCCTGCAGAGGAAAAAGGAAAAAATGTGTGTCTTGAGGTTATATAAATAAGGGCTAAAGAGAGAAAGATTAGATGTATTTTTTTATTTTTAAATAGATAGCCAAAACAATAATCATATGAAATTAAAATTAAGGGTAAAACCAACGCTATTTCTTTAGAAAGCAGGCCCGATATAAAAAAGATGCCTGTAGCAAAGTATAATACATTTTTAAGGCGGCCCTGTGCCTGGTGACTTTTTACAAAAAATAAAACCGAACCTAAAACAAAGAAACCAGCCAGTAAATCTGCCCTGCCTGATATATAGGTTACTGCTTCTGTATGCACGGGGTGCACCAGATAAAATATCGTAGTGAGGAATGCAATATTTATTTTAGAGGTAAGATTATTTACTAAATAAAATACTAAGAAGGCATTTAGAAGGTGTAGGATTAAATTTGTAAGATGGTAGCCAAAAGGCTCTAACTGCCAGAGATGATAGTCAAACATTAAAGATAAAGAAAAAAGCGGCCGGTAGAAATTGCTATTCGTTATCCAATGGTATATATCTACGGTAAATATTTTAAATATATTCTTAAAACTCTTTATATATTCATTGCCTACAATAAGAATCTCATCATCCCAGACAAAGGAATTATAAAAAGAATTAAAATAGGCGATTAATCCTATAATGATTAATATAAGGTAATAAGATTTTCTGGTTAATTTTATCAATGAGGGTTTATCTTTTAAGATTTTATTAAGGCCAGGGCCTCTGCCCTGGTTTTTTCGTTTTCTTTAAATATGCCTCTGACTACAGAGGTCACAGTCAGGGTTCCTGGCTTTTTTATACCACGCATGGACATACATAGATGCTCTGCTTCAATGATAACCATAACGCCGCGCGGTTTAAGTTTAGACATTATTATTTCAGCAATTTGTGTAGTTAGCCTTTCCTGCACCTGTGGACGTCTAGATAAAATATCTACTACTCTGGCTATTTTACTTAAACCTGTAACTCTTCCTTCTTTAGGAATATAAGCAACGTGGGCCTTGCCGATAAAGGGCATAAGATGATGTTCACAGACTCCATATAGAGAAATTCCTTTTAGTAAAATAATCTCATCGTGCCTCTGCTCTAATACGACTTCCAATTCCTCGGCAGGGTCCTTTTGTATGCCTGCAAAGATTTCTTCATACATCTGCGCCACCCGAACGGGTGTATCTAAAAGGTCTTTTCTTTTGGAATCCTCGCCTATTGCCTCTAATATGTCTCTAACCGCTCTTTCTATCTTTTTCTTATCCATCATTACCTCCGGTTATTTCCCTATACAAAACTCGCTAAATATCTTATCCAACAAATCTTCTGAGAATCTTCTGCCCAATATACCATCCAGATATAAAAGGGCATCTTTGATATCCTGGGCAATAAACTCTAAAGAGAATCCTTTATCAGAGGAATTAGCTGCTTGTTTAATAAATCCTTGCGCTTTCTTAATGGCTTCAATATGTCTTAGATTACTGGCCAGTATCGGTTCAGCAGGAGTACTAACCTTGCCATTATAAATAAGTTTGGCAATAGCATCCTCTAATAGATTTATATTTTTAAATTTTTTTGCGGATATCTCAATAAAGCCTTGGAATTTTTTTAAAATTTTATTCCTTTCGACCTTCTGCTTAAGGTCTATTTTATTTATCACTGCCAGTATTGTCTTTTCTTTTAGTCTATTAATAAGTAAGTTGTCTTCTTGTGTCAATCTTTGGCTACCGTCAAATAACAAAATTACTAAATCCGCCAAATCAATACATTTTTTTGAGCGCTGAATTGCCTTCTTCTCCACAAGGTCTTTTGGCTCAATGATGCCTGCGGTATCCACAATCCTTATGGGAATACCTTTTATATCAATGACCTCCTCAATGGTATCGCGCGTTGTGCCGGGAATTGAAGTAACAATAGAGCGTTCTTGTTTTAGGAGGGTATTTAAGAGTGAGGATTTGCCTACATTTGGCCTGCCGCAGATTACCGCACTTATCCCCTCACGCAATATTCTGCCGAATCTAGCGTTCTCTAGGATATCCTTTAATTCCTTATCTATATTATTTAATTGCTCAATAATTCCTTTTAAATTAACAGAGCCTGTATCTTCTTCGGGAAAATCAATGTTTGCCTCTAAAACAGAAAGTATATCCAGCAGGACTTTTCTAATTTTATTTATCTTTACCGATAAACCACCTTTTAATTGTTCTAAGCCTATATTTAAACTAGATTGGGTTTTTGCGCGGATTATATCTAAGACTGCCTCTGCCTGTGTCAAATCAATTCTTCCGTTTAAAAACGCGCGCTTAGTGAATTCACCTGGTTCAGCCAGGCGTGCGCCGTTTTCTAAAACCAATTCTAATACCCGACGCAAAGCCACTATTCCGCCATGGCAGTTTATCTCTACGATATCTTCTTTGGTATAACTTCGGGGTGCGCGCATTACAGTCAGAATAACCTCGTCAATTATTTCCTGCTTCAGGCCAGAAGCTTCATGTTGCAGGCTCTTGGAAACAATCCAACCATAATGCGTCGTATAGGTCTTAAAATCATAAGGTTTATTGCCGCCCTTGGAGACAAAAATCTTATCTGCAATGGAAAGTGCCTCTTTTCCGCTTATGCGCACAATACCAATGCCGGATTCACCTATAGGCGTTGAGATCGCCGTAATAGTATCATTTAGGTCGTAGATTGCCATTTCTGAATTCGCCTATCACAAATAATGAACCTGTAACTAAGATTAAATCTTCTTTTTTAGCCATGTTAAAAGCCCTTATCTTGGCTTCTTGAACATTGTCAGTTATACATATGTCTTTACCGCTAAAATATTTGGCTAATCTCTTGGGTGGGGTGGCGCGTGGATTATTGGCCTTGGTTAAAATAATCTCATCGGCTAAATCATAAAGCTGGTTACATATTCCTTTCATATCCTTGTCTTTTGAAATGCCTAATACCAAAATCAATCTTTCATATTCAAAATTTTTTCTAATCGCCTCTTCTAAAACCTCACTCGATGCAGCATTCTGCGCACCGTCCAGTATAACCAACGGCTCTTTAGATATCACTTCGCACCTTCCCGGCCATATAGTATTATAGATGCCTCTTTTTATAGAGTCGGCATCAACATTTATATTATAAGAATGCAATGCCTCAATTACGCCTATGGCTACTGATGCATTTATCAATTGATGGTCTCCCAACAATCCGGTCCTTAAATCCAAATATTCAGCCAAAATCCCCTTAACCCTGAATACATCTTTTGTTCTTTGATATCTGATATCCTTGCCGACCTCATATAATTTTGCATCTGTTGCTTTGCACCTTTTTCTAATAATGTCCATAACTTCTTTTTCCTGCGGCGCACTAATTACAATTAATTTTTGCCTTTTGCCTTTTGCCTTTTGCCTTTTAATAATTCCTGCTTTCTCCTTACTAATTTCTTTTAGGCTATTACCTAACTTCTGTGTATGCTCATAACTTATAGGCGTGATAGCGCAGACGCAAGAACGAACCACATTAGTAGCATCTAACCTTCCTCCTAAGCCTGTTTCTAAAACTGTGAAATCAACATTTTGTTCTTTAAAATACACAAATGCCAAAGCAGTATAAACCTCAAAGAAAGAAAGCGCTCCGTATTTTGAATTCCGATTGTATACTTCTATTTTTGGCTTTAATTTTTCTACCAACCCTATCAGCTCATTTTCAGAAATCATCCCCTCAAATTCAAAGCCTGGAGCTTGGAGCCTGGAGCTTGGAGCTAAAATTCTAATTCTCTCTCTAAAATTAGATAGGTGAGGAGAAGTATAGAGCCCAACTTTAAAGCTCGCTTCTCTTAATACATAAGCGCAAAAAGCGCAGGTTGAGCCTTTGCCTTTTGTTCCGGCGACGTGAATACATCTTAAATCATTTTGGGGATTGCCTATAGTAGTTAAAAAATTCCGTATGCGCGCTAACTTCAAAGATTCCTTATAAGGCCAGACAGGAATTTTTTCGTAGTTAATAAAAGACTCTAAGTATTGGCTTGTTTCTGGGTAGGTCATTATTTGCGTTAAGTTCGTTAATTTCGTTATAACGAGAACAAAACGAACTAAACGAGACTAACGGAAGTAAACGATTTAATGCTTGAAGTGCCTGATACCGGTTGTAACCATAGCGATTTTATATTTATCGCAGGCCTTAATGATTTCTGGGTCGGATACCGAACCGCCGGGCTGAATTACGGCTTTGATACCTGCCTTAGCTGCTTCTATAACCGCATCCTCTTTAGGAAAGAAGGCATCTGAGGCAAGGCATGAATTACGACTGAGTTTTCCTGCTTTTCTTTTGGCAATAATTACTGAATCAACCCTGGACATCTGTCCGGCCCCTATGCCCACTGTCTCTGTACCAGCAGCAAGAACAATAGCATTAGATTTAACATGCTTTGCCACTTTCCAGGCAAAGATAAGTGTTTCTAATTGTTTTTTAGTGGGTTTCTTTTTGGTAACCACTTTTAGGTTTTTTAAATCTAAGGTAGCCAAATCTTTATCCTGAAGTAAGGCGCCTCCACTTACGCGTTTAAATTCAGGTTCATTTATAGGGGTTAAATCATCCAGTTCTAATAACCGCAAGTTTTTCTTATCTTTGAATAAATCTAATACCCCTTCCCCAAAGCCCAAAGCAATAATACACTCTAAGAAACCAGTTTTGGCGATAATCTTGGCGGTCTTTAAATCAAGTTTTCTATTTAAGGCTACAATGCCGCCGAAGCTAGAAAGCGGGTCGCACTTCCATGCCGCAAGAAACGCTTTATCCAGCGCCTTATCTTCTGCTACGCCGCAGGGGTTATTATGTTTTACAATCACGGCCGCGGGGTCGCTAAATTCTTTGACTAATTCAAAAGCGGAATTAAGGTCTAGGATATTATTAAAAGACAACTCTTTTCCCTGCAGCTGTTTTAAATTTATCAAACCGCGAGACTTGCCTTTTTCTTTATAAAAGGCTGCTTTCTGATGAGGATTCTCTCCGTATCTTAAATCCTGAATCTTTTCGAAATAAAAACTCATTTCCGAAGGGAAAGTACCGCTTTCTTCCTGCTTCTGGAAATATCCTTTTAAATAATTGTGTATAGCAGCGTCATAATGGCTGGTTAGGTTAAATACCTCTATAGCCAACTCGCGCATCGTCCTTTCAGATAAAGCCCCTTTGTTACTCTTAAGCTCTTCTATAACCTGGCCATAGCGATTAGGATTACAGATAACCGCGACGGATTTATGGTTCTTTGCCGCAGAACGCAACATGGAAGGCCCGCCGATATCAATGTTCTCAATGGCTTCTTGTAGGCTTACGCCTGGTTTTTGGGTAGTTTCTTGAAAAGGATAAAGATTCACCACCACCATATCAATAAGCCCGATATCGTGCTCTTTAAGTGTCTGCATATGCTCCTGATTATCCCTTAAAGCCAATAAGCCGGCGTGTATTTTAGGATGCAGGGTCTTTACTCTGCCGTCGAGCATTTCCGGAAAACCCGTATATTCAGATACCTCCTTGACAGCTATATTGTTTTCCCGCAGTAATTTTGCTGTACCGCCTGTAGAAAGTATCTGGACGCCTAACTTGTCTAATTCTCTGGCAAAATCCAAAATCCCGGTTTTATCAGATACGCTGATTAACGCACGTTTAATCTTAATCAATTCCTGACTCCTTTGTTAAACATTTCCCGCTTTTTTCCGCCTTAGGCGGAATCCCGACTTGGCGGGAAGCGGGATCCCGCCTTATTATTTAATTGCTTAGCGGGAAAATCTGATCTGGATTAAATCTCCGTCCCTAACAATATAGCCCTTATCTTCCAGTTTTACTGAGCCCTTGCCTTTCGCTTGATTTAAGCCGCCTGCCTTTATCAAATCTTCATAACCTACTACTTCTGCTTTTATAAAACCTCTTTGAATATCCGAATGAATATATCCTGCAGCCTCAAATATGGTTGTGCCTTTCTTTATCGACCAGCCGCGCAATTCTTTTTCATTAACCGTAAAAAAAGAAACCATCCCGCAATTACTATAAACCTGACGGGTAACCTCTGAGAAAGAGGCTAAATTTTCTTTATTTACAAAGGTTATGGGTTTTAAGGTTACTAAATTAAGGTTAATAAGTGTTTTTTTATCTTCATCGGTAACGGGAATCTCATTTAAGAGTGCCTCTTTTTCTAAGGCTGCCTTGCAACGTAGCAATAAATCCTCGTTTGGTTGGAGAGTTAAACGATTTTCAATAATTTCTAAATCGGAAATTACCAAATCTAATTTTGATTTCTCCTCGCAAAGAATACCGTCGGCATCTTTGATATGGGTATTATCCTGAAAATCTATTCCGACATAAGTAACCTTGGGGGAATGGAAGACATCCTTTAATTTGTCCAGCCTCTCATCAGCAATATTTTTCTTACCCAAAGGAAAATCTAAGCCAATAACTGCTATTTTCATCTTGCGTATTATCTGTTTATTAAATAATTAAAATTATGTTTGCTCTTCTGTTTTCTTGGAAGCTTGATATTGGCTTATAATAGTGGAGGCAATCTTATGAGGGATCTCTTCATAGTGTGAGAAACGCATGGTATACATTCCTCTGCCGCCCGTAAGAGAACGCAGGTCATTGGCATATTTAAACATCTCAGCCAAAGGAGCTTTGGCCTTTACAACTTGTGATTTTCCTTTGGTATCCATACCCATAATGCGACCCCGGCGGGAATTTAGGTCTCCGGATATCGCACCCAGATATTCTTCAGGAATCACTACCTCCACATCCATTATGGGCTCTAACAACACGGGAGCTGCTTCCAGAGTGGCTTTTCTTAAAGCCATGGATCCGGCAATATGAAAGGCTAAATCCGAAGAATCAACCTCATGATAAGAGCCGTCACAAAGAGTAATGCGAATATCTACTATAGGATATCCGGCAACTGCACCTTCTAGACAAGCCTGCAATACTCCCTTCTCAACTGCGGGAATATAATTCCTAGGGATCGCTCCTCCAAAAATCTTATCCACGAATTCAAGGCCTTTGCCTCGTTCTAAAGGCTCGACTTCAATCCAGACATCGCCGTATTGACCCCTGCCTCCGGATTGACGTTTGTATTTACCTTGAACCTTTGCGCTCTTGGTGATTGTCTCTTTATAAGAAACCTTGGGAGTGCCTAATTCTACCTCTACATTAAATCTTTTCTTCATCCGGCCAACCATTATATCCAAATGCAGGTCTCCTAAACCTGAGATGATTAGCTCTCTGGTCTGCTGGTCTCGAGTTATTTTAAAGGTAGGGTCTTCGGAAGCTAATTTGTTAAGCGCAGTAGAAATCTTCTCTTCATCCTGACGAGACCTTGGTTTTACTGATGCGGATATGGCTGGCTCAGGAAAGACAATGGCTTCAAATAAAACCTCACTCTTTTCATCGCAAAGCGAATCAGAGGTCTGGGTCTCTTTTAATTTTGCTATGGCAACAATATCGCCACAAGAAGCAGCATCAATTCCTCTTTGTTCTTTGCCTTGGAGGATATAGATCTGGCCGATTCTTTCCTTTGTTTCTTTATTAACATTATAAAACCCCGTATTAGACAACAGCTTTCCTGAAAAAACACGCAGCAACGTAAGCTGGCCTACATAAGGGTCGAATACGCTTTTAAATACAAAGGCGCAGAAACTGGTATCTTCCTTAAAGACAATTTCTTTCTTTTCTGCAGTATTTGAGGGATTATAAGCGTTTAGGCTGGGCCGTTCTAAAGGGCTGGGCAAATATTTAACTACAGCATCCAGAATTTCGGGTATACCTTTATCATTTAAAGCCGAGCCGGATAAAACAGGAAATAACTTACGGTTGATTATTGCATGGCGAAGGCCGCTGCTTAATTCATCGGATGAGAATTTTGCGCCTTCCAAATACTTCTCTAATAGTTTATCGTCGCTCTCGGCGATAACCTCAACCAAATCAGGTGCATCTTCTGATTCTATGGTTATAGCTTTTTTAGAAAGTCTCATCTTTATATCTGATAAAGTCTTATTGACATCTGTGTCTTCTTTATCTGTTTTATTTATAAATATAATGCAAGGTAAATTTGCCTCCTCTAATAGCTGCCAGGCTCGCTCAGTCCCCACCTCTACGCCTGCAGTAGCATCCACTACTATAACCGCGCTGTCTACTGCACGCATGCTTGATATAACCTCGCCAAAAAAATCTGCGTAACCCGGAGTATCAATAATTTGAATCCTTATATCTTTGTAATCGCAATAAAGAAGACTTGAATTTATGGAATTTTTTCTTTCTATCTCATCGAAACTGTAATCGCTTACCGTTGTGCCGTCAGCAATTGTGCCTCTGCGGGTGGTAGCTTTACAAAAATAAAGGATACCTTCGGAAAGCGTAGTCTTTCCAGATTGGGCATGGCCTAAAAGGATTAGATTTCTTTTGTTTTGTATCGCCATTTTAATTATTTGTTTATTTTAACGTTATTTAGATAAGGTTGATTAAATGTAACTATTATATAGGCGAAGGTAAGTTGCGTCAAGAGGAAAGCTGAAACCAAGCAAAGAAAAATAATACTCTATTTTTAGAGGAAATGGATGGGGAATCAAAACTTATATTGAAGAAGGCCCCAGAAAAGAATTTGTGAAGACCCAATCTTTAAATCTATACCTTCTATACTATCACCCGTGTCATCATAATCCTCTGAAGCAGGGTCATCTCCATACCAATATTGATTCTGCTTGCCATCAGCCATGATATCGCTATAATCCAATCCTAATCTGCATATCCAATGATTCTTAGTATTGAAGAATGTATTTAACCCCATTAAGAAACCGTATCCTTTAACCTTTCCTTGCGCAACTTTATTTCTTAATAAGTGATCATCTCTGTCCTTGGCTATAACATAAGGAGAGCCACATACCCAGATATTTACTCCCCAGGTATCTAAAGCCTTATCAACAGCATCCTTAAAATACTGCAAATTTAAGCCTAAATAAGGTATATGATATTGGATCTTATAATCTAAAACTTTCTCACCCAAGTTATAATTTCCACCCCCCAATACATCTCTCACTCCTATTATATCATATTTAAAATTTTCATATTTATAGCCGACTAAGAAGCCTAGTCTTCCTTTTTGAAATATATTAGCTACATCGCCCCAAGGTTTATCTCCTTGCCAAAAATTATATAACAGATTGACATCTAAAATTACCATTTGCCCGTCAGCATCAGATTTAGTAGAAGAAAGTAAATATTCGCCTTTCCAATCTTTATCTTCCATATCGCCATTTGTCTTTTTGGAAATATTAGTCCACCCCTGGAAATTAAGATAGAAAGGAGAATATCCCACTGAAATATTTCCTCCGGTAAGCCAATTATCAAAAGGAAACTTCAATTCACTTTTACCTGCATAACCATCCCAAGGAAAGTCAATTTCATAACTCGTATACCCGCTAAGATAACCTATCCCTATAGCTAATTCAAATTCAATCTTACCTAAAGTCTTCTCAATAACACGCTCTCTTGTAATATTAGAAAAAAGGCCAGGCTGGTAAGTTTCTCTTTCTCTATTCTCTATGCCTCGATGTTCTATCCTATCGAATGTCTGAGTAATTGCTTCTTCTTTTGATAAAGCATGAGCATCTAAAGAAAACCCTAAAATATAAAAAATAATGATAATACCAAAAAAATAAATTTTCATATTAAACTAAAAGATTATTCTAGATATGTATATATTTTTCCTCTGTAGTTACGTAGGACGTATTTTCCTTTTGCTTGCGAGAGGATATAATTTGGAGCAACGGGGATTTTACCGCCGCCGCCCGGCCCATCAATAACATAGGTAGGAATGGCATAGCCTGAGGTATGACCCCTGAGCTTCTCCATAATATTTATTCCCACTGCTACGGGCGTTCTAAAATGCTGCGTACCTCTTACCGGGTCGCATTGATAGATATAGTAAGGCCTTACCCTAATCTTCAATAGCTCATGCATAAGTTTTTTCATAATATAAGGCCTGTCATTTATGCCTTTTAAAAGAACAGTTTGACTACCCAAGGGCATTCCGGCATCTGCGAGCATATCACAGGCAATTTTACAGCGCTTGGTAATCTCTTTAGGGTGATTAAAATGTATGCTAATCCAGATAGGTGAATATTTTTTAAGCATGGTAACTAATCTTTCGGTAATACGTTGAGGTAAGGTTACCGGCACACGCGTGCCTATCCTTAAAAATTCTAAATGTGATATAGAACGCATCTTCTCTATAAGACTTTCAATCTCCTCATCCTCCAACACAAAAGGGTCCCCTCCCGAGATAAGCACATCTCTTATCTTTCTGTTGGATTTTATATATTCAACTGCCGCATCAAACCTCAAAGGAGAACCGGTTTCTTCGTGTTCGCCTACTAATCTTCGTCTTGTGCAGTGCCGGCAATACATTGCGCAATGGTCGGTAGCTAATAATAAAACTCTATCTGGATACCTGTGCACTAGGTGTTGGGCAGGCGAATCCCTGTCTTCAGCCAAAGGGTCAACCATCTCATGAGGCGCAACAATAAACTCAGAAACCACCGGCACACCTTGACGCCGTAAAGGACAACTGGGATCTTCAGGGTCCATTAATGTTGCCCAGTAAGGCGTAATTGCAACGGATAATCTTCCGCTTGCCCTTTCTATTCCTTTCTCTTCTTCAGGAGTCAGTTTTATAACCTCTGCGAGCTCTTCTTTTGTGCAGATTCTGTGCTTTAATTGCCAATGCCAATCCTCCCAGTCCAGAGGGTTTATATCTTTGTATAGACTTATCTGCTGATAATCTCTGGGCCGTCTAAGCGGCCGCGCTTGAACGGGCGTGGTTGTTTCTGATGATGGTCTCTGTTTTTCAACTACCAAAGCATTATTCAATTTAAACCTTCCCTTTCCGAGGCGCTCATTAATATTGCCTCAATGAGATCTTCGTATTTCATACCAGCAGCATAAGCCATAATCGGAAAATTTGATTCCTTAGGATTAAGCCCGGGCAGAGGATTTATCTCTAGAACATAAGGAACGTTATCCCTACTTAAACGTATATCTGTACGCGAGATATCAAAACAACCCAAAGCCTGATGTGCTTTAAGAGCTGCCTGCTTTACTAATTCTTCTGTCTCTGTGTCTAATCTTGCCGGACAATAAAATTGAGGAGTAAGCCCCAGTTCAATATTGCCCTGATACTCCTTCATCCGCCAAGAATAGAAATATTCACCGCTTTTTATGCACTCAGAAAAATCTATCTCTAAAATAGGTAGTATCGTGGTCTTACCATTCTCTAAAATCCCAACGGAGAGCTCTTTGCCATCGATAAATTCCTCCACCAGTACTTCTTGTTTATATAAATTCTGTATCTCTATAATCTTAAGATAAAGAGAATCTTGGGTACTTACAACATTAGATACGTCTATCCCTTTGGATGAGCCTTCGCGATTTGGTTTTACTATAAGAGGAAACCTTAGATGAGGATCCAATTTTTCATTACTTTTTCTAAAAACCTGGAATGAAGGAGTAGGAATATCTTCTGACTTTAATATTTTTTTGGCAAGTGCTTTATTAAGCGCCAATCCTAAAGAAAGCGGATTTGAACCGGTGTAAGGAATATCAAGATAATCTAATACGGCGGGTATCTCTGATTCACGGAATTTACTGTTGGTTCCTTCTGCTATATTAAAGACTATATCTATGCGGCTATTTTTAAAATAAGAAAATAAATTTATATACTTTATATCAACAGGATAAACAGTATGGCCTTTTTTTTCTAGCGCAGAAACAATTGCATTTATAGTATCCCGAGAATCGAACTCTGAGAAATAATCTGGAGGTTTTGTCTTATCTTCTTCTTTTAAATTATATGTCAGAGCGATTTTCATTCGGCTATATTTAATTTAAATTGTATCTTTTAAGTGCACTATTTAATATTTTGCCAATTATCTCTTCATAAGAGATGCCGATTTCTTTGGCTACCACCATAAATACATCCTCAGTAGATAAACTCGGGAGAGGATTTATCTCCAATACATAAGGCTTGCCTTCCTGGTTAACCCTAAAATCGACCCTACCAAAATCTAGGCATTCCACAGCATTATATGTTTTTAAAGCGAGTTCAGAAATTTTTTTCTTTAAATTCCGGTTTATATGTGCCGGGCATATATATTCTAATCTGTCAGAGCTAATACGAGCAAAGGTATAGAATTTATCATTAAGCTTAAGTTTGCCATCTATTTTTATCTGCACAAGAGGCATTACCTCTGGCGGATCATTATCCACTATCGCTACTGTAAATTCTTCTCCGCGAATAAATTCTTCTATTAAAGCAGGCTGTTTATAAATATTGATTATATATTCTACCTGTTTTTTCAGCTCTTCGATATTTTCTACTCGAGAAGCTTCAGACAAACCTTTGGAAGAACCCTCGAAACGTGGTTTTACGATAAGGGGGAATTTAAGATGATCTGTATCTTTCAATGCAGCAGTATCCTTGGCCTCAAAGAATTTCGGAGTGGGAATTCCTCCGGCAATAAAAATCTTTTTTGCCATAATCTTATCTAAGGTAAGGCTCAAAGTCAAGGCATCTGCCCCTACAAAAGGAATACCTTTCATTTCTAATAGTGTGGGGACTTGTGATTCTCGATTTCTACCCGAAAGGCCTTCGGAAATGTTAAAAACTATATCAACATCAAGATTATCAAGGTTTTCTAATAGATGTGAAACATTGCCGATTCTTTTGACTAGAAACCCTTGAGATTCTATTGCCTGGGCAATGACATCTATCGTGGAAGGATGGTCAAATTCAGCATTGGCATCAGGAGGGTCGTTTTCCTTGAACTCGTAATCTGTTTTTAAATCGTAGGTTAGACCTACTTTTTTCATCTGAGCACAAAAAATAAGGGCTCTTCCACTTTCGAGCCCCTAAATTTCTTCCTATTTTTCCAATTTAATTTATTCAACCTCCCTAAATCAACCTAAAATCTCTCCTAAATGTTGTATACATTCTATTTTTTATCACAACATATTGTTTTTGTCAAGTATTTTTTATCTTTTTTCAAAATTTTATAATTCAAATTTATCGACGAGAAAGTTTAATTAATTTTCTTTTATTTAGAGCAGATTTTAGATATTTCATATTCAAAAGAAATTTTTTAATAAGTTGCGACCTATAAAGCAAAATATAACCCCAAGCTAAAAGGTCATAACAAAATATTAAGATTAATCTTTCGCATATATTATAATCTTATATAAATCAATGTTCAAGTCACAAATTCGACTTTCCCCCAGCTAATAAGACTATCTTTAATTATAATAACTGCGCCTAATATACCCTTTATAGATTTAGCAAAATCCAAAGCCTTTGATAAATCTCTTTTGGACCTTACCCGGTTTGCCGTAGCAGTAGCCACTGCATCCGCTAAAGATGCATGTTTAGATAGAATTACAACTGCATCTGCTAATCCGAAACTTAACGAATGCCCCACTCTGCCTGAGGATGTGCATATGCCAAGGGGCGTATCTTCGGGCTTTATCTTTAACCTAAGGCCTTTCCATAATTTTGATCTACCGCCATATATTCCTACTTTGCAAGTCTTGCGGGTTTTTAAAAATATATCCCCGCCATTCTCAATAATTACGTCTTTATAACCTTTTCTTAATAAATCCCTGCCTAAAAATTCAGCAATCGTACCTGCTACTGCTGCCATAGGCCCCACATTTGCTAATTTAGCTACCTGACTCATTTCCTTTACAATCGGTCTTGCCTTAAGTTCTACCTCCATTGGCTTTAGCGCAGTCAAAAATATCTTATCCTTTATTATATAGTTTTCAATATCTTGGCGATATAAACGTATTCTTTTTTCCACAAAATCTTTATCTACCGGCGTATCTGTAAGAATCTGTAAATCTGTCTCTTTAACCATAATGCGCGCCGAATATAAATCCTTTAGCTGAGTCCAATCGCGATAGAATCGCCTCTGGTATTTATCAGCCTTCATATTAACATATCCTCGGTAACGGCTCACTGGTTAGCATATCTACTATGCGCTGCGTACCTAAAATAGTATTAAGCACTACCTTGCCAGGATGTTCTTTTATAATAACACCTATTTCTTTTGTATTTATACCCAGAGGATGACGTCTTAATAAATTTAAAACTTTTTTGACTCCATCTGGTCTTACCACCAATACTGCTCTACCTTCATTGCCAATATACAAGGGGTCTATACCTAATAGTTCGCAAGCCGCTCTTACTTTCATAGATATGGGGATGTTTTTCTCTTCAATAATAATACCCAGCCTCGAATATTCAGCAATCTCATTCAAAGTGGTAGCCAGTCCTCCTCTGGTAGGATCGCGCATAAATTTTATAGAGTCTGTTTTATTTAGTAGGGGTATTATTAAGTCATTTAACGCTGCACAATCACTCTTTATATCGAATCCCAAATCCAGTCCCTTTCTTTTTGTAAGCACTGCTAAACCGTGCTGGGCAATATTACCTGTAATAATGACCGCATCAGAAGCTCTTATATTCTTTAGGGATAAACTCCTATTCTTAATAATCCTACCTATACCTGAGGTATTAATGAATATTTTGTCGCAGGCGCCTTTCTCTACTACCTTTATATCGCCGGTAACAAAATATACGCCTGCTTTTTTGGCGTTTATAGAAATGGAATCAACTATTCTCTCTAATGCATCATAATCAAAACCCTCTTCTATGATGAGTGCTAAAGATAAATATTCGGGCACAGCACCCAACATCACTAAATCATTTACTGTCCCACATACCGCCAGTTTTCCTATATCTCCACCCCTAAATTCCAAAGGGCTTACCACAAAAGAATCAGTAGTAAAGGCAAGCCTATCTTTATAATTTATTAAAGCGCTATCAGTTAGTTCCTTTAATATAGGATTATTTAGTTTTTTCAACAACAAATCCTTGATAAGGCTATGCATTAGCCTTCCGCCGCTTCCATGACTAAGAAGGATCTTTTGTTTGGTCATTTTTACTCTAAATTAATACCTATGCTTAAGAAATCTACTTTTAGTTTTTCTATGCCTTGAAAATGAAAACTCTTAATGCCTAATTCTTGTGCCTTTTCTACGAGTTCTGGCCGGTCATCAGTATAGGCAACATCTGTCGCCAAAACTCCTAGAGTCTCAAGCGCCTTCTTATAAATTAAAGGGTGAGGTTTTCTAAAACCCACTTCAAAAGAAGTGATAATATGATGAACGGCATCAAAGACAGTAAAATTTTTCTTTAAATAATCAAAGTGTAGAATATTTATATTAGAAAGAAGCGCGATTATATAATGGCTTTTTAAAATCTTGGCCAGATTATATACGTAACGATTTTTCTCGCTCAAAAAAAATATTTCGTTCCAAATCGGAATGAACTCAGAATAATCCAATTTTAAATTTAGAGTCTCTTTTACCTTTAAGAAAAATTCTAGAGGAGAAATTTTTCCTTCCTCAAAAAGAGCGGTCAATTCTGAATCAAAGAAAAGATTAAATATTTCTTGTGGGTTTTTATGGGCGGATTTGGATATTCGTTCTGCTGCTATTTTATGGTCAAAATCAATTAAGACATTGCCTAAATCAAAAATGATAGCCTTTATGTGCCTGCCCGTATCAATTATTTCTGTCTTCGGTTTTTTTGAACAGATCCAAGAATCTGTCTTCGTATTCTTTATATACATTCCATTTATCCAGTTCAACCTTTAACTCATTAGCCTTTGAGATATCCATCTTGGCTTCATTAAACAGTTTTTCAATTTTCTCTTTTACAGAAAGTGGAAGCCGGGTAAGTTGGCTTAAGGATTTCTTAATCTTTTCGATATCTTCGTCGTTAATGGGGCCGGTAACCTGCGCGCCTATTTTTAGGTAATCTAAAAGTTTATTAATCTCGCTTTCCATAATATGTACTTGTTCAATAAGGTGGCTAAATTCTATCTTAATATTCAATATCCTCCTTAGCGCATCCAAAACCGCATAAGATGCCTTGGGGTTTTCGATCTGTATGGTATAAAGCGGTATCTCACCGAGAAGACAGAAACCATCAAGACCTTCCTTTTTAGCTATCCCTAAGAATAGACCGTTCATGCCGCTGATTTGGCCTTCTGATAAAAGAGTAATATTATATTTTTTTAAATCATCGTTGATTTTTTTTGAAGTGGAAGCAAACCAGACATTTGAGGTTTTGGTATGTTCAAGGGGTTGCGGCATAGCGGCAAAACTTACTACCATCTTTACTTTAAAACTCTTGGCCAGATCAATAACCCTTCTGCAGTAATCTTCTGCTTTGTTTAAATCCGGTTGGGCTTGGCTTATAAATATAATTAAATCATTCTTGCCGACATTATTCTTCCAATAATAGAATTTACTATGGGGCAGGTTCGGCACGTTTAATACGCCTTTCTCAATTGTGCTTGCCGTTATATAGAAAAAATCCTCAGGTAGAATTTCAGCAAACTCCTCAGCTTTTAATTGTTCTACAAGATAATTCGCCGCCTTAAAGGCTACTTCTCCCATCCCTGGCCAGGCACATATCAAATAAGGGTTCCTCAGCCGGGGTCTTTTATAAATATTAATACCTTCCATTCTTGCCACCTCTTAAGTAAATTTATAGTTATTTAAAAACTCTTCTAATGCTTTTGTTCCTTTATATAAATTATCTATCTTTACATATTCATTAGTAGTGTGGGCGCAACCTTCTGAGCCAAAACCCCAAGCAACTGCTGGTATGTTTTTCTCTTGAAAGAAAGTTATGGTAGTCGCGCCCTCCGAGCCCTTTATTACTGGGTTTACATTTATATTTTTCATTGCCTGGGTTAAAAAACTTACCAGAGGATGATGTCTATCAATACTGTAGGATTTCTGTATGCCTTCTATCTCTATCTTGAATTTTTTGCTGTGTTTACTTACTATTTCCTTTATTTTTCTTAGAACCTTTTCTTCAGACATACCTGGCAAAAACCTAAAATCAAGTTCAAATTCGCACCAGTCTGCTACGATATTAACCTTATCTCCGCCTTTTATGGTGCCGATATTTAATGTGGGGGCTTTTAGATATTTATTTTTTATAAATGCCCACTTATGGGACTTTAGTTTTTTAAGAACCTCTATAGCCGCATCAATAGCATTTATCCCCCGCCAGGGATAAGCACCGTGTGCTTTCCTACCTTGCAACTTGACTTTAAGATGAATCAGGCCTTTCTGAGTAACAACGATATCAAAATCATCGGAATCTAATACTAACGCCGCATCTGGATTTAATATGCCTTTATCTAATAAAGGGATTAAGCCAAGCCCGGAGCCGCTTTCTTCATCCGCAGTTGCTGCCAGTATCAAAACGTAATCCAAAATGACCTTATCTTCGATTAGGCTATTTATTACCTCCAGGGTACAGGCCAGGTTTCCCTTACAGTCAGTTGCGCCTAAACCATAAAGTTTGCCTTTGTCTATCGTAGCGGAAAAAGGGCCAAACTGCCAGTTGTATCCGGCTGGAACAGTATCTAAATGCGGAGTCAAAAGCAATGAGTGTTTTTTATTTCTTCCTTGTAACTTAACTACTACGTTAGAGCGCCTATTTTTAAACTCATAGATACGTGGCTTTAATCCTAGACCAGCAAGGTAATCTTTTACAAAATGAGCAATCCGGTATTCATCCCCGGGCGGATTTTGCGAATTAATACGAACCAGTTGCTGAGTAAGCGTAATTAGGCGTTTCTTATTTATCATAATTTATCCGGAACAATTAGAACAATTTTGACTGGTACAGCCGCCGCAACCAGAAGAGGAACTTCTGATATTGCCGCTGGCATCAAAAGAAGCAAAAGAAAAATTAGAAACGAGCTTCTTTAAATTTTTATGCTTGCAACTCGGGCAGATAATAAATTCAGCGCTACTACGCACTAAATAATCAAACTTTAAACTACAATTAAGACACAAGTATTCGTATATGGGCATATTAAAATTATGGATTATTTCTAAACTTGAACACTTTATTTCTATTAATTATTATTTTTTTATTTTTAAGGGCCTGCTTTCTTATTAAAAGTTAAAAACTATAGTTTGCACTTAATGCTGCGGCTTCGCTATCAAACAATTGTCCTTCAATATTAAACCAAAAATTATTAGATACGGGTAAATCAAAACCAAAAATAAGACCTACGCTTTTGGTTAAATCTGATTTCTCCAGCTTCCGTTCGCCATTTATCCAGTGAATATAATCGACTCTTGACCAGCGTATACCTAAATATGGCGTTATCTTTTTAAAATCATAAGAAACCAAACAAGAGAATTGCCAATCATCTAATACTCCCTTATGCTTATCGGCTCCTAGAGAAATTGTTTTGGGATGAATACTAATGTGCTGAAAACCGAAGACTGCTTTTGTATTTTTAGCGTCGTATAGTTTTACCCGAAAGCCGTATCCTCCGCCCAGATAAGCGGGATAATCTAATTCATTACTTGCGCAGGGATGCTGTTTAATATAGCCTCCCCCGCCTTTTAAATCAATACATAGCCAATCATATGCTCCGTAAGACAAGAGAAGAAAATGCTGAAGGCTTCTTAATTTTCCGAGTTGGTCTTTTAGGTATCTTCTAAAAATAGAATGGGCCTGAAAACCTACAAAAATTTCTTTTTTCCCCGGCATCTTTGTGCCATAGCACGGAGCGGCTTGAGTAATTGATACAAAACACAAAAAGAATACTATAAAGAACAGTAATATTTTTCTCATTTTAAATGACACGTTTAAATTATTTATAATTTTTTAACGCGCAAATTTCACATCTAGGTTTTTTCTTAATGCAAATCTCCTTGCCCAGTCTTACCAAAATTGCATGGTATTCATTGAATAGCTTGGCATCGCGTTTTAGATTTTTCATAAAAAAATCCTGTATATCTTCATATCTAGCATTCTCTTTGATCAAACAATGCCTTAGGAGTATCCTTTTAGTATAGGTATCAACGACAAAGACGGGCTTATTCAGCGCATACAGCAATATAGAATCAGCGGTCTCTGGGCCGATGCCATTTACAGAAAGCAATTGTTGACGCAGAATACCAGTATCAATTCCAGACATCTTTTTAAGGCTTCCTTGATAAGATTGAAATAAAAAATTCAGAAATGTCTTTAGCCTCTTTGCCTTAATATTAAAATAGCCTGCCGACCTTATTAATGCTGCTAATCTTTTTTGAGATATTCTATAAAGTTTTTCCGGTTTTAATAGTTTGTGTTTCTTAAGATTATTTAAAGCCTTCCTGACATTTGACCAGTTTGTATTCTGGGTAAGGATTGCTCCTACTATAACCTCAAAAGCGCTATCTGCTGGCCACCAATGTTGAGGACCAAAATGTTTATATAATTTCTCATAGATTAAATCCAGTTTTCCGGTCATTACTTAAGTTCTAGAGGGTTATAATTATAGTAAGCAAAGAGGGCATAGGTTGTACCGGCCACAGAACCCGTGGACTTGCCTTTAGGAGTCATCCAACCATGGCCAGTGTCTACAGAATCCTGGGTAGCATAAGGAAGACAGCTCTCCCCCTGGCCCGAAGGCGATGGGCTAGAAATAATCATCCTGCCTAATTCTGCCAGATATTCATCGGCTTTCATTCTATAAGCATTGGCCTTGACAGACGCACCTTTTTTATAATCAAAATCTGACATTAAATTAAAAGCTAAGACCATCTGCGCAGTCCATTCCGAAGAAACTACCCCACCTCTTGCAACATGCCTTTGAGGCGCAAAATCAAAACCTTTGATTTTTATTGCTTGGCCTTCGGGTCTAATATAAGTAACTTCAACTGCGCAGTTCTGTTCAGCAAATTCTATAATCCTGTCTGGACTCATGCCTAATTCTTCTAATTTCTCAGGGCCTACAGCAGCAATTGCCCAGGCATAAGTATCCGTAGCAATAGTAGAATCTCCTTTCCCGCGTTTAATAGGGATATCCGCCTTATCATAGGTATGCTGAGTTAACCAATTCAATGTTTTTTCCCTTGCATCCAGATATAACTTTTTAGCGGTAATCTTATATAACATATTAAAAAAGGCATAGGCATCCAGATTATGCTCTGTAGAATACCAGCTTAGATCCGGGCCGCCGCGAATACCTGCGTCTTTATCTTGATTCTGTAAAGAAATTATATTTGCAGCAATCTCTTGGGCTAGGGGAAGATATCGGTTATCTTTAGTTTTTTTGGTATATTGCGCTGCCGCTATTCCCAACCAGATATTTGGGCCGCTATGCACAATGTATTCAGCCGGCGAACCGTCATCAGTATAGTAAGCATTAAAGAAGGCTCCCTCTTGCCTCTGTGCTTTCTTGGCAAAAAAATCCAACATTTTTCTTGCCCGCTGGAAATCACCGAAATTTGTATAAGCCTGTATTGCCAAAGATTGATCATAGATAAATGCCCAGTTGGCAATATTGTTATCTCCTTCAAAGCTCATAATTAATCCGCTACGCGGATTTTGATGTATTTTTATCCATTGATACATCTTATCTAAATTTGCCTTCTGTAGTTGTGCCTTTTGTTTATCGAGGCGCAGAAGTTCCTGCGCAACTGTATCTTCTTTTCTTTGAAGTGCGCCCAACTCTTCCTGCAGAGAACCTTTATCGTGGGTTAATTTTTCGATAAGTGCGCTGAGTTCTTCTATCTTCTCGGTTGATTGGCTTTTTTCTAATTTAGCTATATTTTTTAAATTGTTTTCCTCTCCCTGAATATTCTGAATCCACAATTCTAAGGCTTGTATTTTGGACTGCAGCTCCTCTTTTTCTAGGTTTATCGCTTTTACCTTCTGCTTGGCAATGCTAGAGTCCTGTATAATCTTTACCAGTTGTTCAACCAAAGTTTTATTGCCTTTGATTAGTTTTATATTTATATAGGTATTAATCGCAAAACTTAAAAACAGTATAATGATTATAGTAAAGACCACCGGCGCAAATAATTTCTTTGTCCGGGCATATCGTATAATCTTGTTATTTTGAGCTTGGTCAATTCTTTCATAGACTAATCCTATAAGATATTTATTGGGCCCAGCGATTATATCTTTAACCCAGGTCACCTTAGCCGATGCCAATACCGGCTTTTTGCTTAGAGGCATCTCTATATCTAAAGATAATTTCGCCTGTTTGCTTTTGATGAGTTTGGCTAATTCAGGATTTAAATTATTTATTGCCAGACAAATTCCACCCTTACCAATGTTATTAGTAAATCCCTGTATCCAATCTGAAAGGCTCTTGTTCCCATCTAAACTTAGAAGTTGAAAACTCACCGGAAATACCGAATCCATCCTGATATAGTGCCTGCGCTCCGGTCCTAAGTAATCCTTATCCTGCATATCTATTCTTTCTTCTCCAACACTATCCTTTGTTTAGTTTTCTTTGCCAGATCTTCAAAGAAATTTTTAAACTCGGTGTATTCACTCTCAAAAATCAGGGTTTTCTTTAATTCTGTTTTTTGTCTAAAATACAATTTACCATCTTTATGATTATAATCGACGCTAAAATTCAGCCAGGGACTTTCTTCTGCTACATTGTCCGGTATATACCTGATAATAAAGTTAGGCGGAATTTCAATTTCAAGGTCTGTTTCTTTTGTATCTAAAATCCCGAAATCTATAGCATATTTACGGCTATCTTTTGCTACTAAAGATGCATCTAGGCCAGTTAATTGAGGCAAAATCCTAAGATTTCCTGCGGCTGTAAAATACTCCGGTCCTTTAAAGGCATAATTTAATATCACCGGTATATTAAGATCCTCTAAATTTTTTATCTCATAACTTTCTAGTTTTGCTCCTATAGAAATATCCTGTATTTTTTCTTTAAGAGCCTCCTCAATTAATTCTGGTTGAGTATACAAAAGCCAGAAGCGCTGTGCCTGGTCGTATATGCCATAAGTAAAAATGTTTTTCTGGGCGGATATGGTTTCATCCGAATTGATTTTTATATTAAGGACTTGTCTTATAAGATTATGCTGATTGGAATATAAAGGAGTATCCTGTATTTCATAACCGTCCTCTTTAAATATCAAAACCTTGCGGCCTTGATCATCGCCCGCTAGATCGCCGAAAGCACAGGTCTGAGCAGTGGGGTCAAGAAAGACAACTTTATCCTTTAAAGACACGGCGGCGATACAGTGGTTAAAAAATACTGCAGGAAAATCTACATTTAAACTGTAATATTCTTTGGTAGAGATAAGTACTGGCCAGGCAGTAAAACCTGCTTCTTTTAACATGGCCACCAAAAGTATAGACTGATCCTTGCAGTCTCCATATTTATATCTAAAAATATCACTAGCATTGTGCGGTTCGTAGCCTGCTTGTCCGTATTCTACTGCCACATAACGGATTTTTTGTGCGCAGAAGTTATAAATTGCCCTTATCCTATCTTCCTCAGAAACAAGCCCCTTGGTAAGTTGGCTGACTTTGTCCTTTATGGCACTATCTGCCTTTATTTTATCTTTAGCCAATGACCACCACCATTGATAAATATTCTGCCAATCACTAAATGTAGAAATAAGCATAGCAGGATTTATCTCTACGTCGGGTGGCATATTAGGTTCAGGAATTATCTGAGGAATATCCTTAAACTGCCAGTTGTAGGTTATACGGTCATCTTTAAGTTGTACTTGTGGCTTTAGATTAGCGCCGAAATCATTATACTTATCGTTTAGTGTCTTGATGTTTAAGGTTTTATCTTTGGGTAACTCGATACTGAAATTTTCCGCTATAATCGGCTCAGATGCCTGCACCGGATAACTTGTAATATAATCCTTTTTATTAATGAGTTGGTGGCTATATATCCTTACTTTATACTCTATACTCGCACCCTCGACAATCTCAGGAAAAGAGATGATATAAACGCGCGCATTGCTATAAAGCGGGAAATTCAAATATTTAGAGACATCTCTTATATGACGGCTACCCACCTCCGCAATTGTACCGTCGGGTTTTATGGTGCGGGCGTATTCTAATTCCACCTTTTCATAAGTAGAATCATAATCAATGTGTATCTCGGAAAATGCTTCTTTGCCCCGTTCGTTTAAAATCTTAATTATATAGTACAAATAGGAAACTTGTGTATTTTGCGCAGTAATTTCGACCTTTTCATCGCAATACAGAATGAGCGCGCCTGCCTGGGGATATTTATTCTCTGAAGGCGCCTCCATCAAAATCTTATTTGCCTGCGGGCTTATATCTTTTAGAGAGGATAAATTAACCTGTTTTTCAATAGTATTAATGCGCTCTAAGGCAAGCAGAGTAAATTCTTTAGCTTTTATCCTTCTATAAATATCTAATGCCTGGTCAAAGAGATTTAGTTTTTCGCAGGTTAAACCATAATAATATAGGTATTCGTCATCGCTGGAGTCGTTTTTGCTAAAGGCTTCTAATGCATCAGTAAAATTACTTAACCGATAATAAGATATGGCTAAAAGCTTTTTTGCCTGGGAATCATTTGTTTTTTTGAATTCTTCTATAGCCTGCGTAAATTCACCGTGGTTATAGTATAATTTGCCCAGTTCCAGGCGCAGTCTATCTAAATCTTTGCCTTGAGCAATCAGATCTTTATAGAGAGCAATCGCGCGCTGATAATAGTTTTCAGATTGGCTGACATAATCTTGCACCTGGTTTATATTGCGCATTTGGATACAACCAGGTAACAAAGCTAAAAGTAAAAAGTAAAAAGTCAAATTTTTAAAGTTTGCTTTTACCTTTTGCCTTTTCCTGCCTGCCGGACAGGCAGGAACTTTTAACTTTTTAATGGTATTTAAAATACGCATTACAAGCTCCTTCTATGGAAACCATACATGGGCCTATAGGATTATCGGGTGAACAAACTTTAGAAAATAACGGGCAATCCATAGGAGAAATTAGGCCTTTTAGTATATCGCCGCATCTACATCGGCTCGGCTTATCGCATATCGCATATCGCTTATCGTAAAGAGAAAAAACTTTTTCTGCATCAAATTTAGAGAATTCATCCTTTATCTTAAGGCCGCTTTGCGCAATACCACCCAGCCCACGCCAAGAAGAATCGCTTATTTTAAAAACTTTAGAAATTATTTTTTGCGCCTTAGGATTGCCTTTTTGCCTGACTACCCGCGCATATTGATTTATAACTTTTGGTTTATTATTTATTATCTGCTTAAGAAGCGTATATATCCCCTCTAAGATATCTAAAGGCTCAAACCCTGCCACACAACAGGATATTTTATATCTTTTTGGGATAAATTCATAGGGCTTTGTTCCTATGATGGTTGAGACATGGCCGGGGCATAAGAAGCCCTGAAGATTCAATCTTTTATCTTTGACCAGATAATCCATGGCAGGAGCAATGAGTTTTAAAGACGAAAAAAAGAATAAATTATTCAAATTCTCTTTTTTTGCTGCAAGAATGCTCAAGCCAATGGTAGGTGCAGTGGTTTCAAACCCTACAGCCAAAAATATTATTTTTTTTGTAGGGTTATCTTTAGCTAATTTTAGACTATCCCAGGCAGAATATGCAATACGCACATCGCTGCCTTCTGCTCTTTGTTTTTCTAAACTGGCTTTGCCACCCGGCACCCGCAACATATCCCCAAAGGTTAAGATAATTATATCTTTTTGCTTGGCTAAGGTGATAGCTTTATCAATATAATCTTGGGTTGAAACGCAAACGGGGCAGCCTGGACCAGCAATCAAGTTTATAGAGTTGGGTATGAGTCTATTTAGGCCGAAACGCCGAAAATTATGCGTATGCGTACCGCAGACCTCCATAATATTAACTTTATCGCAAGGCGCGATTTTACTTATTTTATCTGCCACCTTTTTAATCAGGCCCTTATTGCGGAATTCATCAATGTATTTCATCAAGTAACCTCAATGTATCTTTCGCTCTTTTAGGATCTATTATCTGTATCGCAAATCCGGCATGGACAATGACGTAATCGCCTACCTTAACCGAAGATAGCAATTGGATATTAATGGTTCGCCTAAGCCGACCTAACTCTACCTGCGCAAATTCACCATTAATACTTTTTATTTTCATAGGTATGCCTAAACACATATTTAATCCTTCCCGCCACAGTCAACTTTTTCTAAGGCGGGATCCCGCCCTCTAATCTAATTGATTAGCGGGAAAAATTAGCTATTATTGCCTGACCCAGCGAAATACCCGAATCATTACAAGATAAGGCCTTATGTGTAAATACCTTAAAGCCTTCTTTATTTAATAAATCTAAACTTAAAGACAGTAAAAGTTTATTTTGAAAAACGCCTCCGGATAAAACAACCTTATTTATGCCGCCTTCTTTCCTAAAAATCAAACTCATCCTCTTAACCATTTCAGCTATGGTCAAATGAAATCTATAAGCGACTTTTTCTTTTGATTCGTCTTTTTTTAAATCTGAAATTATCTCTTTAAATATGGGCGCGGGGTCTATGACGTATTTATCTTTTCTCTTAATAATCTTAAATTTATAGCCGGAAGCCTCTAGCCTGTAGCCTGTAGCTGCTCTCTCTAAATTAATGGCTAATTCTGCTTCAAAATCAGCCTTGTTTTTTTCTAACACTAAACTCGCGACTGCATCAAATAATCTTCCCATACTACTTACTAAAGGAGAATTAAAGCCTGATAAATACATATTTTTCAAAATCCTCCAGTTATTTCTATTTATTTTTTTTAACCAACTAATATCTAAATTTAAAAATTTATCTTTATATATAGAATAAAGCCAGGCTGCAGTAAGCCGCCAGGGTTCTAATATTGCCCTTTCTCCACCCAAAAGAGTGACTTCTTTTAAATGCGCTGATCTTTTAAAGCTTTTATAACTGCAGGGATAAAAAAATTCTGCGCCCCAGAGGGCATTATCCAATCCTAAGCCTGTGCCATCAAAAGCCACGCCAATTACTTTTTGATCTTGCAGGCCATTTTCTATCATACAAGAGGCAATATGAGCATGGTGGTGCTGAATAGATAATAGGTTATAGGTATTAGGTGGTAGGCTTTGGGTATATTTTGTGGATTGATATTCAGGATGTAGGTCATAGGCAATAATCTTAGGTTTTTTCTTTAGAAAATATTTTACAGCCTTATTAAAATTTGAAAAATCTCTGGGATTACTTAAGCCTTGATTAGCAGGGCTTAAATATGCGGTGTTATCTTTAGCAAAACAAATAGTATTTTTTGTTTGACTGCCCAAAGCCAAAACGGGTTTTTTTATCTTAAAAGGTAATTTTATTTTTTTAAATTCCATTTCTAAGCAGAGAATTGTATTGGGTCATAAATAATTTTGTTATTTTACCCCTCCTCACTGGTTGCCTTTCTATAGATCTTATAGGCATAACCCCCATTAAAGAATTGGTAAGGAATGCTTCATCTGCATCGTATAAATCAGAAAGAGTAAAATTACCCTCAAATATTTCAATACGATTTCTTTTTGCCAAATCAAATATGGCTCTACGCGTAATGCCCTCTAAGCAGCCGCAGGATAAGGAAGGAGTGAAGACTTGGCCATCTTTAACTAAGAATATGTTGTTTCTACTTGCCTCGGCAACATAGCCGCGATTATTTAAAATTATAGCCTCATCAAAGCCTTTTTCTTTGGCTTCTAAATAGGCAAGTTTGTATAAAAGATAATTTGTGGATTTTATGCGTGCTAAAATTGAATATTCATTTTGCCGAAAACCAGAGATACAAGTAAAAAATCCTTGTCTGTATTTTTTCAAAAGATAGGGATTATATTGTCTTGCTATTACCAAAATATTATCTCTTGATTCGGATTTCCAGATGGTTAATCTTACATAGGCATCTTTGAGATGGTTTATATAAACAGTATCTTTGATAATTTCTCTTATCTTACTAAGGGTATAGGGGATTTTTACCTTTATTAATTTAGAGGAATTCTTTATTCTATTAAGATGCTCCTTAAAATAAACTATCCTATTTCTGTATGAGCGCATAGTCTCAAATAGTCCCCAGCCATAAAGAAAGCCCGGCTCTAAAACCGACAATTTTGCTTCATCTTTTGGAATAAATTTACCCTTTAGAAAAACCATGTTTTTTAATTTTGACTTTTGACTTTTGACTTTTATGATATTGCCTCCATCATTGCCTTTGCCTTAACCAATGTCTCCTGATATTCATCTTCTGGCTTGGAATCCGCTACAATCCCGCCGCCTACGCCGAAATAAAGCCTGTTATCTTTTCTTAAGATAGTGCGGATTAAAATATTTAAATCCATCTCTCCGGAAAAACTTAAATATCCCAGACTTCCGGTATAAACCGCGCGCCTCGTCGGCTCTAATTCGTCAATAATCTCCATGGCACGAATCTTTGGGCAGCCGGTAATTGAACCTCCCGGAAAACAGGCGCGTAATAAATCAAGCCTATCTTTATCTTTATGTAAACTGGCCGTTACTGTGGCCGTAGTCTGAAATACAGTGCTATATTCTTCTAATTCCCTTAGGTTGGTTACCGTTACAGAATCATAATTACAGACCCTTCCCAAATCATTTCTCTCTAAGTCTACAATCATAGTGAGCTCTGCCTTATCTTTGACACTCTTTAAGAGTTCATTTTTAAGTTTTATATCTTTTAATCTATTCTCTGAGCGTGGCCGCGTGCCTTTCATTGGACGGGTAGTGACCACGTTCCCGTTTAATCTTAAGAAGCTCTCCGGAGAAGAACTTAAGATTTGAAAATCCCCTGTATCTAAATAGGCGCTAAAATATGAGGGGCTGATTTTGCGCAGGCGTCTATAAATATCAAAGCCTGATAAATAACTTTTGGTATTAAAGGTTTGCGAAAGATTCACCTGATATATATCTCCTGCTTTTATATAATCTTTGGCTTTTTTTATTGCTAAAAGGTATTCTTCTTTAGTAAAGTTAGAATTTAATTGTGCAGAAAACCCAGATGGCCGCAGATTAGAATATCTGCGTATATCTTCGTTCAAGTAAGAAAGTAATTTGTATATCTTTTTGAAGTTAGTTTCTGCAAGCGCCTTTGCTAAATGATAGCCTCTTTCAGGAAATCCCACCGAGAATATGTAAAGCCGGCGTCTTAGATGGTCTAGGATGATTCCGCTGTTATAAAATCCAAAAAAATAATCCGGGATACCTAAATGGGGTTTATTTCTTATTTTTATCTTCTCTTCTAATCTCAAACCCAGGTCATAGGCAAGATAACCCACTGCGCCACCTAAGAAAGGGATATTCTGTTTAGGAACACGGATTTTATATTTATCCAAGAGTTCTCTTAATTTCTTAAAAGGGCCTTGGCTTTCTGCCTTTAATACCAGGAAGGGCTCTATGCCTAAAAAGGAATATCTGCCCAAATAATGATTGCCGTTAAGACTACTGTCCAAAAAGAAACAGTGTTCCTTTTGATTTAAGACCTCAAATATACTAAAAGGCTCCGATTTTAATTTAAACGATTTCAAGATGTAATATGCCATCTATTCTAAAGGTACGTTCCTCGTTTCTTAAACAGCAATGCGCTACCAGATAGCTATTTTTTTTGTCCTGTTTAATCTCTTTGGGCATTACTTCTCTTTCAGATATTTGAGCATCAGCAGAAGAAATGTATCTTATTTTAAGTTTCACTCCCAAGTCCATAGCTTCGTTTATCTTGGCTATTTTTTTATTATTGATATCATCTAATAATTGCGAAGTAAGGCCAAAAAGGCTGGTAAAGTTATTAAAATCTAAAATGCCTTTTGCGTATAATATATCCTTTAATTTATTAAACACCTGAAAGGTAAGTTTGACATCGGCAAAGGCGCGATGTTTCTGTTCGGCCTTTATTCCTAATTTTTCGGCTACAAACCAGAGGGCATAACGTTCTAAATTCGGGAGAAGCCGCCTGGCCATCTTAAGCACATCTATCACCACAATATTATTCAGGGAAGATTGACCCATAAGTTTTAACTCATTATTTAAGAATTCTAAGTCAAATATGGCATTATAGGAACAAAGTAGGCTTCCTTGAATAAAATTTAAGAATTTAGGCATTACCTCCTCCATGCCCGGCGCATCGCCAAGCATGTCTTGCGTAATTCTGTTTACCGCAAATGCGGATTCAGAAATTTGCCGCCGGGGATTAACCAGGGCCTGGAATGTGGCAATGGATTCTTTAGCCTTAAATCTTAGGCCAGCGATCTCTACAATCCTATCTCCGCTTTCCGGCTCAAGACCGGTGGTTTCTGTATCAAAAATTGTAAGCTCTGTTTCCTCTAAATTTTTATCCATCTCTTCTATTGATGATATAAGAAGGGACTAACTTTACGGGATGATAGGAAAGCTTTACTTTTTTAAGGTTCTCTAATCCCGAATCATCCATAACATTGATGTATCTATAATCCTTTAATTTAGAACAAAAGGAATGAAAGATAAATTGGCTTAAGCCCTTAATAGACAAGTCGGTTATCTCATATAATATACAGAATATATCCTTATTTAATTCAAAACCAAAGCTGAATGCTTTAATTCGGTTATCGACCTTGACTATCCTGCCTTTAAAATCCAATTTCCGATAATGATTCAATACTATTTTAAGGCAAATCCGGCTATCTTCAAGCATAGTTCGATATATCGGATCCTTAAATTTATCTTTTCGCTCCTTCATCCATAGGCTATATAATTTAAGACAACCATTTTTGAACTTTAAAGAAAATGGCAGGTATCTGAATTTATAATGCTTTAAAAAATAATTGAGGCAGGCGCGTTTAGACTTAAATCTATTGCCTGCTAAATCAACTAATTCTTGCCTATCGCAAATATAATCACTAAACTTATATCTATAATCGTAACCTAACCCTTTATAAAAAGATAGCTCTTTTGCTTCTACATTCTCTATGCGGGATATATCTTTATTGGAGTTGTATCTATCCATAATTCTAAAAACTCCCTTAACGGCTGCCGGCCTAATATGTTTTCCTTGCGGCGGTATATACAAGAAACAGCCTATTTTATCCTTAAAGAATACACATAGACTATCCTCGATTATCTTCCAGAAAATATCAAAGAGCCCTTTCCAGATATAAATATTCTCGAATGCATAAACAGAGAGCTCATGTTTAGTTAAACGCAGGTATCTATCAAATAATTCTTTGTCTTTAGGGGTTAACTTTTTTAGCTCCATAAATTATAGTTTTATCTCTGAAATATTAACCGCATCTTCGTAAGACTGAATGACCTGCGGGTTGTTTTTTAAGATTTTCTGCCAGCGCGGACTATTGAAAAGAGTAATTAAATAGCGGCAATATCCTTTATATCTTGGGCTATCTAAATTTTCTTTAACAAAAGGACAGTTTAAATCTACTGCCAAAAAAATACTCTTGCCCTGGCGTTTAATAAGAAAGGGATAGAGCCGGCATTCAAAAGAACGGAAATTATAAATCTTACATTTATTATCTTGGGGGTTAAAAAAATAACAAATATAATTATTGTTTTCTTTAAAAGGTGTGAGGCGAATCTTTCTGTCAGAAGAAATAACGCCAGGGGGAATTTTGTGTTTTAAAAAGGTTTTTATTTCCTCATTTAAAACAGAAGGCGACCATCTTGTATCGGCTTCTGTATATCTACAACAACCCTGGCACATAAGGCAGACTCTGCTTGGAACAAACTGTCTCATCATTTGACCATACTACCCAATTTAACTTCTCTCTCGGGCCTAATAATACAGACCCCTTGTTCATCTTGAGCGGCTAAAAGCATGGCCTGGCTTTCTTGGCCTCTTAAAACCGCGGGCTCTAAATTATCTATTACCACAATCTGGCGGCCTATGAGGTCCTCTTTTTTATAGGAGCTCTTTATCCCGGCTACAATCTGCTTGGTCTTCTCACCTAAATCAATAACCATTACATAGAGTTTATCCGCATTAGGGTGGTCTTTGACCTCTAATATTTTGGCTATCTTTATCTCTAATCTTTTAAATTCTTCAAAGGTAACCATTCCTTGCCTCCTTTTAAAAATTAAAATCTTCTGTTTCAAATATACATCCGCCAAAACCGTAGCTGGTAATAAAAAAGAAACTTATTGCTAATATGCACTTATACACGTTATTCTTAACATTCTTTGAAAAGGATTTTTTAGGCTGTTTAATCCGAATTCTTATTTATCCAGGGGAAAAAGAGTGAAATATATAATAACACGGCTAAGAGCAAAAAACAAGGCTAAATAGAAGCCAAACAAAAATAAGCACCCTTGATAAAGGGTGCTTATTTTTAGAATTGACGGCTAATAATAGGAAGTTTATTTCTTGTGGCGGATAATATGTAAAAATACCTCTACAATTTTAGGGTCAAACTGGGTGCCTGAGCCGTCTTTAATTATATCTATGGCCTCATTTTGTCCGTATGCTTTCCGATATGGGCGGTTAGAAATTAGTGCCTGGTATATATCTGCAATGGCAATTATACGTGCTCCAATAACAATCTCTTCTCCCTTTAAGCCGCTGGGATAACCTTTACCATCCCACCTCTCATGATGATGAAGAACCAAGGGAATTATTTTATGCAGAAAATGAATCGGCCTTATAATATCTGCGGCAATCTGCGGATGTTTTTTAATCTCATCAAACTCTCTCCTAGTGAGTTTTGACTTCTTAAGCAAAATTCTTTCACTTATTCCAATCTTGCCTAAATCATGTAATATAGCTGCTTGTTTAACGCTCTCCACTTCATCCTTGGGCAACTCCAATGTTCTGGCAATTTCTGTGGCGTATTTAACGGTGCTCTCTACGTGCTCTCCGGTATAATGGTCTTTTAATTTAATGGTTTTGGCAAAAGCAAATACTGCCTCAATGAGGCTCTGGTTAGAACGTTTAGTAAGTTTTTCTATTTTTTCTTTTAAAATCTGGGTATCCTTATCCTCCCCGGCTTTTTTGTAACCATTAAATTCTACTTTAGTTATATCTAAAGATGAGTAAACTTTATCTCCGCCGTCCTCTTTAACCTTATTTAAAATCCTGTCCACAAGGTCAACCAGTTCTATCCCTTTGGTTATCTTGTCCTGAGGGTAAGAGGCAACCGCTAAACTTAGTTTAAGTTTAACAGTTTGCTCTTTGTTTCCAAAATTACATAGCCTAACGGCATCTAAAATCCTCTGGGCTAATACCGTAGCTTTAGACCTATCTACTCCGGGCGAAACAAGCACAAACTCCTCGCCTCCGAATCTGACTATGGTATCGTATTGACGCACTATCTTCTTGAGCTCACTGGCAAATTGTTTCAATACTAAATCGCCAAATTGATGCCCATAAACATCATTTATGGATTTAAAATAATCTATATCAAACATTATAACGGAAAGCGGTTGGCCAAATCTCTTGGCGCGGTAGAATTCTTTTTCAATGATCTCGGCAAGGTAGCGATGATTATAAAGGCCGGTGTGGGAGTCTCTGAGGGCCAATTGTTTAAGTCTGCGGTTAGATTTGAGCAGTTCTTTATTCAACACTTCTAATTTATCTTCTGAGCGCTTACGTTCGGTGATGTCTCTGAAGATGCCTATCAGGTATTTCTTACCCGCCAATGTTATAAAAGAATTATTAATATCAGCATAAAAAATACTGCCGTCTTTTCTTTTTACGGGAATATCTTCTGCCAGTGTAATCTCGTGTCGTATTATCCTATTAAATTGCTCTATAACATAGGGGAGATCTTCTTTAGCATGTATATCCATAACGCTTAACTTCTTTATCTCCTCTGGGGTATATTGCAGCATTTTAGAAATCATGCTATTGCCCAACTGGAATTGCCTGGTTTCCATATCAACTAATAGTATGCCATCGGTAACGTTATCAAAAAGCGTCCTAAATCTCTCTTCGGATTCCTTTAATTCCTCTTCTGCTTCCTTGCGCTCAGTAATATCCTCTATAGCGCCATCTATCCACTTAATCTCGCCGGATTCATCGTACTGCACCCTTGCTGTGCATGAACAACAGATAGGCGTGCCGTCTTTTTTCTGTAAACGTAACTCCTTATCTTTTACAAAACCATTCTTTAGCATCTCTTCTACAAAGAGCCTTCTGTCTTCGGCGTTCTGATAAAGGTCAGAAACCGAGACTTCCATGAACTCTTGCACAGAATCATAACCAAATATCTTTGCCATGGCGGGATTTGCTTGAATAAAACAGCCCGTAGGGCCAGCGGTATTTCTATATACCCCAATATTTACATTCTCAACCAGCGCTACGTATTGCCCTTGAACCTCTTGCAGGTCTTTAATCCCATTTAGAAGTTGTTCTTTGGTCTCTTCAGCCATTCCTTTGCTCCTTATAAAAACAAAAGGCGGCTCTAAAATAGTAGAGTCGCCTTTCTTTATTAAGTGCCTTAAATAGGGTTCTTCTCCATCATTTTTGACCTGTAAAGCAAGTATAACATATCTTAGGAGCTTTTGCAAAATTTTTAGAGAAAATATAAAACCGCCTTAAGAAATTGTCTGTCATAACTCTTTGTCATTCTTTGGGTTACAAGAAGAGAGGGGATATTTTTATGGAATCTGCGCAACTATATAATTTACAGTAAGTTACGTACGTGATTTATTACGGTTGCCGCAGGCTAAAATAAAAGCCGCAATAGATATTGCGGCTTTCTTTCTGGCGGGGCCTACTCCATAAGGTTCTAACTTTTTATGAGGTCCCGATTGATAATAAGTTATCACAAGATATTAGGAGATATCAACACCGGCCTCTGCCATAACCTTTATAGCCAAGGGATTAACCTGTGTGGGTTTTATGCCCGCGCTAAACACTTCAAACCTATCGCCGGCCATATGACGTAAGAACCCTTCGGCCATTTGACTACGGCAGGAATTTCCAGTGCAAAGAAATAAAACCCGTTTTTTATTCATTGACCTACTCCGTTCAGATTATTATTACTTTGTTTAATCGAAAAAGGGCAACATGGAGAATTAATTTTTCCACCATTATCCTTTTGGCTAATTGTTGATAAAATAAAAAGCATTATTAGGCCAATTGCAATCAATGAATATTTCTTAAGAGTTTTCATACGTAAACCAATTCTGTGTTCGTAAACAGAATTTCACTAACATCAACATAACAGGCACTTCAATCAATACGCCTACAACCGTTGCCAGCGCAGCTCCTGATGAAATCCCGAAAAGCATAGTTGCTGTGGCAATAGCAACTTCAAAGTGATTGCTTGCGCCAACCATTGCTGATGGAGCCGCATCCTCATAGCTTAACTTCAATTTCTTTGCCATCCAGTATGTGATTGCGAAAATTAAACAGGTTTGGATAAAAAGTGGGATTGCTATCCATAGAATCGTTAACGGCTGCGCGAGAATAATTTCTCCTTTAAAAGAGAACAAAAGCACAAGGGTAAATAGAAGCGCAATGATTGAAACAGGCGACAATACATGAAGGAACTTCTCATTAAACCACTCTATGCCTTTATGCGATACGATCCACTTCCTTGAAAAATAACCCGCTACAAGAGGCAATGCCACGTAGATAACGATTGATAATAATAACGCCTGCCATGGAACCGGCATCCTTCCAACACCCAGAAGAAATCCGCCTAAAACACCATAGAGCAAAAGCATGGTCAGCGAATTAATGGCAACCATAACCAGCGTATGCCCGTCATTGCCTTTAGCAAGGAATCCCCATACTAAAACCATCGCTGTGCAGGGAGCAATGCCAAGCAGAATACACCCGGCAAAATAACTACGCCAGAGCGGCACTTGAAGCATTTTTAAACCCTCATGCATAACAACCGTTCCTGCGCCATGCATAGAACCCATCAACCAGTCAGCTCCAGGAGGAAGTTTAACAAAATCCACCGCCTCTACTCCAATTAACCCTTTAAACAAGGTCCCCAGGAACAAAAAAGCGATGCCGTACATGGTAAAAGGTTTTATTGCCCAATTCACAAAGAGTGTCAACCACACCGGTTTAGGCGATTTTCCTGCTTTTATAACTTCTGCAAAATCAATTTTTACCATTATGGGATACATCATGAAAAATAGGCAAATAGCTATAGGAATGGAAACAACCGGAGCGCCACTGACATAAATCGAAAAACCATCAAGAAATTTCGCCGCGCCCGAAGCAATCTTACCAATCAATACACCTAACGCAATGCATATAAAAACCCACAACGTCAGATATTTCTCAAAAAAACTTAAACTTCTTTCCTCATGGATAACATGTTCCATTGAAATAACCCCCTGTTCGGTATAATTACATCTTTATTGCTTCGTGCGTTCTTTAAGTTTTTTTATCAAATCCTGCATCTTCTCAAACGCCTCTTGTTCTTTTTTATCTTTTGGCGCGTAAGCAGGATTTGTAACTTTCCAGGTAATTTTGCCACAAATAAGTTCCTCTTCGTATGCGCCGTAATCCCAGAGGTCATATTCTCTGAATTTTGTGGGATTTTCCTGATAGCAAGACTGCACCGCGTCTCTAATCACCGCGGGATCTCCCTCGTTAACCAGATCTATCAATTTTGTTTGGCTGATGAACCTCTCTACCCACTCGGGCGGGATATTAAAAAGGAATGGCGCCGGCGCCTGTGTTCCGATTATTCTTTTATTCTCATCAATGCCATTTTTATATAAGGTATTAATGGTCTCTCCGACAAAATGACCGGGAGACTCAGGACCACAAACAATGATATACCTGATATTAGGATTGGCAATTACATTGCAGATTACCTTTTCCAGGCCTACGTTTTCAGTTTGCAGCGTTCCCGATAACGCCGCCCCACTTTCTATGGCCGCCCTCACTAACAGCTCTATTGATTCCGGCGTCTCTTCTCTTCTCCACTTTAAAATCACTATAACTGCAACAGGAGAATAGTCGTTACCCCTTAGATAACATCCTTCTTCAGGAGGGTAACCGGAAGGAACCGCAATCTTTCTTATTTCTTCTTTACTCATTAAAACCCTGCTTTATTTTAAAATACATAAACCAGTATATAATATATGCCCACCAAAATAAAAATAGCGCCGGTAATCTTTCTCATATAATACTCAAGTCTTGTCAGCCGGTTAAACCAAGGCTTAAGCGATGTTACGCCGAGTGCAATCATAAAGGCAAATAATAAGACCGGCAAACCCGTCCCGATGCCGTAGATAAACGGTAATGTTGTTCCAAATTTAGATTTAAGCGCAAGCGGAATGAGGCTACCAAAAAAGAGTGCCGCAGAAATCGGACAAAAAACCAGGGCAAAGATTAGGCCTAAAACAAATGCTCCTATTACTCCTGATCCGGCAAGCCTATTTTGATGTTTTTCGGAAAGCGAAAAACTAGGGATATTCAGCCTGAGGACATCTATTAAAAATAATCCTGTAAGAATCAAAATTGGCCCGAAGATTTTATTCATATATTTCTGCAAAAAGTTTGCCAAGACCGGAATACTAAGGAGTGAGTTAATAATGATAAGGCCTAAAAGCGCATAGGCAAGCATCCTGCCGATTGTATACGCAAACCCTGAAAAGAAAACGATGCGCGGATGAGATATTCTTTTGGAAAGAGATGAAATCGCGGCGACGTTGGTAGCCAACGGACAAGGGCTAATAGAAGTCAATATCCCAAGCCAAAACGCCGATAGAAATCCTACTAAAATACCATCCATTATGAGCCCTTTAAAAAATCCTGCACTTCGCTTGTTACATACTCAAAAAACCTCTGTTTGTTACCAACATACTCCCAAATCTTGATAAGGTTCTTAGACTTTATTTCCTTACCGTCTTTTAGAAGTGATAACACCAGAGACTTTGTGTAAAGCTGATAGTCATGAACGAAATGCTTGTTTGCTTTTTCATCAACATTGACTGCTTTAAATTCAAGCTTTCCCGAAGAAAGGGCGTCTTTAAAATGTGTATCTATTGCTTCTTTTGAATATTGCTCCAGCCTGTAGCATGTGGGGCAACGGAAATCTCCGTGAAAGTAATATGCAACAACTTTACTCTTAGGTGCCTCTTGGCCAAAAGCAGGCAGTAAAAAAACCAATAACAGAATTAAAGTAATAAATTTCTTCATTTTGTTCTCTTAGATTATTTTGCTAAATCTTTAAGGATAGTTAAGGACGGAAACGAGATCGCCTTTTCATTGCCCATAATTACCCATTTATCATTCCTTCTCCTGAATAATTTCCTTGATCTGCTCAACAGTGGGAATTTTTCCTTGGATGATTATTTTTCCATTGATGATAAGCGCGGGGGTTTGAATAACCCCTTTTTCTATCATGGTATTGATATCGGTTATCTTAACTATCTCGGCTTCTTTTTTTAACTCAAGCAGGGCCTTTTTTACATTTGCCTCAACATTGGCGCACCTTGGGCAGCCGGGGCCTAAAACTTCAATCTTCATGATTTCGCTCCTTTGCTAATCAGCGGCTTTGCCGCATGAACCTTTATGCTTGCTACCGCATCCTTGATTCCTTTTAAATATTCTTCTGTTATGTTTGGATTATTTTTTACTACTTGGGCGGTGGTATCATTCGCCATGGCCTCTATAGGATAGTTAGTCCGTTCAATAATCTTTACCTCTTTAAAACCGGCTTTTTTAATATAGCCAATATATTCATCTTTCATTATCGCTCCAGCAAGACAGCCTACATACGCTTCAACAGATTCTTTTATAATATCCGGCAACCCCTTAACTAAAACCAAATCCGAAACCATAAGCCTTCCGCCTGGCCTTAAAACTCTAAAAGCTTCCTTAAAAGCACTTTCTTTATCCGGCGATAAGTTAATTACGCAATTTGAGATAATAACATCTACAGAATTATCCTCGACCGGTAATTTTTCAATCTCGCCAAGCCGAAATTCAACGTTTTTGTAGTTTCCTTTTTGGGCGTTTGCGCATGATTTTTCTATCATCTCAGGGGTCATATCCACGCCGATAACACGCCCAGTATCACCTACCTTAGGAGATGCAAGAAATGCATCGAATCCTGCGCCGCTTCCGAGATCAAGGACAACATCGCCTTCCTCTAGAGATGCAATAGCAACCGGATTACCACAGCCAAGCCCTAAATTAGCGCCCTCAGGAACAGCGTTCATCTCCGCGCCGCTATAGCCGACCGTCCTACTTATATCCTGCGCTTGATTTACGCTTCCACAGCAGGGGCTTGTTGAACAACAGGAAGTATTCTGCGTTGCTACTTTGGCATAGCCTTCTCTAACCGCCTTCTTAATATCTTTGGGATTCTTTTTCATCAAATAACTCTCTTTATTTTAAATCGCAGGAGTAGGGACATTGGCCCACGCTGTCGCCTTTTCAACTTTTTTAATATTCACGATCTCCCCTGTATCGGTATTAATGTCGATAAAGGCAACCGCCGTCCTTACAGCATCAAACGATAACAATTCTCTCCCCGTAAGATGATTGCCTTTCCCATTATCCACTTCATCGACTATAACCCTTCTATAAGGACAAGTATTGCAGTCTAAGGATGGATCATTTATTCCCAGCGGGCAATGATGCCTCCTTGTAACAGATGGATCAACTCCATGCATCTTAGCCATATGAAGAGAGGGAGAACTTCTTAAATACTGGAAAGGATGCAGCACCCACTCGGTTATCATCATAACGGTATTATGCTGTTTAAATAAATGGAAGTCATCCCCTGTATTTGCAATCATGCCTTGCATAACATAATCACCGGGCATCAAGTACCCCAAATAATCCTTATCAGGGCGCAGAATATCCAATTTACCATCGGCATGAGCTCTTATAATGCTGTCAATGACATTAGCCTCCAATCTATTGTCTTCTGGGAGCATAGACAAGAGAGTAATATTATTCTTTGACTCAAAATAGAGTGAGCGCAAAGTAATCTCGCGCACGGCAAAACCTGTTCCTATGACTACTACGATAATTGCCGCCGATATAGCCACATGCCTAAGTCCAGCCTCAGTGATAATGCGCCCCAAGAAAGTAAAATGCCTCTCCACAAATCTGGGGAAAAACATACCTGTGTTGCTCATGTAGTCTTTGTATGTATCTGCGTATTGGTTTAGCATTCTTCTTTGCTCATCCTTTGCCAGAAAATAATAAAGGATAAACATCAATGACAAAGAAGCAAGAACAATGAATCTCGGCCATAATATACTCATGCCAATACCCCATATTCCAAGCGCAGCATACTGAGGATGACGGATGTATTTATACAATCCTTTATTTGCCACTCCCCATTTGAATATTTTACCAAGATAAACCTGCAATGCGCATATGATAAAGGTTAAAAATCCTACAATAAAGAATGCGGATCCGAGAACACGGACAGTTTTAAGAAATAATGTTGGCGGCAAGATCATATGCGGTAAAAAGAAAGAAGTAAGCCATCGCGTTGCTGTATACTGGTCCAGCCATTTAAATATAGGATTGAAAGCTGAATAAAAGAAAAATGCAAAAGGGCTTATCATAATCATAACTTCAAAAGCCATGATAAAAAAAATAATTATACTGTCGCGGCCTACGAGCATTGTCAGCATTTCCTCAATCCTTTTCTTCGTCATATTTTCTTCCTTTTTTGTAATTTCCCTTTTAGCCATCCAACTCTTACTCTTGTTGTAGCGGCAAATTCAGGAACATAAGGCTTAATATCAAGAAGCGGTGTCTTGTCTATGACATCTATTCCCCCAACCTTAAAGATATTACCCTTTCTGTTTAATAACTTAACGACCGAGATTCCGATTTGGTTTGGTCTCCTGGGAGCCCTGGTAGAAAACAACCCATGTATTTTAGTATCTAGGAATGGCTTGACTAACAATCTATACCCCTTTGATTTATGGAATCTAAAAATTAGGATGAGATGAGAAAAGCCGTCTATATCCTGCAGGCCCTGCTGATACTCTTTATAGACTTCTACTCTACCAGCGGCTTTTGACTTAAAAGGCTGGATAGGAACGCCTTTCTTATCCTTAAAAGGGGTGCGTATCAGGCCTATTGGTCTTACTTTCATTTTTTTCTCCTGGATTCATTTTACTATCACCCCGAAAATCATTCCTGTTATGGTTGCCATAATTACAACCAAACTCACATATATCACCGTCTTTTTTGTTCCCATAATACTACGTAAAACAAACATACTTGGTAAACTTAATGCCGGGCCTGCCAAGAGTAATGCCAAGGCCGGACCCTTACCCATACCTGCATTCATCAAACCTTGTAGTATCGGTACTTCTGTAAGCGTAGCAAAATACATAAATGCCGCCACGATTGATGAGAAGAAATTCGCCCATAGGGAATTACCTCCCACCAGCATAGCAACAAATCTTGAAGGGATGACGCCTTCATGGCCTACTCGCCCAAGCAGAAAGCCGGAAATAAAGACGCCACCTAATAATAAAGGAAGAATCTGTAAAGCAAATCCCCAAATTGCAGAAGTCCATTCTTTTAATTCATCTTTCTTAAACCACCTAAACAAAATAACACCCAAACTAAGCAAAGATATCCCTGCAATCCACCATTTATATTGATAAATTAAAGACCATATTCCATGATCTCCTTCAAGTGGCTTTCCCCAGTTAGCAAAGACAAGAAATGCAACCATAGAAGCAAAATAAAGAACCGTTTTGCCTAAAGAACGAGCTTCCTTTATTTCGCCTACGTTAAAATCGCCGTTTGCATGGCGCGCTCTTTCTTCTTTTAGGAAAATTAGATGCATTAACAAACCAATAACAACGCTAAATAATACCGCGCCAATCGCGCGAGCCAGGCCAAGTTGCCATCCAAGAATACGCGCAGTCAGGATAATCGCAAGGACGTTTATAGCCGGGCCGGAATAAAGAAAAGCGATTGCCGGGCCTAACCCGGCGCCTCTTTTATAAATACCGGCAAAAAGCGGCAACACCGTGCATGAGCATACCGCTAAGATTGTTCCCGAGACAGAAGCAATGCTATAGGAGAGGAATTTATTTGCTTTGGCGCCGAAGTACTTCAACACAGAAGCCTGGCTGATAAATACCGAAATGGCGCCTGCGATAAAGAACGCCGGCACCAGGCAAAGAAGCACGTGTTCCCTGGCATACCATTTTACAAGCGCCAATGCTTCAAATATCGCATTACTGAAACGCACGTTTTCTATAGGTAAATAGAAACATGCCAAAAATGCAGCTATAATATAAAGAAGTTTTTTCCAGTCTTTCATTTTTTACTTCCTCCAATAATCTTGCAGCAACCGCCTTCAATTCTAATAGCTTTGATATTTACCAAAGCATCAGCGATTTTTCTATGCGCTGAAGTTTCAATTCGCGAAAACGTAGGCCTCGACACCTTCATCAGTTTCGCAGCATCTTCCTGCTTTAAACCCTCAAGACAAGAAAGCCGGATTGCCTCAAACTCATCAAGAGTTAAATAAACTCCTTCTAATTTACTCAGCGGTTTGCATAATGGCTTAAAACAACGCTCACCCGGAACGCATTTTACCCATCTAATTTTTTTCGGTCTCATATAGTTTCTCCTATTATGAACATTTGTTCATTATAAAGTTTAAAAAACTTTCTGTCAAGAATTAAATGTTGAATCTAACAAGAATTTTTTATAATTTTGGCAGGCTTGCTGCTAATTCAAACTCATATGTTGTATTGCGTTCACAATATCCTGATGATCGGGTAGCCGGGTTTGTGCCTAAAATGTGCCTACCTGCTATCGAAATTGGTTAAAATTCGTTAAGGTTGGTTAAAATGAAAAACGCCGTAAGTGATTTACGGCGCTTTAGTTACTGGCGGGCCCGAAGGGATTTGAACCCTCGATCTTCAGATCGACAATCTGACGTGCTAAACCAGGCTGCACCACGGGCCCAAAAAAGCAGAGCTAAGGCCTAAACTGGTGGGCGATAGAGGACTTGAACCCCTGACCCTCTGCGTGTAAAGCAGATGCTCTAACCAACTGAGCTAATCGCCCTGTATTATAACTAAAACTTCCCTAAAACTACGAGGGTAAAAACCATGACAAACAATGCAACAGTTTCTGTCATGCCCAGCACTACCATATAGTTGGCAAAACCCTTTCCGGTTTCACCCAGTGCGTCGCAGGCTGAAGCAGCGCACTTGCCCTGCCAGTAAGCTGATAACCCAATAGCTGCGCCGGCAAAAGCCCCTATCCCCCAAAGATACTGGCCCTTACTTACGAGCTCAAACATTCTATTCATCACGATAAACCCGTAAATTGTCTGGGTCAGGGGGGCAGCTACTAAAGCGACTAACAGGAAATTAGCGCTCTTATTCTGGGAAAAATTCTTCTTCCACGCTCCGATTGCTGCCATACCTGCAATACCTGCGCCAGCACCTGAGCCAAGTGCTGATAGCGCTAAAACCAGAATCGCTCCCAAATCTTTAAACTGAATCAATAAGCCGTTCTCCATCTCTATCTCCTTTTCCTACTCTTTTAATGGTTTGTAGGCTAAGCCGCTCCAGGTAACATTTGCATGCAATAATGAAAATTCCAATACATTAAGCCTTATCCCGTGCACCAGAACCGATATGGGCCCAAGCATGATATTTATGCTGTGTCCGAGAAAAAGAATAAGTGTCTGTGCTATAATATTTCCGCTGGCTACTGCGGCAAGGGCATTGACAGAATCAGCTACTGCTACACCAGCCAACCCGATGGCAAAAAGACGGATATAGGAGACCACGTCTCCGAAATTGCCCACGAGGCCAAGCGCTAATGTACCTAAGCCGGCGCCGATAGTTTTTAGAAAATTTTTCCGGGGGCTGACAAAAAGAATAATTAATATAATCCCTGTCCAGGCCAACCACAGGCCAATGGCAGGGAATGCATCTCCTAAAATAAACATCTTAGCCAAAAGAAAACCCACCCATAATAAACAAATAAAACCGATGTCAGCCAATGCAGTCAATGACGGCAACTTCCTCAAGGCCTGCCATCCGTGCGCCAGACTCAATTGAAACGCTCCCAGCAAGAAGCAGAAAGCCATCAGAAATTTTGCATTATTTAAAGCCGGGGCCAATGCCTTGAGGCCTCTGGCAAGATACCATTGCTGCCCAAAAAGCGTACCCGTCAATAGCCCCCATATAATAGCGCAAAAGCTAAACAGGTAAAAGAGAAAAAACACGTTCTTTTCTTTTACTTTGGCGCCGTATTTGCGCTGGGCTAAAAAAGTAAGCGCAAAATAAATTGCACCGTAACCTGCATCTCCAATAATCATCCCGAAAAAAAGCGCTAAAAATAACAAGAATATCGGGCTGACATCCAGTTCGCGGTAACCCGGCACCACCTCCATTAATTTAAAAACCGGGTTAATCAAAGAAGCCCACCTGGGATTACGTATTAATGTAGGGACATTGTCTTCCGGCAAAGGCTCTGTAATAAATGTGCCCCACTCCTCCTTCGCAGCCAAACTTAGTAACTGCGCTTCTTTATCCTTAGGTGCATAACCAATTAAATATACAAGGGTTGAAATCTGCGCCATTCCGTTTAACGTCTGTTGAAACTCAATATCTTTTTGTAGAGATTTTTTTACTTCCTTTAGCCCTCCCTGATAACATAGGCATTTATTTAATTCCGCCCCGATATGCTCCATGACCTTTTTATCTTCCTGTAACCGCTTTTGCATGCTATCCAAGCTAAGCCTTGGCAATTCTAATTCCTTAAGCCCGAGGTCTATTCTTTCTAGCGAAACAACTGCACAATAAGCCATTCCGGCTTTGAGGGAAATCTTTTCTATCACTAAATCCTTTGGCAACTTAGGCAAATCTTTTTGCGGGATCTTGTATAGCCCTACATAAATATTTTTTTCTGCTAATCTGCGAATAGACTCAGGCTGGAAATCTCCCCAGTCCTGCCAATCGTTAATCTGTTGTATCAGCTGGCTATAATAAGTTTTTAAATGGTCCAGCCTCTTCCATAAATCAATAATGTGCCTTGCGGTAAATCTCCAGTCACTAAAAGCCCTGTCAATGTCTTTGCCTTTAGGCTCTTTTGCGAGCCCCTCTTCTAAAAGAATCTTTAATGCGTGGCTTGCCAGCGATAAATCATCCTGAAGAAGGTTGATATCTTTTCCTTCGGGTGCCTGCTGGTGCTCTACATGCACTACTCCCAAAGAACGCAAGGCCTCAATACCTTCCTTAGCATCCTTTTGCTGCATGATTATGGCAATCTTCTTCATAGCTACAATCATACCAACACCTCTTCAAACACCGCCTCTTCTATCTTTCTCTTGGCAATCTTGCTCCTGCCAACTGCATTAGCCATCTGGTCTGAGATATAAATCTTGATTAACCGAATCGCTTCAATTGCCTCGGGTATCTTTACCTTCTCAAAAAGATTCACCCTTTGCGTGGTAATGCGCAATTCATGCTTTAAAATATTTATTTCCTTTTCTAATGTTTTAATATCCTCCTCCAATGAAACTAGGCTTCTCAATGCCTCAATAGCAAAATCAACCCATAAGGGTGTCGCGAATAAATCATACTCTGCTGCCACAAAATCTATCCTCTCAAAAACAGGCAAATCCACTCCCGCTACGTTTTTTGTAGTGGCGATTATTCTTTCGGGAATAAGCCATTGTTTGATATTTATGCCGCGCTCACTAAGTAATCCTGCCCATGCCTTTATCGCTTCCCTCTTTTTACTTGCGGCATTTCTTTTTTCCGAAAGCAGATTCTGCTGTCCTAATATCTCAAGCTGCAACTGCTGCTTCTTAAGCTGTAGCGTAGGCAGGTATCTTTCATATTGCCTTAATGCATCGCGCTGCCGTTTCAATTCTCCTTTTGTAAGTTTGACTTTACCCATTATTTATTTTTCTTCCAGTATTCTTCAATCATAGTTTTCTTAATCCCTGTTTCTTCCGGCTCAAAGCACTCCGCAAGAATCTCCCAGCCCTCATCTAGCGCTTTTTCAAGTGGAATATTTACTTTCAAAGACATCATCTTCTCTTCAAAAATCTTTCCGTAACGCAGCAACTTCTTATCCCATGAGCTCATCACGAAACCCATTGCCTGCTTCTCAAGGGCCTCGCGATAATTTGCAAAAAGCTGAATCATAGTATCCATGATTGTGCGGTGGTCGTCGCGGGTTTTACCGTTTACCTGTTGCTTTAAACGGCTCAACGAACCAAAGGGCTCTATGACACCGCCCTTTAAATAAAACTGGCCTTCGGTAATGTATCCGGTATTATCCGGAACTGGATGGGTTACATCGTCTCCGGGCATGGTGGTTGCGGCTAGTATTGTGATTGAGCCTGCGCCTTCAAAATCAACTGCCTTTTCATAACGGGCTGCAAGCTGGCTGTAGAGGTCTCCGGGATAGCCGCGGTTTGAAGGAACCTGTTCCATGGTAATGGCGATTTCTTTCAAGGCATCGCAGAAATTAGTCATGTCTGTCAGTAAAACCAGAACGCGCTTTCCTGCCAGGGCAAACTGCTCAGCAACTGCCAGGCTTATATCAGGGACAAGCAGGCATTCCACTACCGGGTCTGCTGCAGTGTGGATAAAAAGAATTGAGCGCGAAAGCGCGCCATGCTCTTCAAGGGTGTCCCTAAAGAAGAGATAATCATCGTATTTAAGGCCCATGCCGCCTAAGATAATAATATCGACTTCTGTCTGGATAGCAATCCTTGCCAATAGCTCATTATAAGGCTCGCCAGCAATGGAAAAAATCGGCAGTTTCTGCGATTCCACAAGAGAATTAAAAACATCTATCATGGGGATCCCGGTGCGAATCATCTTATTGGGGATAATTCTTTTTACCGGATTGACCGACGGCTTTCCGGTCTCAATCATATTGTCGAAAATCTCCGGGCCCTTGTCCAAGGGTGCGCCGCTTCCGTTAAATACGCGGCCCAATAAATTATCTCCGCTTGCTACCTGCATCTGATGGCCCAAGAATCTTACCTTGTCTCCGGTAGAAATGCCTTTGCTTCCGGCAAAGACCTGCAAAGAGACTCTCTTTTCATCAATGCGTATGACCTGCGTTAAGGAGGTGCCGCGGGAGGTAGAAACTTGCGCAATTTCTAAATACCCTACCCCTTCTGCTTCTACAGTAATAACATCGCCTGCTATCTGGATAATATTAGTGTATAATTTATACATTTAATTCTTCCTTTTTACTGACAATTTTTTCTTTAAGCAATGCGGATAGCTCCTCTTCGGTATGCTTAAATTCCTGACTCTGCCATTCATTTGAGTTCCATCCCCGAAATAGCTGGCGCAGTTTTTGGAAGAAACGCAGCGTCTCTTCCTTATCGCTAAATTTAAATTGCGCTTCCAAAATATTATAAATAAAATCAAATACGTACTTTTGCCTTTCGCTACTCGTTGCCTCATCAACCAAATCATACGCATTCTGTTGCAGGTAAACAAAATCGAAAAATTCTCCTTTTAAATAATCAATGTAGTCAAGAAGAGAAATCCCTTCTTCTCCCACGACCTTCATCATCTGCATAGCTCCATGGCTCTTTCGCAAAATCTCATGGCCTTTTTCTTCCTTTACCTCATCAATAAGCCCTTTATATTTACTCCAGCTAATCAGGGGGTCTATTGCCGGGTATCTCCTTGCGTCAGAACGCTCACGCGATAGGCCATGAAATGCGCCGACTACCTTTAATGTTGCCTGGGTTACGGGTTCCTCTAAATTTCCTCCTGCAGGGCTAATTGCTCCGCCAATGGTTATTGAGCCAGTGCTCCCATCATATAGCCTGACCAAACCTGCGCGCTCATAAAATGAAGCAATACGCGATTCCAGATACGCGGGGAATGCTTCTTCTCCGGGTATCTCTTCCAGCCTTCCTGACATCTCGCGCATTGCCTGTGCCCAGCGGGAAGTGGAATCTGCCAAAAGTAAAACATTTAAACCCATTTGACGGTAATACTCGGCAATAGTAACCGCGGTATACACGCTTGATTCCCTTGCTGCCACCGGCATAGAGCTGGTATTACAAATAATAACCGTGCGGTCGCTTAAAGGCCTATTGGTCCTTGGGTCAATTATATTAGGAAATGTCTTCAGAGTTTCTACAACTTCTCCTGCGCGTTCACCACAGGCAGCAATAATGACAATGTCCGATTCTGCATGCCGGCTGGTTAACTGGTGTAAGACAGTTTTACCTGAGCCAAAAGGCCCGGGAACGCAATAGGTCCCGCCTAAGGCAACCGGAAAAAGAGAATCTATCAAACGCATCTTAGTCACTAACGGTTCTTGGGGTCTTAATTTTTCGGTATAAGCCTGGATAGGAATTTTTACTGGCCATGTCTGCGCTAAGAATACTTCTATCTCTTTATTGAACTCATCCTTGAGCCTTGCAATCGGCTCCTTCAAATTATATTCGCCTTTACCTGCTACCCAAAGCACCTCTGATATGCCCTGCAGGCCAAAAGGAGCCATAATATAATGTTTAAATATTTTTTCCTGAACAAAGCCAATTCTTTCTCCTGACCGGATTTTATCTTGGGGCTTTAGGATGGGATTAAATTCCCATCTAGCCTCATCAGGGAGGGCTTCTATATAAACACCCCTTTGCAAAAAGAACCCGCACTTTTGCGCTAAAAGGGGAAGCGGATTTTGTAGCCCGTCGAATATTTGGCCTAAGAGTCCAGGGCCCAGTTTAACCGAAAGGAGTTCTTCGGTAAATTCAACCTTATCCCCTACTTTTAATCCTGCGGTGCTTTCATAAACCTGCATTTCCGCAGACTTATTTCGCACGCGGATTACTTCTGATTTAAGGCGCTCATCTTTATGGATAACATAGGCGACTTCATTCTGAATGACGAATGTTTCAAACGCAACGCTGACCATATTTGCGTGAATCCTTGTGATAACACCTATTCTTTTTGCAGGCATATTTTCCCTCGTTAACGCTTTAGCGCTTCTTCAAGCAAAGCGGATTCCTGCGCGCTATTAATTCTTTCCCAGCGTTCTAAAATCAAAAGTTTATAAGCGTAAATAATCAGAAAATCCAGATCAAAGTGATGCCCGAATGATAGACCTTCTAAAAAATTCCAGCGTTCAATATCTAATATTTTTTCGCCCTCTAATGGCGATGGGTTCCTCTGCGCAGCCAAAGCAATATGATAAAATGAAGGGCTTGCATAGGCATCTAGCCGCAGGTATTTAGTCGGGTCAATTTTTTTACGGCTTGCCCTTAATTTTACCAGTTCATTCCTTAACATTGCATCAAAGGAAAGCCAATCCCTTATTATCGGCCTTTCTTTGGCTCTAGAACCCTCTAAAGTAAGGCCTTCTAAAACCTCTACATCTTTTTCTGGGATAGATTCCTGGCATCTCTGGAGGAATTCTTTAAAAGAAAAAGGCGGCTTTAATGCAAAATGCAGCATCGGCAAACTTGCTATAAGATAATAATAAAGATTCGGCATATTTTTTAACCCTGCAGGATCTCTTTTAGTTTGGGCTTAAGGACTGAGCCGATATATTCTGCCAGCGCCTTATCGCTAAAATCAAATTGTGATTTGCCAAAGTCAAAACTTATGATAAAACCTTTTTGTATGCTCTCCGAAGGACGCAAAACTATCTCTCTTTTTGCCTCTTGTTTAAGTTTAGCGATGAAGTTTCCTTCCAGTGCTTTTGCATCTTCGTTGCTGACATAGATAATTAACTCTTCTTTCGCGTGTTCACAGCTGCCTTTTACGATATTGTTTAAGATTTTAAATAGGGCATCTGTAGAAAGCGTGTCTTTTACTTCTTTTACAATAAGCCTATCGAGCATGGAATTAATCTCCTGCCTTAAAACCAGTAGGAGATCGCGACCCGCTTGGGTAAGTGCGACCTTTTCCTTTTCGTGCATTTTCGCAATATCTTCTTTTGCATCATTCATCAACTTGTTAGCTTCTTTTTTTACCTTTTCTAAAATCTCTTCTGCTTTCTGCTTTGCCTGGAGCTCTATTTCTTTTGCCTTTTCTTGCGCAGCAGCTATTCCTTCCTGATTTATTTTTTCAATTAGTGTTTTGATATCTTCTGCCATAATAATCTCCTCTCAATATCGCAATATATCTTCTATTGCCTGAACCGGGTTTTTTGCTTCCAAAATAGGCCTGCCTATTACGATAAAATTTGCTCCGGCTGCAATTGCCTCTTGCGGCGTAGCTGTCCTTTGCTGGTCATCCCTTCTAACTCTATGGAGCCGAATCCCCGGAGTCACAATAATAAAATTTCTGCCTAATTGTTTCCTTAAAATTTTTGCTTCCTGCGCAGAGCAGACCACGCCATCTAAACCGCATCTTTTAGCCATCTTGGCAAGATAGAGAACTTCTTGGTTAAGCGTCCTTTGAATCCTTAAATCTTTTAAAAAGTGCGGGCTGATACTCGTTAATATAGTTACCCCTAATACTTTTGTTTTAGTACCCTTACAGGCGCAGGCAACCTCTTTAAGCGCAGTCGGTCCTGATAAAGTATGTACTGTAAACATAGCTACTTTATATTTTAATAATTCTTTGACAGCTTTTACCATTGTATTGGGAATATCATTAAATTTTAAATCCAGAAATACTCTTGCGCCGATTTTACGAATATCCTGAATAATCTTAGGTCCGCAGGCAGTATAAAGTTGAAGCCCTACTTTAAATATCCTTACCCTTGGATAAAGTAAATTAACCAAACGCATTGCCTGTCTGTAATTATCTACATCTAAGGCAACAATTAATTCTGCTTCGCGTTTCATATTTTAAGACTACCGATAAGAGTTTGTATATTTTTTATCTTATTCTTGAGTAGATATTTTTTTAGGCCCTCAACAATCTCTATGCTTATCTTAGGATTAATAAAATTTGCTGTGCCGATACTTATGGCAGTCGCTCCAGCCATAAAAAATTCCAAGGCAGAAGAAGTATCCATTATACCACCCATCCCGATAATAGGAATTTTAATCTTTTGATAGACCTCCCAGACCATTCTTAAGGCAATCGGCCGAATTGCCGGACCGCTTAAGCCACCGGTAACTGTAGCGATTTTGGGTTTTCTTGTTTGTACGTCTACACTCATTCCAGGTATTGTATTGATTAAAGAAACTGCATCGCTTCCTGCAGCCTCTGCTGCTTTAGCAATCTCAGTAATATCCGTAACATTGGGTGAGAGTTTGGTGATTAGGGTCTTTTTAGTGGTCTTACGCACCTGTCTTACCAGGTTATACGTAGCTTTAGGGTCCTGGGCTATGAGCTTGGAGCTTGGAGCTTGGAGCTTGGAGCTTTTAATATTAGGACAAGAGATGTTTAACTCAATTGCCGAAACTTCTTTTATTTTATCTAATCGCCTGGCAAGCTCAACGAATTCTCCAGGGCCACCTTCAGAGGCAATACTTACAATTATAGGGATACCAATTTTAACTAAAGCGGGTAACTTCTCATCTATAAAAACTTCTAATCCGGGATTCTCCAGGCCAATAGAATTAAGCATACCGCAAGGAGTTTCACAGGTACGCGGACTGGGATTTCCTGGCCGGGGTTTTAAGGTAATAGTTTTAGTAACTATTGCACCTAATTTTTTCGAATCCATTAAACCATCTAGTTCCTCAAGCCAACCAAATGTGCCAGAGGCAACCATTACTGGATTTTTTAATTTGAGCTTGCCGATAGTGACGGAAATTTTAGGCTGCATTTTATTTTGTGAAAATCATATTTAGGGAAACCACAAGTAAAAATAGGCCGAATAATTTTTTTAAAAGCGGATCAGCTATATTTTGTATGAAACTTGCTCCGATGAGGCCACCTATAAAGAATCCTAAACAAATAAACCCTGCCATGCCTAATTTGACGTTGCCGTTATAATAATATTTCAGCGCGGCCAACAGGCCAATAGGGGGAACCAGTATGGCCAAGGTTGTACCTTGAGCCTGATGTTGGGTTAAATCAAATAGATATACCAGCGCCGGGATTAAAATTATGCCGCCGCCTATACCAAAAGCACCGCCGAATATCCCGGCTACTAAACCCAATATTATATATAATAAATAATTCATGGCCTACATCCTCCTTCTAAAAACTGGGCTCAATACACAATATCTTATATTTTTTAAAATCTTTAAGACCTCCCTGAATAAAACTTAGGTTAGTCAAATATTTCATCTTGCACCAATTAAAAAATTTTGATTTTGGCTCCATGCCGAAATTCCATTTCACATATTGAAAGAGAAAGTAAATAGTAACTAATAAAAATAAAATGGCAAGCATCTTCCCAAACACGCTTGTCCAGATAATACTAAATACTAGACTTAAGACAAAACATAAGCCAAAGAGGTGCAGGAGGTGAAAATTTCCCAGATACACAAAGCCTCTTAAAGGAAAAGGTAATATAAATGAAGGGTTACCTTTTAAGGACTGAAAGATTATCTCTAGGCCGTTAATCTTAACATATTTTTCAATTAAGGGTAAATGCGCCTGGCCATAGGTTACCCAAACCTTCCTTAAAGACCTTAAATCTGCGCGGTGCATATGGTCTACTTTTGCTTTAGGCGCAAAATAAAATTTCCAACCCCGGCTTCTATGTTGATAACTTAAATCCATATCTTCTCCAGTAGGCCTCTCCCAGAATTTAGCGCCGATTTCTTTCATGGCACTTCTACGATAAGCCACATTACAGGTGCCAAAAAAATACGCCTTATGGCCTCCGATATCTGATGGCTTAGGTGCCTTGGGAAATTCAGGATAGTATCCTTCTCGAATAAATCCGTAACGGGGAGAAACCATATTGAACCTAAAATGCTGGCACCATGCCTCTACTAAATTATCGGGGTCAACCTTTAAAGTAAATACTTCTCCTCCCACAGCGGCAATCTTGGGGTCATTCTTAAAATGTTTGAGCATCTCATTAATCCATTCACGGCAGGGCGCACAGTCAGCATCAGTAAAAAATAGATATTCGCCTTTTACTACCTCCAAGGCTTTATTACGAGCAAAACCCGGGGAGGGACAATTAGGAATCTCTACTAATCTAATAAATGGATGGGTCTTACGCCACTTCTTTATTATTTCAATAGTCTTATCGGCTGATCCGCCATCGGCAATCACCCATTCCCAGGAATCTCGGGGATAATCCACATTCAGAAGATATTCAAAAGTCTTCTCAATGGTGCGTTCAAAATTCTTTACCGGGATGATTATAGAAACAAAAGGATTCTGGGGTGCCATTGTCCTTTTCCTTTTTCAACCAGATTATTTCATCCGCATTAAATACGGGGCCTTCTTTACAGACCCGTTTATAACCGTGTCTTGTCTTTACAGCACAGCCAAAGCAAATACCTATTCCACAGGCCATATGTTCTTCCAAAGAAATCTGCGCCCAGATATGATGCTTGCGAGAAATTCGGCTGATTTCTTCAAGCATCGGCCTTGGGCCACAGGCATATATCGTTAATCGTTTTTCGTTATTCGTTAATAGCAAGATATTCTTTAATAGATCTGTAGCTGTGCCTTTAAAACCCCGCGAACCGTCATCGGTAGAGAATTTTAGCGTACAGCCTAATTTTTTAAATTCTTTTTCGCAAAATATATGATTTTTTGTCTTTGCGCCAATCAAAACGATAATTTTGACTTCCGCTAATTTCTCCGCCAGAAACATTAGCGGTGCAACTCCCATGCCTCCAGCTACAAGAATTGTTTGCCTGTTTGCCTGTTCCTGCCTACCGGCAGGTAGGGTGTCTGTTTGCCTGTTTAAGTTAAATCCATTTCCTAAAGGCCCAATTACATCTAAATATTCACCTATTTTTCTTTGCGAAAGAATATCGGTGCCCTTACCTAATACCTCGTAAAGAATCTCTATATTATTACCTTTAACCCTGTGTATAGAAAAAGGCCTTCTTAAGAGCGGCTCATAATTATCCGAGACCTTAATCTCTACAAACTGCCCAGGTTTTGCTATCCTGGCAATCTGAGAACAATATAATAATATCTTATAATATTTCTGTATAACTTCAATGTTTTTAATTAGTTTTGCTTTTCCCAGAAAAATCATGTTTTAAAAAATTACTTTTGGCACTTGGGGCAAAAATAAGTGCCCCTGCCACCCAAAGAAATTCTTTTTATAGAAGCCTTGCACACCAAACAAGGCTTACCCTGCCGGTCATAGACTTTATGATACCTTGCATAATCTCCGGGTTTACCTGATAATTGTACGTATTGGTCTACTGAAGAACCTTTATAATGCATAGCTTCATTTAGAGTATCAATTATTTCCTTAAGAAGAACCTCTTTTTCTTTATCTGAAAGGCTTGCTGCCGGTCTTTCCGGATGAATCTTAGCCCTGAATAATGCCTCGGCAGCATAAAGATTCCCCACCCCCGCAATAAATGTCTGGTCCATCAAAAGAGGTTTTATCTTGGCCTTTTTATTCGCGAGCATCTCTTTAAATTGCTCATGACTTAAATCAGATGGCTCAGGCCCCAGTTCTTTAACAAACTTTAAGCTCCGCCAATCATCCAGCAATCGTAATTCACCCAACAGTCTGCGGTCATTAAAATCTAAAAATTGGCCATCGGAGAATTTAAAACTCACGCGACTTTGTTTAGCATTGCCCGGATAAATAAGCTGCCCGGTGAGCTTTAGGTGTATAACTAAGGATTTGCCAGAGGATAATTCTAAAATCAAAAGTTTACCCTTACGTAATATATTTTTTATGGTTACATTCCTTAGACCATTTGCAAAGACGTCTTTCTTGGGTTCTTTGATTACCTTAGGATTATTTATAATTACCCCGATAATCTTTTTACCCAAAACGGCTCTTTCTAATTCGCGTTTTATGGTTTGGACTTCGGGGAGCTCTGGCATATCTTACCCAAGTTAACTTTTCCCACTTTTGCCTTTTCCTGCCTGTCCGGCAGGCAGGGATTTTTGCCTTTTGAGTTTTTTATGGTATCTTTGCAATGATTCTACATCTAATTCCTTCTTTAAAAGTGCCTCAATGCCGTTAACCGTTGCCTGTGCTCCAGAAATAGTGGTGGTATAAGGAATATTATACAAAATTACATGAGAGCGAATCTTTACCTCATCCTGTCGCGGTATCCTGCCGGAGGGCGTATTTATCACTAGCTGAATCTTGCCGTCCTTCATCAAATCTAAAATATTGGGCCTGCCTTCGGCAATTTTATATAATACCTTAACTGAAATGTCGCTTTTCTCTAAAGCAGCAGCAGTGCCGCCTGTAGCATAAATACGAAATCCTAAATCCTGCAGTTTCTTGGCAATGAATACTACTGCGCGTTTGTCTTTATCCCTTACCGAGATAAACACATTGCCTTTCCTGGGTACTTTCTGTCCGGCAGCTAACTGACTTTTGATATAAGCCCTGCCAAAATCCTTATCAATGCCCATTACCTCTCCCGTAGACTTCATCTCCGGGCCAAGAATTATATCTACTCCGGGGAAGCGGTTAAAAGGGAATACCGACTCTTTAACGGATACATATTTAGGAATAATTTCTTGGGTAAATCCTAATTCTTTCAGTTTCTTACCCAGCATAACCTTGGTAGCCAATTTTGCCAAAGGTATGCCGACTGCCTTGGAGACAAAAGGTATGGTACGCGATGCCCGTGGATTGACCTCTAATACATAGACCTTGCTATCTTTAACTGCATATTGCACATTCATCAGGCCTACGACATTCAGTTCTTTCGCCATTTTATAAGCGGCTTCCCTAATCTTATTTAATACGTCTTGGGATAATGTAAATGTGGGAAGTGCCATGGCTGAGTCTCCGGAATGTATCCCGGCCTCCTCAATGTGCTCCATAATACCGCCGATGATAAAGGTTGTGCCGTCGCCAATCAAATCCACATCCACCTCAATAGCATCCTCTAAAAACTTATCAATCAATATAGGGTGCTCTTCGGATACGCTGGCTGCCTCGGCAATGAATTTCTCTAACGTTGTCTCATCATAGACAATCTCCATTGCCCGGCCGCCCAAAACATAAGAGGGCCTGACCAATACCGGATAACCTATTTTACTGACCACCTGCTTTGCCTCGGCAAAAGTAAAGGCTGTGCCGTTTTCTGACTGCAGGAGATCCAATTTATGCAGCATCTGTTTAAAACGTTGCCTGTCCTCGGCAATATCAATATTATCCGCGCTTGTGCCTAAAAGAGCTACTCCTGCCTTGCGCAAAGGAATGGCTAAGTTAAGGGGGGTCTGGCCGCCGAACTGCACAATCACCCCCAGCGGCTTTTCCACATCAATAACATTGAGCACATCCTCTAAAGTCAAGGGCTCAAAGTATAATCTATCGGAAGTATCGTAATCTGTGGAGACTGTCTCAGGATTACAGTTAATCATGATGCTCTCTATGCCTTCCTCTTTTAAAGCATAGGCTGCATGGCAACAGCAATAATCAAATTCAATGCCTTGGCCAATACGGTTGGGGCCGCCGCCTAAAATAACTACCTTTTTATTCTTACTGGCCCTGGCCTCGTCTTTGGTTTCATAGGTAGAATAAAAGTAGGGTTTTTGAGAACCGGATTCTCCGGCGCAGGTATCTACTAATTTATACACTGCTTTTATATTTTGTTTTTTGCGGAACTGACGCACGTTCTCCTCCTTAGAATTTAATAAATAGGCAAGTTGCCGGTCAGAAAAACCGTTCTTCTTCGCCTCTTTAAGTAATTCCAAAGGAATATCTAACCCTTCATCTGACCTTGTATTCCTAAAGTTTCTTATCTTATCTTCTAGTTCTACTAATTGTTTCATATTATCAATAAACCAGCGGTCAATTTTAGAAAGCTGATAAATTTGTTCCACGGTCAGGCCTGTTTTTAAGCCGTATCTTATATAAAATACCCGCTCATCATTGGGAATGCGAATTTTATCTTTAATCAGCTGCGTTAAAGAATGGTTGGGATTTTTTAGCATCTCATCCGTAATTTTATCTTTACCGTCGCAGCCAAAACCAAAGCGGGAAATCTCTATAGAACGTATGCCTTTTTGCAGAGCCTCCTTGAAATTCCTTCCTATAGACATTGCCTCCCCTACCGCTTTCATGGAAGTATTAATCACGCGCTCTGCCTGAGGGAATTTCTCAAAGGTAAATCTGCAGATTTTAAAAACGCAATAATCTACTGTCGGCTCAAAAAAGGAGGTAGTTTTACCGGTGATTTGATTTATAACTTCCGGTAGGGTCAACCCTACTGCTAATTTTGTGGCTACCCGCGCAATGGGAAAGCCTGTGGCTTTTGAGGCGAGCGCTGAACTACGGGAGAGCCGGGGATTTACTTCAATAATTACAATGTGGCCGTTATCCGGATTCTGGGCAAACTGAATATTTGCGCCTCCGCCAGTAATGTCTACTTTGCGAATTATCCTTTTGCAAAGATTGACAAAGTTGGTATATTCCTGAGCAGTTAAGCTCTGGGAGGGGGCAACTACTATGCTGTCACCCGTATGCACACCCATGGGATCCACATTCTCCATAGAAGTAATAATAATCACATTATCCACACAGTCACGCATCACCTCAAATTCTATCTCTTTCCAGCCCAATACTGACTGCTCTACCAGAACCTGATGCACGGGGCTGGTAGTCAAACCCTTCTGTAAGAACCTTTCCAATTCTACTTTATTGTAAGCAGTAGCGCCGCCTGAACCGCCTAAACAATAGGCAGGCCTTAATATTAATGGGAATCCTATTTCAAGACCAATGCGCATACCTTCTTGCACTGTATTAGCTATCCCGCTCTTGGGCACATCTATACCGATCTCCCGCATTGCTTTTTTAAATAACAGCCGGTCTTCTGCGCGCGAGATTGCCTCTACTGATGCACCGATAGACTCCACGCCATACTTTTTAAGTATGCCCTCTTTCATCAAAAAGTAAGCCAGATTAAGACCTGTCTGACCGCCCAAAGTAGGTAGTATCGCATCAGGCCGTTCCTTTTTAATAATCTTGGTCACCATTTCTACGTTAAGGGGTTCTATATAGGTAACATCTGCCATGCCCGGATCAGTCATAATAGTGGCAGGATTTGAATTTACCAAGATCGTAAAGTAACCCTCTTCTCTTAAGGCCTTGCAGGCCTGGGAACCCGAATAATCAAATTCACAGGCCTGACCGATGATGATGGGGCCTGAGCCAATCATCAGAATCTTCTTTATATCTTTGCGTCGCGGCATAATTATCTCTCCTTAATTTTTAAGCAGCTGTGTAAATTTTTTAAGCACTTCATTAACTTCGTTGAAGCCGGGGCTTGTCGGATAATACTGGATACCCATTAATTTCAATTTCCTGCTTTCCATCTCTTCCACAGTATGATCATTTAAATTATAGCCAGTAATTTTTATATCTTTGATTCTGCTCAGCGAATCATTATCCACTACATAAGAATGGTTCTGAACCGTAATCTTATCTTTATATGAACCTCTGGCTTGGGCTACCGGATAGTTCACTCCACGATGCCCCAGTTTCATTTTATTTATTTTAGCTCCTAAAGCAGCGGCCAAAACCTGATGACCCGTAGATATGCCTAATATCGGCATCTTTCCAATGAAATATTTAACGTTATTAACCACGGCTTCTAATCCTACGTCGTTCTCTGGACCATTAGAGATAATCAAGCCCGCGGGTTTAGTTTTGAAGATTTCTTTGGGCCCAGTATTATAAGGAAAAATGTGTAGACAGCATCCTAAGGTCTCTAATTGCTTAATGATGCTATGCGTCAGGCCCAAATCTAAAATCGCCAATTTATATCTTGCTTTCTTATTACCGATAAGAGCGGGTTTCTTTAGAGAAATTATACTTAAAAAATCTTTGTTTTGATTTCGCTGGAACTCTCGTATCTTGGGCAATAATTCCTTGGCATCCGTAGTCTTAGTTGAAATAATCCCTAACATCTCTCCTTTATCCCTCAGATGCACTGTCAATGTCCGGGTATCAATATCATTAATCACTAATAGGCCTTGTGCTTTTACAAAATCCTCAAAACTGCTCTTTGCTTGCCAATTTGAGTATATTCTGGATTTTTCTTTTACAACTAAACCGCTCAGCCAGCATTTAGAGGATTCATTAAATTTCTTGTTAATACCGTAATTTCCAATTAAAGGGTAGGTAAGTACTAAAATCTTTCCAGCATTAGCCGGATCAGTCATCATCTCCTGATAGCCGACCACAGCCGTATTTAAGATTAGCTCGCCGATACTTTCTCCTGGTCTACCTATGGCCTCACCAAAAAACTGCAAACCATCCTCTAACATCAAGACTGCTTTCATTTACTACTCCTCTTTAGAATTTCTCTTACTTTATCAACCGCCTCTTTTACTGTATCAACTTTAATTACACCCGGTATATCCCAGGACTTAAGGCTGATTACCGGTATGTTAAACTGCAGGGCATAGGCAATCTCTGAAAGGGTTCCTGCCTCTCCGGGTAATGCCACTACCACATCAGCACTCTTTACCACCAGGACATTCCTGGCTAAACCTAAACCCGTGGGGATAACTATATCCACGTAAGGATTAGCGTCATTTTTGTCATAACTTGGTATAATGCCTATAGTTAGACCACCGGCAGCCTTAAATCCATTACAAACCGCCTTCATTGTCCCACTTAATCCGCCAGAAATGAGAATATCTACCACTTCTGCCAGATTTTTGCCCAAATTTTGGGCTATTTGTTCCACTTCCTTATTACAACTATGCCCACCTATAACACTTACAACCTTTTTCCGCATATATTTAATTTGCGCCTGGCAGGAGTTGAACCTGCACACATGGCTCCGGAGGCCATTGCGCTATCCGTTACGCTACAGGCGCGTTATTTCTGTAATCTTAGAAAGAACAAATTCTTTATCGTTGGCCTTAAACTGTTGAATAGAAAACCTTCTAAAATCTTTTGCACCCTTTTTGGTCAAGATATCCTGCATATAGTTCAGACAACGCTGGTTACCCGTTCCGCTACCATAAGTGGTAAACAAAATTACCTCTTTACCTTCTAGGCCAAAGCACTTATCCAAATAGGTATTCATTGCTGGAGCAGGAGCAAATGCCCAGACAGGTGTTCCCAAATAGACTAAATCATACTGAGTGAGGTTGAAGTTTGTCGGCTCAATTTTAGCTCTCTTATGTATAAGAGCTCTAGCGACTTGACCAAAGAAACTATTTGATTCATCCAAACCTTTTAACTCTATAATATCGACTTGGCCTTTGCGCCTTAGATATTCACTCAAAGCACCGGCAACTTTCTTAGTATTACCCGAATAAGAATAATGAACAATTATAGTCTTCATTAAAACAGATCTAATTGCTGTTCTACTTTACCCTGTCTTTCTTCTTCGCTAAATATAGAAATCTTGCCGTATTCACCGTCAAAGCCAGGCTGAATATGCACTTTACCTTCGCGCACTATCAACACGCCCTCTGCTACCCTTTTGGGTAACCCCTTAAATAAATCCTGTTCAGATAGGCGCAGCAAAATGTTTAATTCATTGCCCAGAGATGACACGCAGTTACGATAATCCCTTTCTACTGCCACCGAGGTTTTAGCTACCCCTTTTGCCGAGGCAAAAATCTCCTCTAAGGGAATGAGATTTTTGTAGGGAATTGCGTTTTGCGGCAGATACCCTTGCGGCCGGTCTGCTAACTGCGCTACGCGGTTCATCACTCCTACAGTAACCGGCTTGCCGCATTTGGGGCATTTACCATTATTACGTTTTGTCTCTTCAGGGGAAAGCCTCATTCCGCAAAGCCGGTGCCCATCAAAGTGGTATTTGCCTTCTTCGGGAAAGAATTCAATGGTATAGAGAAACTTTTTTTTATCCTTTGTTTTTAAAACCTCTCTAATAGTGCGATAATCTAATCCGCAATCAAAAACATTTGCTTCTCTGCCTATCTTTGAGGGTGAATGTGAGTCACTGTTAGAAATCAAGCTGAATTTATCTAGCCCACTTAACCTCCAATTCATTCCCGGGTCGCTGCTAAGTCCTGTTTCCAAGGCAAATATCTTGGGCGTCTGTTCCTCAAAGCAATCTTCAATTCTATCGAACCCTGACATAGAACCGAAGAGCGAAAACCAGGGGGTCCAGATATGCCCGGGCACAATCATACAGTTTTCGTCAATGTCGAAGATAATCCGGGCGAGTTCCGCAGCATCCAGACCTAAAATTGGCCGGCCGTCGCTGGCGAGGTTACCGTAACGGCTTAAAACCTCATTTATTCTATCCGTAGTTTTCAAAGAAGGGCTAAAGACCATATTGTGGATGCGATAGGTCTTGCCTTTTTTAGAATAAATACTGCTGATTTCAGATGTAAGTATAAAATAAATTTCCTGGTATTTAAATAGGCCGTTGCCTAAATCTTCTAAGTTATGCTTTAATTCCTCTAGCCATAAGTGATGGGTAAAATCACCGGTGCCCATTAGGGTGATTCCTTTGATTTTAGCCCATTCGGCTATATGGGCAACATCCATATCGCGACTTGTGGCTCTAGAATATTTGGAATGAATGTGAAAATCAGCTATGAATTCCATCTAAAATCCCTCTGGCATTGCCCCAGTGCGTTCCCTGCCAATAGATGCGCTTACACTGAGGGCAGGTAACAAAATCCTCTTGAGTCTTAAACACATATTCAGGGACCCTATCCTTTATTTTTTCTTTTTCAATATCTACTAACTCCTCATTACAAATAATACAGCGGCTAAACATCTTCTTGGAAGATAGCTCTATATTTAATTTTTTAAAAACCTCGTTAAGCTGCTGTTTGATTTTCTCTTCTTGAATCAGCACAATCTTAACCCCACTGGGTCTTAAGAGTTTAAGGTTGCGTGTTAAAATTATACGTTCATCTCTTAAGGCCTGGATAATCAAGGAGCTTAAGTTATCCTGATTAAAATATACCGTATCAAACCCTAAGATCCTCAGCCACTTGCTTAACCTTCCCAGTTCTCTGGTGAGGATAAATTTCATTTTGGTTCTTATAAACAATTTCTCCCGCGCAGATAGCATACTCAACCACACCTTTAAGTTTGTATCCCAGAAACGCGGAATTTTTAGACTTAGAAACTATATCTTCTTTGTGCACCACCCATTCTTTATCAGGCGCGACTACTATTATATCCGCATCCTTGCCTTCTCCTAGGGTCCCCTTATCAATACCCAAAATCTTTGCGGGATTAAGCGCCATTTTTCTTACTAATTCCGACCAATTTAATATGCCCGGTCCTACTAATTCAGTAATACCCAATGCCAGTTCGGTCTCCAGGCCAATAGTGCCAAACTCAGCATACTCAAATTCAATCTCTTTCTCGTTTTCTGTATGCGGAGCATGGTCAGAGGCAATTGCATCAATAATGCCGCTTTTTAACCCTTCTTTTATCGCCGCTACATCCTCTTTGGTTCTCAACGGCGGATTGATCTTTGCATTCGTATTGTATGCTGATACTGCATCTTCGGTAAGTGCAAAATAATGCGGACAGGTATCTGCGCTTACCTTAATGTTCTTTTTTTTGGCGCAAGCAATGAGTTCAACTGATTCTTGGCAACTCACATGGGTAATATGTATGGATGTCCCTAATTTTTCTGCTAATTGGATGTCTCTTTGTACCCGTTTATATTCTGCCTCTTTGGGGATACCCCTCAAACCCAGGCAAGTAGAAATGAATCCTAAATTTACTACGCCCTTTTTGCTTAAGGATTTATCCTCGCAATGACAGATAACTAATACATTCACTTTTTTGGCAATCTCCAAGGCCTCCAAGAGCAAATCGCTAGACTCCACAGAATCTCCGTCGTCGCTTATGGCAAGGATGCCTTCTTGCTTTAATGCTGCGATATCAGTAAGCTCTCTTCCTTCTCTGCCTTTGGTAATGGTTGCACAGATAAACACATTGGCCTTGGTTTTATGAATAATTAGTTCCCTGAGTAATTTTACGTTCTCTGTTGAATCTATAGGCGGCTGCGTGTTAGGCATGGCCAACAGGGAAGTAACGCCGCCTTTAAACGCAGCCTGAGTGGCTGTCTCAATCGTTTCTTTATCTTCTCTGCCCGGTTCCCTGAGATGGACATGCATATCTACTAAACCCGGCAAAACCAATTTCCCGGTAGCGTCAATGGTAAAATCTACGTCGGCTTCTATATTTTTGGAGACTTTATAAATCTTGGAATCCTGGACTAATATATCGCTTACGCCGTCAAGATTATTGGCTGGATCAACAACGTGACCGTTTTTAATGAGTAGTTTCATATAGCCTTTCTCTGCCCTGGGCTACTAAAAACAAGACCGCCATCCTTACCGCAATACCGTTGGTGACCTGCTCCAAGATTACAGAATGTGCTCCGTCAGCCACCTCATCGGCTATCTCTACCCCGCGGTTAAGCGGACCAGGGTGCATTACGATTATATCCTTTTTAACTTTTTGTAGTCTTTCTCTGGTAATTCCGAACTCCTTCAAGTATTCCGAGGCTGTGGGAAAGGCTGCTTTTTCATCGCGCTCAAACTGCATCCTTAAAACATTTACTGCATCCGCCTCTTTTAATGCGCTATCTATATCAGAGTTAACCTTCACTCCTAACCTTTCTATCTGCTCTGGTATAAGCATGGCAGGGGCACAAACAATTACCTTTGCTCCTAATTTAGTCAGGCCCCAGATATTAGAACGCGCCACCCTAGAATGCGCAATATCACCTACAATGGCCACGCATAAACCCTCAATTCTGCCTAATCTTTCCTTCAAGGTAAAAATATCTAATAGTGCCTGAGTGGGGTGCTCATGCCAGCCATCTCCGGCATTTATTACGCTGATATCTAAATGGGAAGCTAAGAGCTGGGCAGCTCCTGAAGAATTGTGCCTGAGTACTACAATATCGGCCTTTAGGGCCTGGAGATTCCTGCCGGTATCCACTAAGCTTTCGCCTTTTCTGACGCTGGATGTCTCTGCAGAAATATTAATCACATCTGCAGAGAGTCTTTTGGCAGCAATCTCAAAAGAAACCCGGGTTCTGGTAGAGGGCTCATAGAATAGATTCACCACGGTCTTGCCGCGCAAGGCAGGAACCTTTTTAATGGGTCGGCCGGATACTTCTTTAAAAGATTCGGCTGTGGAAAGAATAAGCTCTATTCCCTCTCTGCTTAGTTCCTCTAATCCTAATAGATCCTTTTTCTGCCAGACTATCGTATTCATAAACTGGGCTTCTCCACAATCACTACTTCATCAATTCCGTCGCACTCTTCTAAACGCACCTCTACTGTCTCTTTATTTGAGGTGGGTATGTTTTTACCTATATAATCCGGCCGAATGGGAACTTCCCGATGCCCGCGGTCAATTAAAACTGCAAGCTTTATGCTCTTGGGCCGACCCAAATCTATCAGAGCATCCATGGCAGCCCGTACAGTTCTGCCTGTATACAATACATCATCTACCAAAATCAGATTCTTATCATTAATATCAAAATCTATCTCGGTCTTACGCACCAAGGGATGAGCAGCAACCAGGCTAAGATCATCCCGATAGAGTGTAATATCCAAGATTCCCACCGCAACAGTTACATCCTCAATGCGCTTAATGCTCTCTGCCAGGCGCTGGGCAAGATAGACGCCTCTATTTCTAATACCAATAAGGCATAAACCCTCTGTGCCTTTGTTTTTTTCTAATATCTCATGGGCAATACGCAGCAGGCTACGGTTAATAGCCTCTTTATCCAAGATACTGGCTTTTTCTTTCATAAGTGAAGACATAAGTTATGGAGCCCTATATTAAAAATGGGCGACATAACTTATCTGTCTGAACTTACCCCGCACCTTTTTAGTATTCAAGTACTTTTATTAAAAAGCATGAATAAATAAAAGGTGCGGGCTTAATTCGGCCAAAAAACTTACGTTCGCTTTGCTCCGTAAGTTATGGCCTCATTAAAAAAAATATCCGCCCTTTTTATTGGCGGATATTATTGTGTTTGGATAATTTTTCATATTCTTTCCTTACTAACCTCTCAAGGGTTAGTTTAAAGGTCCTTTTCGCCTAAAATTAAATATACCATCTAAATTATTCTTTGTCAAGGAAAAGTTTCATTAATGAAACTTTTCCTTGATTCTTAAGGCAATGTGCCGAAGAATCTAATATAATTTCCTGGTATCAAGGCAAAATTACCGGAAAAATTTATAACACTACCACAAACTCACCCCGCGGCCTCTCTCGCTTTAGGCTATTTAGAATCTCCTGCGGGCTGGCCCGTTTTACTTCCTCGAATTTCTTAGTTAGCTCTCTGACGCAGACTATTTCCCTGTTCCCAAATATATCCTGAATATCCTGCAATGTGGCTAAAATCCTGTGGCAGGATTCGTAAAAGACTGTAGTGTATTTTAGCTGTGCCAATTGCCTTAGCCGATTCTGACGGGCCTGAGGTCTGTTGGGAAGAAAACCTTCAAAGATAAATTTATGGGAAGGTTTACCGGATAAAACCAAGGCACAAATCAAAGCAGTTGGCCCGGGTATAACCGTAAGGGCGATGTTATTCTTTATGGCTAAATTAATGATGTAATGTCCCGGATCCAGTATCCCGGGCGTGCCTGCATCTGAAACAAGGGCAATGTCCTTGCCTTCTTTGAGTAACTTAAGTAGGTATTGGCCTTTGCTAATACGGTTGCGTTGAAAATAACTGGTAGTAGGAGTTTTTACGCCGTAGTGCTCAAGCAGAATCTTGGTATGCCGCGTATCCTCGCAGGCAATCAGATTCGCTGCTTTTAATATCTCTAGGGCGCGCAAACTGATATCTTTTAAATTACCGATAGGAGTAGCAACAATATATAACATTACTCCACGGTTACTGACTTGGCCAGATTTCTGGGCTGGTCCACGTCGCATCCGCGCTTAACCGCAATATGGTAGGCTAATAACTGTAGAGGCAGCACCACTAACAGGGGTGAGAGGAATTCGTCTATTTTAGGCAAATATATAACCTCGCGGGTTAGTTCTTTAATATTCTCATCTCCCTCGGTGGCGATGGCGATAATTTTACCCTGCCGGCTGTGTATTTCTTGGATATTGGAAATCATCTTGTCATAAACCTTGGAGGCAGCAGGCGCTATGCAGACAACTGCCCGATATTCATCAATCAAAGCAATTGGCCCGTGTTTCATCTCGCCTGCGGCATATCCTTCCGCAGGGATATAAGAAATCTCTTTAAGTTTTAATGCGCCCTCCAAAGCAGAAGGAAAATTAATATTGCGCCCTAAAAACAAAAATGAGCCGTAATGCGAATGGCGCCTGGCCAAGGTAGCTATAATATTCTGGCTTTTTAAAATCGCCCTTTGCAATTTGGGAATTTTTTTAAGCTCCTTTAGATGTTTGCCAATCTTTGCCAGCGATAATATATTTTTTATTCCCGCAAGATAAAAAGCAAACAGATAGAGCGCAATCAACTGGGCGGTATATGCCTTGGTAGAGGCTACGCCGATTTCGGGTCCGGCGTGGGTGTAAATTACTCCTTCGGATTCCCTGGCTAAAGTAGACCCCAAGACGTTGCAAATAGAAAGTACCGTTACGCCCCGTTTCTTTGCTTCCTTGACTCCGGCGAGAGTATCTGCGGTCTCCCCTGATTGGCTGATAGCAATAACAAGGGTGTTACTATCAAGGAGCAGATCCCGGTATCTGAATTCGCTAGAAACATCTACAGACACCGGAATGCCGCAAACAGCTTCTAAAATATATTTTCCTACCAAGCCCGCGTGATACGCTGTACCGCAGGCAACAATAACGATGCTATTAATGTTTTTCAGTTTTTCCCGGGGGATATTCTGTTCCTGAAATACAATCTGATTGGTATTTTTTCTTATTCTGGCATTAAGCAGAGTATCAACAATGTTTGGTTGTTCGTTAATCTCTTTCAGCATAAAATGCCGGTAGCCGTTTTTTTGCGCCTGGGCTATGTCCCAACTGATCCGACTCAGCTTCTTGGCGATAACTGCGCCTTTAAAATCCGTTACCTTGACTGCGTCCTTGCTTAGAATCGCCATCTCATTCTCATCCAAAAGAATAATATCTTTGGTATATTCTAAAACCGCGGGGATATCGGAAGCCAAAAAATTTTCATTTTTACCTAAGCCTACAATAAGAGGGCTGCCGCAACGGGCACCAATAAGTTTATAGGGTTCCTTTTCGGCAAATACCGCGATGGCAAAAGAGCCTCGCAATAACTTCAAGCATTTACGCACTGCTTCTTCCAGAGGCACGTCTTTATAAAATTTTTCGACCAGATGCACAATAACCTCGGTATCGGTATGGCTGCGGAAAATATGGCCTTCTTTTATAAGACCGGCCTTTAAAGTTTCGTAATTCTCAATTATGCCGTTGTGAACCAAGACAATCTTATTCTGACAATCGCAATGCGGGTGGGCATTTGGCCTATTGGGAGCACCGTGTGTGGCCCATCTAGTATGGGCGATACCAAGGAAACCGGAAAGGGGTTTTTTCTTAAGCAGTTTTTCTAAGACCTTAATTTTACCCGGCGATTTTCTGACTGAGACGGTATTCTTTGCGGCTATAATAGTAGCCATGCCGCTGGAATCATAACCACGATACTCCAGGCGCTTGAGGCCATTTAACAATATGCCCTGCGCCTCTCTGTTGCCTATATATCCGATTATGCCGCACATATCGCCTCACTTACGCTCGGCTAAATTCAAAACTAAAAAATCAAAGTGTTCGTAATCGGTAATTCGTAAATCGTAATTGGTAATTTAAAATTACGGATTACCATTCACGGATTACGAGTTACGAAATAATGTCATTTTGATGTTTGAATTTACAAAAAGCGTCCCCAAGGGGATTCGAACCCCTGTCGAGAGCTTGAAAAGCTCTTGTCCTAGACCAGGCTAGACGATGGGGACGATTAATCTTCAGCCTTCTTCCTCCGCAATCACAGGAGCCACACAAGAGACGCGGTCTTTGCTCTGGAGCTTAATCAGGTGCACGCCTTGGGAGGATCTGCCGGTGATACGGATGTCTTTAACCGCGCAACGCAGAAACATACCATTTTGGGTAATTACCATCAGTTCGTCTTTATCGCTGACTGTTTTTAAGCTGACTGCTTCTGCGTTTTTACCAGTAACTTTTATGTTGATAATGCCTTTGCCGCCCCGGCTAGTCAGGCGGTATTCTTTAAGCGGCGTGCGTTTGGCAAAGCCTAATTCCGTTACTGTCAGCACTGCGGAATCCTTATCAGCCAAGATCATAGCGATTACACTGTCTTTCTTAGCTAAAGAGATCGCCCGCACCCCACCCGCTGCCCTGCCCATATCCCGCACTTTGATCTCTTGGAACCGGATGGCTTTACCTTGGCGTGTGCCTATGAGTAACTCCTTTTTGCCGTCGGTAAGTTCCACCCCGATCAATTCGTCGTCTTTATCCAAGGTAATGCCGATAATGCCGCCCTTGCGCGGATTACTATAAGCATCCAGTTTAGTCTTCTTAATCTGACCGCGCTTAGTAACCATAACCAAGTATTTGTCGGGCGAAAATTCCTTTACCGGAATGGTTGAGCTTATCTTGGAAGCTGCATCTATTTGTATAAGGTTTATGATGGCCTTGCCTTTGGAAATACGGCTGGCCTGGGGAATTTCATAAACCTTTAGCCAATGCACCTGTCCTTTATCGGTAAATATCAGAAGGTAGTCTTTGGTAGAGGCCACAAACAAATGCTCGATAAAATCCTCCTCTTTCACTTCAGCCCCGGTTGCCCCCCTGCCGCCGCGTTTCTGTTTGCGGTAAGCGCTGACCGGCAGGCGCTTGATATAACCGTCGTGGCTGATAGTTACTACCACGTCTTCCTCGGCAATCAGATCCTCAACCTCCAGTTCTTCTACTTCTGCGATTATATCGGTTCGGCGTTCGTCGCCGTATTTCTTCTTTAATCCCTCTAACTCCTCGCTTATAATCCCTTCGATTTTCTTCTCCGAGGCAAGTATAGCCTTGCATAATTCAATTTTTTTGAGTAACTCCAGGTATTCGGCATCAATCTTATCCCGCTCTAATGCTGTCAGCCGCTGCAGTTGCATCTCCAAAATAGCCTGAGACTGAATTTCTGAAAAATCAAATTCCTTCATCAGGCGCTCCTTGGCATTTTCGGTATTCTTGGAGGTCTTAATTATTTTGATGATTTTATCAATAAATTTTAAGGCTATCTTGAGGCCTTCTAGGATATGGGCCCTCTTTAAGGCCTTATCCAGTTCAAATTGGGTGCGACGGCGGATGATGTTCTTGCGGTGCTCGATATAATAGTCGAGTATCTGGCGTAAATTTAAAACCCGCGGCCGGTTTTCTACCAGGGCCAGCATAATAACGCCGAAGGTACTCTCTAATTGCGTGTGCTTAAAGAGCTGGTTTAAAACAATCTGAGACTCTGCATCGCGCTTTAGCTCAATGACGATGCGCAGGCCTTCTTTATCGGATTCATCGCGGATGTCGGAAATACCTTCTATCTTTTTCTCGTCCACCAAGCCGGCGATAGCTTCTATAAGGGTGGATTTTTGTATCTGGTAGGGGATATCGGTAACAACGATTAAATCCCTGCCGTTTTTTTGATGCTCCACAGTAGCGCGGGCACGCACCAGGAGTTTGCCTCTGCCGGTAGTATAGGCTTCCTTTATGCCGGCCTTGCCGCAAATAACTCCGCCCGTCGGGAAGTCCGGGCCTTTGACATAGCGCATGAGATCTTTAATTTCGGCCTCCGGGTGGTCCAGAAGATAAATTATGGCATCCGCTATTTCATTTAAGTTATGCGGCGGTATATTGGTAGCCATGCCCACCGCAATGCCGCTGGAGCCGTTAACCAAAAGATTAGGAAGGGTTGCGGGCAATAACAACGGTTCTTTTAGCGAGGCATCAAAATTTGGGCCGAAGTTGACCGTATCTTTATCTATGTCGGCTAACATGCTATCGGCAATGGCAGCAAGCCTGGCTTCGGTATAACGCATAGCCGCAGCCGCATCGCCGTCGATAGAGCCGAAGTTACCCTGGCCGTCTACCAAGGGATAGCGCAGGGAAAAATCCTGTGCCATCCTTACCAAGGTATCGTATACTGCAACGTCACCGTGGGGATGATATTTGCCTAACACTTCTCCGACGATACGGGCGCATTTTTTGTTGGGCTTGGCGTGATCCAGATTTAATTCCTGCATGGCATAGAGAATACGCCTGTGCACGGGCTTTAGACCGTCGCGCACATCAGGCAGCGCCCTGCCGACAATTACGCTCATGGCGTAATTCAAATAGGAATCTTTAACCTCTTCCTCGATATAAACCGGGATTATTTTTTCGTTACGCGTATACATAGTTGTTCGTTAGATGTCTAAATTCTTTACTTGGTGGGCATAGTTTTCAATAAATTCACGCCGCGGCTCAACCGCATCACCCATTAAAACCGTAAACATCTTGTCTGCTTCTACCTCATCTTCTAATGTAACCTTTAAAATCGTGCGCTTATCTGGGTCCATGGTGGTCTCCCAAAGTTGCTGCGGATTCATCTCGCCTAAACCTTTGTATCTTTGAATATGCATGCCTTTTGTCGCTACCTCTTTAATATAGGCTAACACCTCTTTCAAGCCGCTGCAATCCTTTGCTTCTTTTTCATTAGTAATCCGGTAAAGCGATTTTTGTTTTTTGATTGCTTGTCCAGAGGCATCTTTCTGTTGGGCAGATTCCAGGCTATAAGTAAAAATATCCAGCCCTAATTTTTCTATTTTTGCTACAATTCGCTCTATTTCCTGGGCCTCAAAAAGCTCCAGCACATCCTGTTCCCCCTCTTTAGCCTCTTTATCAGTAAAATTAGCCAATTCCTTATCAGAATAAAGAAAATGGTCATTGCCATCCACTTTTACCCTATAAATTGGCATTTTTTTGGTCTTTTGATGCCTAAATTGCAGATATTTTGCTATTTCTACTCCCTTTTTCTCCAAATTTATCCCCAATTTTTCTAATTCTACCAGCAAATATAATAAATCTTTAAATTGATTGTCAGTAAAAGTTTGTTTGTCTTTTAAGCGCACAAAGCGGTGGCCTTCTCTGCCCAGGTCCAGGAGCAAATCATCCATCTGTTGTTCAGTTTGAATATACTCCTCGCGGTTACCGCGTTTAATCTTATAGAGAGGCGGCTGAGCAATATATACATAGCCTCCTTCTACCAGCTTGTGCATATGGCGGTATAATAAGGTTAATAACAAGGTGCGAATATGCGAGCCGTCTATATCGGCATCTGCCATCAAAATAACTTTATGGTAACGTAATTTAGATATATCGAATTCTTCGCCTACGCCTGTCCCTAAAGCCGTGATTATCGTGCGGATCTCTTCATTGGACAAAATCTTATCTAAGCGCGCCTTTTCCACGTTTAAAATTTTACCCTTAATTGGAAGTATTGCTTGGAATCTCCTGTCCCGGCCCTGTTTGGCACTATTATGAACAAATACGCCACAGGCCAAAGCAAAATTATGGGTGTTAGGAACTTCTATATCATAAACATCCGTCTTTTCTTCAACCTTTTCTATGCGCTTGATTTTATGGTTGTAATTTATTACCGCTTCTAAAAGCGCGTTTTGATTAGTATTAAAAAACCTATTTACTAGAGTATCGTACTTTAGTAAAGTGGTGTCGCGCTGGGGCAACGCCTGTCTTTCGTCATTATATAACTCAAGATTGCCATGGCTTTCATACACCATTTTGGCAAAAGCTAAGCTATGGTCTAAATAAGTCCGGTTATAAGCAACTTTTCTTTTTTGCCTAAAACCATTCGCCCATTGCTCTTTTGTCTTTTGTCTTCTCCATTGCAAAAGCTTAACATCAGACCACTCTAACGTTGCTTTTTGCAATAAATATTCTTTTGCTTCAGGATGGTCCACAAAATATTTTTTAACTCTATTAGACTGCTTTAATCTGTTTTCTTTTTGAGACCAATAATTTTTCTGCGCGAGATTCAGGGCTTGAGCATTTTGAGTTCGATAACCCGGGTGGCTATGATAAAATTCCAAGAACTTCTGGGTCATATAATGTTTATATTCATCGTTTCCCCATTGTTTTCGCGCTCTTTTACTTAACATTTTTCTCATCTCTGGCGTCGTCATAATTGCTCTTATTTTTTTCCGATACTTGGCCGATTGATGAGCTTTTTTGGATTTTTCTTTTACCTCTTTGCTATGAAGCGTATTTTGAAGCATTGTTGTGTGGTATAAAAGGTGTTCCTTATTTTTCATTCTTACTAAATTATCTGGATTATTATTTAATTTGTTGAAGTCTTTATGATGAATGGTATCGCCGCGTTCTATTAACGAGGCGTCCTTCTCTACATTATATTTATCAGACAACAAATGGGTAAAAATCCATTTATTCGTCTTGGAATCGAAAACCATTTCATATCCTTCAATAGTAATTCGACCGCCGATTTTAGAATGTTGGCGGTAAAGTGGCATTAAAGAATCATCCGGCGTAAGCTCCTTTGCCATTTTATAACTGCCATCTTTTAGCATAAAGTTATGGTCGGGTGTGCAAATAATTTCTTCATTATTATCGAGCACAACTTTGATAACTTCGACCATTTGTTTTGTTATTCTTGGGTTTTTTATTGCCCCAGCTGCGATCTTCCCGTCGCGGCCGACGGTATAACAATAATTTTTTTTGCCAATCTTGTCTTCATTTATCAATTCTTTAAAAGTGATATTTCGTCCGTCAGTTAAAGCCACTTTGGTGTCTCCAAAAAAACATCCCCCGGCTGAATCTCCTTCTACAATATATACTTCGCACAAGGCAGCGTCTCTTTCAGAACAGTCTGCTAATTTACCGGGCAGACCCGCCCCTTCCAATGCTCCTTTACGACGGGTAAGCTCGCGCGCCTTGCGCGCTGCTTCGCGGGCATGGGAAGCAACAATTATCTTATCTACAATTTTATTGGCAACCGAAGGGTTTTCTTCGAAGTAGGATGTCAAAGAATCCAAACTTGCTGAAGCCACTAAGCCTTCCACCTCGGAATTGCCCAGCTTAGTTTTAGTCTGTCCTTCAAATTGCGGGTTGGGAACTTTGACGCTAATTACTGCTGTCAGGCCTTCGCGCACATCATCGCCGGTAATGCCGACCTCTTCGTTCTTAATCAGGTTCTTGGCCTTGGCATATTGGTTTATTGCCCGCGTCAGCGCCGACTTAAAACCGGATAGATGCGTACCCCCTTCAACGGTATTGATATTATTGGCAAAGGAAAACAGGGTCTCCGCATAACCGTCATTATATTGAATAGCCACCTCCAAAATAACATCGTCCTGGGTCTTCTGAAAATAAAGCACTTTGTTATGCACAGGGTTCTTATTTTTATTTAAATACTCCACAAACGAGATTATGCCGCCGGCAAATTCAAAGACCGCCTCTTTGTCGCTACGTTCATCCTCTAACTTGATTTTTAAGCCCTTGTTCAAAAAGGCCAATTCCCTTAGGCGCTGGGATAATATATCGTAAGAAAAATCTATTTTGTTAAAAATGGTGCGGTCCGGCTTAAAGGTTATTTTAGTGCCGGTAGAATTGCTTTTGCCGATTGTAGTGAGCTTAGAGACGGTCCTACCGCGCTCATAACGTTGATGATAAATCTTGCCGTCCCTTTTGACCTCTGCCTCCAACCAATCGGAAAGCGCATTCACCACGCTGACTCCCACGCCATGCAAGCCGCCGGATACTTTATAAACCCGATGGTCAAATTTACCTCCGGCATGCAGCATAGTCAGGGCAACCTCTATTGCTGGCTTCTTTTGCGTCTTGTGCATATCAACGGGGATGCCTCTGCCGTTATCAGTAATACTGACACTGTTATTAGCATGGACTACCACTCCAATATAATTACAATAGCCGGCGAGGCTTTCATCTACGCTATTATCTACTACCTCATAAACCAGGTGGTGCAAGCCCCGCGTGGAGGTATCCCCGATATACATAGCGGGCCTGCGCCTTACAGCTTCTGTGCCTTCTAGAACCTGTATGGTAGTGGCATCATATGTTTTGTCCCGACTGCCCCGTTCTTTGACAGCGTCTCCAGCGACTGGCAGAGTATCGGCATCAGGCATTGGTTTAGATTTTAATTTTTTCTTTTTCACTTTGTCTCTCCCAAACAGAAATGTATTTTATTTATCTTGTTAGATTTTTTATGCAGCTTGGTTAAAAGCTCATCCTTTTTTAAGCTAAAATGATAAAGCCAAACAGATGAGTCAACCCTGATACTCAAAGTCCCTCCTCGAAAATAATTCAATTTGATATGGGTCTTTTCTTTTTTGGAGAAGGCCTTCTGCAATAACGCTTCGGGGTTATCCCCGGCAACTTGTTTATTTTTCGCTTCCAGGGCCTGCATTACGCTTTGAAGTGTTGCTTTTATTAATTCCATATTAAATGGGCACATAACTTATGGAGGGAGCTATTTAGTCTGCTTCGACATAAGTTATTTGTGCGAATTTAGCCCAGGCGCATAGGTAAAACAATATAAACATACCCGTTGGTTCTGATAACGCCGGGTTTTTCGCTATCCGTTACTTCAAATTCTATTCTCTCATCACCAAGGTTCTTTAGCACATCTATTAAATAGTTGGGGTTAAACCCAATGACCATTTCTTTGCCTTTGTATTCTACGGCCAGTTCCTCGCGAGACTCGCCTATGTCCGGAGTGGATTTAGAAATTACTAATTTGTCTTTAAATAATTCTAGTTTTACGGCTTGGTAGTCTGGAGTAGATAGTAAAGCCGCCCTCTTTATGGCTAATAAAAACTGTTGGCGCTGGATGCCTATCTTATTATTGGAGGCCGGCGGGATTACCTGCTGATAATCGGGAAACTCGCCCTCAATCAAACGGGAAATAATCATTACATTACCTAAATCAAATAGTGCTTGGTTGTTGCCTAATACCAATGATAGTTCGCCTTCTTCTTTAAGATTGCGATTTAGTTCTTGAATGGTTTTAACAGGCACAATAATATTCATATCCTTATCGGCGACCTGTTGGATTTTTCTTTCTACCATCGCCAGTCTTTTGCCATCTGTGGCCACTAAAATAAGACCACTCTGATGTATTTTAAAGAGTATGCCATTCAAGATGTAGCGCGTTTCATCATAAGACACTGCGAATGAAGTCAGGCCCAATATTTGTTTTAGGGTAGATTGTTCTAATTTGATGGCTTCTTTATCTTGGAATTGGGGTAGTTTAGGAAACTCTTCTCCGGGCAACCCAAGGATTTTAAATTGACATAATTCTGTTTCGATAATAATAAAATTATTTTTTTTAGTGGTTATGCTCACAATGTTGTCTTCTAATTCTCGGATAATATCGCTAAATCTTTTAGCGGGTGCGGTTATCAACCCGGTTTCTTGGGTATCCACAGGCAACACACAAGTTATCCCGATATCCAAATCTGTCGCAGTTAACTTGAGGTTGTTTTGTTGGGCCTCTATTAAAATATTGGATAATATAGGTAGGGTTGTTTTGGTGGTAATTATATTTTGTACTGTTTGTATTCCATTTAATAAAATATTTCTTTCAATTTTAAACTTCATCAATTACCTCCTATTAATATACTATTATATAATATATATCGTATTAGTAGTAATAAGGCCTGATTTTTGTTAACACAAATCTAACCCTAAAATTTTGTTATAATTATGGTAATTATATTTTTGGGATAAATATTGAATTTATTGTGTAATAACCTGTATAACTCTCTCAACCCGGTTCTTTAATACTTCCTTTTTATTTAAATCCTCCTTGATCTTATTATATGAATACAACACTGTGGTGTGGTCCTTGCCGCCAAAAAAACCACCTATTTCTGGCAAAGACAAATCCGTTAATTCCCTACTTAAATACATAGCCACCTGGCGGGGTAACACGATATTTTTTTGGCGCCTCCTGGCTTTTAAATCCTGTAACGATATACCAAACTCTTCTGCCACACAGCGCTGGATAAAATCCACGGTAATTAATTTTTTGGGCTCTTTTAAAAGGTCTTTTAAAACCTCCTTGGTTAATTCCAGACTGATAGGTTTTTCCTCTAATAAAGAATAGGCGATAGTGCGGATAAGCGCCCCTTCTAATTCTCTGATATTGGTTTTAATAAGCTGCGCAATAAAAAATATTACCTCATCCGGCACAGATATAGGCTCCCCTTCAATCTTCTTCTTTAATATAGCCACACGTGTTTCTAGGTCTGGAGGCTGTATATCAGTAGTAAGCCCCCAGCTGAAACGCGATACAAGCCGGTCCTGTAAATTGGCGATCTCTTTGGCAGGCCTATCAGAGGACATAATAATCTGTTTATGCGCGTCATATAAGGTATTAAAGGTGTGGAAGAATTCTTCTTGAGTGGCTTCTTTGCCTGCCAGAAATTGTATATCATCAACAACCAAGACATCTACGTTTCTGTATTTGTTCCTAAAAGCAGAGGTAGAATGATGTTGGATAGCCTCAATAAGTTCGTTGGTAAACCTCTCGGACGTTATATAACAGATTTTAGGATACGTGGTTTTTTTGTTGTCTTTTATATAATGGCATATCGCCTGCATTAGGTGGGTTTTACCCAGGCCCACCCTTCCGTATATAAATAAGGGATTATAGGTTTTGCCCGGCGCATCTGCTACAGCCAGAGAATAAGCGTGCGCATGTCGGTTAAAAGGACCTACTACAAAATTTTCAAAGGTATAACGCGGGTTAAGATTCAGGCTGCCCTGCGGCTCTTGGAATCTTACCTGGAACTCCTCCAGCGAAGGTTTCAGGGGTTTTTCTTTGGCTTTAGGGTTGGTCTCCAGGGTAATCCTTATATCTTGTTTCATGGAGTATTGGGTTGCTTCCTGGATTGTCTTAATATAGTGCTTCTGGACCCACTCTTTGAAGAAGTCATCCGGCGCCTCCAGAACCAAGGAATTCTCATCTTGTAGCTTGGGCCTTAAAGGCAAGATCCAGGTCTCAAAAGTAATCTTACCTAGCTTGTCTTTTAAGTAGTCTTTTGTCTTATCCCAGGTTTCTTGTATCTGCGCCATTTTCACAGTATCCACAGCTTATACACAACTTGCATAACCCTGTTGAAAATATTATATCAGAGAAAAAAGGCTTTGCAAGAAAAATACCAATAGCAAACCAACCATATTGCAAAGAATATTATTAAATAAATTTTGAGAGACTTAATTATACAATAATTTTTTGTCCAGTCAATACAAATAAGATTAAAAATTTTACTTAAAAATTTTTTCTAAAATTCAATTACCCTGTTGACTTAAATAAGATTTATGTTATAATTAAAAACTATTCTAAAAAGGATGTATCGGAATGAAAAAGCACTTAAAGACGCCTACTCATATCGTGGGTAAACGACGGCATGGTTTCCGCCGACGCATGGCCACAAAGGCAGGCAGAAAAGTATTACGTCGGCGCCGGCAAAAAGGCAGAAGAAGATTGTCTATTTAATGTTAGAGAGACCCTCTCTTTTTTTTATTGATATATATCAAAACTATATAAGAGTACTGCTGCCTTCTTCCTGTCGTTTTTCACCCAGTTGTTCAGAATATGCAAAACAGGCTATTCTACAGTATGGTTTTTGGTTGGGCACATGGAAAGCGGCAAGGAGGCTATTACGCTGCCATCCTTTTTCTGATAAAGCTGGTTACGATCCCTTAATATAAAATAAATGGATAAGCGCTTAATTTTAGCCATAGCCCTATCTTTATTGGTTTTACTGCTCTGGTCTGCTTTGGTGGCGCGGTTACAACCAATTGATAATAAAGAAGTTACAGAAAAAATCCTTAAATCATCCCTTGTGTCTTCTAACCAAATTACCCCTTCGCTTACTCCCGCAGAACCCCCATCCTCTTCATTAATTACCCTATCCAAAAAGGACTGGGAGATTATTTTTATAGAACCTCAGGCAGCCATTAAGGAAGTAGTCTTTAAGGCATATCAATCCTATAAATTTTCTTTACAATACGGCCTATTAATAGAAGACAAAAACCTGGTCTTTAAAAAAGAAAACATTTCGCAGCAAAGCGCCACATTTGTTTATCAGGGTATGGGTAAGCGTATAACCAAACGCTATCTTTTCTCTGATTCCGATTATAATCTGGACTTAGAAATTGAGGTAGAGAATCTATCCCAGCAAGCCATAAGCATTAATCTTCCTTTAGTTTTAGGCGTATTAAATTTTGGTCGCGAGCAAACCCAGGCACGTTTTCAAGATGTAACAGTGGCGCTGTCTGAAAAGATTATCCGGCCCAACGCTCGTAAAGATAGCCTTTTGGAAAAAGTGAAATTTTTAGGTCTGCGCGATAGGTATTTTTGCGCGATTATTGAGCCGGAGGCTAAGGATGAGAACGGCTTTATAAAAAGGATTAATCCCCAACAGACTGAGATTGGTTTAGTTGGGAAAGAAATCCTGCTTAATCCAGGCCAAACAGCGAAAGAGAAATTTCATATCTATTTGGGGCCACAGGAGTTACGGTTTATACGGCAGCTTAATCCGGATTGGACAGCAGTGATGTATTATGGTGCCTTTGATTTCATTGCCCAAATCCTTTTAAGAGCATTGGAGGCGGTATATAGAATTGTGCATAACTGGGGCTGGGCAGTGGTGGTATTAAGTTTAGTTATTTATCTTATACTTTACCCCTTAACAATAAAACAAATGCGCTCAATGAAACAAATGCAAGCCTTGCAGCCAATTACGGAGGAATTAAAAAAGACCTATAAGGATAATCCCCAAAAACTAAACAAGGAAACCATGGAATTGTACCGCAAGCACAAAGTTAATCCTTTGGGAGGATGCCTGCCTATGGTTTTGCAAATTCCCATATTTTTTGCTCTTTATCAGGTATTGATCCGCTATATAGTTCTCAAAGGAGCAAGCTTTTTATGGATAAAAGATTTATCTGAACCGGATCGCTTATATATTTTAGCTGTATCCTTGCCCATCGTGGGCAATGAGATTAATATATTACCTATATTAATTAGCATAGGCATGTTTCTACAACAGAAACTCTCTATGCGCTCAATGGGGACAGGCTCTAGCGAGCAACAGAGATTAATGACTATGCTTATGCCGGTGATGTTTGGCTTTATATTTTATCATATGCCTGCAGGCGTAGTTCTATATTGGTTTGTGAATAATCTTTTAATGCTTATTAATCAATTACAGATTAGCCGCGTAAAATGACAGAGAAATGGAATCTTGAGTTTGAAGGTAAAACCGTGGAAGAGGCAATTAAAAAGGCGCTTAAGGCAATAAAATTACCGCGTCATAAAGTAAAAATAGAGGTGCTTTCTGAAGAAAAAAAAGGGCTCTTTGGCATGCCAGGAGCCAAACCAGCTAAAGTAAGAGTAAGCGCTAAAGAAAAGACTTGACAAAATACTTAATTTTAAGATAATAATTTTAGTAGATTCAGGCATAGTTCCGCGAGGAACATCGCGTAACTATATAAATTACAATGGGTAAGATAATCACTATCTGTAACCAAAAAGGTGGCACAGGTAAGACTACCTCGGCGGTAAATCTATCCACATATCTGGCCTTAGCAGATAAGAAGGTTATGCTTATAGATTTGGATCCTCAGGCTAATGCCACCAGCGGTATGGGTGTAAATAAGCATAATATTACGAAAAGCATATACCACGTATTGCTGGAAGAGATGGATATAAAAGAGATACTACAAAGTACAGCTATTAATAATCTCTGTCTGGCTCCTTCTAACTTGGATCTTACCGGTGCAGAAGTAGAATTAGTAGGCACGCTGGGTAGAGAGCATCGCCTGAAAAAGGCCTTAATAAAAGAAAAAGATAATTTTGATTATATAATTATTGATTCGCCGCCCTCCTTGGGGTTATTAACCATAAATGCCTTATGTGCCGCAGATTCAGTACTTATTCCTTTGCAATGCGAATTTTATGCCTTAGAGGGCCTGACTCAGTTGGTTAATACCATTACTTTGGTCAGAGATAACCTTAATCCCAATCTTGCTGTTGAGGGGGTAATCCTGACTATGGCGGATTTCCGCACTAATTTAACCAAGGAAGTGATACAGGAAACGCGGAATTACTTTAAAAACAAGGTCTATGATACGGTTATACCCAGAAATATACGGTTAACCGAGGCCCCTAGTTTTGGTCAACCCATTGCCTTGTATGATAAGGACTCATTAGGAGCACAAAAATATGCGGAATTAGCCCAGGAAATCTTGGGCTTAAGACAAAATCTTGAACAATTAAAACCCGGAGTGTAAATATGGAAAGAAAGGCATTAGGTAGAGGAATTACTGCTTTGATTCCCGAGAAAGAAGCGGAAAAAGGAGAAAAAATTGCATATTTGAAGTTAGAAGAAGTAAAACCTAGCCCTTTTCAGCCGCGGGAGGATTTTGATAATCAAAGCATGGAAGAGCTCACCCAGTCTATTAAAGAAAAAGGCGTAATCCAACCCATTTTAGTGAGGCGCAAAGGAGAGCATTATGAATTAATTGCCGGAGAAAGAAGGTGGCGTGCGGCTAACATATTGAAAATAAACGAGATACCAGCAATAATCAGAGAAGTAGAGGATGCTGACTCCTTGGAGTTATCTCTAATCGAGAATATCCAAAGACAGGATCTTAACCCCATTGAAGAAGCGCGGGCTTATAAATATCTTATTGATAAATTTAATCTTACGCAGGAAAAATTAAGCGAAGTTTTGGGAAAAGCAAGAGTAACTGTTACTAACACTTTGCGATTATTAAACTTGCCTCAAGAGATCCAGGAAGAAATCAAAAAAGGGCGCCTATCTTTTGCCCATGGAAGAACTCTTTTAGAAATAGACGACCCTATTCAACAGCGCCGTTTAGCTCAGCAGGCTATATCTAACTCTTTATCTGTCAAAGAGTTAGAGAATTTAGTCAAGAGACAGCGCTCAAAAGTTCTCAAGCGCCACAGAGAAGAAGTACGCACAACTGAGCCTTATGTAGCGGTTCTGGAGGAAGAGCTCCAGCAAATTTTAGCTACTAAGGTAAGAATAAATAAAAGAAAAAAACGGGGTCAGATTATCATTGAATTTTATTCTTATGAGGAGCTGGAAAGAATCGCTAATAAGATTAGAGGGGTAAAATGAATGAAGCCACCTTAATTCTCATCAAACCCGATGGCCTAAAGAAATCTTTAACAGGCAATATCTTAACAAGGCTCTCAGAGACAAAGCTTGAGATTGTAGCGGCTAAGATTGTGCGGGTTTCCCGCGAATTAGCTGTGGAGCATTACCAACATCTTAAAGATAAACCCTTTTTTGGAGAATTAATACAGTATATCCTAGGAGAACTGCACGATCGCAGAAAAGTCATGGCCTTAGTTTACTGGGGCGAAGATGCAATTGTAAAATGTAGACAACTTGCCGGTGCCACTAATCCTGAAGAAGCAGACCCTACCAGTATCCGCGGTGCTTACGGTAGGATTACTACCTCGGGTGTTTATGAAAATGTTATACATGTATCAGCTAATGAAGTAGACGCAGAAAGAGAGATAAGGCTCTGGTTTGGGCCTGATGAGATAATCGTGGATTTATATCCTACCCAGGAGATCAAAGAGAAAGAAGTAAAAAAAAGAACCTGGACATAAAAAGAGGTTAAAATGATAAAGAGTATGACAGGTTTTGGCAGTAGCCAAAGCCAGGTTGCCGGGTTAGGTAAGGTCAGCATACAGGCCAGAAGCACCAACCATAAATTTTTAGAGACCGTACTGCATCTACCAGAGGGGTTTTTGTCTTTAGAAGAAACCGTCAAAAAAGAGGTCCAGAGTAGAGTAAAACGCGGGAGAATTACCTTGGTTATGAATATTATCGGGGGCTTAACCTCGAGCGTTTTTATAAATAAAAACTTACTTAAAGAATATATCGCAGTACTTAAAAACACAAAAGACCAATTTCGTATTAAGGATGAGATAAGTATTAATACATTGATACATCTGCCGGGGGTTTTGTCTCTGACAGAAAACAGTGTTTCTATAGCAAAGATATGGCCGGCATTAAAACCATTAGTTCATAGGGCGCTCACTGATTTAGATAAAATGCGTCAAAAGGAAGGTAGGGCCTTGTATGGATATTTAATTATACGCGCGCAAGCATTAAGGAAAGACCTTGAAACAGTAAAGGTAAGATTTAAAAAAGTAATTAAGGCAAAATTAACAAAGCTTAAGACAGACGAAGAACGCAGTAGTTTCTTAAAAGACACGGATATTAGCGAGGAGATAGAAAGGTTATCCTTTCATATTAGGAATTTTAACCATAAGCTTTCTGCCGACAGCTATATAGGCAAAGAATTAGATTTTATCGCCCAGGAGATGCAACGCGAAACCAACACTATGGGTGCTAAGTGCCCGGATATAGTTATTTCTACAAAAGTAGTACAGATAAAAAGCCAGATTGAGAAGATACGTGAACAAGCGCAGAATATAGAATGAGAAGTTTCATCTTTGTCATTTCCGGGCCTTCGGGCTCAGGTAAAACTACGCTCTTGGAAAGTCTCCTTAAGGCCAAACAACTAAAAGATAAACTGGTCAAGCCCGTTTCTTTTACTACCCGGCCTAGGAGGCCGGATGAGAAAGACGGCCGGGATTATTTTTTCATCACGGAAAGAGAATTCAGGCAGAAAAAACAAGAGAAAAAATTTCTGGAATGGACAAGGTACCTGGGTTATTATTACGCAACATCCAGAGATTTCCTCCAGAGGTATCTTAAGCAGGCTAGACATATCATCCTGTGCCTTGATTTAAAAGGCGCATTTCAGATACGAAAGTTTTATCCTCAAAAGACAGTATTAATTTTTGTGATGCCGCCGTCTTTAGGGGCGCTAAGGCAGAGAATACAAATACGCCGTTGTCAGACCAAAAAAAGAGAGATAGCCCAACGGATTAGGTTGGCCCAAAAGGAGTTGCTGGCAGCCAAAAGGTATGACTATTGTATTTTGAACAGAGATTTAAGAAGTGCGGTTAAGGAATTAAAGAATATTATTCTTAATAAAATAAACGTTTAAAATAAAAGGAGTCGGTAATATGGTATACGTCCCACTGGAGAAACTCTTAGACAAGAGCGAGAAATCTATTTATAAATTAGTGATTTTAGCCTCAAAAAGGGCCCTGGAGATTGCCGAAGGTCAGCCTAAATTGGTGAGTGCCAATTCATCTACCAAGCCATCCACCATAGCCCTCTATGAAATAGCCGCTGGTAAGGTGTGGTATAAAAAAATAAAATCAGAAAAATAATTAAATGGCCAAAAACAAAAATATTATTTTAGGGGTGACTGCAAGTATTGCAATCTATAAAGCCTGTGATATCATTCGCCGTCTAAAAGAACAGGGCTTTATAGTGACGGTAGCGATGACTCCTGAGGCAGAAGAGCTGATAAAACCGATTGTATTCCAGAGCCTTTCGGGTAACAAGGTATATCGCGGCTTATTTGATACCCTCAAGACCTGGGAGATAGAGCATATATCATTAGCCAAAAGAGCAGATTTAGTTTTGATTGCGCCGGCAACCGCAAACATTATTGGTAAAATCGCAAGTGGGATATGCGATGATTTATTGACCTGTGTAGTCTTGGCCACAAGAGCGCCGGTTCTGATTTGTCCGGCAATGAATGAGAATATGTATATTAATAAGATTACGCAGGAAAATATTAAGAAATTAAAGCGCTTGGGCTATAAGTTTATAGGGCCAGTAAAAGGAAGATTAGCCGACGGGAATATTGGCATAGGCCATTTAGCGACCATCGAGGATATTATAAAGGCGGTTAAGGGGTCTTTGAGATAAACAATGGCGTGGTACCCAAGCGGTTAAGGGAGTTGTCTGCAAAACAACTATTCACCGGTTCGAGTCCGGTCCACGCCTTTAAAAATACCGCTTTGGTGTTATATATCGGGCAAGTGGTGGAATGGCATACACGATAGACTTAAAATCTATTGGCCGTAAGGTCGTGAGGGTCCGACTCCCTCCTTGCCCATGATAAATTTTCGGGCTCATAGCTCTAGTCCCTGCAAAAAGCGCAGGGACTCCTTTAGGATGTAAAAGCATCCTTCGTCGTTGGTAAAAGGTGTTCGCTATGAGCTAGCACATATAAAAAATTAGGGCTCATAGCTCAGTTGGTTAGAGCGTTGCGTTGACATCGCAAAGGCCAGAGGTTCGACTCCTCTTGGGCCCATATTAGTTATGGGTTAATAGTTAATCGTTATTAGATAGACACGCCTATCCATTAACGATTAATGAATAACAATTAACGATGATAGACTTAGATATTTTAAGACATTCCTGTTCGCATATTATGGCTGAAGCCGTAAAAGAATTATGGCCGCAGGTAAAATTAGGCATTGGGCCCTCAATTGAAGATGGGTTTTATTATGACTTTGATAAAAAAGAGCCTTTTACCGACGCTGATTTGGTAAACATTGCTAAGAAGATGCAGGAGATTATAAAGAAGGACGAGCCGTTTATAAGAGAAGAACTTTCTAAAAAAGATGCTCTGGCGTTATTTAAAAATTTAAAGGAAGATTATAAGGCAGAGTTAATCCAGGATATCCCCGACGCTATGGTTTCTATATATAAAACAGGCAAAGGTTTTACGGATTTATGCCGCGGTCCGCATCTGGAATCCACAGGTAAAATCAAGGCCTTTAAATTATTATCGGTTGCGGGTGCCTATTGGCATGGCATAGAGACAAACCCGATGCTGCAGCGAATATACGGAACCTGTTTTGCGACGCAGAAAGAGTTAGAGGAGTATCTAAAAAATTTAGAGGAGGCAAAGAAGCGCGACCACAGAAAATTAGGACCCGCCTTAGGGTTTTTTGATATATACCATGAGGAAGCAGGCGCGGGTCTTGTCTTTTATCATCCCAAAGGCGCTATTTTAAGAACGATTATTGAGGACTATGAGAAGAAAGAGCATCTAAAACGCGGTTATCAGATGGTGATTACGCCGCATATTATGGAAGGTTCGCTCTGGCAGACTTCCGGCCACTATGAATATTACAAAGAAAATATGTACACCTTGAAAATTGAAGATAGGGAATTTGTCTTAAAGCCGATGAACTGCCCGGGCCATATCCTGATTTATAAATCGAAAAATCGTAGTTATCGAGAATTACCGATACGATTTTTCGAATTAGGCACAGTTTATCGTTATGAAAAAACAGGGGTGCTGCATGGACTGTTACGCGTGCGCGGCTTTACGCAGGATGATGCGCATATATTTTGTTTGTCAGCGCAATTAAAAGAAGAGATAAAAGCAATTATTGATTTTGTCTTTGACACGATGAAGGTATTCGGATTTTCTGATGTAGGCATTGAATTAAGCACGCGGCCAGAAAAATATATCGGTACAGATCAGGATTGGCAGAGGGCAACCCTGGCCTTAGAGGAGTCTTTAAAGGAAAAGGGCCTTGCCTATGACATCAATGTAGGAGAAGGGGCATTTTACGGCCCGAAAATCGATATAAAATTAAAGGATGCCCTGAAGAGAAAATGGCAATGTGCGACAATCCAATGCGATTTTGCCCTGCCCAAAAGATTTGATCTTGCCTATGTGGATGAAGACGGCAAACTTAAACAGCCGATTATGCTGCACCGCGTTATTTTAGGCAGCCTTGAGCGGTTTATGGGCGCTTTATTAGAGCATTATAGCGGTGCACTGCCTTTATGGTTATCTCCGATTCAGATAGTCGTGATTCCCATAAAGACAGAATTTCAGGAATACGCCAGAGAAGTTATAAAAGAATTACAGGAAGCCTCTCTTAGGACTAAACTGGATAGCCGCAATGAAACCTTAGATAAGAGAATACGCGAGGCAGAGATAGAAAAAACCCCTTACATATTAATAGTGGGTGAGCGCGAGACTAAAGACAGAACAATTGCGGTGAGAAAAAGAGCGACAGGTGATATAGGCAGCTTATCCTTGGATAGATTTCTAGAGGCAATTAATAAGCAAATAGAAAATTACCAATAAACTTATCGCTTAATCACGATAGCCAAAAGCTAAGCGATGAGGAATAGGCGATAAGCAATGCAGGGAGGTGATTAAACATTAAAAAGTTTATCCGCATAAACGAAAGAATACAGGTACCTCAGGTGCGTCTCGTCGGTCCAGAAGGTAATCAGTTGGGCGTGGTGCCTATTCAGAAGGCATTAGAGATTGCCAGTCAAAATGAATTGGATTTAGTAGAGGTTGCCCCTCAGGCAAGTCCGCCGGTTTGCCGCGTTATGGACTTTAGTAAATTCAAATACGACCAGGAAAAAAAGGAACGCGAGGCAAAAAAACACCAAAAACAAAGCCGGCTCAAAGAAATCCGCTTAAAGCCCAATATAGATGACCATGACTATCAAACAAAAGTGAAACATGCAATAAGCTTTTTAAAGAAAAAAGATAAAGTAAAGATAAGCTTATTTTTTAGAGGCAGGCAAATGGAGCATATGGAGCTGGGCAGAAAGATTGTAGATAGATTTATTATTGATACACAAAATGATGGGCAGTTAGAAAAGCAGCCTCTTTTGGAGGGTAGGATTATATCCTTGGTAATTGCGCCAAAATAAATTATCTAGTAAACAACGTGTGTTTTTTGTATTAGGCTGTTAATTGTAAATTTCTAAAACGGGGTGATGAATACTATGCCAAAATTAAAAACCAGGAAAAGTGTAGCTAAAAGATTCAAGTTAACTAAAAAGGGTAAAATAAAATACCTGCCTTCCGGCAAAAGCCATCTTTTATCAGGCAAAGAGGCTTCCAGGCTTCGGCGCTTAAGGAGGGCAAGGATTGTGGATGGTAACAAAGACGTAAAATATATAAAGAGGATGTTGCCTTACGGTTAAAATCTAGAAGAAGGAGTGATAGGTTATGGCGAAAATCAAGCACAGTGTAGCAACGAGAAGAAGAAAAAAAAGATTATTAAAAAAGACAAAGGGTTTCTGGGGCGACCGCAGTAAACAATTTCAGCAGGCACGGCGCAGTCTTATGCATGCCCTGGTCTATGCTTATCGCGACCGACGCAAAAAAAAGATAGAGTTTCGCCGGCTCTGGATTAGCCGCATCAATGCTGCTTGCCGCAGTTCGGGTATTACCTACAGCAAATTTATCAATGGCCTGAAGAAATCCAAGATAGGCTTAGACAGGAAGATTCTGGCGGATTTGGCGGTAAAAGATAGCACGGTTTTTAAGAAACTAGTAGAGATAGTGAAGGGCAAAGACCCAATTAAAGAAGGTGATTAAATGTATGTCATAATCGTGGGTTGCGGAAGGGTGGGTTCAGAACTGGCTAAGCTCTTATCTGGCGAAGGGCACAATGTAGTAATTATTGATAGGAGCAAGAGTTCCTTTGACCGTCTGGGCGAGACATTTAATGGCCTTACCTTGGTAGGCAATGGCTTTGATTTAGCCTTGTTAAAACAGGCAGGCATAGAAAAAGCAGATGCCTTCTGCGCTCTTACCAATGGCGATAACACCAATTTAGTCTCAGCGCAGGTTGCTAAAAGAATATTTAAGGTCCCTAAGGTCATTGCCCGGGTATATGATCCTCAACGCGCACACATTTATGCAGCTTTAGGCCTGGATATCATTAGCGGCACCATTCTTTTTGCGGCAATGCTGCGGGATAAGATTATTGAAAGCCGTTTTTCCAGTTATTTAATTGAAACCAAGGAGTTAGGCGTCATTGAGATTGAAGTAAAAAATAATCTTATTGGCAAAAAAATACAGGACATCAATATGCCCGGAGAATGTTTGGTGGTGGCGATAAGAAGGTTAGACGGAGTAATCCTGCCTGAATCCAAAACTGTTTTAAAGGCAAAGGATGTATTAATGGCAACAGTTAAGGTAGCAAGCCTGAAGAAGGTAAAGGAAAGATTCGGCGTGTCATAAAGTTTTGAGGTGAGTTATGTATATAATTGTTGTGGGTGCAGGTAAGGTGGGTTATTTTTTAGCCAAGAGACTCTGCGCAAGTAAGCATAGTGTTAGTGTTGTGGATAAAGACAAAGGCGTATGCGAGGAGATAGCCAAGGAATTAGAAGCCCTGGTTATACAGGGTGATGGTTGTGACCCGCGTATCTTAGAGGAAGCAGGGGTGGCGCGCGCAGATGTGGTAGCTGCAGTTACAGGTGATGACGAGGATAATCTTATTGTCTGCCAATTAGCCAAGGAGAAATTTGGCATCCAGCGTACTGTGGGCAGGGTAAATAATCCTGATAATGAACACACTTTTTCCGAATTAGGTATCGATGTCCCGGTAGATTCCACCAAGATTATTGCCAAGATTATTGAAGAAGAGGTTTCCTTCTCGGATTTTGTAAACCTGATGAGTTTTAAGCGCGGCAAACTAGCTATTGTGCGCGTAGACTTACCGCAGGATTCTCCGGTGTTAAACAAAGAGGTTAAAGATATCCAGTTACCGCCGGATTCGGTCCTGGTTTCTATTGTAAGAGGCGAGGAGGTTATTGTTCCTAAAGGCGACACCGTTCTTAACGCCGGAGATGATATTATTGCCCTCACCTTAATTGGTAATGAACCGCAGTTATTGGATTTACTAGTGGGAAGATTATGAACCCCGCACCTTCTTTATATTCATCTTACTAGTTTGTAAAGGTGTGGGATACTATAATTGCATTTAAAATGTATCAGTTGCAAGTCAGAATTAAAAATAGTTTAAATAAGGGGATAGTTTTGAATAAGGGAGAAGGTGCGGGGTGAAGATAAAGTCTATCTTTAGACCTATCTTAGGTATTATTACCGAAGTTCTATACGCATTATTTATAATTCTGGGTGCATATTTAATCTGTCTTTTATTGATGTTGCGAAAATGATACTTAGGCCAAATTTAGAAGATATTAAAAATATCGGTTATTATCTGGGTAAGATTATACTGGGCTTAGGCCTTACTATGCTTGTGCCGATAGTTATAGGCGTGGCGTTTGGGGAAATCAATCCTATTTTAGATTTTTTAATTAGTCTGGAGATTGCCTTAATCATTGGTTTAGTCTTAACTAAAGTGTGTTTTATGGAAAAGGACCTGAACTGGATGCAGGGGATGATTGTAGTTAGTCTGGCCTGGCTGGTAGCCATGGCATTAGGCGCAATACCTTTGTATCTAAGCGGACATTGGAAATCATATTTAGATGCCTGTTTTGATTCTATGTCGGGATTTGCTACTACGGGATTGGTTTTGGTTTGTGGCCTAGACCACCTTTCCTATACCCACAATCTTTGGCGACACCTGATTATGTTTATTGGAGGCCAGGGCATTGTGATTGTGGCTCTTTCATTTTTTGTAAAAGGCTTTTCCGGCGCATTTAAAATGTATGTGGGCGAGGCGCGGGATGAACGGATCCTACCCAATGTTATAAATACAGCGCGCTTTATCTGGGCGGTAAGTATTGTATATCTTATTTTAGGAACCCTTGCTTTGGGAATAGTTGGCCTCTTGAATGGCATGAAACCCATCAATGCTTTTTTCCACGGCGCCTGTGTGTTCATGGCTGCATTTGACACAGGCGGTTTTACTCCACAGTCCCAAAATATACTCTATTATCACAGCCTGCCCTTTGAGTTAGTGACAATTGTCATCATGGTTTTAGGCGCCATGAATTTTAAGTTACATTATCATATCTGGATGGGCAATCGCAAAGAAATATTTAAGAATATTGAGACCGTAACGCTATTTATCACCGTTTTGGCTACCTTTTTTATTACTGCAGTAGGCCTGAATCAATTGCATACATATCCCAAAGCAATAATGTTATTGCGCAAAGGCTTTTACCAATTGATTTCCGGTCATACGGGGACAGGGTATCAGACAATATACGCGCCACAATTTATTAATGAGTGGAGTCATCTTGCGATAGTCGGTGTAATTTTAGCCATGGCCTTAGGTGGCGCTGTTTGTTCTACCACAGGCGCTATCAAAATGTTGCGTGTCGGCATTATCTTTAAGGCACTCGTTCAGGATATAAAGAAGATTATCTTGCCGGATAGGGCGATAGTCTTACAGAAATTCCACCATATAAAAAATAGTTTTTTAGAAGACAGGCAAGTAAGAGCCATGCTTTTAATTACCCTCTTGTATTTGGTATTGTATGGCATAGGTTCTATTGTGGGTATGTGGTTTGGGTACCCTTTTTTGTCTTCTCTCTTTGAATCCACCTCTGCTGCAGCTAATGTAGGCCTTTCTTGCGGAATCACTAATGTTGATATGCCCGCTGCCCTGAAGATTACCTATATATTTCAGATGTGGGCAGGCCGTTTAGAATTTATGGCAGTATTTACTCTTGCGGGGTTTGTGGTGGCAGCGATTAGAGGAAAATGATGCTTGAGTCACAAAGTCATAAAGTCACAAAGTCACAAGATAAATGTAAAATAAAAAATTTGGTTTTTATTTTTTTGACGTGTGTCTTGTATCTTGTGCATTGTGACCTTTTTGCCCAGTCTATTTCCAGCACAGAGCTCATCAATAACGCTAAACTTTATGATGGAAAGACCGTAGTTTATGCAGGTGAGGTTATCGGCGATATAATGGTGCGGCATGAATTTGCCTGGATAAATGTGCATGATGGCAATAATGCAATTGGTATATGGTTATCTAAGGATTTAACCAAGGATATTCAATATAAAGGTAGTTATAAAGCCAAAGGCGATTGGGTGGAAGTCACGGGAATTTTTCAACGCGCCTGTCTACAACACGGAGGAGATTTAGATATACATGCTCAAAGTATACGTAAGATAAAATCGGGTTCAGTAGTTCCGGAAGAATTATATTTTAACAAAGGATATATAGTTGTAATATTATCGGTTGGCCTATTGTTGATATGGATATTAACTCTATTAAAACACAGATAGAATCTGAAATAGAGAATATAAATACACCCGAGGCTATAGAGGGGCTCAGGGTAAAGTATTTAGGCAGAAAAGGCATTGTCGCCCAGTTAACCAGCTCTATACCCAGTCTCTCTCAAGAAGAACGCGGCTCTTTTGGCCAACAAGTTAACGCCTTAAAAAATAGGATCATTTCTCTGATTGATGATAAGCAAAAATCTATCGCCATTAAACCTGCTGAATCTGCTCAAAGCACAGTTGATATTAGCCTGCCGGGGATTGCCCAAGATTTAGGCCGCCTGCATCCTATTACACAGATTATCGATGAGATTCTGGGCATTTTTATGCGTATGGGCTTTTCTGTAGTGGAAGGCCCTGAGGTTGAGACGGAATACAATAATTTCACTGGCTTAAACATTCCTTTGGAGCATCCTTCACGCGATGTGTTTGATACGTTTTATATTGCGCCACAGGCCACCTGCCTGTCCGGCAGGCAGGCAGGCCACAGGCTACAGGCTAAAAGCCTGCAGCAAAAATTTTTATTACGCAGCCACACCTCACCTGTACAGATCCGCGTTATGAAATCACGTAAACCTCCCTTGGCCGTGGTTGTGCCTGGCAGAGTTTATCGACCGGACGCTACAGATGCCAGCCACTCTTTTATGTTTCATCAGATAGAAGGCTTTATGGTGGATGAGAATATTAGATTTTCGGATTTAAAAGGAACCTTAGAGGTCTTTGCCAAGAGCGTATTTGGTCAGGATATCAAGATGCGTTTTAGGCCGCACTTCTTTCCTTTTACTGAGCCCTCTGCTGAGGTAGATATATCCTGCATAATATGTAAAGGTAAAGGCTGTTCTGTCTGTGGTAGGAAGGGCTGGCTTGAAATATTGGGCTCTGGGATGATTCATCCTAATGTATTTCGCAATGTGGGTTACGATCCCAGAAAATATACGGGTTTTGCCTTTGGCATGGGCATAGAACGCATTGCTATGTTAAAATACGGGATAGATGATATTAGATTATTTTTTGAAAATGACTTGCGGTTTTTAAAACAATTCTAATTAAAGTAGGATGAAAGTAAGTTATAACTGGTTAAAGGATTTTGTAGAGATTAGAATTGCACCCAAGGTCTTGGCTGAAAAACTTACCATGGCAGGCCTTGAGGTCACTTCTCTTAAGGCAAAAGACCATGATTTTGTATTTGAAATAGAGGTTACCTCAAACAGGCCGGATTGTCTAAGTGTAATCGGAATTGCGCGGGAAGTAGCAGCAATTACGGGTAAAAAGTTAGCCTGTTATCCTGTTATCCAGTTATCCAGTTCAAACAGGCAAACAGGCAAACAGGCTGACCGGCTAACAATAGATATCGAAGATAAGAAAGATTGCCCTCTGTATACTGCCAAGATAATTAAAGACGTAGAAGTTGGTCCATCGCCTGCGTGGTTAAGAAGCAGGCTTAAACTTTTGGGTTGCCGCAGCGTAAATAACATCGTTGATATTACCAACTACATATTATTTGAATGGGGACAGCCTCTGCACGCCTTTGACTTAGATAAATTAAATTCTCCCGATACAATAATTGTGCGCAGGGCCAAGAAAGGCGAAAAGATAACCACCCTGGATGGCCAACAGAGAATGGTGGATCCAGACATTTTACTTATCGCTGATAAAAAAGGACCCGTGGCCTTAGCAGGCCTGATGGGCGGGAAAGATACAGAAGTAAGCGAAACTACAAAAAATGTTCTCTTAGAGGTAGCTATATTTAATCCCATAGTTCTGCGGCACGCACGACAGAGGCTGGGGATAAAGAGTGAATCCGGTTATAGGTTTGAAAGAGGCATAGACCCAGAGGCGCTAGAGAGAGTATCTGGGGAGGCAATAAGCTTAATTTCTGAAACGGCAAAAGGTAATTGCGTTTTAGCTAAGAGCTCCGCGCGCCCTAAGAAAAAAAAGAGACGGGTTACGCTATATATACCGTATGTAAATAAAATCTTAGGCACAGATATAAAAGGAAAGAAGATAAAAGAGATTTTAAATAGTTTAGGATTTGTTGTTAAGATAAAAACAAAAAATAATTTTTCTGTTTCCCTGCCTTCTTTTCGCCAAGATGTGAGTTTGACAATAGACCTGATAGAGGAAATCGCACGCATCTATGGTTATGCGCAGATACCCACTAGCCTGCCGGCAATGAAACCGCAGATAAGTGCTCTTGGCAGGAGGAATTTGGTGTCTATAATAAAAAATATTTTGCAAGGCTTAGGGTTAAATGAAGTCATTACTTATAGCCTTATGGGTAGAGAATTATTAGAAGCATTTGATACAGGAATAGGGTCTTGTATTGTAGAAATATTAAATCCTTTAAGCAAAGAGCAGGAGGTCTTAAGAAACACCCTTGCCTTAAGCCTGGGTGGTTGTATTGCCTATAACCTTAATCAGAAACAAGAATATATTAGTATCTTTGAAATTGCTAAAGTCTTTTTCCAAGAAAAAGATAAAATCCGGGAAGAATGGGCTTTGGGTATTGCTCTGGGTGAGGGTATCAACAAAGAGCCACCCGGACCTTTACATGTAAAAGGTATATTAGAAGCCCTGTTCCAACGATTAGCTATAAAGGATTACCGGTTTAAGATAGGAGGGAATAGCGAAATAGAAATATGCCTTTTTAAAGAGAAGATAGGAATAATACGGCCATTGCCAGAGAACGTTTTAGATCGCCTGGATATAAAGAATAAAGAAGTGTGGATAGCAGAGCTTTGGCTTGAGAAACTGTTAACTTATGTAAATCTAAAAAAGCAATTTACCAGTCTTCCTTTATATCCTGCCATATCCAGAGACATAAGTCTTATCTTGAAGGAAGATATCCTGGCAGAAGATGTATTAGCCGCTATTAGAGAAAGGGGCGCGCCTTTACTTAAGGAAGTCAAGATTATAGATTACTACAAAGGAAAACAAATCGCTCCTGGCTTTAAAGGCTTGACTATTTCCTGTCTTTATCGTTGCGACACTCGCACTCTAACCGAAGCAGAAATCGAGCCGCTGCAGGGTGATATTTCTTCATTATTAGTAAATAGGTTTACGGCGCAGATCAGGGTTTGATTCTGCTTTTGGGGCTTTAAAACTTGAATTCTGTTGTAATATGTGCTATACTTTTTTACAAACAAAAAGAATACTTTAAATATCCCTGCCGTGCGCGTTGGTAAACTTGATGATTGGTGAACCAACACCAATTTAAAGGGAGCTTAATTTCTTTTACGCTGCGGCGTCAAAGAGAAAGCACCCACCTGTAACCAAAACGGTTCAGCCCATCATAGCCAACGGCACAGTGCGGGGATTTTTTTTAATTACTGATGAAAAACCCAGAGCATGCTGATTTGTTTGGCGAAAAAACATCAATTAATAATAAGGACCTGCCTTTGGCGGTGCGGATGCGGCCTGTGGCTTTAGAGGAATTTGTGGGCCAGGAGCATATTTTAGGCAAAGGAAAGCTCTTGCGCCGGGCAATTGAGGCGGATAGGTTAAGCTCCTTAATATTGTACGGTCCGCCTGGCACAGGCAAAACCTCTTTAGCCTGGTGCATCGCCAATGTTACTAAAGCACATTATGCAGCAGTCAATGCCACCACATCTAATGTAGAGGAGTTAAGAAAGGTCATTGCCGCCGCAAAAAACCGCAAGGCAAATAGCGATAAAAAAACCATACTTTTTATTGATGAGATACATCGTTTTAATAAGGCTCAACAGGATGTGTTAATGCCTGATATTGAAGAGGGTAATCCCATCTTAATCGGTGCCACCGTCCATAACCCCTTCTTTTATCTGGCTTCTCCGCTCCTGTCGCGCTCTTTGGTATTTGAATTAAAACCTTTGACGCAAGAGGAAATTTTGAGTATACTATCCTCTGCTTTAAGAGACAAGAACAGAGGATTTGGTAGTTTGAAGCTTGGGATGGATAAACAGGCTTTGGCATTTTTAGCCAAGACCTGTGAAGGAGATGCTCGACGGGCACTGAATGCCCTGGAATTAGGTATGCTCACCACTGCCAAATCCAAAGATGGTTTCATAGACTTCAATTTAGATGTTGCATCAGAGTCTATCCAGAAAAAAGTAGTGCTCTATGATAAAGATGAAGACGCTCACTATGATACCGCTTCAGCATTTATAAAATCCTTGCGTGGTTCTGATCCAGATGCAGCTTTATATTGGATGGCCAAGATGCTTTATGCCGGCGAAGACCCCCGTTTCATCGCGCGCAGAATCTGTATTGCGGCAGCAGAGGACGTAGGCAATGCCGACCCTTTGGCAATGGTTATGGCGAACGCTGCCTTACAGATTTCAGAATTTGTGGGGATGCCTGAGGCAAGGATTCCTTTAGCCCAGGCAGCCATATATGTTGCCTGTGCGCCCAAATCTAACGCCAGTTATCTGGCTATTGAGAAGGCTTACGCAGATATTGAAAAAGAAAAAGTCCAGGAAGTTCCTGACCACCTTAAAGATGCCTCTTATCCTGGCGCAGAAACCTTAGGCCATGGCAAGGGTTATAAATATGCCCATAACTACAAAGGCCATTATGTAAAACAGAAATACACCCGCACAAAAGTAAAATATTATGAGCCGACGGATATGGGTTACGAGACAAAGATAAAGCAAAGATTGGAGAAGTTACAGAAATGATTGTAAGCGAGCAGAAACCTCTATCAGAAATAATTGAGAGTTTAAAGGAATATGATAAGATTTTTTTGATTGGCTGTGGTGAGTGCGCGACAACCTGTAAGGCAGGTGGTAAAGATGAACTCCTTGGAATGCAGCAGGAGTTAGAGAAACAGGGCAAGACTGTTTTGGGCTCCTGTATTCCTGATGCGCCTTGCGTGGCAGCCCAAATAAAAACAGAATTAGCTAAGAATATGAAGTCCCTAAAAGATGCAGAGGTGATTTTGGTTTTAGCCTGCGGCTTGGGAGTACAGTCAGTAAAAGACAATGATAGACTGGGCTTGGTAGTTTTACCCGCCTGTAATACCTTATGTGGGGCAGTAGTGGATACGCGGGGGAATTTCTATGAGAAATGCTCTATGTGCGGTGAGTGTGTATTAGGGATAACCGCAGGAATATGCCCTATAACGCTATGCCCCAAAGGTCTCTTAAATGGGCCTTGTGGCGGTATGGATAAAGGTAAATGCGAAGTAGATAAGGAGCGCGATTGCGCCTGGGTTTTAATTTATAAAGAATTAGAGAAGAGGAATAAGCTTAGCACGTTAAAAAAAGTTCAACTTCCCCGGGATTTTAAGAAGACAACCAAACCCGGCAAAAAACTTTTGTTCTTAGATGATGTTGACAAAAAAGCAAATCCGTAGTAAAATTCTCTGGAAGCTAAAAACACAGAAGGAGGAAGACAGGACAAGAAAAAGCAGAAGAATTAAAGAGAAGCTATTGAGAGCTTCTGTTTTTAAAAAGGCAAAGACAGTGATGTTTTACCTATCGTTTGATGGCGAGGTCAACACAAAAGAGATGATCAGAGAAGCGCAAGGCTTAGGTAAGATAGTGGTAGTGCCAACTTGTAAAAAAGACACAAATATAGAGCCCTGTATTTTGTGTAAAAACACAAGGCTAAAAAATAGTCCCTACGGGGTATACGAGCCTGTGGTAGGAAAACACATTAAATTACAGGATATAGATCTAGTAATTGTGCCAGGGGTTGCCTTTGATAAAGTAGGCAGGCGTTTAGGCCGTGGCAGGGGTTATTATGACCGCTTTTTGAAGAGACTACCCCAAGACACGCCCTCTATCGGCCTGGCATTTGATTTTCAAATCTTACCTTCAATACCCGCCACAAAACGAGATGTAAGCGTCGAGAGAGTCATCTTTGCTTAAAATCTACTACCCAGAGCTTTCAATTCAATAATCATTGATTTAGATAGGAGGTTGATTATACCATGTGGAATATAATTATTTTGGCGGCTATTGCATTACTTGCGACCTATTTGGGGTATTTTTTAAGAAGGTATGTAGCGGAAAAAAAGATCCAAGATGCCGAAACAAAGGCAAAGTATATATTAGAACAGGCTAAAAAAGAGGCACAGGATAGACGCAGAGAAGTGGAATTAGAGGCAAAGGACCTTCTCTATCGGATGCGCCAGGATTTTGAGCGCAGCACACAGGATAGACGGCAGGAATTGTCCAACTTAGAGAAGAGGCTTGCACAAAAGGAAGAAAACATTGATCGGCGGCTTGACCTTTTGGAGAAGAAGGAAAAAGAGATTGACCTAAAGTATGAAAACATAAGAAAACAGGAAGAGTCTATAAAAACAAAAGAGAATCAATTGCATTTACTCATTGCCGAAGAAAAGGAAAGATTAGAGAAAATTTCTTCCTTATCTGCCGAAGAAGCAAAGCAGATACTGCTTAATCGTCTGAGCGAAGAATTGAATACCGAGAAAGCAGAGTTGATTAGAAGACAGGAAGAAGAATTGCGCCAGTCTTTAGATAAGAAGGCAAGAGAGATAATCAGCCTGGCAATTCAGCGATGTGCTGCAGAACATACCACAGAATCAACCGTAAGCGTACTTACGTTACCAAATGATGAGATGAAAGGCAGGGTTATTGGAAGAGAGGGTAGGAACATACGGGCATTTGAGATGGCCACAGGTGTTGATGTGGTTATTGATGATACGCCTGAAGCAGTGACCCTTTCCAGTTTTGATCCTATACGCAGGGAAATAGCCCGACTCAGTTTAGAGAAGCTTATTAGTGATGGCAGGATACATCCGGGCAGAATTGAGGAAATAGTAGAAAAGACCAAAAAAGAAATGGATGAGAAGATCCGCGAGGAAGGAGAGCGCGCTGCCTTTGAGGCAGGAGTAGATAACCTGCATCCGGAGTTAATTAAAATCTTGGGCCGCCTTAGATACCGTACCAGTTACGGTCAGAATACGCTACAACACTCTAAAGAAGTAGCTTTTCTTTTGGGCGCAATGGCCTCAGAGCTAGGCTTGGATTTTAAACTTGGCAGACGCATTGGCTTGTTGCACGATATAGGCAAAGCCGTGGATTATCAGGTGGAAGGCACGCATGCAAAAATAGGAACGGACTTGGCTAAAAAGTATAATGAGTCAGCTGCGGTCTGCGAGGCAATTGAGGCGCACCACGAAGAAGCAGAACTTAAAAGCCTCTATGCGGTCTTGGCAGTAGCAGCAGATGCGATTAGCGCAAGCCGGCCCGGAGCAAGACGTGAGACATTAGAGACCTATATAAAGAGATTAGAGAAATTAGAGTCTATAGCCACCCTTTTTAAAGGCGTGGATAAGGCCTATGCTATACAAGCAGGCAGAGAGATACGCGTTATCGTGGTACCTGATAAGATTTCAGATGGCGATGCAGTTAATTTGTCGCGGGAGATCCGTAAGAAGATTGAAGAAGGAATGGAGTATCCCGGTCAGATTAAGGTGACAGTTATAAGAGAAACCAGGGCAATTGAATACGCCAAATAAGGCTAAGGCTGAGGTGATAAAAATCTAAACCTTAACCTAAACCTCAACCTTTATTTTGATATGAATATATTATTTATAGGTGACATAGTCGGCAGTCCTGGCAGGCAAGCGATAAAAGAATTATTGCCTGAATTGAAAAAAGAATACCGGCTTGCCTTTACTATTGCCAATGCGGAGAATGCGGCTGGAGGCTCAGGTATCACCCCTGCTGTTGCACAAGAGTTATTTGATACAGGCATAGATGTGCTTACCTCTGGAGACCACATCTGGAAAAAGAAAGAAATTTTTGAGATTATTGATAAGGAGGCACGGATTTTAAGGCCGGTTAATTTTCCTCTGGGTGTGCCTGGAAGAGGCTGGGCGGTATTTAAGACAAGAGACAATATTAAAATAGGCGTGATTAATGTCCAGGGCAGGGTTTTTATGGAGGCAATAGAATGTCCTTTTAGAACGAGCCGACAAGCACAGGAGGCATTATCCAAAGAGACAAATATAATTATCGTGGATATACATGCGGAGGCAACTTCTGAGAAAGTCGCCTTGGGTTGGTATTTGGATGGCAAGGCCTCAGCAGTTTTAGGAACCCATACCCACATACAAACTGCAGATGAAAGAATATTGCCGGGTGGCTGCGCCTATATTACAGACGTAGGCATGGCCGGGCCCTTTGATTCGGTGATTGGCAGACGAATAGAAGATGTCTTAGAGAGGTTTGTTACCTCTGTGCCTAACCGATTTGAGGTAGCCAAAGAAAATATTCAGGTACAGGGTGTAGTTTTGGATATCGACGAGAATACGGGGAGAGCAAGGTCTATTATAAGGATACAAAGAAAATTAATTAGTTAATTTCAAATGGCCAAATCCCAAATTCCAAACAAATCCAACCCCCCAATATCAAATCCCAAAACCAAAACCTTCTGTCTTGGTGTTCTTTTGTCTTTGTGTCTTTTTTGGATTTCCTCCTTTGGAACCCATGCTTATCTATATGCTCAAGAGGCTAATCTTGAGATTACCTTGGACGCTACTTCGCAGACCATAGCTTTACCCAAGGTCTTTGAGCCCAATATGGATCTAAGTGGCCGCGGATTTCATCATGACAGCACCTGGCCGCAGGGATTAGCAGTGCAAGAGGTTTTAGATACATGGCAGAAGGACATCGGTTTTAGCGGCATTTATCGTCTACAGTATAATCTTTGGGAGATAAATGAATTTGTTAAGGATAAAGATTTACAGGGTAAGCTACTGCAAAACTATGAGCAGATAATGAAAAAGGTAACTGACTCAGGCGGCATTGTGATTCTGGACATATTTGGCACTCCCGCGGGTTTTGGCAAGGCCCTGGATAAGAAAAGCGCCCCCTTAGACATAAAAGCATTTAAGGAATTAGTAAAGGGGCACATTAAAAACTTAAGTTGTGAAAAAAGATATAATATCTGGTATGAAGTCTGGACTGCGCCGGATCTGGATGAATTCTTCTTGGGCAGAACGCAAGAGTACTTAGGTATTTATCGGGCTGTTGGGGAGGCAATAAAGGAATTGGAGGAAGAGACAAAGATATATATACCTCTGGGCGGGCCAGCAGTAAGTTGGTGGTTCCATAATCTCGACGGCAATACCGTAGCAACGCCAGAAAGAAGCCTCATTTATGAATTAATTAAATTCTGCTCCCACTATAAACTGCCCTTAGATTTTATTACCTGGCATGCCTATAGCACCGATCCCAAAACAGAAAAAGAGATTACTATATATAACAAGCCTGCCATAGGTCTTATAAGGAATTGGCTTTCTTATTTTAATCTCGACAGAAATTTACCCTTGATTGTAGATGAGTGGAATTATGATAGGCAAGCTAATATATTACCGGAAAGATACGAGAAGTCTTTTATTTGTGCAAGTTATATTCCTGCTCGTCTGAAGAATATGTATGAGGCAGGCCTGGATTATCAGGTTTATTTTTGCCTCGAGGATTTTCAAAAGAACAAAGAAGGCGTGAATAGGAATGTGGGCGCATTTTGGTTTGATACAGAAACCCCGCAGTATAAAGGCGCTCCCAAGGCCGCGTACAATGTTTTTAAGATGCTGGCTAATTTGGGTAACGAGATGTTTATTTTACCAAAACTCAATGATGAATTTGTGGATGTCATTGCCGCAAGAACAAAGGATTATATCTCCATCATTATTTATAATTATATTGACCCCGATATAGCCAAAAATTATTTATCTCGGAATATCGCCAGCCTAAACGAAAGAGAAAGAAGGTTCCTCTTAACCCTGATTAAATCCGACAAACTTGATAAAATCATGCTGCGCCAATTAGAGCTTTCTGGTTTGCGCACTACCAATAAGGTCAAGCTTCTCTTGAAAAAAGCCCAGGAGTTAAATGACTTAGCGACAAAGTTTCAAACCCAAAGTCGTAATCTAAAAATTAGCATTAAAAATCTTAAAGAAAATTATTTATACCAAAGATACGCCATAGATTCATCCTGCAATATTAACTGCGAATTTGTCCCTGCGGAAGAAAAAGGTATTAGTGCCTCTGAGTTGTATCAGGAAACCTTAACCTTAAGCCCTTATTCGGTTAATACGATTATCTTAAAAAAGAAACCGCCGGAATCAGTTGATACCTCTGTAAAAACACCAGATGAAGAAAAGGCTAAAGATGTAGCTGTCCCTTCTGAATAAGTAAAGGAAGGTTTTAATAATGGCAGAAAAAATATCTGATCTTTTTCAGGCACAGGGCAAGCTTACCAAAACCCGACATATCTATAGTGTCTCAGAGATTACTAAGGACATCAAATTAATCTTAGAAAATACCTTTGGCGAAGTATGGATAGAAGCGGAGATATCTAATTTTAAAGCCTATGAGTCAGGGCACTTTTACTTTACCTTAAAAGATGAGTTTGCGGTATTGTCAGCAGTGATGTTTAGCCGGGCGAATAAAGAATTGCCGTTTAAAATTGTAGATGGATTAAAAGTTATTTGTTTTGGTAGTATTAGCGTCTACGGCCCGCGCGGTCAATACCAGTTGATTGTAGAAAAGATGGAACCCAAAGGTATCGGGGCACAGCAGTTGGCCTTTGAGCAACTAAAAAAGAAATTAGCCAAAGAAGGCCTGTTTGACCCTGTGCATAAAAAGCCGCTTCCCCTGATGCCTTTTCGCGTGGGCATAGTCACCTCTATTAGTGGCGCAGCAGTCAGGGATATATTACAGATTCTAAAAAAAGGAGCTTCCTGCATAGATGTAGTAATCCGTTCGGTACGTGTGCAGGGTGAGTTTGCCGCAAGAGAGATTGTCGCTGGTATAACCGACTTAAATGAATTTAAAGAGGTAGACTTAATTATCATCTCGCGGGGCGGAGGTAGTAGCGAAGATCTCTGGTCTTTTAACGAAGAGATAGTCGCTCGGGCCATATACAATTCCGCTATCCCCACGATTTCGGCGGTGGGCCATCAGATCAATATTACGCTTTCGGATTTAGTAGCCGATGTCTTTGTGGAGACGCCTTCGGCAGCGGCTAAAATCATCGTCGATAAAAAAAATACTTTATTAGCCCAGATCGATGCCCAAAGACAAGAGCTCTTTTCGTCTATTGCGCAAATTTTTTATAATCTGGATAAAAATCTTATTGCTTTAAAACATATGCTCAAAAGTCCCTTGGATCGACTTCTGGAGAAACAGCAACAACTCGATGAACTTAAGTCTAATTTAATTTCACAAATGCGGCACTATTTAGGCATTAATCAGGAGAGAGCCCGAGGGTTAATTGAGAAATTAGAAGCCCTCAGCCCCTTGGCCATACTCTCGCGGGGCTATAGCTTGAGTATGCTTATGCCCCAAGGTGCAATTATCAAAGATAGTACAAAAATAAAGATGGGTGATATAGTAAAGACGATTTTAGAGAAGGGTGCTTTTGTCAGTTCTGTTCGGGAGGTAATCAAAAATGAAGGAAAAACAAACCCTTGAAGAGAATATCAAAAAATTAGAAAAGATTGTCAATGAATTATCAAGTGGTAAGCTTGGCCTTGGGGATTCGCTGAAAAGATACGAAGAAGGCATAAAATTAGCCCAAGATTGCTCTTTTGTATTAAATGAAGCTCAGCGTAAAGTAGAGATCTTAATGAAAAAAGAGGGTAAATTTTCCTTGGAGAAATTTGACGAGAAATAATCCCAAACCAAAATTTAAAACCCTATGCTGTTAGATTCTATAAATTCGCCCCACGACTTAAAAAAAATACCCCTCGTACAGTTATCTGTGCTGGCAGAAGAAATTAGAACAAGAATTATTGAAGTAGTCTCTGGGACCGGCGGACATCTTGCTTCCAGTTTAGGCGCTGTAGAATTAATCATTGCCTTGCATTACTGTTTAGATACGCCACAGGATAAAATAATTTTTGATGTAGGGCACCAGGCTTATGCCCATAAGATTTTAACCGGTAGAAATAAGGCGTTTTCTGGCCTTCGTCAGTATCAAGGTCTAAGCGGTTTTCCTTCTAAGGATGAATCCATATACGATACATTTACTACCGGCCACAGTTCCACAGCAGTATCTTTGGCCTTGGGCCTTGCCTGTGCTAGGGATTATTTGCCTAAGGAGAAATACTTTAAAGTGGTGGCAGTTATCGGCGATGGTTCGTTAAGTGGCGGTTTGTGTTTTGAGGGGTTAAATAATGCCGGGCATCTAAAAAAAGATATTTTAGTTATTTTAAATACTAATGAACTCAGCATCGCTCCCAACGTAGGAGCTCTCAGTAACTACCTTAATAAAATTATATCGCTACCGATCTATAATCGTTTTAGGGAATCCCTGGAAGCCTTGGTTAAGTCGCGTATTCCCAAAGGCAGCCGCCTGATAAAAATCGCCAACAAATTCGAGGAAGGATTAAAAGGATTATTTATACCCGGGATACTTTTTGAAGAATTGGGTTTTCGTTATTTTGGTCCGTTAGATGGCCATAACCTGGGTCTTATGATACGTACTTTAAATAATATCCTCAATATGAAAGGTCCTCGACTCCTTCATGTTATGACTAAAAAAGGCAAAGGCTACTTACCTTCTGAAACTGACCCGGTACGATTTCATAGTGCCACACCTTTTGAGATAAAAACAGGTAAGGTTTTAGCCAAAGAGCAACCTTTTGATAAGACTTATACCCAAGTCTTTAGTGAAAAATTAGTAGAATTAGCCAAAGTAAACCCAAAGATTGTGGCTATAACTGCAGCTATGCCTGAGGGCACGGGCCTGGACAGATTCCGTGATTTATACCCTCAGAGATTTTTTGATGTGGGTATTGCCGAGGAGCACGCGGTTTGTTTTGCTGCGGGCTTAGCCAGAGAAGGATTAAAGCCAGTAGCAGCGATATATTCTACATTTTTACAGAGGGCCTATGATCAGATTGTCGAGGAAATAGCCTTACAGAATACGCCGCTTGTTTTTGCTATTGACCGTGCAGGTATAGTAGGAGAAGACGGTCCAACCCACCAAGGCGTCTTTGATATTGCCTTCTTAAGGAATATTCCTAATTTAGTCGTAATGGCGCCTAAAGATGGACGGGAATTAGAGGATATGCTGGAATTCGCTCTAAGTTTAGATAGGCCGGTGGTTGTAAGGTATCCTAAGGATAAAGCTATAAGCTCTAAACTACAAGCTACAAGCTATAAGCTCCAATTGGGTAAAGCCGAGGTATTAAAAGAAGGTCAGGATTTTGCTATAATTGCCTTAGGCAGTATGGTTAATCCTTGTGGGGAGGCAGTAGCATTATTAGAAAAGGAAGGCATATCAGCAACTCTGGTTAATGCCCGTTTTGTCAAGCCAATAGATATTGATCTATTTAAGAATATTAGCACAAAGGCAAAATTTATATTTACTGTAGAAGAAGGCATTTTAGAGGGCGGATTTGGCAGCGCAGTTATGGAGGCAATAGATAGGCCAGTAATAAAAATGGGCTTACCTTGTGAATTCATACCCCAGGGCAAAAGGGAAGTTTTGTTAGAGCAATACGGATTAACTGCACAGGGCATTTTTAATAGGATTAAATCCCTATTATAATTATATAGATATGGCCAAGATAATTATAGACCAAGAAAGATGCAAGGGTTGTCTATTGTGCATTAGTTTTTGCCCTGAGCATTTAATTTATATGGATAAAGATTTAAATAAACGGGGTATCCAGCCAGCCAAGTTTAAAGAGAGCCCGGAGTGTTTGGGCTGTACCCTGTGTGCGATTATCTGTCCGGATTGTTGCATTGAAGTGTATAAGTAATGTCTAAAAAAGTCTTGATGAGCGGTAATGAGGCGATTGCTGAAGGAGCGATACAGGCGGGCTGTCATTTTTACGCCGGCTATCCGATTACTCCCCAGAATGAATTGACGGCTTATATGGCCAGGCGCATGCCTGAAGTCGGGGGTATATTTATTCAGGCAGAGTCGGAATTAGCTGCAATCAATATGGTTTTTGGTGCCGCAGCTGCAGGTAAAAGGGCGATAACTTCTTCTTCCAGTCCGGGAATAAGCCTGAAACAGGAAGGCCTTTCATATCTTGCTGGTTGTGAATTGCCGGCGGTAATCGTAAATGTGATGCGGGGCGGCCCGGGCTTAGGCAATATCGCACCGGCGCAATCCGATTATTTTCAGGCTACACGCGGTGGCGGCCACGGTGATTATCATTCTATAGTGCTTGCGCCTTCCTTTGTTCAGGAGGCATACGATTTGATGTTTCTGGGTTTTGCCCTGGCAGATAAATATCGAAATCCCGTAATTATCTTAGCCGATGGTATGCTGGGACAGATGATGGAACCGTTAACGCTGATTAACGCGGATAAAAAAATCCGCGGATATCCGCGGATAAGAATCAGCGAAAATCCGCGTCCTTGGGCGTTGACGGGCTGTAAGAATAGAAAACCCAATATCATAAGGTCTCTTTATCTTGCCGAAGGTGCTTTGGAAAAATTGAATCTTGTTTTACAGAAAAAATATAAAACTATTCAGCAAAAAGAACCGCGTTACGAAGATATGTTTTTAGGCGATGCCCAAATTATCTTAGTTGCCTATGGGACCATGGCCAGAGTCGCTAAAAGCGCGGTTCATAAATTAAGAGCAAAAGGTAAAAAAATCGGCTTCATCCGTCCTATAACCCTTTGGCCTTTTCCTAAGAAAGCCTTTACCAAACACCTAAAACCAAATACCAAATACTTAGTAATAGAGATGTCTTACGGACAAATGCTAGAGGACGTGCAGTTAACCGTAGGAAGTAAAGCGAAGATAGAATTTTTAGGGCGCGCTGGCGGTGGAATTCCGACGGAAGAAGAGATTATAAATAGGATAAGCCGGATAGGCCGTTAAGAAATAAAATTAAAATATGCAAAAAATATTTAGCCATCCCCAATCTTTGCGTAATATACCAACCCACTACTGCTCAGGTTGCGGACACGGCATAGTACATCGCCTGATTGCCGAGGTAATAGATGAGCTAGGCATCCGAGAGCGGGTTATTGCTATTGCGCCGGTGGGCTGCGCGGTGATTGCTTACGATTATTGGGACTTTGATTGTACCGAGGCAGCACATGGCCGGGCCCTGGCGGTAGCTACAGCCATAAAAAGAGTAAGTCCGGAGAATATTGTCTTTACCTATCAAGGAGACGGAGATTTAGCGGCTATCGGGACAAGCGAGACGCTACATACCGCTAATCGTGGCGAAAATCTCACGGTGATATTTATCAATAATGCGGTTTATGGCATGACCGGAGGTCAGATGGCGCCCACTACATTATTAGGCCAGAAGACCGCTACTACACCCAAAGGAAGGCAGGCTAAGCTGGAAGGTTATCCTTTAAAGATTTCTGAGCTGTTAGCGCAATTACCCGCAGTAAAATATATTGAGCGGTGTTCTTTACATGCACCACAAGAAGTGCTCAAAACTAAAAAAGCCATACGACAGGCCTTTCGGAATCAAATGGATAATCTGGGGTTTTCTTTGGTGGAGATCTTATCCCCATGTCCTACCTATTGGGGAATGTCGCCCAAAAAAGCTTTAGATTGGATTCGAGATATAATGATGAAGGAATTTCCCCTCGGGAGAATGAAATGACCGAACGTATTATCATTGCCGGTGCGGGTGGCCAGGGCATCATGCTTTTGGGTCAGGTTTTAGCCGAGGTAGCCATAAAAGAAAATAAACATGTCACTTGGCTTCCGGCTTATGGTGCGGAAGTGCGCGGAGGCACCGCCCATTGTATGGTCGTGATATCGGATCAAGAAATAGGTTCGCCCTTTATTGATCGGGCAGATACCTTGATTATTATGAACGGGCCATCATTTGCGAAATTTAGAAATAGAATAAAAAATCAAGGCCTCTTTATTATCAACAGTTCCTTAGTGAGTCAGGAGAAAAAGAAAAACGCGCATATTTTAGAATATCCCTTTACGGATATCGCTTTAAAGCTGGGAAATATCAGAGTGGCGAATATGGTAGCCGTGGGATGTTATTTGGCGAAGAAGAAAATTATGGATATAAATAATGTCTTTAAGGTTATTGAAGAGATTGCCCCTGAAGGGAAGAAAGATCTTATCGAAATTAATCAACAGGCCGTCTCTTTTGGCAGGCAACTAATAAAAAAGCAATGATAAGAGTGCGGTTTGCTCCTAGCCCTACAGGTTATCTACATATAGGCGGCGCGCGTACGGCTTTATTTAACTGGCTTTATGCTAAGGCAGAACAGGGTAATTTTATCTTAAGGATAGAAGACACGGACAGGAAGCGTTCCAAAAAGAAATATTTAGATGGGATATTGGATAGTCTTAAGTGGCTGGGATTAACCTGGGATGAGATTTATTATCAGAGCCAAAGGTTGGATATATATAGAGAATATGCCCACAAGTTATTAGAGGAGGGTAAGGCTTACGAAGAAAAGTCAAAAGTCAAAAGTCAAAAGTCAAAATCAAAGGCCATTATCTTTAAGATAGTAGCGCAGAAGATAAAGATAAATGACCTGATACATGAAGAAATAGAATTTGATACCTCAGTAATTAAAGACCAGGTCCTCATAAAATCCGACGGCACGCCTACATATAATTTTGCCTGCGTGGTGGACGATGCCACTATGAATATTACCCATGTAATCCGGGGCGATGACCATATATCCAATACTCCTAAGCAGGTTATTTTATATCAGGCCTTAGGGTTTTCTGTGCCTGCCTTTGCGCATCTGCCTTTGATTTTAGGTAAAGAAGGTGGCAGGCTCTCTAAAAGAACAGGTGCAACCGCAATATCGGATTATCGCAAAATGGGGTATTTAGCCTATGCCTTGGTTAATTATCTCCTCCTGCTTAGCTGGGCGCCCGGCGCAAACCGTGAGATAATTGATATCCCGCAGGCAATTAAATTATTTGATATAAAGGATGTTAATAAAACCGCTGCCACATTTGACCTGGATAAACTTAAATGGATAAATCAGCAATATATCAAAAAAGAGGATACCCAAAAATTAACCGACCAGATAATCCCTTTATTGATAAAGAAAAAATATATTGATAAGAATAATTTTGATAGAAATTATATTTTTTCTTTAATAAAATTATTTCAGGGCCGCATTACGTTGTTAGATGATTTTGCGGACTGGGCGGATTTTTTCTTCCTTAAAAATATCAAGATAGAGACTGAGGCAAAGAAGAAATTTTTAAGCCAGGATTTATCCAAGGAATTTAACCTGTTTATTAAAGGGTTAGAGGCGCTGGATAAATTTGATGTGATAACTATTGAGGCCGGTTTTCGCCAGTTAGTTCAGGAATTAAACATCGAGTCCAAAGCGCTCATTCATCCTATCCGCGTGGCTTTAACCGGAAAGACCGTCGGGCCGGGTTTATTTGAAGTGGTATATTATTTAGGCAAGGAGCGCACAAAGGAAAGGCTAAAGCGATGGATAAAAAACAAGGAGGCCTTATGATAAAAAAAAGAGCCGCCCTTTTTATTTTACTTATTTTTATTATTATGCTAAGCGGTTGCGAGACAATGAAGGGAGCAGCCGGTGGCGCGAAGAAGGATTTCCAGGCACTGAAAAAAGCTGATCAGTGGATGCGCGATAATCTCTGGTAATAATTGCCCTCTAGTGCAATGGTAGCACGACTGGCTCTGGACCAGTTAATTGTGGTTCGAATCCACAGGGGGCAGATAGATTTTGTAGATTTTGCGAGGATGGCGGAATGGCAGACGCGACAGTTTGAGGGGCTGTTGGGCGATGAGCCTGTGAGGGTTCAAATCCCTCTCCTCGCACCAAAAAATAAATTACCCCACGCTCAAACCAATACTATAAAAATATATAAAGCAGGTTGAGTGTGGGGTAATTAGTCTTTGCGTTGATCCTTTACATAATTACTTCTCTCCAGGCGCTTAGCTGCCTCTTTTAATTCTGCGCCAATCTCGCCTATCTGAGCAACGTGTTCTATATTTCTGGATTCATTGGTTACCACACCTATAGATACAGAAAGCAGGGGAATATTTTGCTCTTTGCCTTGGCGGTCAAGGGCTACAATATAACCGTTTTTCCCATCCGTTTCATTATAAAACGAAGGGACCTTTTTTTCGAAGTCATAGATTATCTTCTTGCAGATGTAATCTGCAACCTTGGGCGTGGTAACTAATACAAAGTCATCTCCGCCGATATGACCGATAAAATCATCCGGCCTGCCAAACTCTTGCCGTGTCTGGATTAATATTCTAGCAGTTTCGCGGATTACTTCATCGCCTTTTTCAAAGCCGTATTTATCGTTGTAGGCCTTAAATTTATCCAGGTCTATATAACAGACAGCAAACAAGGCCTTGCCTTCGATGCGCTGGGATAGTTCATTTAATATAGATACATTGCCCGGCAGTCTTGTTAAAGGATTTGCCTCCAGGTCTCTTTCCGTGCGTCTTAATATCATACGTATACGGGCTAGCAACTCTTTGGGTTCAAAAGGTTTCACTATGTAATCATCTGCGCCTGCATCAATGCCGCCAATCTTATCACTTACCTCACCCTTACCTGTAACCATAATAATAGGCAGATGCCTTAAGAGTATATCCCTTTTTACTTCTAAACACACCTGTCTGCCATTCATTTTAGGTATAGAATAATCAAGCAATACTAGATCCAAGGGTTTAGATTGGATAATCTGTATGGCCTCTTTACCATCCTTGGCCTTTAATATTTCATAATTTTCTTCGGAAAGAGCGATTTCTAATATATCCAATATATCTGGGTCATCATCAACGAGTAATATCCGCGGCCTGGCCAAGAAGTTCCTCCTTAACTTAATGGTATAGTAAAACTAAAGGTACTGCCTTTGCCAAATTTACTTTCTACCCAAATTTTACCTTTATGTGCCTCAATGATATGTTTTACCAAGGATAATCCCAATCCCGTACCTTTCACTTCTTGATTTATGGGATTGTCCACGCGATAAAACTCCTCGAATATAGACGAAAGCGCATCCGGCGGTATGCCTATCCCCGTATCTTGAATGTCTATTTGCGCCATATCATCTTTTCTATTTGCTTTTAGAGTTATTCTGCCATTCTGGGGCGTGAACTTTATGGCATTACCTAAAAGATTAATAAAGATACGTTCTATCTGGCTGCGGTCGGCTAAGACCAAAGGAATATTCTTTGCTACCTCTAAGACCAAATCAATATTTTTATTTTTACATTGAATAAGTATCAAATCATAGACGGTATCGATTATGTTTTTTAGATCCTGTTCTTCTGCCTTCATAACTGTCTTACCCGCTTCAATACGGGCTATATCCAAGAGGCCATTTACCATATGCACCAGTTCGTCAGAATGACGGTTGATCCTACCCAGCCTTTCTTTTGCTTCTGGCGGTAGATGTCCCAGTTTCTCTTCCAAAAGTATAGCGGCATAACCTTTTATAGAGGTAAGCGGGGTCCTTAATTCATGGGAGACGCTAGAGATAAAATCGGTTTTGCGCTTACTTACCTTTTTTACTTCCTCTAAGGCATAAGTTAATTCGCGCGTTCTCTCCTCAACCTTTTTCTCCAGTTCTTGTTGTGCCCGCCAGGTTTTTTCAAAGAGACGGGCATTTTCCAGGGCTTGGCCGATCTGGTTGCTTAGGATAGTAATTAATTCTTCGTCTCCTTCAGTTATGGCTATATCCATATTTTCCGTGCCTACAAAGAAAAATCCCTTACTTCCCTCTTTAGGTAAGATGGGCGAAATAACAAAAGCATTAACGGTAAAGACGTTTTTTATTTTGTCTCCAAGCTCAGAACCCGGGATAACAACAATAGAAGAGATAGTTTTTCCACTTTTTATTAAATCCAGAAATACATCCTTATCTAAACCTACAAAAGTTTTTATCTTCCCGATTTCGTCTTGTGAATATCCGATATTGAGATGAGATACAAACTTATTTTCTTTCTCATTCCATAAGAATACACAGGCTTTTTCAAAACCCAGCTCTTCAATATAGGCCGCCTCTATTGCCTTAAAAATCTGGCTTTCTTCCAGGGTTGTGCTTATTGCCCGCGATAGTCTTTGCAAGGCATAGAGGCCGGCTACTTTTTTATCTAATTCCTCCTGCGTTTTATTCAATTCCATATCGGTGCGCACAATTAGTTTAGCCTGTTCATCCATTTCTTCCAGGGACTTTTTTAATTTATCTACCGCAGTTTGTAACTGTTTTATTTGCTCTGTCTTAAAAACGAGGGCAATTACTAAAGAGATAGGTGTTAATATGCCCGCCAAGATAAGTATATTAAATAAATATTCAGCACCAAACATAGTTAAATTTAATTTTATGTTCCTATGGTTAGGATAGTAATAGTTTGATTATGAAAATAAGCCTGGCCTTGGTAACTGACTGCTTTTAAAGGCGCCTGTTCACCATACGTATACAAACCAATGATTGGCGTATCGGTATCCAGGCCCGCTTTAATTATTTCTAATTCTTTGGCTGCGTTTCTTCTTAATAGATTATACCTGGAAACCGAATCAAATACCAATGCAAATCCTTTTCTTTTCCCGAGGTCAATGTTTGAGCCTGATAAGCCCTTTTTCGCCTCTGCTAATGCTTCTCCTGTTGCAGCCAGACAGGATTCCTTTGTGCCGATCATTAACCTGATAGTGCTCCCTTGGTTGACATTACCTTGAAAATGCAAGGCACCATTACTTTCTATTGAGATAATATTTCTTAAAAGATATTCATCTTCTCCGGTTAGATATATACCCACAGGATAAAGTATGGAGATACGCTTTAATTCTTTTTGTAATTCAGACATGTCGCGAGCAAGGTATTCCTCGTATATTTTGGCTGCCGGTTCATTATCTATTTCGTATACGATGTTGCCATAAGATTTAGTTACAGTGCGGGGTTTACCCAAAGGTTTCCAGCCGTGTTTAATCCCTAAGCCGAAATTTAACTTGCCTCCCCAGAGTATCCCGATGGCGCTGTCGGTAAGTAATTCCTGGTTGAAATACTGATACGTCCTGAAGAAACGCATATTATCTGAAGCGGATGCGCCTACCAGAGGAAAGCTCTTGCCTAACCTCTCCTGAAGGCCATAAATAAAATTTGAGCCCTCCTGCATTAAGCCATCCAAGAATATTAAACTTAAAACTCTGGGCGCATCCTGGAATGCGTATAGTAATTTTTCGCCCAGTTCCCTGCCTGCATTTAAAGGCATTTTTGTTTTTATATCTTTTACACAGGCCGTATTAAAATATACGCCCTCTGGGAAATTTAAAAGCATGACTACCAGTCCATGTGTAAAAATACCTTGATTAGAGATTACTGCTGCGCCGCTACAGCCTATTATAGGAACCCCTTCTTGCAGATAAAGACTGACTGTCCGCAATAGGGCTGGGCAGGAAAAATCCACGGAACTAAAGACAATAGCCAAGTCAATTTTTTCTTTATATATATTTATGCTGGCTGTTCCTGTTGCCTCTTTAGCCGCCAGAATAGGATTTTTTTCTGTGCTTAAGCCTATGCCTATATTCATTAATCACCTAAAATATTAACCTCTAAATATGAGTTAAGCCTTTAAACTAAAAATAGTATATAATAGTAAAAAGAAAGGGTCAATAAATTTATTGACCCTGAGCCTTCTTTATATTAAAATTAGTTAATAAAATTTGGCGCTATCGTCTAGCCCGGCCTAGGACGTCAGCTTCTCAAGCTGAAGACACGGGTTCAAATCCCGTTAGCGCTACTTTCTAAAAACTCCCCTCCTCTATTCCTATAATTTTTACCTTTGCGTTATCTTTTAAGTCTCCTTGCGCCTCAATGACTACCAAATCCTCTGCATTTACTCCCTCGGTGACTTGCGCATAATCGCTGGTTACGTATCCCAAACTTACTCTGTACAATTGGACAACACCAGTCTGAGTTCCGTCTTCCTCGGTCTTTAAGGTTTGCGCAGGTATGACTGGCACCAGAGTTATCCCGGCTCCTGAAGATACAAGGCAGGTGGCTGGGATAATCAAGGCGCCTTCTAATTCGATAATAGATATTTCTGCGCGGCAGAACATACCAGGCAATAATAAACTTTCTGGGTTAGGAACTTTAATCTTAGCCGTAAGCGTCCTGCTTTTTCCTTCTATAACCGGGAATATATATTCTACCTTTCCTTCAAAAGTAACATTGGGGTAGGCATCCACATATACCTTTGCCTTTTGGCCTAATTTTATTTTATCAATATCTCTTTCTACTACACCCACCTCTACAAATACCTCACTAATTTCTAAGAGTGAACCGACTTTATCTTGGGGAGTCACAAATTCACCTTCTTCTGCTTCGCGCGGCCCCATTACGCCGTCTTTAGTAGCATAAAGGGAGGTTTTATTTAATTCGTTTTCTGCTAATTCCGTTTCACTTCTTACAGTTTCAACTTGAAATTTAGCACTTTCGCTTTCCAATTCCACTTCTTCTAATTTAGATTTAATAATCGCTCCTACTTCATAGAGCTTTCGGTGCACCTCTAATTTCTTTAGTACGGAATTATAGGCTGCTTGGGCAGAATTAAATTTATTTTTAGCATAGGCAATTCTTAATTCTGCATCCCGCGGCTCTAAAGAGGCGACAAGGTCGCCCTTTTTAATCTTTTGACCCTCGCGAAAATTAATAGTTTTTATGACTCCGTTAATTTCAAACTTAAGTTCCACCTCGGTTTTGCCTTTGGCTGTTCCCATTACCGGTAACACATCCTTGAAATCAGTAGGTTTTACCCTAAATGTTCTTACCAGAATGGGCCGGCTTTCAGCTTGCAGATTAGCTAACTCAGTAAGGATTTCTTTGGGTTTTGTTTGTTTGTCAACAATCTCTTTCTTAGAAGCTAAGTCAGTAGCGGCTGTCTTTTCTCGAGTAAGCTTAAAAGCAGTCTTAAACATCCCCCAGCCGATAAAGACTATCCAGAAGATAATAAATGCCGCAATTAATAAATGAATTATCTTTGACTTCATTGTTCCTCCTATTTTCTTATTAGCCCGAGGTCTTTAAATATAAAGTAAACACAGGGAATTACAAATAAGGTTAGAAAAGTGGCTACGGTTAATCCTCCGATTACAGTAATTGCCAGAGGCGACCAGAGATTTGAGGATTCGCTTCTATCCAAGGCCATAGGGATAAGCCCTAATATAGTGGTAAGTGACGTCATCATTATAGGCCTTAGCCTATCCAATGAGGCGGTGATTACTGCATTACGCTCACTGAGACCCGAACCTCTTGTGTGCTTTAGAAAATTAATCCGGTCAATTAAGATAATGGCATTATTGACTACAATACCGCCTAACATAATTGCCCCTACCAGAGCGCCTGTTCCGACGGGCTTATGGGTGAGGCGCAGTGCCATAATTGCTCCTATGGTTGCCAAGGGGACAGTCATCAGGATAATAAAGGGCTGGCTGAAAGATTCAAAGAGGCTCGCCAAGATCATATATACTAAGATTAAACTTAAGATAAGGGCAAAAGTTAATTCCCTTTGATTACGTATCATTTTATCATAATTGCCTCCGAATTGCCAAAAATAATCTTTAGGGAATTTAAGTTCTGAAAGTGCTGCCTTTACTTTTTCAGCAGCAGTTCCTAATGCAGTTCCACCCGTATTTGCACTTACCTGAACCATACGCGATTTATTCTTACGCCAGATTTCACTGGGGCCAAGGTCAAATTTAAAATTGGCAACCTGTGATAAATATACCTGTTCTCCTTCAGGCGTAACCAAAGTTATTCTGCGTAAATCATCAAATGTCCTGCGGAATTTTTCTTCCAGGCGCACAATGGTCTCAGTTTCTTTGGTTTGCCCAGAAGATAGAGTAGGCTGTAATTTTTGCATTTCTTGTGATTTTTGCTGCAGTATTTTTTGTTCTTCCCAAGAAAAAGGTAATTTTTGGCTGCTAGAGTGCTCTTCCTTAATTCTGATCAGAGGTTCCTCTGTTCCTCGATAGCGCGTAGCCACCAACCCACGCATATGGGTATGTAAGGCCAAAGCAATCTCCTCAACATTTAAGCCAAACAATGCAGCCTGTCTTTTATCTATCCCCAAGCGCATCTCCGGTCTGCCCTCCCGCATCCTTATTTTCGTGTCGGTAAACTTAGGTATAGTTTGAATCCTTTGCGCAGTTTGTATGGCCAGGCCTTTTAGTATTTCGTAATCATACCCATATAGTTCTACTAGAATCTCTTTTGTGCCGACCTCTTCGGCTTCTTCATAGTAAATAAATGCCGGCTCAAACTTATCTGTTAAAGGCCTAAGTTCATTAATAATTTGGGCAGTAGCTTTTTTTCTCTTAGTTAAAGGAAGTAACTCCACATAAATTTTACTTGACCAGGGTTCAATCTTGGAAGTAGCATTTCTTACCTCTGGCAGTTTAGAGACGAGTCCTTCCACAGCATAGACAATTTTATCCGAAGCCTCAATCCTGGTTCCAGTGGGCATCTCTATAAATATAGTAAATTTATTCTGTTCGGCAATACCAATAAATTCTTTTTCTAATTTTTTGTATTCCTGTAACACGCGCACAAAACCCAAAAAGGCAAGGATAACTATAAGATAACGCAGTGAAAGTGATAAAGAGATAAACTTTTTATATAGAGCTGGAATTTTGGCTTCAGAGGGCGGCTCGGGTTTAGGGGGAGCATCTGCTTGAGAATCATTTTTTATAGCGGGCAATAATTTTTTTATTTTCATTCTTGAGGCCAACATTGGCACTAAGGTTAAGGCAGCTAAAAGCGAGGCCAGAAGTGAATAGGTAATAGTCAAGGCAATGCCGCTGTAGAGCATCCTAATCTCAGGGTTAATGAATACCAGAGGCAAGAATACGATGATGGTGGTCAGCGTGGAGGCAACAATGGCTAGAAGCATCTCGTCTGCGCCGCTGATGGCCAAATTCTTTTCTACAAGAGATGTATCCGACGGCATTTCAACCGCGGACTCCACAAATTCTTCTCTTTTTTTAAAGGTATTGTCTAAAACTACAATAGCGTTATCTACTAACATTCCTACACCCAATGCTAGGCCACTTAAAGTCATTACATTCAATGTAAGTTTGCTAAAGAACATAAGAGAAAAGGTAACCAGAACTGAAAGGGGGATACTGGAGGCAATAATAAAAACTGAGCGAAAATCTCTTAAAAAGGCAAGAAGAATAAGAGTGGCAAGAATTGCTCCATAGAGCAGAGAGGATTTTACCTGGTCCACTGCCTGCTGGATTGCCTCAGCTTGATTAAAAGTCGGAGTAATATTTATATCTTTATCTAGAGTCTGTTTTAAAGCTTTTAGTTCTTCTTTAATAAGTCTAGATATCTTTACGGTATTGGCAGTGGATTCTTTTTGTACGTATATGGATACCACAGGTTGAGCGTTAAGGCGGGCAAATTCTGTAGGCTCCAAATATGAATCTTTGACCTGGGCAATATCTTTTAGGCGCACAACTGAGCCTTCTTTAGTGGTAGCAATGGCTAAATTTTCAATGTCAGCTAAATTTTGGAACTCACCTATGGTTCTTACTAAGTATTTATCTTTTGCCCTTTTTATTTCACCGGCCAAAAGATTAGCATTGTTAAGGTTGATGATATCCACAACACGGTTTATAGACAGTGCGTATGCTTGAAGTTTGTATTGGTCTACTTCGATAATAATTTTACCTTCTCTTCCACCGGCTACTTCAGCTCTTGCCACGCCATCAATTCTCTGGATACGGTCTTTTATTCTTTCGTCAACAATCTTGCGTAAGTCCTCAGGAGTGCGCATTTGGCTGGTTACTGCCAGAATCATTATCGGCACATCCATATATTCATATTTAGCAATTACGGGCTTTTCGATTTCAGGGGGAAGTTTGTTTCTGATGCGGTTAAATTTCTCACGCACCTCCAAAGCGGCAAAATCCATATTTATGCCGGGCTCAAACTCAAGGATTATAGTGGCATTTCCTTCTTTAGATATGGAGAGGATATTTTTAAGGTGGGTTACGCTACCCACTGCTTCTTCAACAAGAAGAGAGATGCGCTTTTCTACTTCGGAAGCAGGAATGCCGCCACGCACATCAATGTTGATGGTGATATCGCCAAAACTGACATTGGGCATCATCTCTACAGGAAGGAGCCCAAAGGCAATCGCACCGATTAAAACAATGCCAATAAAAAACATAGATACTGCTGTGGGTCTCTTTACTGATAATTTCGGTAAACTCATTTTATTTCATACCATCTTCCTGGGCCAAGGGGGCCTTTGCCCTCAATCAACCCTTTATCCACCAATTCTTTTAAGTCGCGTGCAGCAGTGGGGACAGAGATATTGAACATCTGCGCATAATCCTTGCGCGTAATTTTCTTTAGGGTTTTGAGTCTCTCCAAAAGTTCTTTCTGGCGCGGATTTAATTCGGGTTTTTCAGGTGCGATTTCTGGTTTTGTTTTTTCAGGAATAACCACTGGGGGTGATATTACTTTCACGGGTATAATAATAGGTTTTGTTTCCAAAACCGGTGCAACCGCAGAAAGCAGAGGTTCCATTTCAGCCTTAATCTGTTCAGGCTGAGGAACAAGACTTTTCTCAAAGCGTTCAACTACGAATAGATATAGAGCGGGAATAAAGACCAAGGTCAAAAAGGTAGCTGAGGTTAACCCACCCATTACGGTAAGAGCAAGGGGTGCTTGTAATTCTGAGCCTTCACCTACACCCAGTGCCAAGGGTAGGAGCCCTAAAATCGTAGTCAGTGAGGTCATCAGAATTGGACGTAGACGCGTTTTACTTGCTTCTAAAACTGCATCATAAGCAGAATAACCTTCTTTTCTTAAGCTGTTGACGAATTCAATTAAGACAATTCCATTATTTACAGCAATACCGCCTAACATAATGATGCCTAAATAGGCTACTACACTTAAAGAAGTATGGGTGATAAATAAAGAAAAAGCCACGCCGATAAGAGAAAGCGGAACCGTAAACATTATCAAAAGAGGCTGCCAAAGAGATTCAAATTCCGCTGCCATAATCATATAGACTAAGATAAAGGCCAAAATCAATGCAAAGGCCAAGCTCTTAAATGACTCTTTCATCCTCTCTTGCTCACCGGTCAATTCAATAGAGTAATCCTTAGATACTTTAGAGCTCACAGACTCGATTATCTTATTTATTTCAGCAACTACCTGACCGAACTTACGCTTGTAGATATTCGCAGTTATTACAATACTTCTTTGCTGGTCAACACGTTTTATTTCCGTAGGTCCGCTGCCTTTGGTGAGGTAGGCCACATCAGACATAGAAATATCCATTCCTAAAGGCGAATGGATAATGAGTCTCCTGAGATTGCCTAAATCACTGATATCCTCAGGTCTTAAGCGTACCCGGATATCCACATCCTCCTGGACTTCCTTTTCCTTAAATTTAGTGGCCACATAACCCTTAAGAGCGACTTGTGCGGTAATGGCAATGTCGCGCACAGAAAGTCCGTAAAGTGAAGCCTTGTCTTTTAAGATATGTAGTTTTGTCTCTGGGCTGGCAGAAGGCATACTGCTTTTTATGCCATAAATTCCTGTAATTTGTTTAAGTTGGGATTGCAGGGAGTAAGACATTTCTTGCAAGCCATTGATATTTGGTCCCTTAATCTCAACAGCAATCGGCGCTCCCTGCTCTAACGCGGTGCCAAAAGAGGTTTCTTGAGCAACATATTCTATTTGCGCACCTTCTAAATCCTGTTTCTCTAATTTGGTTTTAAGGTAATGTATAACCTCGTCGGTTGAGCGACGGATATTAAGTTTCTTAGACTTCTTTTCCAGATTAACCAGGATCTGTGCTTGATGGCTACCCAAGGTCTGTATGGCAGTCTCCTCAGCTGAAGTCCTTTCTTCGCTTGAGCCAATGTTTACGGTAACATCCTTGGTTTCAGGAATTCCCAGCAATACCCGTTCAATGTTTTTTACCACATTGTCAGTTACCTCTAAGCGTGTGCCTGGAGCAAGGTCAACCTTAATAATAAACTGACGCTGATCCACACGCGGTAGGAACTGTCGCTCTGTGTTTAAGAGGATAACCAAACTAAGCACAAAGAGGACAAGAATTACCCCCACCACTCTTTTTTTGTTGTCGAGCATATTGGCGATAAATCTTCCATAAGCAAACCCCTGGGTGGTTTTCTCATCCCGAAGAATTATTTCATTCATTTTTTCAGAGATAAAATAACCCGGCAGGCGTAATGTGCGTTGGCGGCCGATAGAAATTAATACCGGCACCAAAGAGATGGCCACAATTATGGAAGCAATAAGTGAGAAGGTTATGGTAAAGGAGAGTTGTTTGAATACCTGACCGGCAATCCCCACTACAAAAGCAAAGGGTAAAAATACCGCGATGGTAGTTAAGGTTGAGCCCATAATGGGCGCAATCATCTCATTCGTGCCGTCAATCGCAGCCTGTTTAAGTCCTTTTTGCATTTGACGATGCCGAAAGGTATTTTCGATGACTACAATAGAGTTATCCACCAGCATTCCTACGCCCAGAGCCAGGCCGCCCAGCGACATCATATTCAGATTAATCTTGGCAAAATACATCAGACAAAGAGTTGCCATAACTGAAATGGGTATAGAGAGGGTGATTACTGTTGAAGAATTAAGTTCCCACAAGAAAAAGAAAAGTACCAGGAACGCCAAAAAAGCTCCTTGTATGGCTGCATCGCGCACATTACCAATAGCCTCTTGGATAAACTGCGACTGGTCATAGGTTACCTGTATCTTAATGCCCTTAGGCAATTTTTCTGCTAATACTTTCTGGATTTCCTTTTTTACACCCTTGACCACATTCAGGGTATTAGTTCCGGATTGCTTTCTGATGACTACCGATACACTATCCTTTCCGTTATAGCGGGAGATACTGGTTTTTTCTTTGATGGTATCTTTTACCTTGGCAATATCTTTCAGATAAACTAAGCGCCGGCCCTGTTTTTCCTTTTTCTCCTTTTCCTTTACGGTTTTAGCTTCTTCTTCGGGCATGTCTAAGGCAGTGGGAGTCTCTTGAATTTCTGCTACCTTTTGGTATTCACCCATGGTGCGGATGAGGTATTCATAAAAACTCTCCTTTATGGTGCCTGCGGGATAATTTATATTTGCGGCTTTAAGGCTATCCACTACCGAGACAAGGGAGATTTGTGAAGCACGCAAGCGTGGCTGGTCTATTTCTGCTAATATCTCTCGCTCATCGCCACCCGTAACAGTAGCCGAAGCCACACCTTCTACCTTTTCAATAGCATCTTTGATGTATTTACGGCTAGTTTTTCTTAATTCCAAAGGTGACAGTGGCCCGGTTACTGCTAGGTTCAAAATAGGCAGGTCAAAGGGATTGTATTTCATCACAATAGGTTCTTGCGATTCGCGGGGAAGCCTTTCCTTTACCAAATCTATTTTTTCGCGCACATTTAAGGCGGCAAAATCCATATTGGTTCCCCAGTTAAACTCAACCATTACCAACGAGAGGCCTTCTTTAGAGATAGAAGTGATTCTTTTAACATTATTTACTGTGCCGGTTGCCTCTTCAATAATCTTGGTAATCAGGCTTTCAATTTCTTCGGGAGCAGCATTTTCATAAGAGGTAACCACGGTTATCTGGGGATAGGTGATAGAGGGAAAGAGTTCTTGAGGAAGTCTTTCCCAGGAGATAAAACCCAAGAGGATTATCCCTAAGAAGACCATAATTACTGTAATCGGCCTAGTTACGGAAAGTTTGGATATATTCATCTTTCTTGCCTCTTAAATAAAAAAGGGGCTCACCCACATCATAATTGATGCGAGTTACCCCCTAAAATTTCTTATATTACCAGTCCCTATGCCGAATGTGGCTTCTCTACGAAGTGCCCCTTCGGCATCCCGAAGTATTTCTTAAAAAAGTCACTACATTCGGGATCCCTTCTCTAATAATAATTATAACATAAAACCAGAGAAAATGCTATTCCTTAGTAATCGTAATAGCTATGGCCTCGCTTTTGAATTCACCGCGGACATATGCCGCAGTTATCTCTTGTTTTGGCTTAAGTGCTTTTTCAGTCAGAGTCATTGGCTCTTGTTCACCTATCTTTTTGGCAATGCGAGTCTTGCCAGTAATTAGTAAGGTTATCTTTTTAAGAGGGCTGTCCTTATCTCGGTTAGCAACCTCAATAGTCTTAATGGGAGATTTTAAATTAACTGCAGTAACTCTGCCATAAATTTCTCCCATAACTAATAGCTCTCTGGTGGGGGGTTGGCCTCTTCTATTTTCACGCATTCTCTCCTCTTCTTTTGTATCTCTTTTAGGAGGCGGTATCTCCTCATCTGATTTTTCAGCAAAGAGGATATCTGTCGCCTCTAAAAAGTAATAGCGAATACACCGCGCCTCTGTTTTTAATTCCTTTTCCCCCTGTTTATTATATTCGTATTTATAGAATCTTTCACAAGCGGTGTTGTATCTCCCGTCTTTATTTCCAGTGATAGATACCAAATTATTTTGCCCCAATTCTATTAGTGAATTTTTAAGTTTTTCTCTAAAGGTGCCGATTATAAGATAAGTTTGTGCGTCTTTCGCATGTAGGACTAACAATTCTTCTTGGCCGGGTTTTTCAAAAGCTAATCTACCCACCACAGAGATGTTGGAATCTTTGTCTTGAGGCTGTAGTTCTGTCTGGCTGTAGGCTAAAGAGAGAAGAAAAAACACCAGAATCAAAAGAAATAACCCCAAACCTCTTTTTATCCTTTCCATCCTTACTCCTAAAAAAATTATAGCATAAAATTTGGGATAGTCAAGCTTTTTACCTTAAACTCTTTACCACCAGCCAAAGGAAAGGGCCTTATCTACTTTGTTGGGAAAGGCCCTTTCCTTAATTTATTTGGGTTCCGTTAATATTGGATTAGAGGCCCTATCTGAATTGGACCGTAGTCATAATAGTAGGGATAGTAGGGCGTAGGAGTCGTAGGAGCATCGCCAGGCGATGACCAGTATGTTTTCTCATATGACGTGTAGTATCCCATTTTCGTATCGAAGCTAGAAGTTGCCGTATAGTCTAGCGTTTGTGATTGTTTTCCACCCGTATCTGATAACACTGTTCGGCTACCTGTGCCGGTTTGAGTGATACCTGTACATACACCATTGCCATCTCTACCATAAGTTTTTGTCTTGGTTAGAGTCTCTACAGGATGTTCGGTTGAATTTGGAAAAGTAGCTTTATCAGTAGTGGTTGAGACCGCTACTTCTTTTGTCACGCAATATTGTCCGCCCTTAAGTGCATTCGTATACGTAGTTGTATCAACAGTAGTTGAGATGGCCGTCCCGGCTGCGCTTCCCACTCCATAGCTAGTTGCTGTGCCGTTCGATGCTTTAACTATAGCCTGACCATACTCTATATTGTATGCGTCGCTGGATGTAGAGTGGCTACCCCCATTTGTGAAATCCACACCATTTACCCAGTAGTCAGATTCACTCGATCCGGTAGCACCGCTTAACAGGCCAGTTGAAGAATATTTATAATCGCTTCCAAAAGTAGTTGTGGCTTTCGCACCATCGCTGTTTGTGGTATTAGATGACCCGTCTGCGTAATCCATCTTTAGCGAACCGCCTAGAAACTTCAGGTAAGCCTCACTAATGGTTTCTGTAGTCGATGTAGATAGACTTTTTGTACCATCCGTATTTGTAGACACACTTGTCGTTAGCAACTTTGAGTAACTTGTCTGTTGTCCGGAAGTAGCTACACCATAGGCGTTAAACCAAGTCTCAATAAGTTGGGTGCGGTTCAGAGTGCTAGTAGGATCGCTAGTAGTAATAGTACAGAATCCAGTCGTTACTAGCAAAAGGGAAAATAATATAGCCATAGCTAATATACCTATCCTCTTCATCTTTTTCACCTCCTTTGTGATATAATTTTTATTATTCAATAACCATAACATTGCACACCTCCTTTATTCATAGTCCTTGTCTTCATAATATTTTGTCCTTAATGCCTTGCCTAAAATCACATCATAATCTGTAGTAATTGTGCTAGTATATTTTCCATACCAACCCTTTTCATTTGCGTATTCCCAACCACCTCCTTTACCTGTGCCTTGGGCATCAACCAGATTGCCCTTGGCATCGTAAATATAAGTTGTGCTAATTTCATTAGTTTCCTCGTATTTATTTTCGGGGTCAAGTAACGGTCGAGTTACTTTTGTGTATTCCTGGCTACTCAGTAACCTTTGAAGATTATTTACCAAGCCATTATTATAGGTAAGCGTGGAATCTTCGACGCGCAGAAGTTCATCGCCACTAATATTCTGACCGTAATATAAAGTACGTGAATTTGCTTCTTTGGCCATGGGTTTGCCATAGAGGATTTCATATTGGGTTTCTGCAATTCCAGTATATTTATTGCCATCTTTTAAGGTGGCAGCTACTTGGTCTTGCGGCACAATTACGGTTTCTTGTGTAATAGAGTCTATATAGGAATAAGCAATATTACCATTTTCATCTTCATTTCTACTGACTATGTGTCCGTAGATATCCGAATATTCATACCATTGTGCCTCTTGGCCAGTGAATTTACTTTGTTCTGAAGCGCTCATAAGCTGATTCGTAGCATCGTAATTATATGTGATAGTTGCAGTTTCGGTTCTTTGTGAACCATCTGCATTCTCAATGGTTGTGCTGATAGTGGATTCCAATGGCTTATCCGGGTCCGGTTCCTCCACATCCGCTCCGAATTGATTTGCCACTGCTAGGTATTTAAATTTCGCATCCACCTTGGTTTTTGTCTTTGAGCCGTCAATCTGCGTGGTAATTGTTTCTTCCTGGTAACCTGTGACTTGTTTTTTATCATTATAGGTAAGATTGGTTCTATCTGAGGTATAGGCAAGACCATCAGTTCCGATTCCTTCTTCATGATAGGAAGCTGGTCGTTCAGAGTCATTGTTTTCATAGGTAATATTGGAGCGGGTAAAAGTAGTATTGCCATAGACACTATCTTCAATGGTCTGAGAAAAGGCGCGCAGGAATTTTCCTTCATAACTTGAGGCCTGCCAATGGGCGAGTTTTGTATTACCTGCAGAGTCAATTTCTTTAAGATAATAATCAGTTACATTTTTGCCAGCCCGTGTGTCTTTGTTGGCATAGAAGACTGAATCCGGAGTATAACTTACGCCATACCAATATAAACGGCTGGCATTGCCTAAATGGTCCGTTTGGGTTGCCTCATAACTGGTAAGTAGCCGCTTATCGTTATATTGCATATCATAGGTATTTTTAATACTGACATTACCGAGTTCATCCACTACTCTTTCGTTTTCCACTCTGGTGGTTAGGCTATCTTTAAAATATGCTACTTTGCCATCTGAATATTTGATGTAGTTGAATTCTGTTTGTGCTGTGGCAACCTGTTCGCGCTGCTGGCGCTGCTGTTTAATTTCCGTGTTCAGTTTGTCTGTGCTGTCTTTATGTTGGTATTCAACAGCCAAAATCCCATTAGTAGATTCAGGGGTGGCCTCATAAGAGTAATTCAGAATCCCCTCAACCTGATTTCTTTTATCTACACGTTCTTTCTGGCGCATATCCATTTTAGTAAAAACTTCTACATAATAACCGTTTTGTATTTTATCTGAGAGATATTCACGATAACCATTTCCTAAGTATTCTGCGGGATAATCTTCTGCCATAAGAAGACAGGAGGGATGGAAGATAAAACTCAGCGCCATTAATGAAATTATTAATTTGCCCATTATTTTATCTTTCATCCCCTGCCTTTATCGCTCTAATAGTGAATTTTTGTAAGAAGTTCCGCCCATTTGCGGAACGCATGGGATTCCCATATAATCATTTTTATTCAAATATGTCCCTGGCTCGCGGTTTTGTAAAAGATCCTTTTTATTCAAATATGTCCCTGGCTCGCGGTTTTGTAAAAGATCCTTTTTATTCAAATATGTCCCTGGCTCGCGGTTTTGTAAAAGATCCTTTTTATTCGGTAGATCTTGCGGCTCGCGGTTTTGCAAAAGGTCCTTTTTATTCAAAGATGTCCCTGATTGGTCTTGGCTATCTCCCGATGACGCCGATGACGGTATTCGCAACCAGGCATTGTTCCAGGCTCTGAGATTCTCGTTGTGGTTTGGATTAGTAGGCGACATGAAATTGTTCCAGGCTCTGAGATTCTCGTTGTGGTTTGGATTAGTAGGCGACATGAACTCGTTCCAGAGTCTAATCACCTCATTTCGGTCCGAGGCTTGAAGAATATCCTCTAATGTTACTCCCTCAGAGTTAGACTCTCCAGCATTCCCAGACTGCATAGCCATATAATCATTTTTATTCAAATATGTCCCTGGCTCGCGGTTTTGTAAGACTTCATTTTTATTCTGCCCTTGATACATTAAGTCATACCGGCCCGAAGAATCATTGGGAAGTAGTCCTGTGGGACTCTTTTGCTCAGCAAAGAAGTAGTTAAATACCCAATCGGACGGGTCGCTATTTTCACCAAACTTCTCATGCCAGAGGTCAGTGATTTTGGTCTTGTATTCATCTTGAAGCGCGGCTAAGTTGTCTTCGTATTCCTGCTCAATCTCGGCAATGGCCTGTTCTTCTTGGTCATCTAACTCCGCAATTTGGTCCTCGATTCCCTGCTTCTCTTCGGCAAAGGCATCCTTTATTTCCTGGATAGCCGCTTCTTTTTCTCCTTCTAATTCTGCTAATGCCGCTTCCACTCCCTCAATCTGCTCATCAAAGCTCTGACCTACCTCTTTTTTGTCCGCAATATAGTCCTTAATTATGTCAACGATATCTCCTAGCCTTACCTCTTTTATCGCAGTCAAAAGGTCAGAGATAAACTGATCACGCAAAGCCGTAAGGGCTTCAGACTTTGCATCTTTTAAGGTATCTATTTGGCCCTGGAGTTCAGTCTCTTGGTCTGCATACCCTGCTTCAATCCCATCAATAGCCTGCTGCTCTTCTTGTCCAATCTCATCTACTTGGCCTTGAAGGTTTTCTTTCTGCTGGGCAAAAGCATCTTTTACTGCGACGATAGCCGCATCTTTTTCATCCAGCAAGGCCTGTTTTGCGTCTTTGTATTCCTGTTGCAGGTCCCGCAGTTCACCGAAGAACCCAGGAAGTTTACCAAAGTTCTGTCCCCAATTACGCCAACCATTCTGCCCCCAAATTCCAGACAAGTCCAATTTCGAACTTCCAGAACCGTACAGAGTCCTACTTCCGTTTCCGCTTTCAACAATCACGCCCGCAAATGTAGAAGCCGGCAATATTAAACCTACTATCAGAAAAAATCCTACCAAAAATACGGTTAACCTCTTCATCCTCTTCACCTCTCTCTCTTGGAATTTTTTATCTTTTCTTTGGTTATTCATTTTGCCTCCTTTTATGTTTACGCAGGAATTTTCCTACGCAAAAGCTCGCGCAATACCGCTATGCCTTTGGTAAGATTTAGCCTGAATAAATTAATTAAGATTTTAAGCGCTACCCTATTTTTTAGGCCACCCATTGCTTTCAGGATATCTGCACACTCTTTTACGCTTAAACCCGATCCACTAAGCTCTGAGAAGGGCACATATGGAACTGCCATGATGGCGGCTACCTTCTTGGGATCCATCAATTTCATTATATCCGCCACTACTTGAACGCCTTGACCATTCAACATCGCCTTTATTATAGGTATGGTATCTCCGGGTTTCATTGCTTCCAATACATCGGCAGCCTTACCTTTATCCATAGCTGCCAATATCTGGCCTGCCTTGTCAGCAGATATAACAGGCGGAATGGGATAAACCTCTAGCATTGATACGGTACGGGCAGTGAGTATCTCGGCTACCTTCTTAGCATCCACTTTATTTAGGATATCCACGGCTAACCCCACATCTAACTTATTGACGATTTGGGCGGCCGTATCGGTCTTCATCCCTTGCATTACCTGCGCTGCTAAATCCAGGTCTGCTCCTGCTAATTCAGATAGCTTTTGCGCTGCTTCATCTAATTTTTTCTCACCGACTAAATTTGCTAGGGTAGAGATGATTTGTTCAATGGTCATTCCATCCCACCAACTAGCATCCGGAAGGTTAAAATGGTCTCTAAGTGCCTGAGCAAAGTAAGCGCGCACCGGGTCAGCATCTAAAGCAGCCAACACGGCATTAGCTGCATCTTTATCTACAGCTAATAGAGCTCCAAACATTTCATAACCTTCTGGCGTATTTAAACCTGTTGGCCAGTGAGCGATTATGCGGGATGCCGCTAAAGCATCTGTTTTAGCCAAGTCAACGAAGAGTTTATTGCGTAGCGTAGCATCTAAGTTTTTAAGAATATGTGTAGCTGCGGTAGGATAGTATTCATCATTACTCAATTCTTGTAATACTGCCAGCTGTTGGTCATAAGTCAATGTTTGAGTAAACAGGCCAATCGCGAATTTATATTCTTTAGAGTCAACATCAGGATTATATGGATCCATGAGGGCAGTGAGAATCTTTGCCTGGTAAGTTGCTGAAAGATTATGGAAGATGAGCCCTACCACCTTATAATTGCGTACGAAATCATCGCTAACTTTAATCAATACCTCACCTGCCAGCTTAGGGTCAGCATCAACGAGCGCCTTAAACATGCTCATTACTTCTGCGTTTACCTCGGTTCCGACCACTGCACCTGGCCAATTGACAAGTATACGCAAGGCTGCGGAGGTATCCGTTTTGGCCAAGCCAACAAAGAGTTTATTGCGCGTCTGTTCATCTAGGCCTTGAAGAAGTGCTATAGCTGCGGTGGGATTGCGTTCTTGACTCAATATCAAGAGAAGAGCACCTTGTTCTTCTGTATCTAAGGAAGCAAATATTCCTTGAGCATTTTTTATTCTTGTCGCATCACCGCTTGCTATTTCAGCTTTCAGCCAATCTCCTCTCTGTTGTGGCGTCCATTTATCCCAGCCATCAGGAAGAGGAGGTCTTTGGCCGGGGTTTATGATTATTATTGAGCCATCCTTAAAGCCAATAGCGAGGCTTCCGTCATCATGGAAAGTGGCGTTTTTAACATCTCCTTGAATAGGCACCACTGTTCCGTCCGGTTTTACTGCTTCTATGCTTCCATCTTGTTTAAAGTTAAGTCGTACTGAATTTGCTGCATCGCTTCCTATACTTACACTTAAATCCGCGTTAACCGTGAAATTTAATTTTATGGTCTCACTATCCCCCATGACCACTCCGTCTCTGGCCAGAGAAATCTCATGCGCCTGCCCTTTTGCGTCATAGACTATAACTGAAGTGGCTTTGCCTTGGGAGTCAAATTTAATATAAACACCTCCATTCTTATTTGAGCCACCTGTTAAACTATCCATATCCATAGACAGATGGCGCACCTTCATTACTGCTGAACCATCAGCACTAATAAGAATAGATTTGACATTGAAGTCTTTAGGATTAAAAGTGAAGGTATCTCCGCTGGGAGTAGTAATTTTTATAAAAGTTCCTCCCGGTGGACAACCTATGGCTTGACAGGTCAATACCATCATTCTCTCTATTTTGTAAGTACCTGCAGCGGTTGTTACTTCTATTGCACCCACCTTACCATCTATGGGATTAGTCTTACCGTCTCCACCCCTTAAAGTTACATTAGCGCCTTTAGCAAAGTTAATACTCATCCCTTCTATAAAAGCAGTTCCTCCGCCAGCTTTAGATAAGCTAGCAATCAAATTTCCCGCTTGGTCATAGACATTTAAGCCGTTTTCATCCACTACGATTTTTCCTACTTTAACATTAGAATCGATAGTAAGTTTTGTTCCTCCATACTCAATTACGATGCTATTATTATTGTAAGTAAGTTGTATTTTCTCATCCGTCCCAATATACTCAAGGTTAACCTTATTTGCCTCTTGCGATAATAACTTTACCGCATTAGAATCCAATTCCACTTTAGCCTCACCCACTATTACAGGTAAATTTTCTTCTTTAACCGCCTCTTGAGGAGTGGAAAATTTATCGGAAGAAGAGGGGATTACAGGCATTATTTGGTAGTTATCCTTAAGCATGGTGGGGCTTTGGGCAAAACAAAAGGTGTTAGTTAAGAAAAATAGACAGACTACTCCTAAGGTTAATTTTAAAGTCTTCATTTTTTTCTCCTTTTTTATTTTGTGGGTTAATTTTTTATTATCCATTCCTTTCATCTATTTTTAAATGGCAATTAATAAAAAAGCCGAGTCACCGAAAATCCTATTTCGGCAACCCGGCTATCGATAGATTTAATAAAATTTATTCCTTCTCGATCCGTGGCTTTCCGTCTCCACCTTACGATGGATTTGGCTTTTATCGTTCAGGATTATTTAATACTTTTATAAAGTATTTAGTAAAAGAGCAAAAAAAATTGAAATCTGGTTAAAGTATACCTTATATATGATGACTTTTCAAGGCTAAAAAACCAACTTTTGTTTCTGTTAACAGTTAGATCTTAATTCCGTAACCCGTGGCTTTTTTGAGGTTGGCAATAGAGATTTGGTAATTAGCTAAGGCTTGGATATATTTGGATTGTGCATCAGAAAGGCTATAAAGCGACTCCATGGCGTTAGAAAGGCTTGTTTCACCTACCATAGAGCGTATCTTAATCACTTCTGCCTCATTGCGCCGGAATTTCATCTCAGCTTGAGCAGCATTAAGCTGTAAAACTGATTTTTGATAATTAAGAAAGGCATCTTGCACCTCAAAGGTTATGGTTTTTAAGGTTTCATCAAAGTCACTTAAAGAGCGATGTAAATCAATATCTGACCTTTTTTTATCAGATACGCGCTTTAAACTATCTAATACATTAAATTCCGTGCTCACTGTTGAAGAGGTAGTAGGGGTGGTCTGGCCAAGAGTTGCTTCACTGCTTCCTTGAGAATAGGATGTATTAAATGTGCTTCCTCCCCAGGGTTTCGCTACTTTAAATCCCACATACCAATGATTAGCCTCGCGCCAAGGTTCTGTTTGATAGTGCCCGCTATAAAGACCATAAGAAGAAGTAAAATCTACTACAAACGCATCTTTTTCACTTTCTTTAATCTTTTGGCCATAATCGTTAAATTTTACCAGTAATTCGCTTAAATAGACTTCCGGTCGATTTTGATAGGCTGCTTCTAGGCAACGGTCCATAACTAAATCTAATTTCTTTGCCTCCAGAAGTTGGGCTTCAACTGGAGGAACCTCTTTTACATTCAATACCTGTTTAAAGGTGAGCTCTGCCATATACAGATCATGTTTTATGCTATCCATCTGAAACTCTATCTGTTCAAACGAGGTGGTGGCACTGTTTAACTCTAAAGGTATAATCATACCTGCAGCAGATAGTCTTTCAATCTTTCCCAATAAGTCTTTTGCTTGTTGTCTCAGTTCCTCTTTTAACTTAAGATGCATCTTGGCTGCTACGAGATTATAGTAGGAGGTTTCGGTTTTTTGCATTACATCGAGTTTAAGCCGGTCATAATTTTTCTGGGTAATCTCTAAATTTGCCTTGGCTTGGTTAACCGTATCTGTTAATCTGCCACCATAAAAAATAGGCTGGTCAAACTCAAGCTTGGTTTCAGTTTCTTCAGTGCCAACCCTTTGAATTTCACCTTTTGTATAGTAATTTGATATTTTTAAGGCTGGAAAGAGATTGCGTTGTGCCTCCATGATTTTAACTTGGGCCAATTCAATCTCTTCGCGCGCCACCTTAGTAGGTTGATTGTTCTCTGAGGCAAGATTAATAAAGTTGGTGAGTTCTTGGGGCGCGCCCATGGGTGTTAACACCGGTTTTTCTTTATTTGTATTAGCCGGGGCTATAAAATCCCTAACCTCTTCTATTTCTTGAGGTTGGGCCAATACAAGTGAGTCTTGAAACGAAGTCATCGGAGGGTTCTCTTTAGTTTCTTCTGGTTTTGCTAAAGCCTCTTGCCTAGAAGGTGTTGCAGTTTCTGAATAGGAGGGAGTAGGCAGGGGTTTTGGCTGTTCGTAGGTTACGGGTAGGGTTATTTCTAACTCTTTTCCAAAATAATCTTCAGGGAAGGGATAGGGACTGGCATCTTTTATGGCTAAGATTGCTGCTGCATCAAGTAGGGGGTAGCCCGATGATTCAGCAACGTCAATTTCTTTTATCCGGCCATCTTCTGCTAAAGTAAACCTTACCTTAACTATCCCTTCCCAGCCTCTTGTCTGGGCTTCTGTAGGGTAAATTAAAAAAGAATCCAGTTTTTGTTGGATAAAGCCTATATATTCAGGACTTAGGGGCAGTGTCTGGGCATATGCAGTCTGGACTAATATGAGCTTTAATATAAAGACTATTAATATTATTTTAAGGGTTTTTGTCTGCATTCTCTGCTCACCTCAATGGTAAAGAGAAGTATAAACTATAAATCCAGATTTGTCAAGTATATTTTTGATACGGTTGATACTGTTTAGAAGTCTTAGTTCCAGGATTGATAGATAAATTTACCCATTCTTATTGTCGCGAGAAGGGTATTTATGGGTCAAAATTAGCAGATAAATAAATAGATTAGATTGCCAAAATATCTAATAGCGTTTTTTCTGGTCCATGGGCTCTCGGATGCCACTTATAAACAGAAAGCAGAATTAGTAGAAATTCTTATATTACTTAAGAATATTATAATCTATTATACTACCATATGTTAGAGCATTTGATATGGTTAGTGATATGGTTTTTACAAAGCAGGGACAGTTCTTCTTACAATACCATAAGTGTCCCCAGAGAGGGGTAATCCTCGCTTCGGGTTAACGTCCCTGTATTTAGGATAAACAGTATTCAAAAGTTAGTTTCTGCTTGACAGAAGAGCTCCTATATGTTATATTTGCTTTGTGCGCTGTAAAATCTGTCAAAATGAGTTTATTCCTAATAAATACCGGCCTCAGCAACAGGTTTGTTTTCAAGCCCAATGCCAAAAGCAAAGACAGATTCAAAACGAAAGAGCCTGGCGAATAAGCAACCCTGATTACTTCAAATGCTTGGGCCAAGAAGCATTTTGGCAAGAGAACCGGCGCCGCTACAGTAAGCTCTGGAGAGTTAGCCATAAAGAGTACCATAAAGAATATGAAGCCAGCCACAAGCAACAAAGAAGAGAGTATATGCGGGATTATATGCGCAGGTATAGAGAAGCAAAAAGTCCTAATGTTAACACAGACAAAAGTTAGCTTTATTATCTTGACAACTACATATTTATTCAGTATACTTTTAGTGTAATTTAAAGAAAGTTTATTTTTTTTATTGGATTTATAAATAGTTTTTAAAAGTATTTTTACCTTTACCGAAAGGGCGAACCTCGACGAGAGTCAGGGGCGCAAAGCCGCGGGTCTTATAAGCCACGGAAAAGGTTTTGTACTGGCTTAAAAAGATAGCCGGGTTACCGAAGATAGGTAATCCGGTTTTTTATTGCCATGCTCAAGAATAAAGAGGCGTGATATGAGTAGTTGGCGCGAAAAAATCTGGGTAAAAATTGTTGCTCTTACGATTGCTGGGGTATTCTTGTTTTCTGAGGTTACCTGGGCAGCCAGGGCAGATTTTAGAGTATCTTTACCCGAAGTCATTCCCAATAGTGCTTATCCGCAGGATCACCAACCTACTTTTGGCGATACCTTATGGCAAATTTATCAGGAAATTACCTCTTTTTTAATTCCCCGAGCCTTTGCTGATGATATAAGTGAAGTAATTCCTGATAAAGATAATTATCAAAATATGCCTGTTTGGAAAGGAGATCCTACTTGGAAAAAGCCTAACCAGGCAGATATTTTACCCGAAGAAGAGAAAGAATATCCAATTGAAAAACAAGAAATTAAAGCAAATGATACGGTTAATGAGACGGTCAAAGCGAAATATTCTACGGTCTCAGGAGAACCAGTAGATTTAGGCCGGATTAACAAGAATCCGCCGGCGGTGCAACTGAAGAAAAAGGAGATTAAAGCCCAAATCCAGGCTAAAAGAGAGAATTTACCCGAAAATATTGCAGAAAGACGTATAGCCCGCGAAAATATTTTTGAGACCATTACAGAGAGGATTGTGGCGCGTATTGAACAGATTATTGCAAAATTAGAGCAGGTTAAAGAGAAATCTCCTAAAGAAGAGAAAAAATCAGAAGTAAACCTAAAAGAGCATCAGAAATCCGGCTATAAGGCATTTTCTAACGGCAAGATTGATTATGCGAAATCCGGATATAAAAATAGAGTTGCAGAGGCAACTTCTAAGGCTAAAAATGCAGAGGGTGTAAAGGTTCAAGTGCAGGCCAAAAGAGGAGAAGCTATTAATACCGCATTAGAAAATATCCTCTCCATACTTGACCGCCTGGTGCAAAGATTAGAAGACCTGGAAGATAAGTCTCCTGAGGCTGCTGAGGCAATGGAGAAAATTATAGGCTATCTTACCCAGGCCATAGAAAGATATGCCTCTTATGGTACTACTCCTGTAGAAGCAACAGAGGTTGCCGAGAAAACCACAGCGGTTAATAATACTACAATTGAAGACTCGGTAAATGATTTTGTTGCTAAGTCAGCTGATTATAATTATTCTTGGAGAAAAGGTCCTTTAGAAAACGCAGGGGATTATTACGATATAGATGAAGTCATAAATCATAGCCTTCGTGGTTTAGAGGCAAATCCTATTCATGGGCCTCCAGATGACGCTAATCGCTCCTCTCGAGACCTCTCCAAACTTAAAGCAAAACTCGCCTCAAATATCGAAAGAATTATCTCCCTAATCGAAAAATTAGCAGAAGACCACCCCGAACTCGCCGAAAGACTAATTGGCCGCTTAGAACAACTTATAACAAGATACGCCTCTCCAGAAGCAACCACCCCTGAAGAGACACCGACAACAGATGAGACGGTCCCTGAAGAGACACCGACCAATGAAGCTATAGATGATATAGATTATACGGATTATCCTAACCAACAAGAGGCAATTGATGCCATAGAGGAAGCCTATGCAGAGCTTGAAGTTGAGCTTCAGGCAGATATAGATACTTTAAAAGAGGCCAAGACCGAAGCCCTCACTGAGCTACGTAAGGAATTCGTGGTTGACCTGAAAGCAGCCATAGCAGATGGCCAGACCAGCGATATCGTTGATATAGTTAAGGATTATATTGCTGAGAAAAAAGAGATAGGCCAGGGCTTTGATGGGCAGATCCAAGAGGTAGAAGGCGAGATCGCTGGCTTAGAGGAAGAAAAGGGGCTCCTTATTGAAGAAATAAAGGCCTACTTTGGAGAAATGAAGACAGAGCTTCAAGAAGAGATAGATGCCTTAAAAGAGGCCAAGACCGAGGCTTTAACTGCACTGCGTGAGGACTTTATTACTGACCTGAAAGCAGCCATAAAGGACAAAGATTTTGATGGTCTTGTTGACATAGTTAAAGACTATATCGCAGAGAAAAAAGAGATAAAGCAGGGCTTTGATGCTGAAATTGAAGCCTTAGAAGAGGAATTAGCTGGCTTAAAAGAAGTTACTCCGCAAGAAACTGCTACTACAAAGACACAGGCAAATAAAGCAGCGGTAAATACAAATACTACCAAGACGAAGAACTCACTCACCGAATCTGGCTTAATGTCTAATTCATCTAATCTCTTAGGAAGAGGTAATTCCCAAAAAGTAAGAAATTATACACAAGATAATAGATTAATAGATAAACGTTCTTATTTAAAAGCAAATCCCATTCACGGCCCTCCGGCTCGCAATATTAACTGCGCAGCTAAATCACTTTCTGAAGTCACGGGAATTCCTGCCTCACTATTAGCCAAAGACCTCGCCAAATATACTACCGACGGACAAACTTCTCTATACGGAATTCAACAAGTTGCCAAAAAATACGGATTAGATTTATACGGTGCTAACTTAAATTACGATGAGCTTAGTGCCGGCGATATCGCCCATTTAGACCTTAATGGCACCGGCCATTATGTAGTCATTAAAGAAGCAAATAATGATACGGTTACCTATATAGATAACGGCAAAGAAAAAACTTTATCCAAAGACGAATTCCTCTCTCAATGGACAGGAAATGTTTTAACCGCCCAGAAGCCCGCTGATGCCTCTAAGCTATTATCCAAAGAAGAGATGGAAAAAATTGTAGGTTCGGCAAGTGGCTGGGAGGGTTTTGGCCAACAATTGCAACAGAATATTCAAAATGCCACTCCCGAACAACGTGAAGAATTTGCCGAACAGCATAACTTAACTTCAGAGCAGGTTAGTAATCTGGGAACTTATGGTTCAGTACAGGCTCCTTCTGGTGGTAGTTCAGGGGGTTTGAGTAGCCTAAATTTAGGAGGTTCCGGTGGCGGGTCTCCTAGTTCAGCACAGTCCGCATCTAAACCCACCACTTCCCAGCTTGCAAAATATAATGAAGATACTAAAAACATGACCCCTGCGCAAAAAGCTAAATACGATGCAGGCTTAAAGAAGTTAGCTGCAGCATATCAGACCTACGGCGTAGATAAGGTTAATAAATACTTAGGCGCAACGAGTTCTACCAGTCAGCCTGCATCTAAACCCACCGCTTCCCAGATTGCAACCTATAAAGCAGCTACTAAAAACATGACCCCTGAGCAAAAAGCTAAATACGATGCAGGCTTAAAGAAGTTAGCTGCAGCATATCAGACCTACGGCGTAGATAAGGTTAATAAATACTTAGGCGCAACGAGTTCTGCCAGTCAACCCACCGCTTCCCAGCAAGCAACCTCTTCCAGCTCCCCTACGGGTGCCGAATATTCAACGATGGAGGTAAATGGTTACAGTGGCAGAGAAATATTAGAATTTATTGAAGCAAACGGTGTTCCACCCTTCGGCGGTGGAGTCGAAGGCCCGGGTTGTAGCGCTGGTGCTGGTATTGGGATTCCTGGTGGTTTATCAGGATTAGGTGGCGGTTCAACAGAAGGTAATTCAGGTGGTTCAGGGGGCGGACTTGGTTCAGCTTTTGGCACTGCATTACAGCAAAATGCTGCTAATGCCACTCCCGCTCAAATTCAGCAATATGCCAGCCAGAACGGCTTAACTTATGCACAGGCTTCCCAGCAAGTCGGCAATCTAGCACAATACGGTTCAGTACAGGCTCCATCATACGCTACTAGCTCAACTGGTTCTACTCCTACAACAACATCTCAACCCACAGCTTCCCAGCAAGCCGCCTATAATGCAGCTTCTCCGGAGACGAAGGCAGCCCTTGATAAGATTGCCGCGGACCCAGCTAAAACAGCGGCTTTTACGAAATGGTGTGCAGCCTCCAGTAATACTAAATCTACCGCTGCGCAAGCGGCCTATGATAAAGCTACCCCCGAGCAGAGAGCGGCCTATGATAAAGCTTCCCCGGAGGTAAAGGCAGCCCTTGATAAGATTGCCGAGGATCCGGCTAAAACAGCGGCTTTTACGAAATGGTGTGAAGCCTCAGATGATACTAGTGTCGTAAATACACCTCCTGCAGCCAATCCTCAGCTTGCCCGTTACCAAGGACTGGTTAATGCAGGCGCACCACTTAGTACTGATGGTTATAATAATGTTTGGGATGAAACCCAAGGTGTTTGGATTTCTCCCCAAGGCAATACGTTAAATCCTAATACAGATAACGCCTGGACCAGTCCTGAGGGTAACAAACTCATAAATGGTGTCTGGACTAGCGCGGAAGGAAATGTCTTCGATTCCAACACAAGCACTTGGACAGATCCCCAAACAGGAAATACCCTCAGCACTAGTGAGGGTTTCTGGAGAAATGCAGATAACACCATGGAATATCATCAGGAAACCTGGGTACCTACCTGCGCAGTAAATGCTCTCCATGCACTTTTGCCTGATGTTGATCCTGCTACTTTGGGTGAGGAATTAGCTCCTTATACTGTGGATGGCCAGACCTCAATGTATGGAATTCAACAGGTGGCCAGACAGCATGGCGTAGAGCTAACTGGTGCTAATATAACCTATGGTGAACTTCAGGCGCAAGAAGGTCAAACAATCGCACATTTGAATGTTGTTGACCCTGCTACTGGTGATGTTACTGGTCATTATGTTACGGTAACCGAAGCCACTGATACCACAGTTACCTATATAGATAATGGCGTAACCGTTACTGTTCCCAGAGAACAATTCCAAGCGCAGTGGACAGGGGATGTATTAACCACTACGCCACCACAAGACAGCTCGGAGATTTTGACAGAGGCGCAGATGACTGAATTAACCGGCTCAATGATGAGTTTACAAGGTTTAGGCACTGGTTCAAGCGGTGGTTCCTCTAGTGGTTCTTCAGGTGGTTCAGGAGGTTTAACGGGATTAACATTAGGAAGTAGTTCAGGTTCAAGCGGTGGCAGTTCATCAAGTTCGAGTGGCGGAATTAATTGGGATCAATGGTCACCGGGTAGCAGTTCAGGCGGTAGCACTGGTGGCGGTTCCACAGGAGGTAATTCAGGTGGTTCAAGCGGCGGACTCGGTTCAGCTTTTGGCACTGCATTACAGCAAAATGCTGCTAATGCCACTCCCGCTCAAATTCAGCAATATGCCACCCAGAACGGCTTAACTTACGGACAGGCTTCCCAGCAAGTCAGCAATCTAGCACAATACGGTTCAGTGCAGGCTCCTTCTTATGCCACAACTTCCTCAGCAGGAGGTGGTTCAGGTTGGACAGGGGCGCAAAACACGAGCACTGGCCAAGTCGCCTATCAAAATACTAGTGGAAATACGTGGGTGCAAAATTCGGATGGTTCATGGTCAGGCTATAGCTCAAGTGCACCTGCCTATGCAAATAATTTTAGTTCACAATCGCAAGCAAACACTGCATTCAACTCTGTAGCTGGAAGCTCAACCAGTACGATTTCTTCTGGAAGCACGCCTGCTCAAGCAGCAAGCGGCATGGGAGTAACAGGTGGCGCCACCGGAACTCAAAATACCTCTGGTTGGGCTGGCTTTGGTCAACAATTACAACAGAATATTCAGAATGCCACTCCCCAACAGCTCGCTGATTTTGCTCAACAGCACAACTTGACACCTCAGCAGGTCAACAATCTAGCACAATACGGTTCAGCGCAGGCCCCTTCTTATGCCACAACTTCCCCAGCAGGAGGTGGCCCTGACGTAGCATTAAATACAAACCCTGGTATTCAGCAAAGACAGGCTGGAGGTACGAGTTGGGATGTAGGTACACAAGATAACCAGACTGCATGGGTTGATAATACAGCTTCTTCTGGAACGACTTGGGTGCAAAATGCGGATGGTAGCTGGTCAGCATCTAATCCCAATGCTCCAGCATATGCAAATGATCCTGGGACAAGCCAAAGGGCAGTGGGTATTTTAAGTGGGGCAACTCGAATTAGCCCTGAAGGTACAGCCATGGTTTCTAATCCCAGTGCCTCAGGTCCAGGGATTACTCACAGCTCTGGACCGGACGGGACTTCCCAGGTTACATTTCAAGGCACATGTGAAGGCAAACCTTATCAGGCAACTGCCACCTTTGATAAAAATAATACTATGTCTGATCTTACGGAGATTCGGGGCACCTCATCTTATTCTGATGGCTCTGCTAAGACAGCAGATATCCATATAGAATCAAATTATCAAAGCAACCTAAAGAATAGTTCAGTAGGGCTTACTCAATATTCTACCACTACAGGAAATGTTCCTTTAGCTAATGCAACTTATACTACTCATAGTATAGGCGTAGATCCTCAAGGCTGTTTAGTAAATACAACTACACCCGGGGATAGCCATTCTACATTCCAGACACTTAATCCTACAGGCCAAGGGACATCTCAAGCAGAGGCTCAGACGGTAAATATGATTACCAGCAGGAGTACACAATCCTACTCAGCAAATGAAAAAGGCATCATGCGTTCTGATACTAACTGGAAAGGTGATTATAAGCCTGATGCTGGTCCACTTTTAACCCAGACCACAAGTTCACATACTACAGGGACGGTCAACGGCGGACGTGTAGATTCTGGCTCAGAGGGCAGTCTTAATATTAACCGAGATAGCCAAGGAAATGCTCTCTCTTTTACTAGTCACGATCGGTCTTATAATAATCTTGCCACTGGAGAGCAGCCGGCTTCAACTGACCACTTCAAAAGTGGCACAGCCGTACCCGGTTCGAATGGTACTCAATTCGAAGGTAGAGACGTTGCCGAGGCGAGATTTACTAGTGGTCAAACAAATATCAGAGCACTTGGTAGTAACGAAAATCCTGCGCAATTTGATGGTAACTTCAATCTTACTAAAGGTGATGGCACAAATATAAGTGTTAATCCTGGCACTGGTCGCAGTATTGGTGGGCTAGCCCATTCTGAGGCTACGGTAGATGCCCAGGGTAATGTGTCCAGAAGCCTGGACATCGATACTATGCAGGGCGTAGATGACTATGGTAAACCAGTCAATGCAGAAAACTGGCATGTGAGTGCCGATAGAGGTTATGATTCTCAGGGTAGATTGGCGAGTTCCACAGAATATAATCATTCTGTCAATTATCTTGCTCAACAGGATGATTTGGCTGTCAATGATACAGTTGAACCGTTCCAACAATACAGTTACGGGGAGGACAACGTTCTTCAGGGAGCGACAAGCACCTGCCACTCGGAATCTACCTTGGCCAATGGTCAATTCGATACCCACGATACAAATAGAACCTATTATGGCTATGGTACTGGTTTGACACTTACGCATGAAGAAGGCACCTATACGAGCATTAACTCTAATACCGGTCGCAACCTCAGCGGTCAAACTTGGCTAAATACACCGCGTAGTGGCAATGGTTTGATAACTTCCGAGAAGAGCATAACTACTGCTCAAGGCACAACTGACGGTGGGAAACCGATGAATTCAGAAACTTGGTTCAGCAGAGACGGGATAGGTTATGATGCTCAAGGTAATATGAATCAATCTACAGAGCACACCAATTATGTTAATTATCTGGCTGAAGGAAATGATGCGGCTGCCCAGAATAGCACGGAATCTTTCCAATATCAACATGACCAATATGGCTTACTACGCAGTGCTACCAGTCAATACCAATCCGAAACTACCTCAGGCAGTGGTCAGTACGATACTGCCAATTTAAACAGGGAATATAAAGCCTATGCGAATGATACAAGTGGTTTGAGGCTGATGCATCAACAAGGAATTACCACTAGCACTCAACCAGGCACTAGTCGCGATTTCAATGGGACATTAAATGAAGATATGAGCCGGGATGTTTTTGGTCATCAGACTGGTAGTGTCTCTCACACCAGTTCTATAGGTACGGATAACGATGGAACCTCGGTCAATAGTGAAACTTGGTACACAAATGGCATTCCTACAAAGACAATTGATCATCTCACTGGTTCAACTATTGGCTATGATGCTGAAGGCAATCCGACGACAGTGACCCGAGGGAGCTATACTGCCACCCTTGATAAAGAGGGAAATATTATTTCTCAATCTGGCACCGATCCTCTGACGGGTGTAACCTATAATGGTGATGGGACATTTAGTAAAGACGGCAACACTTATGATTCAGCTGGCAATATGATTAAGGGCTCTTTCGTAAATGAACAAGGCGATACAGTTTATGTCAGTGACAGCAGGATAGATTATGTTATTAATGCAGAGGGCCAGAGATTAGAACCTAATTATGTTCCGAGTGGAGAAATAAGTTTCTGGGATAAAACAAATCCAGATGGGACAACAGATAGGACATATATTGATTTAAGCCAAACAAACCCCGATGGCTCACACCCCATAGATTTCATCCATACTGCAGATGGCCAAGAGATTGAAGTTGACGGCCTCGGTCGTCCTACCTCAATTAGGGATATGTCTACAGGCCAGACTGAAACCTTTGGAGCTTATCAAACCGTAAGCGATTCCGGGTTTAAAGATGCCCAAGGCAATCCTATAACCGCAACCACCACATCGGTTACCTCCGAAACCTCTAATAGGAATGGCCAGTGGGTTAGCACTAATACTTATACTTATGACGAAAGTACAGGCCTGAATCTCGTCACCACTACCCAACCAACCCAGAATGGTGGTATGTGCACCACAGGCTATGATAGCCAGGGTCCTAGCTTTACGGTCTGCACTGATAACGAAGGGAATACAACTTCTTACGACCCCTATCAGACCTCAGACCTAGCCTCGGCGACAGCGATGTTAGACTCACTTGGAGAGAAGGGCGTCTCTGTCGATAAGCTCCAAGCCATTGCCTACCAGTGTGACAGTAATAAAGGCTTTTTTACTTCCGAACCCTATAATGGTAATGGCGAAAAGACGGGTATCAGTAATTTTTATAGTTATGACAAAAACACAGGCCTGACTCTCATCGCCAGTACCCAACCAACCGTAGATAATAATGGTAATAATAATGGTATGTGCACCACAGCCTTTGATAGCCAGGGTCCTAGCTTTACGGTCTGCACTGATAACGAGGGAAATACAACTTACGAACCTTACACTTATCAGAACATAAACTCGGCATTAGGTAGCTTAGATGATAAAGGCGTTCCTCTTAATGAACTCCAAGCCATTGCCTACAGGAGTAACAGTAATACACAATTTGTTACTTCCCAAACTTATGAGAATGGCCAGCCAGTTGGCAGTAATCTTTATACTTATGACAAAAGCACAGGCCTGACTCTCGTCGCCACTACCCAACCAACCCAGGATGGTGGTATGTGCACCACAGGCGTTAATAGTCAGGGTCATCCCAGCTTTTCGTTTTGTACTGATAAAGAGGGGAATACAACTTATGAACATATTAGTTATCAAACCCTAAGCGACTCTTGGAAAGATAGCCAAGGCAATCGTGTAGAGATTGATTATACTGCCACTTCAGAGGTAATTAAGAATGGCGAAAAAATAGCTGAAATGAACTACAAGGTCGGGCCCGATGGTCAATTAGTGCCTGTCTCTGGTAAGGTCATAGACCGCGTCACTAGTACGATACGCGGCACCCCGAGCTATACAGAGGTTACATATAAGCCAGACGGGAATGGGGGGTATATAGCAGGAGAGAAAGGTGGTAATTATAGTTGGTGGGACCCACGTGGTTGGGAGGGCGCTGTTAATAGTAAAGTAGCTGCCCTTGGAAACACCCTGAGTAGCCCTGAGTTTTATAAGCAGTTAGCCGAAGTCGATTTATTTACAAATATGGTCAAAGGAATTGGCTATAATATTACCCATCCCGGTGAGATCCTAGGTAATCTAAAAGAAGGAATTACAAGTCTACAGACATATACGAATGCGGTTAGAGTAGGAATTGTTGTGCTCACTGCAGTTGTTGTAGTTGCTACAGTTCTTTCGTGTGATGCACTTGCACCCATTACTGGACCAATTATAGGTGCTCTTAGAGCAGTGAGTACGGCGCTGAAAGGAATAGAGGCAGTTAGAGCTGTGGAAGCAGGGGTTGCAGTTGGCAGAGGAGCAATGACTATTGAAGAGGTTGCCGAGGCAGGCATTACAATGGGTCGGGCTGTAGATGCAGGTGTTATGGTAGGTAGAGCTGCTGGAATAGCCACGGCTGCTAAGGTCGCTACAGTTACTAGAATAGGTAGAGCTATTGAGGTAGGAGGAGAAGTTATTTCTCGAGGAGCAGAAGCATTGAAGAGTGCCTCAGTTGCTACAGCTACTAGAATAGGTAGAGCTATTGAGGTAGGAGGAGAAGTTATTTCTCGAGTAGCCGAGGTAGTTACAGCTCCGTTACGAGCTGCTGCCGATTTCGTTGCTCAGGGGATGAGAACATTGGCTGCTTCTGAGGCAGGATACGTTAGGATCCCGGCCCAAATATTGACGCAAACTGCCGATATAGTAACAGCAACGTTACGCGGAACTGCTAATTTTGTTGCAAAAAGCGGTTCTTATATAGCCGGAAAAATTGGTACAGCATTAAGACCTTTAGGCGAAGGTATTGACAGCGCTCTTAGAGCAACAGGTAAAATGGTTGATACGTTAACAGCACCTGTGCGTGGTGTTGTGGGTAAGATTAATTCTTTTATAGATGCAACATTCCCACTCAGAATAGCATCTATGATTAAGACCGGCGAGGTTTGGGGCGTAGTAAATGTGGGCGCAGACACTGTTACATCCATTGCTAGTGGGAATGGATTTCCGTCATTTAGTGAGTTAGTTTCATCATTTTCCCAGGGTTTTGTCTTAGGTGCTGCCTACAGCGCTGGACTTCAGGCAGTGGGTGGAGTATTAAGAGGCTCAGGAGCAACTGCCTGGGCAGAAAAAATCGGTGGTATGGCCAAGAACGGTGAGTTGGAAGGTTTTGGTAGAGTCCAGGAATGGGTAGCTAATGCCGTGCGCGGTTTTTCAGAATTTTTCAGTACACCAGGAATTATTGCTGCTTCCTCACTTAAAAATGCAGTTGGTTTTGCTGCTGCCAGTCCCATGTTTACGGTTACTGGAGCAGCAGTAATGGCAGCATTTGATGGTTTTAACATGGATACATTTAAACAAGGTATTACGCCTCAGGCCTTTGTTACAAGTGCCATAAGCATGGCTAGAATGGGATTAGCTTGGGGTCCAATACTTGCAGCCGCAACCATACCTAGTTCTATGTTTAGACAGGCTGGCGAGGCAACGCGTCTGAGCGCAATGGCGGATGCCACAGCAAATAATCCTGGTTTTAGAGGTCTTTTGAATACAGCTAAAGCTTTCTTTACTGGTGAAGCTACTGGTGAAGCTGGAGTTGCTGCGCGCAGTACTAGTTTATTAGGTAGAGCTATTGAGTATCTTGATTCAACTGCATTTACTGGCACATATTTAGCCACGGTTCAAGAAGGGCTGATAAAGTTAGGTGTACCGCAAAGTTGGGCTAGTAATATTGCCTTTGCTAGTTTAATGCTTAAACCCGCCCCAGCAAATCAACTTTCTATGGAAGCCGCCAGGGAAAATATAAACATTATGGAGAAGTCAGGAGTAGATATCCACCAGTTAGAAGTGGGAGATAGGGTTACTATTCATTCAGATGGTACGAGTCCTACAATTGCAAGAGACGGAGAGACGGTTCTTCATTATGAAGGAAGCGGTACTTCACTTTCAGGCGAAAAAGGGGTTATAGCAGACGGTACTGCAAGATATGGGGTTAAAGACGGAAGGACCATTCAATTTAGGACTTATGAAGAGGCGGTAGTAATAGGGCGGGTCTCATCAGCTGTAATTGCTGAGGCCCAAAGGCAAGGCTTTAGTGACGTGAAATTAGGGGATAACTATTTCCACAATAGTGACACAGGGGCAGTAATGGTTGGTGGTTCAGCAAGGAATCAATACGGATACGATGTTGATATTGCAGGAGGCAGAACTCCTGAGGGCAAGATAGTAGTTGGGGAATTACCATCTTCGAGAGGAGCCCTTGGTGATGGTCGTTCTCCAGGTAGTGCTAGTGTTGGTCGAGCAACAGATCTTGTGCCCACTGGACGCAATGGTGATGGAAGTACAGTTCCTCTACAAAGGGCTCTTGTTCTTGTGCCAGTAGGAGGCAATGGTGGCGGTGGAGAATTAGTGCCAGCAGAAAGAGCTGCATTCGGCGTAGCTGAAAGTGCAGCAGAAAGAGCTGCAATAGGAACAGCAGAAGGTGCAGCAGAGGAAGCTCTAGTAAGTGTAGCAGAAGGAGCTGCAATAAGGACAGCAGAAGGTGCAGCAGAGGAAGCTCTAGTAAGTGCAGCAGAAAGAGCTGCATTCGGCGTAGCTGAAAGTGCAGCAGAAAGAGCTGCAATAGGAACAGCAGAAGGTGCAGCAGAGGAAGCTCTAGTAAGTGCAGCAGAAAGAGCTGCATTCGGCGTAGCTGAAAGTGCAGCAGAGGAAGCTCTAGTAAGTGCAGCAGAAGGAGCTGCCGAAGCCAGAGATTCTCAGGGCGAGTTAGATTCAACTCCTGCATGGAGGACGCAAGACGCAGAGACTATTGAGAGGGCAAATAGAATAATTGAGTTATCTGAGGAGATAGCTGGGCGTATTGATGCGGCGGACTTAAATCCGACTTGGGACGAATTAGCTGCAAAGGGATTAAGCGAAGGTGAAATAGCCCTAACCATTGCGAGGGCAATGACAAAGGCAGTATTTGAGCAGGAACCAAATAAGATATTTGAGTCACGTCTTGAGCAAACTATAATAGCTTTGGAACTTATGCGTAATCGTAGCATAGTACTGGAAGCTCCTTATGAGAAAGGTAAAACAGATGCTGAAGTAATGGCTAGGACTGCCCAGACATTGATTTCATTGCGTCAGGGCGAAGAAATGCCTAAACACATAATTATTGTTACTACCCAGACTAATTTACCTAATTATGAAACTACGCCTTCTTTCAAAGCTGCTGAAGAATTAGGCGTTCCCACACATGTTTTAAGGGATACAGATATTCATCAAGGAGATTTAGAGAATTTAAGAGGAATCATTATTATTGATGCCCACGCAAGAGAAAATACAGAATTAGAGAATAGCTCTTTCTCGTTAAAGTTAGGTCCCAATGATACTATTACTTACGATGATGCGGAAATTGTCTTGACTCGTGCTGGAACAACTAATGGCAGGAGTCCTTTACCTGAAGATTTCCAGGAAAGCTTCCCAGAGACTTACCGAAAACTTCAAGATATGACCGAGATTATGAAGTTTGTACGTGACCAGGTAAGAAGCGCAATACGTAATAACCCAGAATTAATTAAACAACGCGATACAGATACTGGCCCAATATATTCTCTGGAAGGAGAAACAGCTCAGTCAATATTGGATATAGTAAAGGCCCAAGATAAATTCAGTCACATAGAATTTACATCTAAAGTAGAAGATTTAGTTTATTCTGCTGTAGAGATGGCTCTTCGTACCGAACTCAAAGGAGAGACCAGAGATTTTTATCGAGTATCTAACATTCCTTATGATTTACCCGATACTACTTTAACTGCACCAGACGGTCGAAGTTGGACATTAAGGACTGTTGATGGTCGGAGGTCAGTAGAATTTAGACCTTCAGATAGCAGAGTTTCTAATGAGGCGGAAAATATACCGCTTAATACAGAATTACAAGATTCTTATGGCCGAACTTGGATAATGACTGAAGAAGGTACATTTCTAAACTTACCACATTTTGCCATTGCTGACTTAGGAAATTCTCGGCCGCATCATGTTTATTCCAGTCAATTAGAGGCAGCTGCTCTTTCTTGTGCTTTAGGCTATCCAGATGCAGTAATAATGATGGATTTAGCTCGAGAGAGTGGCAGCACCGCGGATATTTATAGCCATATATACAAAGTAGGAACAGAACAGGTTAGTGTTATTTCAGGTAATTTATCACCTGTTGAGCCTATTTTGAGAGATGTATTAGGTTTTGATAACTTCTTTAGAATAGGAAATAGGCCTGATTTAGATGTTAGAGTACAGTGGATTCCTGTTTCTTCGGATAGGCCTGGGATAAGTGCACCGGTAGAGAAGGTGATAGAAGGGGCAGTAGAAGATTTAAGAAGATACGAAGGCCAAGAAAGGAAGCCAGTAATAGCGATAGACGTAGAATCTGGGAGGCAGGCAGAATATGCGGCTTATAGATTAAGAGAACTCAGAGAATCCGGAGTGATACCCAAGGATACCATTATTTTAAGTATTACAGGTAGAAATATGGGGGTAAGAACCACCTTAAGTACGGGCAGAATTGTGAATGGAAAAGAAGGCGCTGAAGATATGCTTAAGGATTTAATTTCTCATAACGACGGAGCGCGGCCGATTGTATTTACCTACACAGCAATTGAACCAGGTCTAAATATCTTTCCTTTGGAACGCTCTCAGGAGGCATATGACGTTTTAGTAACAGTTATTGGGCAAAGAGGTGTGGATAAAGATTCTCAACTTTTAGGTCGCGGAAGCGATCCGTCAAAGTTACTCCCTCCCGATAGTGACGGCCGATCAAGAAGAGCGCCCATTGTAAGTATGAAAATATTTTTTGATCCGTTAAGTATTACCGAAACACCCGGTATGACCGTAAGTGAAAGGAGTAGTTTTATCGGTAGTCAAAAACCCAGCGAAAAAGGGTTAGAAGCAGATCAAGGTTATGCCGAGAGAGAAATAGAGCGCTCAAGAGAATATGCTAAAGAGGTTTTAAAGAGACAAGGCGTCTCTTACGAGAGTACACAAAGAGCGGCCTTACAAAGGACTGCTTTGAGTGCCGAGGAATTAGCTAAATTGAGTAAAGAAATTCAAGAACGTATTCCTATTGAATATAAAGATGACTCCCGTGCATCTATCCAGACTACCGAAGCTGTAGCAAAAGCCGGCAGAATCAATGGTCCACCTGAAGGCGAAGATATATTTAGAGCAGGAGATATATTGAGAGTGGGTGATGTATTGGAAGATTCTGCAGCTGGTATTAGTCATGAAGTTATACGATTAACAGACCATCCTGACACACCAGATTACCCCGATATATATGGAGATGGTAAAATAGGTGAAGAAGCCCCCCATCAATATAGAGTTGTTACTAATGCTAACGGCCGCTCTGAAGAACAAATATTATCCCAAAAAGATCTGCTGGGTCTTGCAATAATCAGACAAGAACCATACGTTGAAGAAACCCCACCAGTAGCCCCAAGTATCAATAGGGCAATAAGACAACAGAAAACAGAAATATCCCACCTTGAATCTCGAGTCTCCCAAGAAGAATACGAACTTAGCCAACTAGAAAATGAAATTGCCAATCTAGGAGCCGATAAGGCAATACCTAATGGGCAACTTTCAGGGCAACTCAGGAATTTTAACAACGCGATTATGCAGGCTCAAACAAGAGTAGAAGGTACACAAGCAGAGCTTGCGCAGGCTAAGCAGGGACTAGAAATACTCAGGCAGATAAAAGACTATTTAAGAAGAGGTTTATTAGAAGTTAATCCGCAAACAGGGCATTATATCCTTTCAGATTATGGCACAAGGATGTTCGATGCTTTATCAACCGAAGAACAACAGGCAGAGAGAGAATTACTTGACGCAGTAAGTATTGTTTATGACCTAAATGAAAATATAGCTCAGCCGCAACCCAAAGTAGAAAAACCTACACCAGTTTCTAGGCCTAGTTCAGATCCTATATTAACCGATACTATCGGTGGATTAGTTTCACAAACTAAAACGCAAGATACCCAGGTGCTTCCTGATCCAATTGAACAGGCAACTCCTAAAATTCAGAACAGAATATCTAGTTTGGAAAGAAGGCTACAATATCTTAAAGAAACACTTGACCGGTTAGCAGGTGAACTTGCCGTTTTAGAAGGCGATGAAGAAATACCTAACGGTCAATTCTCTGGATTAATCACGGACCTTAGTAATACAGTTATGCAGACTCAAAGAGAAATAGAAAGGGCTCAGGTAGAACTTACTCAGGCACAATCTCAATTAGAGGCACTAGGATATCTTGGAGACCTTCAAGCAAGAGGCCTTATTGCTGTTAACCCCGACACAGGCCATTACATATTAACAGATTACGGTCGTGATAGGATAGATGTTCTCTCTGACGAACAACAACAGCAGGAAATAGATACTATAAATACTGCTCTTAGTGTAGTCGCAAATTTACCAGCAGCGTTGTTAGCGAGTGGGGCATTAAAGACAGAGATGGTAGATTGGTTCACTAATCCATTAAATGGCTTTACCTGGACCAATCCTTATACTGGAACGCACCATCTTACTCAACGAGGAGGGAATGCAAGGAATAGCTATGAGCAAAATAGAGCAAGAACTGTGGATCGATTGATTGTAATGGCTACGGCTTTAGGATTAGATGAAGATGCGGAGAAGCTAAGCGGATATAAAGCATATGGCATTGTCCCTGAGGAGGCTATTTTACATATAACCCAGGCGATGATGCAGGGAGAATTTAATGAGATATTTAAAGAGGCATCTAGCCTTGGAGATTCTGTAATTGGTAATTTAGTAGCGGTGGGTTTAGAATTTGAGGAAGGCCAGTCTGCTTTGGAAAGAGCGCTTAGTATCGCCAAGACCTTTGCAGATAATGGTTATGGCTTAAGAGAATTTGATTTGGCGTTAGTTATGGGTGCAGTTTTAGCCAAAATAGGGATTACTGTTTCTTTGAATGATATCGGGAATTTAGCAAAGGAATTAGAAAAAGACCCCTTAGCAAAAGCAAGGTTCTTAAGTAAGAAGATGCCGGAGGGAGATGCTAAGAAGGCATTAGATGAATTAATCAACGTTAGAGAAGAGGCGCAAAAGGCATTTGAGCAAGCACGTGAGAATGCTGTAAAAGCAGGCGGACGCACTCAAGCATTGGTTACGTCTTTGGACAATATAGGAAGAATTGCGCGATTATTTGTTCCCAGGCTAGTAAGAGAATATTTCACAGCTAAGCAAAAATGGGAAGAAGCAGAAATTACTTTAGCGAAATATACGCTAATAGCAGAGGGATTGGGCTTGGATGTTTCTATATTGGCATTGGCATTATTTGATGATCAAGTTAGCCATGCAGATTTATCTGCAGCTCCAAAGGCAGCTGCTTTCTTGCGAGAACAGAACGCTGAAGCATTCGACGAACTCACGGTTACATCTAAAGATAAAGATAAAAATTTAAGGAATCTAATTCAAGACGTATTAATATTTATAAAATGGGTAGGCACATATGCACAAGATGAAACAGAAAGGGATTTTGCGTGGAAGATGTACGAGCAGATACGCGATAGGGCATTGGTTTCTATTTCCGCAGTTAGAGATTTAGAGAGTGAACTTGCTCATAATGCTAGTGCTTATGATAAAGCCGGATGGCTACAAAGGAGATTAGCTCCTAATGAAATTAAGCGAGCCAGTGAAATTTTACCAAAAATAAAGAATTTAATTAAAGCAAATGGAAGCGGTAAAGATCTAACCTTTGGTTCATTAAGAGAAGTAATGGGTGATTTACTCGACGACCGTCAACCCACCTACAGGATACCTTTGACTATATCTATGTTAGAGGCAGAAGTAAAAGAATTAACCAGAGCCATAGAGACCTCAAATCCTGCCCAAGTCAATCCTGAACAAAGAGCCAGAGATTTTATTTATCAGTTAGCTACCCGCGCACAATTCTCTAAACAGACATTGGCCGAGGTTCAACAGACGCCTGAACAGCGCAGACAACAAAGACAAATTTCAAAAGATGGAGAATTTAAGATAGTAGAAATGCCTGTAGAGCTTTTAGCTCAGAAGGTAACTGAACGCGGACCAATACCAATTGCCGAAGCAGAACCCATCAGTGACCAAGCACAGGTTACTTACCAAGACTTGGCTAAATACATAGTAAATAATCTTACGCCCGAAGCGGTAGATAATTACGTTAAATATAGTACCACACCAGACAGCGCGTGGTTCGAAAAGGACCTCCTTTCATCAATCAGAGACAACGTTCTGTTAGTAGAAGATGGAATTGAGCGATATCTGCAGAAAAAAGGCCTAGAAGATGGTTTAGATAGTATCGACGAAAGTAGACTAATCGCAGAAATAGAATTAATAAGGCCAGATTTCACTAAAGTTAATCCACCGTCAGTTACAGAAATCCAGCCAGTACCAGCTCAAGTGCCTTTAGATGGAGTAGTCAGAAAACTCGAAGATCTTATAAGTCAACTTTTAGAGGCATATAGAAGAGATGGAAGAAATGGCGGTAGTGCTACAAGTAATGTTAAATTAACTCAAGGAGTTTATGATACCACAGTAGAGCTCTATGAAGAAGTGGCGAATAATGGTTTAAAGAACTTATTTGTTGGACTCAACGGAACCACTCCTAGACCTCAAAGCGTTCTTTATAATCCCGAAAAGAGCAAGATGTTGGTTCTGCTTCCAGTCCCATCTAGTAAACCCATAAATGGTAGCCTTCCAGCGTTAAGGATAACTAACGGCACTGGAAATGGTAATGGTAATGTGAAAGTAGATTATGTAGAAATTCGTCCTGATGCTGTTAAAGGAGACGGCTGGAAGATATTTACTAGTAGTAGAACTGATGGAGAGCAGGCCTCAATTACACCACAGTCTTCGGCTCAACCACAACGGTCTGAAACAAGGCTTAACTCTTCTGTCTTAGCTGTTTTACCTATTCTTATGGCTTCTATGGGAGTGCCGGTTTGGGTAGCGGCTATAGTGGGTGTGGTTACATTTGGATTGTTAACCTTAGCCTATAGACCAGCAGCAGTTAATTCAAGAGCCATAAAGCTCGCTCCTGTTCTTGCGGCAGTAATTCTATCCTTAATGCCAGCTTCAGCAATTAATGCTAAAGCAGCAGTAGAGCCTAATCTACCTACTCCTGCTGTTGAGACTTATCAGCTTACTCAAGTCAATTCATCTCCATGGCCCTATAAGGACAATGGAATTATGACTTCTGTTGCCACCCAACCATACACACCTGAGGAAGCCACCCCAGTAACTCCTGCACAGCCTCAAGCTGGTTATGAAAATGGTCTACCTAATATTGTAAATAGAATATTAAGACTTCTTCCTGTAAGTCTACAAGAAACGATAAGATTATTACAAGGCGCAGATAAGCCTATGATGATCATAGAAGCTACGCCTACACCAACTCCTACTCCTGGAGTTAATCCTGTAAATAGAGAAACCGCCACACCAGCCACGGGTCTTAATATAAAGGTTGATAGTAATAATAGCGTTCCGCAAGGCAGGATTATTACAGATGGTCAGAATACTCTACCTATACTAGGCCTCAATCGTTTAATATTAAGCGCAGTTAATGCAGTTAATGCGTTAAATAGTAATTTTGCTCTTGGACGCATTGGTGCAAGAGATTCACCCACATTCTTAGCAGGCGCGACCTTTGCGCAGGTCGATAGCCCGCAAGATGCAAGAGCGCAAAGACCTACTGAAACTCCAGATGCGGTTAATCCTATCACCAGACAAAGCATAACTGTCTTAGTAGATAACGAGGCATCTGAGAGAACAGTTGTAGTATTAATTACCCCAGTCAATACCAACGAATCTATTAGAGCTATTACTGGCGTAGCAGTTATGCCTGCTAGAGAAAATGCTCCATTGCCAGTATCTCCAACCAATACTTTACCAAAGAATAACACTACTGCCTTCACTCCAGTACAGAACTCGACTGAACTCAATATTAAGGGTGCATACAGCATTGAAGCGTATTATATTAATCCTTTAAGATTAGCCTCTGCCTCTCCAGCTCAAGTTACCGATACCGCCAGAACAGAAAGAGTAGTTATTGTACATCCTCAAGAAGGTTATGTAGCATTCAGATTTGTTAGGACAGAGGAAGATTATGTAGAAGGTCTGAGATCTGCAGTTAATGGTATAACTATCCAGGCATATACTCCTAAGACAGAAGAACAGATAAAGATCACCACCACACCTAAGACCACAACCAATGCCGTAGTCAATGGCATGCCGGATGTTATGCTAGAGAATTCAGCCATAATGCCACCTAATCCAGAATTAAGTAGAAGAGTCGAAGAGCTCTTATCAGATGTGGAGCTTACCATCCAAATGCTTAATGGTCAGGTAATCACTTTAGGAAGGGATGCTAAAGTTGAGCAAACCATACTTTATGTACAACAATTTGCCTCTGGTGCTACACAGCCGACAGTTACTTCCCAAGCCTTAAATGCTTTAGCCGGCATAGATAATTTAGAGTTTAAGGTTGTCTTTGCCGATGGCACAACCAAGATATATACCCTTAAGGAATTTAGACAGGTGTTTACTGCACCGCAGGCTGAATTGGCAGCAGAAAGCAGCCTACCTAATATCTTAGGCGTAGTCTTAAGAATTCCAGTCAATGAAAAGACCAACGAACTTATTGAAGCTATCACTGGTAGAGCAGCCATACCAGCCACGGGAAATATTCCATTACCATTATCTGCAGCCAATCCTTTGCCCAAAGATAAAGTTATTCCTGTGACTTCAGCACAGAACATCCAGAACCCAAATCTTAAGGCCGCATACATTGAAATACCGCTTACCCTTGATGCCAACAAGCCGATTACTGCTGCAGAATTACCCGGCATTATGCAGATTTTAGGATTCCTTGAGTACCAAGGTCCACGCGGTCCCGGCGCCACATTCTTAGCAGGCGGGCTCTCCGCGCCGAGCCTTGGCTTGCAGGAAAGCGTTGCAAGAGCGCAAAGACCTACCGTAAATTCTACTCAGAACATAACTGAGGAAGGTTATGCTCCAGAAGCTAGAACCATCGCTTCAGAGGCAGAGATACAATCCAGAGTTATCGAGGATTTATCCGCAAAGAATACCGAGACAGGGAACGCCCCTAGTCTCACTAATGGACCAAATCCATTTTCAGAACAACCAAATCAGAATAAATTATTTGAGTTACTACCTGTAATAGTTACCGGCTTAGGATTAATTGGTAGCGGTAGCATAGGATCTTATAGACTAAGAGTGGGTGAGCCTGTCACCAAGCCAACCCCAGCTGACAAACAGCAACTGCCATCCATACCTTCTAAGAGAGAAAATGCAATGCTTGTTCATGGGGTTGGATTTTTGGATAGAGTATATGGCCATGTGGAAGGTATTATTGAAGGCATCGAGAATTACGGATTAGGACAGACTTCAACGACATATTTAGTAAGAGGGTATCCAGTAGCCACAAGAACAGGAGTCGGTATAAGTTTTTCACCTTTTGATGAGCGTGTACGTAAGTTAGCTGCTGGTCTCAATGATTTAGGTAGTCCTGTGCTGGCCGAAATTAGAGGGGAAAATTTATCCTATGATGAAATAGACCAAGCTATTCGAAAAGGTCATCGCGATATGAATGAGGTCTCTATTGGATATAATACCTTAGAAGTGATAGATGGAGTTTGGTATAGAGTCAGCGGTCGTCTTCCCAAAGAGGAGGCAATACGCCAATATCAGGTTGCGCTTATTATTGCGGTCTTACGCAAAGCAGGCCTAAGATTTAGCGATGAAGTGACAAGAATAGAGCAAGATGGTAGTTGGAGTAAGGTTAAGCTTGAATGTGAAAAGATTATTGAAGGATTACTTCATTACGGAAGAGCTAATTCTTTGGAGGAATTACCATCAAGCATCTATATTAGGGCCGAAGAGATAGCGCCCGTAAGAGAATTACTTAATGATCGAGAATTTTTTAGAGAACAATCTGCAAGACTTGAGGTCGCTCATCAGTCTATCGAGGCATCCACTGCGGCTAATAAGAAGCCTCAAAGCACCAACATTATTAAAACAGCAATTCGCAATGTTATAGCCTTAGGATTACTGGCTCTGGCTGCGCTTATGCCTAATGTAGTCAACACTGCTGCTAATATAGATCAGCAACCTAATCTAGGAGCTCCTGTTGCAGCGATGAATTCTGCTCCTGCTTATCAAGTGCCAGCTTTTGAATTCCAGCAAACCACTGCTCATAGAGCCAGTGTTTCTTTTGACCAGGCTACTCTTAGCCCAAGCAGCAACTTAAACAGCGAAGATAATTTTACTGGTATTGCCAATACCCAAGTCTACACTCTTGAAGTAGGAGCAGCAACGCCAATAATTACTGCACATTCTGAAGCAGGCTCTGACAATACCAACGTAAGCATCAATAAATCCAATATCAGACAACCAGTAAGCCCTACTAAAGAGAACATAGCATTAGCAGAGTATAAGCCTACTGCCATAGAAGCTACGCCTACACCAACTCCTGCTCCTGGAGTTAATCCTGTAAATAGAGAAACCGCCACACCAGCCACGGGTCTTAATATAAAAGTTGATAGCAATAATAATGTTCCGCAAGGCAGGATTATTAGAGATGCGCGGGTCACTACAGCTATATCGATAACTCCTTCTATAACACTGGATGAAGTCAATTTAATGCATCCTGCCATTGGAGTCAATATCAATACCAGAGGTCCTACCATATTGGTGCCAGGCGCGACCTTTGCGCAGGTCGTGAGCCGGCTAACGGATTTAATCCAAAGAGCGCTAAGTCTTACCCCAACTCCTACCCCAAACATTACTGAGGAAGGTTATGCTCCAGAAGCTAGAACCATAGCTTCAGAGCCAGAGATACAATCCAGAGTTATTGAGGATTTATCCGCAAAGAATGCCGAGATAGGAAACGCCCCCACTCTCAATAGCGAATCAAATCTAACCCCAGAACAATCATCTAAAACCATAGAATTTACTAATATTAATGCCACTGCGCCACAGGCTACCCCCTTACCAGCCCCAACAGCGGTTAATGGTCATATTGCTTCGGGCCCTGCTCCATCGGCAACCGCAACCCCAGACGCCCAAACTGCAAAAGAACGGGCAAAAGAACGGGAATTTGTTGCTAGCACCATTAGATTCGGTACCTTTGTAGGTCCAAAGGACAAAGGAAAAATTATCAATGCTTTAACGCAAGCATTTCTTACCGGAAGAGCAGATTATCTTAAGGAGACCCTGGGTTATACCGTCTTTATAGTTGGGCCTGCTAATTATGGCCATGATGGTCTCATACAAATAGTCGATCCTTCTAATGTTGGAATACTGGTTCATGAAATGCTTCATTCTTACTGGGATCATCATAGGGAAGACCACCCTGATATACCTTGGGATAGCACTTTTCGGGATAGCGCTCTTCAAGAAGGTTTTGCTTCGGCTGCAGCAGAGGTGGTTTTAAATGGAAAAACAAATTTACCTGAGATGATTTTTGGCGCCAAATTGTTCTATCGGGATATAGGAATAGAAGGATACCCGCGAGACATTGATTTGATGGAGCCAACAGCGTATTTTGATGATAAATTGCAACCCACTCTGGATTACCTTAAGTCTTTTGATGACTCCGGTACCGGCTTTGACTGGAGGGATGCATCTAAAGTAGAAAGGTATTGGGATGAAATTTGGGCTAAGCTTAATATGAACCGTGAAGATTATTCGTCCGAGCAGGTGCCTTGGGCTATAAGCCAGATGCAGAGACTCGACACTGTTAAGCGCCAAGTCGTGGGTCAAGTCGGACTACAAGTTATAGGCAAAATAGCCATCTCACCAACACCAGAGGCAACATTAACACCTATACCAAGTGAGAGAATAGCTGCGACACTAAGGAAAGTAACATCTACATCAACAGAGATACCGGTTGTAACACCGACAAATACATCTATGCCAACTCTAACACCAACATCTACACCGGTTACTACACCAACATTTACGCCTACTGCCACGCCTACAGCAACCGTAACAGAAACCCCAGCCACACCAACTCCAGTTGCAACTGAAGTGGTTTCTGTAGCAGAATCTACCTCCGGTCTCGCTGGTAAACTCACTCAACCCCTAGAACAGTTAGCCGACGCTTTATATACATTGGCATTATTTGGTTTGCCTGTTGTGATAGCTACCGGTCTTCTTAGATTGGGAGGCTTAGCTTTGGGTGGTAGACCCATATTATCAAAACTTACTGCCGCTGCTATTGTGGCATTAGCTATCTTAGTCAGTCCTATCTTAGCTCACAATGCCTCAGCAGCGAGAGAGCCTGTTATCACTGCGCCAGCTGTTCACGCAGAGTATAGAGCGCCTAATGGAGCTTTATCTCCAAGGATAGCCAACGAGTCCATGTTGGACATCACAACTCAAGTAGATACATCTGAAGAAACCACTCCAGTAATTCTTGCACAGCCTCAAGCTGGGTCTAGCAATAATGGTTTGTTCAATAGAGCAAATGGATTAATCTCACCTAATCCAGAATTAAGCAGAAGATTATTAGGAGACAGGACTAATCTTTTCGCCATAGAAGCTACGCTTACACCAACTCCTGCTTCTGGAGTTAATCCTGTAAATAGAGAAACCGCCACACCAGCCACGGTAGGTGGAGTAACAAGTGTTGGTAACGATAATAGTCCTGAGCAAGGCAGGGTTACTATAGATGTAAAGAATATAGCTATTCAAGTAGACAATGCTATAGTTGCTGCACTTGAGGCAAAACCAGCTATTTTAAAGAATGTTCAGGGCGAGCATCTCTCTAGAGGTCCTACCATTTTCGAAGCAAGCGGGTTAGCGCATAACCCTAGCTTGCAAGCAACCGAACAAAGCGCGCGAAGACCTACCTTAAATTCCTTTAATCCCACCGATTATGAGGTGGCCTACGTCTCTATACCCGGTTTAACCGGATTGCCTACCAATATACCAGCAAATTGGAAACTATTAACAGTAATAACTACTTTATTAGGCGCAGTTAGTGTTGTCTTTAGACCGCGAGATACGAAACAAACTTCGCAAGGTTCTTCTCATATAAATAATATAGATTTACAAGCCGCTGGTCCTAATTCTAATAGTAGAGACAGTGGGAAGTTACATAGTTTATGGCGCATTCTGGATAGTCCTATTGGCGGTGGCAGAGGAGCACTTAACGAACTGTTGAGAACATTACGTATATCAATTGAAGAGGGTATAGAGACGTTCATGTTGATTAAAAATGGTTTGCCAGTAAGATTTGAGCGTGGTGAGACTCACCACGTCGCAGCTGTTGCCTTCGCGACACCTAATCAAATGTTAGATTATCAAGGTAGCGTAGCAATTCATACGCATCCGATGAGCGGCTTAGCGTATATTTTTAGTGGAAACGATTTAGGACATGCGAAGGGATTCGAAGTACATAGCGGTGTAGTGGTATTTGGCGACGTTCATTTTGGATTCTTTGCCACAGAATTTTATCCCAACAAAATAGATAGGGTGCCTTATAATCTTCAAGAATTGTTAGACTTACACAATGAGGGGGCAGTGAAATTCTTTGCGCTCGTGGATAATAATGGAAAGCCGCTTTCTTATCAGTTATTTCAAGAAGATGTAAGAGCAAGTTTTATTAGGCTTACTGCTAGCGAATTTAGTGAAGTCGTAAGAAGATTAGGTGTATATACCGAAGCAAAGATGTTGCCGGAATCAATAGCTGAATTAGAAAGAGCGATAGCAGAACGTGAAGAAGAGATGAGATTAGTTGAATCTGGCGTTATCTTAGGTGATAGGGCTATAGAGGTTAGAAATTCTTTAGCGCATCTTAAGAGAGAACTTGAGGAACTGAAAGCTAAAGTAAGCTGGCAAGCAGAAACCTCCGCTTTAGATATAATACAAACAGTTATTAATGGTCTGCGAGAAGAAAGTATCCAACCTCGAGAAAATAAAGAAGGAGAGCCCAAGACTATAGCTGGCGAAGCAGAGATCATTGGTGCTTACAATAATCACGGGATTGGCGAGGAGATAAGTTTAGAAGGTAAGGTATTAAGAGCAGAGAGGGTAACATTTTCTATAGAAGGCCAAGAGTACTCAGGAACGGTTCTGTATGTTAAAAAAGGTGTGTTAGCCAGATATGATGGTGGTGCGATAGTTAGATTAGCAGATGGTACCGTTGTAGTGGCAGTAGAAGAAGAAAGTAGACTAAGTCATGAACTTGCTGAGTTTGCGGTAGTAACGGGAGGCATTGTTATTGCCATCGATGCTCATCGCCAAACCAATGAATTACAAAGTGAAGTTACGATAATCAACAGAGAAGAAACCAGTGAATTTATTTACATCACCTTGCCCACTTCATATTATGCGGCAATTATTAGCCTGCCTTCAGCGAATACAATAATCAACGGGAATTTCTTAGTTGAGGAGCCCGTTGCAACTGAAGATACTGTTGTTTTAGTTTATGAGAATCTTAAGCAACAGCCCAAGCTAATCGCGGTGCGCTACCAAGGGGAAGAATATACCCTAGAGAGATTTAAAGAAGTGGCAGCTAGTTTATTTAGGGCAGAAGTAGAAAAAGTACGTGGAGAAATCCCCCAGAATACCCACGGTTATCTCTATAGGACTATTAGAACAGAAGAGTGGCAACAAATTATAAGAGACGGAGTTTATTATGTAGCAGTGGGAACAAACTTCGAAAAGAATAGGGGCCCGCAAGTACTTTCTTATACTCAAGAGAGAGGTTATGCCGGAATTATTATTAGAATCCCTGTAACTGGCCCATATTTCGTTACAATTAACGGTGTAACCCCACGCGTAACTGCAGCATTAGTGCATTATGCAAAACCAGAAATTTACGATGAAGATACGGGAGACTGGATAACATTAAAAGAATATTTAGGGGAAGAGCCAGATATTACTTCAGCGAAAGAATTCGCAGATTTAGGAGGAGGCAGTAGCACTTCTTCAGCAGGAACTGCTTCGAAATCCAAAGGACCAAAGGCTGAACGCAAGAGACCTATGGCAAATAATGGTGCCAATGCAACTAATATAACCGGGCTTAGCAATAACAGTGGTTCTGCTACCAGCGGTGCCTCTGCCGGAAATACAACCAGAACAACTTATCTACCTGATTTAAGAGGCCTTGGAAAGTATATTGTTGGTATTGCCATTCCTGCTTCAGTAATAGCGATGTTCTTATCAGATATTCGTGGGCCACCAGTAATGCAACCAGACGAATTTATTAAGTCTCTCGCAGACTTCTCTTCACAACTTAATACAGGCCCACCTGCATCTATAATTGCAAGTATTGCTTCAGAAACTCTACGCATTATTTCCACTTCCTTAAGTACCCTGTCTCAATCTATTCAAAATCTATCTGATAATCTTAAGCCGTCACTGTTCCTGGCTAACCGTGGCTGGTTAGGGAATATTTTATCCGTGGCGGCTTATTTATTTGGTCGCCTCGGCTTAACTCAAAGTGCTTTACCTTCCGTGGCTGGTGGGGAGCATGTATTTATGGAGTTAGCCGGGGCGGCTTTATTTAGCTTATCCCAGCTGCAATTCCCGCTTACCGTGGCAGGTAGAGGAGTTGTGGCAATGTTGTTATCAAGGGCCTTGCGCAGCCTGACCTCCAGGCTACTGACCCGCGCAGGGTCCTTGGTACAACTAAAGAATATAATTGCCCAGGCAATAGATGGGCTTGAGATAGAACTAAGAAGATTATTAACCCAGCTGCAAATTCTACCTACCGTGGCAGGTAAATTAGAATTGGCAGCTTTTGTTGTAATGGGGGTTGTTTTGATGGTCCCAGACCTCCGGGAACTGACCCCCATCAGCGCCCCCGTTACAACTAAATTTACGAATTTAGGAGAGAGTTTAAATATTTTAACCCAGCCTCAGGTCCTAATATCTACCGTGGCAGGTGCTTTAGGATTTGTGGCTAATGTTGTCAATGAGGCGCCCGCAGCAGGAGCCCATTACCTCCTGGGATTGACCCCTCTTGATGCGGCCCTCATGGCAACAATTATAGGAGGTGCACCATGGTCAAGATTAACTATGCAGAACTTAAGTTTGATCACATCGTGGTTTTTAACCAGGAGCATGCAATCTTTGCGTGCTGTCGGGAGAATGGCTCTGGCAAGACTCGCCTCTTCCTCATATTCGAGAATGGCCGCACGCGCGTCTATACTCGTAACGGCCACACTGAGAGTTGGGATGTCCTCGAAGGCCTTGAGGGAGAAAATATCCGCAATTCGATTCACCGAGCGATTAACCAAGGCATCACAGTCTATCAGTTCAATGGTTCGTCAAGCACTGTTACGGGTCAGGTCATTCCAGGCTAAGGGATCGTGCTTTGGCTTTGTTCCAAAGGCGGTCTCCTTGGCTGGAGTCGCTCCTCTGGCACTTCTTACAACCTTCATTAGCCCAACCAATTTATCCGCATCAAAGATAATTAGTTTGGCATTAGTTGGATTTGCGGCTTATTTAGGTTTGCTTATTGTGCTGGATAGAAATAAAGCTGGAAACTTCATAAAAATAAAGAACCTCATAAGGGTAGTAATGATTGCAGGTTTACTTTATGCGTTAGTTAGAATAACATTGCCTTCTATTCCTGCTGATTTGGCTGGTTTATATGAAAGATACTATTCGCAACTCGTTGCCGAACAACAGATAAAACCCCAAGCAAATTATAATTATGAGGAGATTAATAATAAATCTGATGTAGTAGTGTATGCTACTGATGTAGTAGTGAATGCTACTGATGCTACTGATGCCACTGATTCACTTCCAGTCGGATTCACAAGTACTAGGGCTGTCTTTGAGAAAGAGGTAGGGTTAGAGGATGATGATTATAAACGAGAGGACAATACCAATCGGGCTTACACGACCTATTTAACTCCATTTATAAACGGGCAGCAACTAAGGATAACGATATGGAATTGGAAGGAAGTTTCACAATACTCTGGCTTTGAAAATAGAAGTCCTTTTGAGACAATGTCTAACCAGCGCACGATATTAGTTGTGGTTAACGGACATTCTCTTGACGGCCAGTCGTTAGAAGAATATTTAAAGAAACTTCCTAGTGCTGGAAATAAGACGGTATGGATATTTATTGGCGGTTGCAGAACCGATGAATTATATAGGGAGCAAATCGAGAAACGCTATGGAAACAATGCAGAACTAATGTTATTTACTAAAGGCGCTGCTTCTGCTAATGATAACGCTATAGTGACTAAGGCTTTGGTTGAGGCATTGGCAGGAGGGTTAAACGAGCAAGATACCCAAGCATTTGTAAATGAGGCGCTGAATAATTACCCATATGAATATGGGCCGGATAACTACTTATGGTATTTCCATGGAAGACGGGTTCAATCAAATACTCCAGCGGGGCCAACTCTTCCTTTCGCAGAAATATTAGCCTTTGGTTTGGCAGTGGGTTTTGTGGCGGATGGCGGTAAGTTTGGTGACTTGAAAAAAGAAAAAAGAGAGAGAGAAATAAATAAAATAATAGAATTAAAGAAAGCTCAGCTTAGATTAAGATTAGAAAGCATAAGGCATCTCTCCGTTTCTCCGAGCGAAAAAGACTTAGCCAAGGCTCTTAGGGAAGAAACGTTAAAGTCGCAACGTAGTTTTGTAGGCAGATCTGTTGTGATTTGGGAAGTAGAGCAAGAAGACTATAAAGTGGGAATTGAAAGAATCATACCTAGCCAGGCAGAACTCGAGAGCCCGAAGAGTGAGACTACGGTATATACAAGACAAATAATGGGTAAAGATGAGTTCGTTTCCTCAGGGAAAAATAAAGCCACCATTAACTACGCGCAGCTTATTGTTCGTATACTTGATAAAAAAGGCTTTGGTGATTTTTCTAGTATCGCTATGGAGCCAGAGCTCTTAAGTCTTTTATCCCAAATAGACCCTAGACAAGCAGGCGGACCGCTTATAAAGCTAAAAGGCTATTTAATCGGATTAATGAGAATGCAGCTTATTAAATTATTTAGCGATGCAAAATTAGGTAATCCGAAGGAAATCCCTGAAATTAAAGATTATGTCACAGGTTATAGCTTTATTGAAGCAGAAAGGGCTTTAGATGCTATTAGTGAATGGTTCTTAGAAGAACATTCTAATAATTATGGAATTAATCTACAGGCTTTATATGTGGGATTAGTTGATAGAGAGGAAAAAGATTATAGAGCAGCCTTAGAAGATATTCTTAGTAGAGAAGGTGGCAGAGAAAGATTAGAGCAGCCCGGTTCCATATTTGGATGGTTAATAGACCAATTCAAAAAACAAATACCAAATAGTCCGAATAATAGATTTAATAGCTTACCTGGCAACGCTGGTTTCTTGGCTGCAGCTGCACCGGCGTTATTCTTCTTATCCGCACTGCCAGCGGCATTAGGTCCGGTTACCTTAGCGCTTGCACTTATAGCTACAGCAATCTACGTTGCTCATGAAGCAGGTTTGATTAGATTTAGAATACAGCTACCAACCAGAATAGGGCCAGCAAGAATGGCACTGATTATTTCTGCAGTATTAGCAGTTATAGGATTAGGTATGTTGTTCTATAATGGCGCCTCTGAGCAACCCACTGAACCACCAGTGAAGACAGAAGAGTCGGTAAATAAAGAATTGATTCAATCCATTCCTGCTAAATATAGCCAACAGGATATAGATAGTCTTAAATGGAATGCCTATTATGAAGTTGCTACAGATGCACAGATTAAGACAGAGGAGGAATTCCACCAGGCAGTAGCAGCAGTTACTTATGTTGCTCTGACCAGGACAGAATCACGTTATTATCCATCCACTTCGTTTGAGGTTATATTGGGCACAGAAGATTTTAGCTGGACACTTATACCCCATGAAGATGGCGGAACAAATCTTCAGGTTGCTGAGGCAATTAGAAATGGTCAGCCGGTTACTTCTCTGGAAGGCATCGAGTTTAATAGAGAAAAATTAAGTGTTATTGAAGAAGTAGTTAGAGGAGTCTTAAGAGGAGAGATTCCTAATCCAGTAGTTAAAAATGGTATTCCTGCTACGCATTATCAAGTTCCAGATTTAGCGCTCTCCGCTGAAATCTTTGACGCAGAAAACGGCTTTATCTATATAACCCAAATTGGAAGCCACGAATTTAGCGCTGAAGAAAGACTATTTAATCAAGTTTATGTGGCCAGTTCATTAAGTGAATATGTAGATTATCAGGAGCCCGTCTTCTTATTAGATAGAGGACAAAATGTCGGTGCAATGTTAGATGAACTCACCCAGCGTTATCCTCACTTAGGTGACTTGAAACTAAAATGGCAGAATGGCGAGACAGATATTCGCGTAGATAATCAAAATATAAGAGAATCAGAAGGATTAGAGACAACCAGCGAGCATATTGTTGTCGTTGACATAACCCCTAAAGAATACGTAAGTTTAGCTTTAACACAAAATGTATTGCCGCAGGCTATGCCACAAGAGCAAGGGGTAACCGACGAGACCCAGGATGAATATATCCAGCGCTATGAAGATGAGAATCCTGCATTTGCGCAGGCGCTTAGCTGGTTAAAAGACGTTCGGCCAGACTTGTACGAAATTCTTAAGAGCAGGAATGTCAATATAGTTTATGCAGACTTATCTGTAAATGATGTTGCACGTGCGCGGGCAAGTAGGACAGTGCCTGGGATGCCGCGGCTAGATATATTTGGCGGTGGGACAATAATAGAAGTTGATTCATACTTAGGCAATCCGGAGAATTTCCTTGATGAGACACGCGTAATCGCAGAACTAGCAGGTTCATTGGGTCACGAAGCTGTACATGTAGAGCAAACAGACAAATGGAATCAGGTTCCTGTCGTGGGGTGGGTTGTAAAGACACATATGCGAGCTTTAGGTGGATTAGTGCCGGGAACACGGTTTGAGGAAGAGCATGCTTGGGAGGCGGAATACGATGTTCTAATGCGTTTTAAGGATAGAGGTTATGTGTCAGAGCAGCAATACCAGAATATATTGGAATTCACGCGTAATAGAGAGCAGGAAGGCTCTAACCTGAACGATCTTAGGGTAGGCTTATTTATATTCGACGTAGCCCTCGTAGGTTTAACACTGTTGGGGATATCGGCGCGGTTCGCTTCTGTGCGTAGATTCGCTCAAGGCGTAGGTCGGCTCATAGGCAGAATGTTCAGCGGCACTTCCATTATGCCACTGGCGTTAGGGGCAGGTTTGATTACCGCGGCTTTATTATCTATGTCGCCTCTCTCAGTTTCAGCTCAGCCGATTGTGCCCGCTCAAATTGTGACAGAACAGAGCGACCAAGATTCCGAATTCTTAAGTCAATATCATCCTACGATTGCCGAAGCCCTTACTATTATCAGAGAAACCAATCCGGATATTTACGACTTTATTAAAGATAAGAATATTCCCATAACTTATCAAGATTTACCGGGTAGAACAGATGCTGAGACAAAAGCCAAAGATACAATATTAGGTAGGGGAACTGAAATCCGCATTGATGAGAAATATAGAGATAATTTAGGTATGACTGCAATTATCATTGCTTATGAGGGTACAAATACCCAGCGGTTTGACCGGTGGCACAATATGCCTGTTATAGGATTCATAGTTAAAAGAAATATAATCGGCTTTAAGGGCAGTTACGAAGATGAAGCAGTAAAGGCAGCAGAAGTAGTTGGGGCGAGATTCCCTGAGATACCCCAAGAGAAATATCAGATTAACGATTTTGAAGGCGTGTTCTATAGCGACCAGACCCTGGCAAATAGAGGGGTAGCTATATTCTTTGATGCGACAATTGTGCTTGCTGCGGGATTGCTTATTTGGGGTATTCGGGGATTATCAAGATTTATTAGGAATATAATCGCTATTCCAGGTATCAATGGAGGCGAAAAAGGATTCTTAGTGTTCGGTGGTCAGAGGACGGTTAGATTGGTTATTAGGATAGAAGGTAAGCGCATTACTGAAAAATTCTCAGTTATAAATAAAGAGGTCTTACCCGATGCCATTATTTATACTCTTCAGTCAAGAATTATTAAAGGCAGTAGTTTTGAGGTATTAACACACTTAAATAATGAAGTTATTGATGTTGATGGAGAATTAAGAGTCTATTTGGAATTTATTGTCGCTGGGTTTAAATATTTGAGAGAACCAAAACAACTTTCCATCTTAAGAACCTTAGAAGAGGCAATTGGAACAGGAAGAACCCTTACTAATTTATGGGGCCCTGCTTTATTAATAATGATTAAAAATGCCAAGAGCCTGCGAGTAAAGACATTAATAAATAGTTTACTTGCAAAAGTGGGTTATAGGGGAGGTAGAACAAGCATAACATTTAAGTCGTTCTTGCCATTTATTATCCTGGCTGCTTCGGTTCTTGCTGCTTTAGCTGGACCTACCACCAAAGCACTTGCCAGCGAAGGGCCGTCTACAGGAATTCCTCCCGAGGTTAAGGTTTCTGGTCTGGGCATACCGTTGATAGATGCAAAAACTGCTATCATAGCGTTTGCTGTAGCTGCAGTTGCATTTATAGGAGCAAAGATTATCGCCGGTCGCATCAGAGGATCAAGGGAAACAAAAGTGCGAGAAGAGACGAGTAGAGCAAGACCTAAGAGGTTATCCATACTAACTAGGCTCGCTTTGACAGCTGCGATGATAGGTGCATTTTTTGCGATCGGTTTGACCAATTGGGCTGAAGTTGGACAAGGATTAAAAGAGGCGTTATCAGAGTCTGTGACAGACTTCTTTAAGACTGGCGCGGGGTTACTTTTATTTGTAGGCGTAGTCAATAAGACCCAACAAACCAAGCCTGCCAAGAGTCAACAGCCACCACAAAATAAACAAGGGACAATAAAGGAAATAGCCACTATATTAGGTTTACCATTAGCAGCTGCAATGGTAGCATTGGGAGAGATTGTAAAAGGAATTAGCGATAACCTATTAACACGCATTCCCGGTGTTTTAAATTTTGTAGTAAGCAATATAGGTAGATTGTTAAGTGGCTTATTGAACCTTGGGTATCGCGCAGTTAAAGAGATACTGAAAACTATAACAGTGAATCCTGTTTTATTGCTAAAAGATATTATAAAATTCTTAGGGGCAATAGGAGTAGGCACAGTAGTAAGCATAAAGAGACTTGACAGACGCATTGGAGGGTTGAGAAGTCAACCAAGGCCTAAGTCCTCTAAACTCGCTGCGTTAGCTTTAGCAAGTGCAGTTGCGGGCGGGTTGGTTGCATATGCCTATCGGGATACCATTCGGCAATGGCTTGCAGAATCCGCGACGGCAATAGCAAACGAGCTCGGTTCGACGATAAATTCTAAGTATCAAGAAAATGCAGAAACCATAAATATGGCTATAGAGATAGCCGGTGTGGTTGTAGGATTAATTGCGGTTACCTCTTTTGCTGCATTTATATTACACAACCTTACAAAACGACCTCTTGCCGAATCAAGTAACGGAATTTCTTCCGAAGAGCCACGGAAAGCTGTGCCTCAACCCCAAGTAAAGAGCGAAGCAAAAGCAAGACCTAAGCCATTCAACTGGAATAGGTTCATTATTATGTGTGCCGTTGCTGTCGCATTAGGAGCTGTTGGCATGTTGGCTGCGTATTATTATTTTGGCACAGACGCTATCGACCAATGGTTTAGAGATCTGAGGCTTTTTGGTCCCGACAGCGTGCCTATGAGAAGTAACATTTCCAGCACATCCGGTCTCTCGACTACCTCAACTAACCAACTAGAGGCGGTGAGAACATTGCTACCATTGGCACTTCTTATAATTTTTGGATTAGCTAGGAGAGTTGATGGAGAAGAGGATGAGCCAGCCGCCAAAGCCGCGCCAGGCGAAGCGGTTACGCCAGCCGTCGAAATCGGATCAGCTGTTCAGCCATACAGAGTATCAGATTCTGATTTTGAATTTCGACAGTCTCTTGTTGAGGAAGAGAAGCCGTTCTCCGAGGATGACATCCAAGCCGCTATTAAAGAGTTAATAAGCGCTGGCATCGAGCAAGAACAGATCTCAACAATATTGATGAGGCTAAGAGAAGGCTTTAACTACTTTGCCTCTTTCTATCATGGCACTACAACGTATCTGCTTATGTACTTGAAGAAAGCAGAGTTGCGGGTCATATCAACTAAGAAACTTACAGAGTTGGAGATTCCCATTGGATCAGGGGAAGCGAGATCCCCCTATTGTGGTAACGTGTCGATTGCACCGGATGTGATGTATGGATTGTATACACAACCACGTAGAGCGCTGAGGCCAGACGAACCCTTCCAGCATCTGGCGTTTGGCCTTGCTCGTTGTGTCCTTGATCGCGCGACTGAGACAAACCATGGAGTTAAGAGTTATGAGCGTAATATTTCAGAGGCTATCGAAATTGGCGAAATAACGCACATCTATGCCCCGCGGGGCGTATTAGAAGAGGTACGGAATACTTATCGACAAGTTGCTAACGAGTTGGGCAAATCCGATGTTATCGAGCAGATTGCGTTTGTGCCAATTGAAGAAGTTATGGCATTGTTAGATATAGTGGATCAGATTGAGAAGGCTCTTAAGACGCGCCATCCTTACCTGAGGTCAAATTTCATTTTTACTTCCGAAGAAGCTATTGATGATTCATCGTTTGCTGGAAAATGGCAGGAGTACAAAATTTTCTTGCTCGCTGTGTTTGGAGGGGTTTTAAATATCGTGAGTAGCGATGTGCGTGAGCGGGGATTACGCAATCCCGAGCCAGCCGCTGACAAGGATCAAAATGAAAAAGGAAATGGTGAACGCGGGGCGGGCATAGTTGGAATGCCGACGATTGTGGGAGCGCCGCTGGTGACAATGGGAGCTATGGGTGGTTTTGCGGCGCTTAATGGACAGATTATACCGGGATTAGTAGTTTTGGGAGCAGTTGCGCTTGGTGGATTATTATTCGCCTTCGTTTCTGGACGAGGAATTATTTCCCTGCCTAGCAATATCCATAGCAAGCTACGAAATATAGAAGAAAGCATTCTTACTATATTATTTAATAGAGCCAACGGTATCAGGGCTCCGCCTGTTCTGTCATCTTTAGGGAAAGCCCTCCGTATTTTAGCAGTCTTAGCATTTTTGGTTCTCCCTGCCTTTATTTCTGCCTGCGCAGGAGAAAAAGCACCATCCGTTGAACCTACAATTGAACCGACAGCTGTATCTGAGTTTGTTCCCACCGCAGTTTCTACTCAGCCAACAGTAAAATTAACCCCCATAACTCAAGCACAAGCGGTAACCATCAAAGACAGCCGACTCTATGTCGGAGATATGCCTTATCAAATCCGAGGAGTAACTCTTTCTACAGTGCCAGTGGGTCAGGATCGAGTGAATCTAGTCTTAGATTTAGATTCCGTAGGTGAAGACCAGATTGAGATGATGGCGGAGATTGGCATCAACACCGTACGCACCTATTATCCGCCTGCAACAGATTTATTAGATACCTTTGCCCGACATAATATACGGGTTATTGTTGGTTTCCCCAATTATGATGACCGCATCAATCGCGGTCCAGATATCCAAAGCGGCACTTATCAAGATTATATAGAGGCTCATAAGGATAACTCAGCGGTTCTGTTATGGGAATTTGGCAATGAATACAGGTATCATCCTGAATGGTTCCAGGGTGATGTTGATAATTGGTATACCGCATTAGAAAGAGCAGCTCAGGCGGTCAAGGCAATTGATACTAACCATCCAGTTTCTACTGCCGAAGGAGAAGTTCCCAGCGAAGATATAATCGCAAGAATTCCTTCTGTGGATATTTGGGGCTTGAATGTCTATCGTTGGGATAATCCTTCCGGAGCAATTGAGGAATTCCGACAAATTTCTGATAAGCCCGTCTATATCTCGGAAACCGGCGCTGATTCCTATGATATGTCGCAAGGCATGGAAGACCAGGGAGCACAAGCCGAGGCAGTAGTAAATATCTGGAAGTCCTTAGAGGATACTGATGCCCAAGGCGTAACCTATATGACCTGGATCGATGAGTGGTGGAAAGGTGGAGATCCTTCAGAACATAATACCACGGGTACACACTTTAGCGTTCCTTATGATTCCTTTGGCAATGAAGAATACTTTGGTTGGGTAGAGATAGACGGAACTGCGAAAGTGGTAATAGAAGAAATCAGAAACTTATGGCAGAGCGAATCAACAGGCACACAGTCAACAACCATAGTGGTTTCTCCAACCACAGTTCCCGCTGCTTTACCAGCATCCACTCCAACCCAAACGCCTACTTCTACTGTTACCCAACCCAAAGTAGAAGCCAGGGGAGCCTTAGAGATAGATGCAGCAGGGTTCAGTCGAATATCCGGTCCGGGCTGGGCATCAATGTATAAAGATATGCATCTCGATGCCTCTGGCTACGATACTTTACGCATTGAAATTGAAGCTCAAAATGCTGGAGATAAGATTAAAGTTCAGCTACTTGATGACGTAGGCATGGCAGATAATGAGGTAAACGTAAGTAAAGCTTATACCCTCTCCCAAGGCCTTAATACTATAGATATATCTCTCTCAGAATTCCCGGGGCTGGAGCGAAGCAATATTGAGCATATAGCTATCCATTACGGCGAAGAAACTTGGAGCAAACCACTTAATCCTCAAGGCCCAGCGGACATAACTCTTAAAGCAATCGAATTTATCCAAACTGGCGCCCAGAGTAGAAATATAGCCGAACCGGCAACCACCCTCAACTCCTTCGCGCCGATGATGCTGGCGATTGGCTTGCCGGTTGGGTTGCCTTTTGGTCTGCCGATCTGGGCAGTTGCTTTGCTGGGGGCAATTAACTTTATATTAATAATTAAGCCGCTACGCCATTCATTATTAGGCGCAGTGCGCGACTTGCCTAACCTTCCGTGGCTGGGAGTGGCAGGTGCAGGATTAGGTGTAGCGGCTTATTCATTTGCTACTGGCGGGCTGCAGTTTGGATTTCTACCTACCGTGGCCGGTGGAGGATTCTTAACAGTTGCAGCCGCCAGTTTAGCTCTCGAAAAGATAAAGACGTTCTTTAACGATCCAGAGATTTATATTAGGCTCTTTATGTTAGGTCAATGGGTACCTCGTCTAGAAAAGAACAGAGTAACTGCCTTCAGTGTAATTGGGCTTATGGTAGGAGCTGTTATGATTATTTCCAGTTTCTTACCCAGGCCTGCATATGCCAGAGAACCGTTCATAGAAGAAAAGGCCTATCAGTCTGTGCTATTAGGAGAAGATTACTATATTAAATGGGCTAGTGGCGACGGAGAAATCACACCTGCCGAAGATGATGATTTGGCATATATAAGTATAAATGTAGCCAAGGCCTACGCCGATTTGGTAGAAAGATACCGCAAGGAAGGGATATACCAAATCCAGACCACAGATTTACAGACCGAGAAAGTCTACGATAGATACATAAGATTACCCGTGAAGAAGCTTATGCCTATTGATAAGGTATTAGATAAGGCCAGAGAAGAAATCGAGAACTTAGAAGCCCTCTATCAAGCCCAGCAGCAGACTAAAGGGGAACGGACTGCATTGTATGATGCCCAGAAAGAAACACGGGATAGCCTATTCGCAGCGCTTACTGAAGATGGGGCTATCGAAGATTTTATGGTTAACAGCGTATCTTCACAATCAAAGGTTAAAGAACTTGAAAAAGCATTATACGAGAGATACAAGGACTTAGGATTAACCCGCATAAATACTGCCGACGGCTGGACAAATATTGATCTAGAAATAGCTACGATAGACAGAGAACTTACGGATTTAGTGAAAGCAAAGCAGAGATTAGATAAATTGCTCGCAGAAAATCCAAATGCAGGACCACAAGAGATCCTAGAGCTTCTCGCAGGTTCGGAAGATAAGCCAATAACCACTCCGGATATGCTTACACATTCAATTATGCCTCAGGGTGGATTGGAATCCGCTCCACCGCAGACGATAGATTTAGCGAGATTAGATGAGAACTGCGGAATTCAGGCTTTAGATCACATCTTAGATGACTATAGACAAAAAGATGATATTTCTCAAAGAGAACTGAGCGCATCTATCGTGGAAGAGATGACAAGAGAAGGCGAGCTTTATAAACTCAATGCTACTGTGCCCATGGTTTCTATAGGAGACCTTGAAGATGTAGCAGCAAAATACGGCTTATTATTAGATACAGTAGAAACAGACATTAATGGCCTAAGAGATTTTAGTGAGCCTGTGATTATTACGGGTAATGGGCACAGCGCAGTGATAATGAGTATAACAGACGGGAATATTACACTTTTAAATAACGGACAAAAAGAGGACTTAAGTCCGCAGCAGTTACAGGCCAAATTTGGAGAAAGATTTGATCTAACGACTCTGGGCGAGAGATTAAAAGGCAAAGTTGTTCTTACTCAAGATAAGACAGAGCAGATTTGGGTAGCTGGAGACCCGACTGAGACTCCTCAAACCAGTCCGACTTCTCAGCCCGAACAACCCAACCACGACCCTATTCCTGGGTTTACCATTACCTATAGCACCGAAACTATCACTGTCAACACCGAGGTTACCTTTACCTCAACCTCTACAGATGTGGATGGAGATATTCTAACCCTT
>Ga0315288_10000023_pt1 | contig 194038 bp, 204 predicted proteins | sample YL17G11_20_MG_FD_203454 | JGI IMG/M metagenome (GOLD analysis project Ga0315288, IMG submission 203454) | Sediment microbial communities from Yellowstone Lake, YNP, Wyoming, USA - YL17G11_20 | ecosystem: Environmental > Aquatic > Freshwater > Lake > Sediment | place: USA: Wyoming | collected... | reverse complement strand
GCATTTTAGAGTTAGGAATAGGCGCAGGTACGGATTTTATAAATTGGATAAGAAACGGAGCGCGGGCAGTAGGAATAGATTTTAGTGAGTCAAGTATTAAACTAGTTAAACAACGCCTTTCTTTAGAAGGTATCAATCCAGATTCTTATAGTCTTTGTGTGGCTGATGCAGAGAATCTTCCTTTTAAAGATAATATCTTTGAACTGGTTTATGCCTGGGGAGTCCTACACCATACACCGGATATAGGAATAGCAATTAAAGAGATTCAGCGTGTTTTAAAACCTTCCGGCATTATAAAAATAATGCTTTATCATGTTCCTTCATGGACAGGATGGATGTTATGGTTTAGGTTTTGCCTTTTTAGGTTAAAACCTTGTTTATCTCCTAGAGAAGCAATATTTAGTTATTTAGAAAGTCCAGGTACCAAAGCTTATACTCTACAAGATGCAGAGAGATTATTTGAAAGTACGCAATTTCGAGAGATAAAGATTAAAACAGTGCTTGGCCCAGGAGATTTATTATTAATCCGTCCAAATAAAAAGTATCAATCATTTATCTATAGAATAATTTGGTTAATCTATCCCAGATGGTTAGTCCGACTATTGGGTAATCGCTTTGGTTTAGAATTGTTATTACAGGCAAAAAAGTTCACATTACAGAGATAATTGTTGAGGAATTAAGATGTGCGGAATTGTGGGGATTTTTAATTTAAATTCTGAACCTGTAAATCAGGATTTACTTACTAAAATGACGCGCCTGCTTTCCCATCGCGGCCCGGATGACGAAGGGGTTTATATCTATGGCAGGATTGGCTTGGGGCATAGGCGGTTAAGCATTATTGATTTATCTTCTAGAGGGCATCAACCGATGAGCAATGAAGATGGAACTATCTGGATTACTTACAATGGTGAGATTTATAACCATCTATATCTACGTAAGCAGCTTGAAGATAAAGGTCACAAATATAAATCACAGACCGATACCGAGACTATTATTCATTTGTATGAAGAAAAAGGCATTCACTGTTTAGGGGATTTAGACGGGGAGTTTGCTTTTGCTATCTGGGATGCCAAGAAAAAAAGTATTTTTTGCGCAAGGGATCGTTTAGGCATAAAACCTTTTTATTATTACTTTAGCGATAAATATTTTATCTTTGCTTCAGAAATAAAAGCAATTTTATTGCATTTTGAAATAAAAAAAGAAGTTGATTTACAGGCTCTTTCGTATTATTTTTCATTTTCTGTCTCGCCTGCACCGCTAACTTTTTTTAAAAATATTTTTAAACTTGAGGCGGGCCATTATTTGTTGATAGGCCAAGATGGGAATCTTATTAACAGGCAATATTGGGATGCGATACCTAAAGAAAAAATAAGATGCTCGGAGAATGAGGCGGTAGAAAACATCCGTTTAAAACTAAAAGATTCGGTGAGCGAGAGGTTAATGAGCGATGTGCCTTTAGGGGTTTTTTTAAGCGGAGGCATTGATTCTAGCGCCAACACAGCCTTTATCAGCCAGCTCATAAAGGCGCCAGTGAAAACTTTTAATGTAGCAATAGAGGGTTCTCGGGGTTATGATGAGTCATCATTTGCCAGATTAGTTTCCGAACGCTTTCATACCGAACATCGCTCTTTTAGTATAAAATTTGCTGATTTCTTTAAGGTTTTTCCCGCATTAACTTATTATACCGATGAGCCGCTATGTGATTATGCCTGTATTCCCAATTTTTACTTAGCCAAGCTTACCCGCAAAACAGGCGTACCGGTCATTCAGGTAGGAGAAGGCAGCGATGAATTATTCTGCGGTTATCGTAGCTACGCCGCTATTTTAAAACTTATACGTTATTATTCGTCTCTGCCGAAGTTAATTAAAAATCCGATTTTTAATTTGTTAAAAATTATCAAAGGCCAAAATTTGCATTATGCTATTGAACGTGCAACAAAAAATAAAGAAGTTTTTTTAGGCGGTTCATACCTGTTTACCGAAGAAGAAAAAGAAGCCATATTTAATCAATCAGTGAAGGCCTTAAAGTTAGAGTCGTCTTATGAGCATGTATCGCAGGTTTACAAAAATTTATCAGATAAATTTCCTTTTGCTGATGCCTTAGATAAAATGATATACCTGGATTTAAAGATTAGGCTCCCTGAATTACTTTTAATGCGCGCGGATAAGATGACGATGGCTAATTCAATAGAAGCAAGGTTCCCTTTTTTAGATTATCATTTCGTAGAATATGTTTTAAGTTTGCCTTCCGTTTTTAAATATCAACGCAATCAGACAAAATATATCTTTAAAAAATCCCTAAGAGGCATTTTACCGCAAGTAGTAATTTCTCAGCCTAAAAGAGGCTTTGCCGGCAGCCCCGTTAATATCTTTAATCAAGAATTTCAAAAATATATATTAGGGCTGTATCAAGAAACAGAGCCGCTTTTAGGAGAATGGTTTAATTTAGATAATATCAAAAGTAGGTTAATTTTTGATCCTAAAAATTTAGATTTTAGGCAAAGCATGAAAATCTGGTCAATATTCAGTTTGATGCTTTGGTTAAAGAAGTTTTTTATAGATGAATAGAATGAAAATACTAATGGTAAATCCCAATTATTGGCCTGCCTTTATACATGGAGGGCCGGTTACCTCTTTGCATTATCTAAATAAAGCCCTTGCAAAGAAAGGCATCGATGTTTGTGTTTATACTACTTGTGTGGATTTGGATAAAAGCGTCCCTATAAATAAAGAAACCAGTATTGATGGAGTTAAAGTTACTTACTTTACTTTTAGCCGTTTATTGGAATTTATCGCGCCCTTCGGGTGGCAGTTTTCTTGGCAGATGAATAGGGCCTTAAAAAGAAATTTAAAATCTTTTGATTTAGTTTATATTGCTAGTATTTGGAGTTATCCTACTACTATTGCCGCTTATTATAGTAGGCTGTATAGAAAGCCTTATATTGTTTCTCCGCGAGGAATGCTTTATCCGGCTACGTTTGCTAAAAAATGGTGGAAGAAATGGTTATATTATCAATTTATTATAAAAAGGCAGTTGAGAAGCGCCTGCATCATTCATTATACCAGTGAAGATGAAGCGAAAAAAACACATCCTTTTCTTAATTTAAAGAATCGGGTAATGATTATTCCTAATGGCATAGAATTAAGCGGATTTTCTCATTTAGCTAGTCTTCCCACTTTAAAGATAGATATTCCCCGTCTTAAAGATAAAAAAATAATTCTTTTTTTAGGAAGGCTTACTGGGACCAAGGGATTAGATATATTAGTAAAAGCCTATGCGATGTTGCGCAAAGACATGAAAGACGCGCATCTGGTTATTGTAGGTATAGATGAGAAAAGCTATAGCGAAAAGATAAAAAAATGGGTTCATGAATGCCAGATGGACTGGAGTACCGATATAACCTTTACAGGGATGCTCACCGGCAATGATAAACTAAGGGCTTATAAGAGTTGCGATATTTTTGTTTTGCCATCATATTCTGAAAACTTTGGGATGACAGTAGCAGAAGCCATGGCCTGTGGAGTGCCGGTAATAATATCGGATAAAGTAGGTATTTATAAAGAGATAGAATCCAACAAGGCGGGCATTGTGGTAGAGCCGAATGCGCAAAGCCTGTATCAGGCAATGAAGCTGCTTTTAGAAAACGCCGGCTTAAAGAAAGAGATGTCTATTAACGGCAGGAGAATGGTAGAAGAATATTATGATATAGATAAGGTAGCGGATAAAATGATAACCGCTTATCAGGAGATACTCCAAATAAAATGATCATTTTAGGGATAAATGCATATCATGGGGATGCTGCAGCAGCAATCATTAGGAGGGGTAACCTTATTGCAGCGGCGGAAGAGGAGCGTTTTAACCGCATAAAGCATTCAGCTGGATTCCCTAAAGAAGCAATAAAATATTGCTTAAAAGAGGCAGGAGTTTCCGCAAGAGATATAGATTATATAGCTGTTCCGAGAAATCCAAAGGCAAGAATCTTTAGAAAAATTTATTATGGTATTAAGATTCCCAAGCTTGCATTAAGAAGGCTTGTTGCGTTAAAAAAAACACAAGATATTAAAAATAAACTCGCCGAGATTTTTGCTGTAGATAAGAGTCAGATAAAAGCAAAGTTAATAAATGTAGAGCATCACCGTTGTCATATCGCTTCCAGTTTTTTTGTATCGCCTTTTGAAAAGTCGCTTCTTTTTTCAGCGGACGGCTTGGGTGATTTTGCTTCTACCGCCTGGGGAATAGGAAAAGGCAATAAGATTCAAATATTAGGAGAGGTTACTTTTCCGCATTCCTTAGGGCTGTATTATACCGCTATTACCCAATACTTAGGTTTTCTGAATTACGGTGATGAATACAAAGTAATGGGCCTGGCTGCTTATGGTGAACCTGAATACCGGAAAGAATTTAAAAAGATTATTTTTAATACTAATAAATTAGGATTTAAATTAGGACTGGATTATTTTGTGCACCATAAAAAATTAGTAGATATGAATTTCGAAGAAGGCTACCCATATCTAGAGCCTCTTTATTCTGAATATTTAGAGAAGCGGTTGGGGCTGCATCGTCAAGAAGACGAACCCATTGAAACCCGCCACAAAGATATTGCTGCATCCTTACAAGAAAGATTAGAAGAGATACTGCTTTCCTTATTAAATGGAGTGCATAACTCCTATCATAAAAACGAAGTTAATAAGCTTTGTATGACCGGGGGTGTTGCCTTTAATTGTGTGGCTAACGGAAAGATTTTTCAGGAGACGCCTTTTAAGGAGGTATATATTCCACCTGCTTGTGGAGATGCTGGGTTAGCTATTGGTGCAGCTTATTATGTTTGGCATCAGCTATTGAATAAACCGCGGGATTTTGTGATGGAACACGCCTATTGGGGGTCGGAGTATAACGATACAGAAATTAGTAGAGAGTTAGATGCGATGAGTAAAGATTTAAATGAAAAAGGGTGTGTTATTGAAAAAATCGAAGATATTGGGAAGTTATGTAGAAAAACAGCTAGATATATTGCGGATGGAAACGTGGTAGGTTGGTTTCAAGGAAGGATGGAATGGGGACCCAGGGCGTTAGGAAATAGGAGTATACTAGCTGATCCCCGCCGGCCAGAAATGAAGGATACACTCAACGCCAGAGTAAAAAATAGAGAGCCTTTTAGGCCCTTTGCTCCTTCTATCCTTGAGGAAAAAATAGGCGAGTATTTTCAAGAAGTTCACCGTTCAGCATTTATGCTCTTTGCCTACAAAATAAGGCCGGATAAGTTAAAATTAATTCCTGCAGTTACACATATAGATGGCACTGCCAGGATTCAGTCTGTAAATTATCAAACGAATCCTCTTTACTGGCAGCTTATCAAAGAGTTTGAAAAAATAACCGGTATTCCTATACTTTTGAATACATCTTTTAATGAGAATGAGCCTATTGTTCGTAGCCCCAAAGAAGCATTAGATTGTTTTTTACGCACAAAGATGGATATTTTAGTTATGGGAAAATATATACTAAGAAAAGGACAATAAAATATGCTTAAAGTTTCTATAGTGGGATGCGGTCTTATTGTAAGAAAAAAACATTTACCTGCGTTTTTGAAGCTAAAACCAAAAGTCGATGTGGTCGCTTTGTGTGATTTAAATGAAATTGCAGCAAAGGATTTAGCAAAGGCATTCCATATTAAAAAAGTTTATACAGACTTTTCCAAAATGCTTGAAGAGGTAAAGCCAGATATCGTGGATATATCTACTCCACCCTCAACCCATGCAAAATTAAGCACAGAAGCAATCCAGAACAATTGTCATGTTCTCTTAGAAAAGCCCATGGCATTAAGCGTAACAGATTGCGATGCTATTATCGATGCCGCCAAAAGGCATGACCGTAAAGTGTGTGTAATCCATAATCAAATCTTCAATCCCACATTTATTAAAGCAAGGAATATAGTTTTAAGAGGAAAATTAGGTAACTTTTTAGGTATGAGGATGCTGCTTTCGACGCCGTCAGATTACATGACTTCCATAAATACACACTGGGTTCATAAACTACCCGGTGGTGCGCTAGGAGAGACAGGCCCTCATGCGGTATATTTGTCGCTAGCATTTCTAAATAATATTAGAGATGTATATGTGCATGCCCAAAAGCAAATTCCCGAATTTTCTTGGTCAAAATTTGAAGATTTTAGAATAGATTTACTTGCGGATAACGGGATATCTTCTATTATTCTTTTATATAGTGGTAACCAATGGCAGGCAGAGATTGAAATATTTGCTTCCAGAGGTATTTTAAAGGTTGACCTAGAGAATCATACTCTATTAAGATATAACCGGCCAAAATTAAACCCATTCTTTATAGCCGGTTCAACATTAAGTTCAATCTGCCAGGCAATTAAAGAAATCATTTTTGATAGTTTACAATACATTTCTGGAAAAACTTTTGACCCACATTTTATAATAATCTCTAAATTTATAGATAGTATTTTAAATGATACCGAAGCTCCTATAACTTTAGAAGAGGCAAAGGAAGTTGTGCGTGTTATGGAGATGTTGGTTGAGAGCTTAGAGGGGAAAGTTTAAATTAGGAGTAAAATATGTGGAAGAATAAAAAAACTTTAGTAACCGGAGGTGCATCATTTATTGGTTCACATCTTGTAGATGCTTTAGTAGAGAAAGGCGCAAGGGTTAGGGTAATAGATAATTTAAGCAGTGGAAAGCTCGATAATATAAAGGGGCACATTAAAAATAAACGCATTGAATTCTTTAAAGGAGACCTTAAGGATCCATCTTTGGTAAAAAAAGTAATACAAGGACAAGAAATAGTTTTTCATCTGGCAGCTGATCATGGAGGAAGGGGCTATGTTGATTTACATCAGGCAGGACCAGCCACAAACTTAATTCTAGATGGGATTGTTTTCTGGCATGCCTTAAAAGCAAAGGTAAAGAAAATAGTTTATGCCTCTTCTGGCTGTGTATATCCAAATTATCTTCAAGATAACCCAAATAAGAAAATATACCTTACTGAAGACATGGTAAAGCCGCCTTATGATGCAGATAATATGTATGGTTGGGCAAAGTTAATGGGAGAATTGGCCTTAAAGGCATATTATAAAGAATACGGTTTAAAATCTTGCTCTCTTCGTTACTTTACTGTCTATGGGCCAAGGGGCGTAGAGAACCACGCTGTAATAGCTATGATTGCCCGTGCCTTCATTAAAGAGGATCCTTTTGAAGTATGGGGAACCGGAGAGCAGATACGCAACTGGACCTACATAGATGATATAATCTCAGGAACAATTTTGGCTGCGGAGAGAATAGACGATGCCACCCCTCTAAATTTAGGGACTACGCAGAGGATACGCGTAATTGATGCGGTAAAAGAAGTATTGCGTTACACAGGTCATAAGGCAAAGATTGTATTTCATCCAGATATGCCTACAGGTCCTTCTAACCGTGTAGCCGATAATTCTAAAGCCTTGAAACTAATTGGTTGGCAACCCGGGGTGAGTTTTTTAGAAGGGTTACATAGAACAATAGACTGGTATTTTGCCAATAAAGACCAAAAAGAGGTTAAGCGACGGTTCTCTCAATTGCTTACAGAAAGATAAACTATAAGTATGCATATTGTCTTTTTTAACCGTTCCTTTTATCCTGATATTACTGCTACCAGCCAGCTGCTTACTGAGCTATGTGAAGATTTAGTAAAAAATTATAACTGTCAGGTTCAAGTAGTGGCAGGTATGCCGTTAAATCCTTCTTATTGCTATTCCTCTAATCATTTTGGCGGGTTATTCATTAGGGAAGATTTTCGAGGAATAAATATTTTAAGGGTTAGGAATACGAGTTTTGCTCAAAAATATTTTTTAGGGAGAATTCTTAATTATCTTACCTATTTTTTTCTTTCTTTTTTTGCTTCTTTTAGATTAAAAAAGCCGGATCTGGTGATTACCTTAACAGACCCTCCGATTGTTGCTCTTATAGGATTGTGGCTTTCTTATAGGTTCAGGGTACCCTTTATTATTTCTGTGCGGGATATATTTCCGGAGGCAGCGCGGGGGCTTGATGGCGCTCAAAATAAAATTATGGATTTTTTATTAGAACATGTTAATCGTTTTTGCTTTAAAAAGGCAAGGCATGTAATTGCTTTAGGAAAAATGATGCGCAAGCGTTTAATTGAAGATAAGGGTTTAAAACCAGATAAAATTTCCATAATTTCTGATTGGGTAGATACTGCAAAGATATTTCCTGTTCCTAAGAAAAATCCTTTCTCTGTTACCAATAATATTTGCGATTATTTTGTAGTGATGTATTCGGGTAATCTGGGGGCATCAAGTGGCGTAGAGGTTTTAATTGAGAGCGCGCGCTTATTAAAAGATTACAAAGATATCTTATTTGTATTTATCGGAGAGGGTATCAAGAAGGAACGGCTTATTAAACTTAACAGTAGTTATCAATTGAAAAACACTAGGTTCTTTACTTATCAGCCGCAAGAGGTGCTTTCTTATTCATTTTCCAGCGCGGATATTTTTGTTGTTCCGCTAAAGAAGGGTTTATCGGGCTATAGCCTGCCCAGTAAAATTTACGCAATCTTAGCAAGCGGCAGGCCTTATATTGCTACTGTTGAGCCAGAAAGCGAGATTTCAGAGATTACTAAAAATTTCGAATGCGGTATTTTAGCTAAGCCCGAAGATCCTAAAGACCTCGCAGATAAAATAACATTTTTTTATAAAAATAAAGAATTAGCGGCTAAGATGAGGGAGAATGCCAGAAAGGCTGCATTTTTATTTGACCGTCACTTAGGAACCCAAGCTTATTATGAACTTTTTCAAAGATTACTCAGTGCAAAAAAGAGCTTTTGATATTTTTTTATCCGGCTCCGGAATAATATTTTCTTTTCCTTTATGGGGCCTTTTTGCTTTTGCTATTTGGCTAGAAGACAGAAGCCCTGTTTTTTACCTTCAAGAAAGAGTGGGTTTGAACGGCAAGATTTTTAAAAGTATAAAATTTCGTTCTATGATACCACAGGCAGAGAAAGACTCAGGTCCTATCCCGGCCAAGTTAAACGATCCTCGTAATACCAAAATAGGTAAGATTTTAAGGGCTACAGCCATGGATGAACTTCCCCAGCTTATCAATATTTTAAAAGGTGATATGTCTTTTGTGGGGCCGCGGGCGTTACGTCCGGAAGAAGGAGAACTGAGTGATCCATCTAAGACAAGATCAATTTTTGAGATTCCCGGTTTTGAAATCAGATCTAGGGTAAGGCCGGGCCTTACTGGTGTGGCGCAAATTTTTGCTTCGCGTAACTTGGCCCCAGAAGAAAAATTTAAATACGATTTATGGTATATAAATAATATGAATTTCAGGTTAGATATTAAATTAGTTGCCAAGTCTTTTTTGGTAACTCTGAAAGCCAAGTGGGACATATAAAAATAATTTTTATTATCGTTGATTTTATAATATAATAACTTATCATGTATGAGGCATATTGGGGATTAATTGAAAAACCATTTGAGAATACCGCGGATCCGAAGTTTCTTTATTATTCTCACCAGCATGAAGAGGCCTTTACCCGGCTTACTTATGCCATTTCTGAACAAAAGGGGGCAGCAGTCTTAAGCGGCATATTCGGCTGCGGCAAGACTGTGATTGCCCAAGCAGTGCTGGCTTCTTTAAGCAAGGGTAAATACGAGACCGCATTTGTGATTAATCCTCAGCTCTCTGGAGCCGAGCTTTTGCGCGAGATTCTTTATGATCTGGGGATAAAAGACAACCTCCCTACCCAAAAAACCGATATATTACACCGTTTAAGCGAACTCCTGCATAATAATATGGATGACGGTAAGCAAACGGTAGTCATAGTGGATGAAGCACACTTAATAGAAGATAAGCTCATTTTTGAAGAGCTACGCCTTTTATTAAATTTTCAATATAAAAATAAGTTTTTGCTCACCTTAATTCTTTTGGGCCAACCGGAATTAAAAGAGAAAATCAATAATATCAAGCAATTCGCCCAAAGGGTAGCTATAAAATATCATTTAAGCAGCTTGTCGGAGCCCGAAACAAATGAGTATATAAACCATCGTTTAAAAGTTGCCGGAGCTGGAAAGCCAATTTTTGATGATAGGAGTTTTAAGGTAATCTATGAGCAGTCAGGGGGGATACCGCGGCGGATTAATCAGATTTGCGATATGGCGCTTTTGACAGGGTTTGGCTTACATAGCGAGATGATTGACGAGAAGATAATCTTAGAAACAGTAAGAGATTTAGAAGGATAAAAAGCATTGACTTTGGTACCTAGGGTGATATAGTTTAAAAAAGGAGAGGTGCGTGTACGAAAATTATTGGGGATTAACTGAAAAGCCGTTTGAGAATACCCCTGACCCGCGCTTTTTTTACTGCTCCAGCAAGCACGAAGAAGCGCTGATGCGTCTTATGTATGCGGTAGAGGAGCGTAAGGGTAGCACCATGCTTTCAGGCGAATACGGTAGCGGCAAAACTTTACTCAGTAGGGTAGTAATGGGTAAGCTTTTGCAGGAAGAAGATAAATATAAGGTTGCCTTAATCGTTAATCCTGCCATACCGGTATTAGAGCTTTTAAGCGAAATCGTCTATCAGCTAGGTATTGAAACTTCCCGCCAAGACAGAAAAATAGATATATTGCGCGCCTTAAACGGAATTCTTTATAAGACTGCCGAGGGAAATAAACATACCGTTATTATTATTGATGAGGCTCAAGCCATTGAGGACGATTCTATTTTTGAAGAGTTGCGGCTCTTATTAAATTTTCAGCTAAACGAACGCTTTCTTTTGACCCTTATCCTTTTGGGCCAGCCGGAATTAAGGGAAAAAATAGAGAAATTGCCTCAATTAAAACAAAGGTTAGCAGTTTATTATCATTTAACCAACCTTACTGAACCTGAGATAGGCGGCTATATCCGGCACAGGGTGAGAGTCGCCGGTCAAGAGCAGCCGATATTCGAAGAGGGCACTCATAAGTTAATTTACGATTATTCTTTAGGTGTTTCCCGTCAAATAAATAATATCTGTGATTTAAGTTTGGTTATCGCCATGGCGGAAAAAGCTACGCATATTAGCCAGCGCATAATTCAAGAAGTAATTAAAGATTTTCAACAAGGCCAAGAGGCAATAGGCAATACCGAGGATAAAATAAATGGTTAGGATGTCGGATATTCTCAAGAAGAAAATGGAAGCTGCAGGATTTCCTCGCCCAGAGGCGAATCAGTTAGGCAGCCCCAAAGATTTAAATCAAGGCCAAGGAGAGCACAAACCCCAGGAAATGCAGATTGCCAAAGCTATGAAAGAAACCCAGCCAGACAAGGCAGTTTCCCAGAGCCTTTATCTTACGGGGTTGAGTTTAGCAAAAGAAATTTTGAATAATGCTAAATCTGCCGAGCCGATAAATTTGGTTTCTCTGAAGGATTTGGTAGCTAAAATAGTAGATCATCTGCTTTTAGGGGATAAGGAGCTGTTGAGCCTTTTCTATGAAAATAGCCAAGAGAATTATCTTTATGCTCACGCAATTAATGTATTGATTCTGAGCATAGATTTAGGCCTGGCCTTAGGTTTTAATAAATCTAAACTTAACGAATTAGGGTTAGCCGCCTTTTTACATGATATCGGAATGTCAAAGTTGGAAGAGATTTATTTACAACCGCGCAGCTTATCAGAAGAAGAATACAATCAGATTAAAAAACACCCGCTTTGGGGTGCGGAAATTTTGGCACAACTAAAAGATATCCCTGGAGCAATAACTCTTGCGGTTAAAGAGGAACACGAACGGATGAACGCAAAAGGCTACCCCGAGGGGCTTAACGGTACACAGATATCGGAGTATGCGCGGATTATCGGCCTTATAGATGTTTATGAAGCATTAACGCATGAGCGCAGTTACAGAAAAAAATACCTTGCCCACGAAGCCATAAAAGAGCTGCTCATTAATAGCGCTTCTTTATTTGATCAGGCTATCCTAAAGGTTTTGATTAATCAAGTCGGCCTATACCCTATTGGCTCTTGGGTAGAGTTAAATACCAATGAAATCGGCAAAGTAATCACTAATAACGAAGAATTTCCCTTGCGGCCGGTAGTAAAGCTTATTTTTGATAGCGTAGGTTTGAGATTATCAGAGCCACGGGTGGTAAATTTAGCCAAGCAGTTAAATTTATTTATCAAAAGGCCTCTTTCGGATGAGGAGGTTTTGAAAAAAATAAAAGAGGAGGTGGATAATGAAAAATCTACCTAAAATTCTAATTGCAGTAGCTGCAGTAATTACCGTAATAGCGATTATATCACGGCTTACCATTAAACCAATCTCTGGCATCGAGGCGCGCGCCATGGTAGGCTTTGCAGGATTATTGCTTCTTTTTGCCATTGCCTTAGAGGGATTAAAGTAGAATATTTAAATAAACTATTATCTGGATAAAAAGAGGGCCTAAAACGCCCTCTTTATTATTTATAGGATGAGATAATATTAGTATTGCAATAAAAAAAATTTAAGATAAAATAAGTAATTATGAAAAAAAGATTTATCGTAAGCATTGACTTAGGCGGCACTAATTTAAAAGTAGCGCTATTGGATTTAAAATACAGGATTATAGATAGGCAAATATTAAATACCCGCAGTTTAGATAAAAAAGATAATTTAATCGCTAAGATAACTGAAGCCATCCAAGATATTATAAATTGTAACGGATTAAGTAAAAAAAATATCCTTGGGGTTGGCCTAGGGCTACCCGGCCCCATAGATATCCAACGCGGAATAGTCCATTTCTTCCCCAATATTCCCGGATGGAAAGAGGTAAACCTAAAAAATATCCTCACTAGAAAATTGGGATTACCGATATTCCTAGATAATGATGCCAACCTGATGTGCCTGGCAGAATACAGGTTAGGTATAGCCAAGGGGTCTAGTACTGCGGTATGCATCACTTTGGGCACAGGGGTAGGCGGAGGGATTATACTCGACGGAAAACTCTATCACGGCCCTCATTTTGCAGCCGGTGAAATTGGCCATATCCCGATTAATGAGAATGGCCCCCGATGTAATTGCGGCGGGATGGCTTGCCTAGAAACATATATCGGTAATAACAGGATTCTTTCTTTAGCCAGAAAATTATTTGGAAGCGGTATTACCTTAGAAAGGTTGAGTTTACTGGCTCGTAAAAAAAATAAAAAAGCCATAGTTTTTTGGTCGGATATTGGTAAGCATTTAGGGGTGGCGTTAGTAGGTGTGGTCAATTTACTTAATCCCGACTGTATCGTTATAGGCGGAGGGATAGCTAATGCTGGAGAGGCACTATTTAAAAAGGTAAGAGAAACTATCGCAAAACAGGCGATGAAGGTTCAGGCTAAGCATGTAAAAGTATTACGGGCAAAACTCGGCGATAAGGCTGGCTTAGTGGGCGCTGCAATATTGGTTAAAGAAGGGCAAGGTTAAATAATGGAAATATTCATCCCGACGCCTTAAAACCGTGACCTTTAGGCGGGTCGGGATTTCGCTTTCAACCATTTTAGGAAACCGTGGGCTTAAAGCCCACGGAGCTTCATTGATACTGCAAATATATAGGTATACAACGTTTCTTGGATGATTATAAGAAAATCCCGCAGAAATAATTTATTTATTGGGTTATTGTTGTTTGCCCTGTACTCCGTACTCCGTACTCCGTGCTTATACGCACAGGACGAATCCCAATCCATAATCGTTAACGGCGATATAGTAGAATATTCTACGGAAAAACAGGAAGTTAGCGCTAAAGGTAACGTATCCATATTTTATAAAGGCTCTAAGTTAACCTGCGAAAAGATAACCGTGAATACGGCTACAAAAGTAGGGATTGCCGAAGGCAATGCCAGATTAGAGGATGAAAAAGGAATTATCTTGGGCTCTAAGATAGTTTACGATTTTCAGAATAAAACAGGCCAAATCCTAGATTCGGAATTTAGGTTTTTACCTTTCTTCGGCAAGTCTGGAAAGGTAGAGAAGGTTAGCGATAAAGAATTCGTTGCCTATAACGGCTATATGAGCACCTGCGATTTTGATACTCCTCACTATCGTTTTAAGTCTAAAAAAATGAATTTTTTCCCCAAAGATAAAGCAGATATTACAGGCACTTCCGTTTATGTCGGAAAACTCCCTATATTTTATCTGCCCAAATATACACATAGCCTAAAAGATCCCTCTATGCATGTGCAGTTAGTCCCCGGCAAAAGAAAAGACTGGGGGGCCTATATGCTCAGTGCCTGGTATTATAGCCTGACGCCAACTGTAAGCGGCAGAATGTATTTTGATTACCGGCAGAAATTCGGAATAGCCGAAGGTTTTGGCACTAACTATGCCTCCAAAAATTTCGGAAGCGGAGATTTTAAATTTTACTACACCCGCGAGACCCCTACTGATCTGCCTGAAGGCACACCCGATAAATTTCAAAGATATTTTGCGCGATGGCGGCATCGTTGGGATGTAGACCCCAGAACAAACCTTATTACAGAGTATTATAAAATCGTAGATTCTAAAAGGGCTATTTTAGGGACAGAATACAATATACTTAAGGATTATTTTCCCCGCGAATACGAAAAGGATTCTCAGCCGTTGTCTTATCTAGCCGCCCATCATAATTTTAGCAATTCTACTCTTGACTTAATCGTGCAAAAACGGGTTAACCGTTGGTATTCTCAGCTTGAGAAACTCCCTGAGATAAAATACAATTTGCCAAATTTTAAGCTGGGAGCAACGCCGTTTTATTTTGAGAATATTACTCAAGGTGCAGGCTACAGTTATAAATATGCAGTGCCCTCTAGCAATGATATCAATATGGGAAGGATTGATACGGTAAACAAAATTTCTCTTCCAGTGAAAATAGCTTTTATGAGGTTAACCCCTTTCGTAAAAAACCAAGAGACCTTTTACAGTAAAGATATAGCAGGTAAGACTCACCTGATCAGGAATATTTTTTTTGGCGGCCTTGAAGCATATACCAAGTTTTACCGCGTTTTCAATGTTAAGTCTAACTTTTTAGGTATGGATATAAACGGCCTAAGGCATATCATCACTCCCACCGTAAGTTATTCTTATAATCCTGAGCCTAATATCCGCAGGAGTCAAATAGACCAGATTGATGCCATAGATGCCATTACCTACAGCAATTCCGCGACCTTAGAATTATCTAATAAACTGCAGACTAAACGCAATAATCAAACATTAGACCTTATAGATTTTCGCGTTAATACTAGTTATTCTTTTCATTCCAAGACTAATGATGTCAGCACTAGCGGCCTCTCGGATCTCCTTTTTTATCTGGATGCCTTGCCTTATGCTTGGATGAGATTAGATGCCGATGCCACTTACAACCGCGTAGAGCGTGCTTTTACCTTGGCCAATATTGATTTGAATTTTGACTTCGGAAAAGAACGCTCTATTGGTATAGGAGAGCGCTATCAGAGACAAGCCGGCAACGAATTAACCTTTAGCACTGATTGGCGCTTAAATCCTAAATGGAAATTCGGGGTTTATGAAAGAATGCAATTTACTGATAAGGAAGGCGTAAAGAAGGGCCTGCAGGAACAGGAGTATAGGATAATCAGGGACCTGCACTGTTGGGAGGTTTCGCTTAATTTTAATTTCAAAAAATATGCAGCGAATAGTATATGGTTAGTATTTAAATTAAAGGCATTCCCAGAAATGCAGTTGGAATTTGATCAAAGCTACCATGCTCCTAAGCCGGGTTCGCAGTCGAATCCATAAAAAATAAGGAGTGTTATGAATATTTCTATAGTCGGTTCAGGTTATGTAGGTTTAGTTACCGGCGCCTGTTTTGCGGAACTCGGTAATAAAGTCCATTGTGTTGATAATGATAGCAAAAAAATCAAGGGTCTTGAAAAAGGGATTATTCCCATATATGAGCCGGGTTTGAAAGAATTAATATTATCCAACGCCAAAAAGAAAAGAATCAAGTTTACCTCTAGCATTAAAGAGGCAGTGAGGGCTTCAGAAGTTATTTTTATTGCCGTAGGTACACCTTCTCTAGACAACGGGGAAGCTGATCTTGAGGGCATAGAAAATGTAGCACGTAATATAGCCATAAATATACAGGGGTATCGTTTGATTGTGGAAAAATCTACCGTACCGGTAGAAACTGGCCAGTGGGTAAAGCATACAATCCATTCCTATATAAAGCATAATATAAAATTTGATGTTGCTTCTAACCCGGAGTTTTTAAGGGAAGGCCAGGCGATAAACGATTTTATGCATCCGGACAGGATAGTCATAGGGGTAGAGTCAAAAAAAGCCAAAGATATCTTAGTGAGCCTTTACAAGCCCTTAAACGCGCCCATGGTGGTTACGGATATAAACTCAGCAGAACTGATAAAACATGCCTCTAATTCATTTTTGGCGGCTAAAATTTCTTTTATCAACGCTGTGGCGCGCATTTGCGATAAAGTAGGGGCAGATGTGGTAGAGGTAGCGCAAGGTATGGGCTTGGATAAGCGCATCGGCCGGGCTTTTTTAAATGCCGGTATAGGTTACGGTGGGTCATGCTTTCCTAAAGACTTAGATGCCTTTATTCATATTTCGGAAAAATTAGGTTATGATTTTAGCCTGCTTAAGGCAGCCAGAGAAATAAACCAGCAGCAAAAGGCGTTCTTTTTAAGTAAAATTAAGGATGTGCTTTGGATTATCAAAGATAAAACCATAGGAGTGTTGGGCCTGGCATTTAAGCCAAATACCGACGATATACGTAGCGCCCCATCCCTTGAGATCATCAAGGCATTGCAGGATGAGGGGGCTAAGATAAAAATTTATGACCCTCAGGCACAAGATAAAGGCAAAGAAGTATTGAGTAATGTGAAATTTTGTAAAGATGCCTATTCTGCAAGCAGCGGATGCGACTGCTTGATAATAATGACAGAATGGGATGAATTTAAAGAGCTGGACCTTGCTAAAATTAAAAAACTGCTGAAAAGGCCGATTATTATTGACGGCCGCAATATTTATGACCCCAAAGAGATGCAAAAATTAGGGTTTACTTACGTCGGTATTGGCAGGGGCCGGGATAATAAGAAATAGGAGATAATTGACCAGATGAATAAAAATATTGAAGAATTTAAAAAAAGAATTAAGCAAAAAAAAGTTAAAATAGCGATAGTAGGTTTAGGTTATGTAGGCCTGCCGCTGGCAATTGAGTTTGCCAAGAAAAATTTTCCGGTATTGGGCATTGAGCTGGACAATGATAGGTTAAGCCATATCAAAAAGAAAAAATCCTATATTAGCGATGTTTCTACAGAGAGCCTTAAGAAGGTTATTTTGGCAGGTAAATTTAGCGCTAGCGCAGATTTCAAGCCTTTAAAAAACATTGACGTAATTATTATCTGTGTACCTACCCCCTTAAAGCGAAAGTATCACCCTAATATATCCTATATTAAGCAGGCAGTAAGAGCCATTGCCAGGCATATTAAAAAGGGTAGCTTAGTAATATTGGAAAGCACGACTTACCCCGGTACGACCCATGAGGTAATCCTGCCTTTATTCGCAAAACAGAATCTCAAAGCCAATAAAGATTTTTATCTGGCCTTTTCTCCGGAAAGGATAGATCCAGGTAATGAGCGTTACCCGGTAAATAAAATCCCCAAAGTAGTAGGAGGCGTCAGCAAAGAATCTACGGATTTGGCAGTAGCGGTTTATAGCAATATTATTGATAAGGTTGTGCCGGTATCTTCCGCTACAGTGGCAGAGGCAACAAAATTGCTGGAGAATACCTTCCGCCTGATTAATATCGGGCTGATAGATGAAATAGCGATGATGTGCCATAAAATGAATATAGACATCTGGGAGGTAATTGAGGCGGCAAAGACCAAACCTTTCGGGTTTATGCCTTTTTATCCGGGGCCGGGCGTAGGCGGCCACTGCATTCCCAAAGACCCGCTTTATTTATATTGGAAGGCAAAGAAGTTTGGATTTAAATCGCGTTTTATAAAACTTGCTTCTGATACTATCAATTATATGCCGGAGTATGTGATATGGCGGGTAAGTGAATTAGTGAAAAAAGGGGGAAAAGATTTTCATAAAGCACGCATCCTGGTGATAGGCGTTACCTATAAAAAAGATATCAAAGACTTAAGAAAATCTCCGCCTTTGGATATTATAGAAATTCTACAAAAGAAAAAAATCAGCGTTTCCTATCATGACCCTTTGATTCCATATCTAAAGATAGGGAATATCAATCTTAAATCTGTTGTTTTAAATGCCGGTAATTTAAAGAAATTTTCCTGCGTGATTATCGCTACTGACCATAGCAAAGTTCCTTACAATTTTTTAAGGAAAAATGCTAAATTAATTTTTGATACGCGTAATGTTTATAAGAATATAAGAGATAAGAAAATAGTTAAACTATGAAAAGGTTTTTAGTCACAGGTAGCCTTGCAAGGAAAAGGAAATGCCTAAAAAAATAGCTTTAGTTACCGGTAGCGCCGGATTCTTAGGGTCGCATCTTTGCGATAAATTGATTGAAAAGGGATATAAAGTTATCGGCCTGGATAATTTTATTACCGGTAAATTAGATAATATCAGGCATTTGTTCAAGGATAAAAATTTCTCTTTTTTAAAACACAATGTCAGCAAATACATAGATATTAAAGGAAGGGTGGATTATGTCCTGCATTTTGCTTCTCCTGCTTCTCCAGAAGATTACTTAGAGCACCCCATCCCGACATTAAAAGCAGGGTCTTTAGGGACACACAATGCCTTGGGTCTATCAAAAGAGAAAAAAGCAAAATTTATGCTTGCTTCTACTTCTGAGGTTTACGGGGACCCCTTAGTGCATCCTCAACCGGAAAGTTACTGGGGCAATGTAAATTCCATAGGAGTGCGGGGCTGTTATGACGAGTCCAAGCGTTTTGCCGAGGCAATTACCATGGCATACCATCGGGTGCATAAAATAGATACCAGGATCGTGCGGATTTTTAATACCTACGGCCCAAGGATGCGCATGAATGACGGCCGGGTTATCCCGAATTTTATTTATCAGGCCTTACATCATAAGCCGTTAACTGTATACGGCAAGGGTAGTCAAACTCGTTCCTTCTGTTATTATTCGGATTTAATTGAAGGGATATTTAGGTTAATGAACTTTCGCATCAATACCCCGGTAAATTTAGGGAACCCCGATGAATTTACTATGTTAGAATTGGCCTGGTTAGTTATTAGGCAAACCGGCACAAAGAGTAAGATTATCTTTAAGCCTTTACCTTTAGATGATCCCAAACAGCGCCGGCCTAATATCGCTAAAGCCAAAAGAATTCTTAAGTGGCAGCCTAAGATTAAGTTAGAAGACGGCCTTAAGCAAACCATAGAGTGGTTTAAGGCTAATTCTTAATTTAGTGCCTTGCAATAACATAATTTAGTGCCTCACTTGAATTAGCCCATAATTTGTGGTACACTTATATTGACAATTAGGCATTATTATAGTTTATATTGATAAAGGCAAACCACGAGTAATCGTGGGGCGTCCCGATGTCGCAATCGGGACTCCGACTATAGCGTAAGCGAGCGTCGGAGCAAAGCGACAGTGCTTGACATATTTGATGTCAAGTAGGCTGCGTTGCCAAAAATAAACACCAAACAAGCAACTAAAGCCCTGAATAACCTTTATCAGGGCTTTTTTATTACCTGACAAGAGGTTATGAATTCTCTTGACAAGTTGAAAAGGAGGTGGTATAAAAGAAAGGTTAGTAAATTTAAGGGGACAAAGCGCTAAGAAGTAATTGCCTCAAAGCATGCAGAAAGAGAAAGTTATAATTTAATTAAAGCGAAAAAAACGAGGCAAAGTACAACAGGCGCGAAAAGTCAATTTTACCTTAGAAAGGAGGCTTTATAAAATGAAAAGAAGAGGTTTTACGCTCGTTGAAATCATGATCGTTGTGGCAATTATCGCTTTGTTAGCTGCCATTGCTATACCTAACTTACTACGTGCAAGAGTAAACGCAGCTGAGGCAAATGCGCAGGCAACCTTAAGGACAATTTCTACTGCCTGTGAAAGTTTTGCAGCAGCTAATGATGGTAATTATCCAGTTGGCATAGCGGCTTTAACTGGTGCAGTTCCTCCTTATGTTAATGAGGATTATATCGCTGTCGCAAATAATCCTCGTCAAGGTTATACCTTTGCTTGTATCCAGATTAATGCAACTGGATATGATTGTAATGCAGTGCCTACCGCAGGTATGGCCGGTGCGCGTACTTATCGCATCACTACAGGTGGAGTTTTTCAGTAGCGCATGGATAATTATAGGTCTTTGTTTGAAAGGGCCATCTCTTTTTGAGATGGCCCTTTATTTTTGTAAAATTTCTCTTGCGTAAATACTTTTTTATGTTAAAATCAATATAAAATGAGAGGCTTATTTGCCAGAAGCTTTGTATTAATAATGATTATCATTGCCTTGGCCAGCCTTATTTTAAGGATAGCTATTGACAAAATAATGCAAGTAAGCATTGCCCAGAATGAATCAGTAGCACAAAGCAACTTAAAATTAATCTCCACAGCTTTAGAAAATTACGCTAAAGTTAACCATGGTGTTTTCCCCCCAAATTTATCTACTTTAATAAATACCACACCGCCTTTTCTGGATAAGGATTATATCGCACAAACCGTAGTAAAAGGCTATGCTTACAGTTGCCCGGTATTAGATGCATCCACCTATAGTTGTGTTGCCGCACCCGGTAAATGCAGGATTACCGGCAGAAAAATTTATACTGTTACAACCGGAGGGTCTTTAAGTTATGAGGATTGCAGTACCAAAGAATAATTCTGAATCTCGCGGCTTTACCCCGTTAGAAAGCCCCGCCATTTATGGCGGGGATGAAACATATAAGATTGCTCCTCATAGAAAGAACGGGGTTTTGACCTCGTCCTTTCTAACGGGGTTTACCTTGGTAGAAATTATGATTGTCGTAGCTATCGTAACAGTCTTGGTGAGTTTAGCTATGCCGGGTATTATGCGTTCACGCGTTAATGCCAATGAAGGCGCAGCATTAGCAAATTTACGGACCATAAATAATGGCTGTCAGCTTTATCATATAAATAATGATGCTTTTCCTTCTGGTTTATCGGATTTGATTGAGCCTGCGTCTAACCCTTCTTATATTGATCCGATATTAGCTACCGGTAAAAAACAGGGATATGAATTTGTTTATAACTTGGATAGCGCAGATCATTTTATTATTAACGCCAATCCGCTTTTTAGTGGTTTGTTAAAAAGCAGGTATTTTTATACGGATGAGAGCGGCGTGGTCCGGGGAAAAACCGGTTCAGCCGCAGGTCCCGATGATGAAACTATCAAATAAAGGATTTACGCTGTTAGAGTTAGTTGTAGCCGTAGGCATTTTATTGATAGTTATAACCGGTTTGCTCTATGCCTTTATTAACTGCATATTAATGAATGAATCAAATAATAATCTGGTTACAGCAGCGAATGACGCACAATATGTACTGGAGCAGATTAAGGCAAGGACCTACGATGATATAGATGATTTTATAAATAATTTTAATCCAAATGAGTTTAACAATTTAAAGGGTGAGACAATAACATTTCCCGATACTACTATAGGAACAAGTATCGCTACAATAATCGTAAATGTTAGGTGGACTGAAAGACAGAGAGTACGGGATTTTCGATTATCAACTCGTGTGGCGCGCACAGGATAAAAAAAACGGTATTACCTTAGTTGAGGTTTTGGTAGCCGGATTTATATTATCGATAATTATGAGCGCTTTATTATTAGTTTTAAATGTAGGTAATCTTTCTAATACGATTGTTGGGGCTAAATTAGAAGTCCAACAAGAAGTAAGAAGGGCTATGGAATGGATGGTAAGGGATTTGCGCCAGACTGATAGAATGCGACTATTGGTTAGAGATGTGTCAGGAGGCCCGCTAACCCAAAATCAATTTAATAGTTTTGGTAACGGTGTAATTGTTACCAATCCTTTGTTTAATATTTGTATAGGATATAGTGTTTCAGGGAATTTATGGAGTTCTAATCAAATTGGATATACATATGATGCAGTAAATCAAAGAATTGTACGTTCCGATTCCGGTACAGGTAATACTTGGCAATTTAATCATATAAGCAGCTTAACGTTTACAAAGATCGGCCTTAATTCTTTACTAGTTGAAATTATTGGTCAAAGGACTGCCACAGGTACTATAGCCCCAACTTCTACTCTTCAAGAGGAGGTCAAATTAAGAAATGAATAAAAGAGGGGCAGCATTAATTTTTGCCTTATTACTCAGTACCGTACTTTTTATACTGCTAGGTTCATTTTTCTTAAGAAGCATGAATGAAAATAACCTGGTAAGAAGAGCTATAAATTCTAAACGGGCTTTTTGGTTGGCAGAAGCAGGTGTGGCTGAAGCGGTTAAAAGATTTCCTACAACTGGTTCTTACTTAGGCGATTTAGATAATAATGCTAATTATCAGTGGAGTGCTACATCTGTGTGGTGGACTTCGGCAACACCGGGAGTTGATATATACCAAGTAAACTCTACAGGCACCGTTATTCTACCCAGTGCTGGCTCTATAGATAGAAAATTAGAGGCTTTCGTAAAAGTAGAACCGCCTCAGCCGGATGGCTTTGATTTAGCAATTGAAGTTAATGGCCTTTTGAATTTGAAGGGAAGTTACGATATAAATCCAGATAATTCTTACGTCACCAAAGCAGGCCTGTCCTTTACAGATAAATTTAGCTTTTCTTCAGACATAATAAAGAGTATTGCAATAGAGCAAGGGACCTACTATGTAAACCCAAGTTCACCACTTCAAGATCTTAATGGAGTTACTTGGATTGATATAGTTGCGCCTACGCAAAAACTTAAAATTCCCACTAGTGGCTGGAGTGGAAGCGGTATTTTAATCGTTAATGGCGATGCTGATATAGAAGGTGGGGCATTTAATGGTATAATATGGGTTATTGGAGAATTGACTATAACCGGTAATGGAACGATTAATGGAGCAGTGCTTTCAGAGTGCGAGGAGACTGTGGTTACTGATATTAAAGGGAATCCTACAATAAATTACAATTGGACTGCAATAGATTCTGCTTTAGATCTATTAGATGATTACGCTAGTCGAACAATAGTGTCTTGGCGGGAAACGCCATAGAAAAAAAGCATGAAACTACCATCCTTAAAATTAAAAGATAAATTCGTAAAAGAGAAGTTCTCTCTGGGTTTAGATATTGGCACCTCTTTTATAAAAACAGTAAAATTAAAATTTTCTAAAGATGTAATAGAATTATGCGGGCTTACTATAGAGCTAGCTCCGCAGTTAGATTTAGAACCGGCCTTAAAAAAGGTTGCTCATACGCAGGATACAAAGAACGTAAATATATCTGTCTGCGGCCCGGCCACGGTAATTCGCTACGTTAACTTTCCCAAGATGAATGCAGAGGAAATGAAGCAGGCATTGAAGTTTGAGGCGGAAAAATATATTCCTTTTGCAACATCCGATGTCAATTTAGATAGTTATATCTTAAAACACGATTTACCGGATAACAAAATGTTGCTTTTGTTGGCCGCGGTTAAAAAAGAAGCCATAAACCAGCGCCTAAAGCTAGTAGAAAATGCCGGCTTTAATGTCCACGCCATTGATATAGATTCCATTGCGATTATAAACGCCTTTGAGCATAACTATGGCCATGAGGAAAACCTAAAAGATAAGGCAATAGCGCTTTTGAATATTGGCGCATCTTTAACCAGTTTAAATATTTTAGAGAATAATACCCCCCGTTTAAGCCGCGATATCCATATTGCCGGAAATAGCATTGCGCAAAAGTTGGCAGATAATACGGATTCGGATTTGAAGGCTGCAGAGCAGCTAATTGTTAATGCCGCTGCCGAGAACTTAGAAAAAATCGCTAGTGCGACAGAGGCCATAACTGCCAATTTAGCCAAGGAAATCAGGGCATCCTTTGATTATTACGAAAGCCAGAGTAGCTTAGCTGTGAGTAAGATTTTCTTAAGCGGCGGAGCTTCTATTATTCCCGGAATAAAAGAGATCTTAGCGAATCTAGTGGGGATGGAAGTGGAATATTGGGACCCCTTTAAAAAAATAAATATTGCAGCTAGCATTTCACAGGAAAAACTAAAACCCATAGCAAGCCAATTAGCAGTAGCTGTAGGGTTAGCTTTACATCCTTAAAGTATATGATAGAGATTAATCTATTGCCGGAAGAATTAAAAGTCAAATTAAAAAGGAAGGCCAAAAGCGTCCAATCCAAGCAGATCCTTTATATCATTCCCGTCATTTTTTTAATATTATTAGTTATCCATATTTATTTGGGCGCAATTACGGTAACTAAGGAAATTCATCTGGCAACGCTGAATAATAAGTGGCAGAGGCTTGCGCCCCAAAGAAAGATTTTTGAGGAGTTTAATAAGGAATTTCAGGGAATATCAAAAGATAGCGCTCTTTTGCAGAAAGTTGCCAGCCAACGGGTTATCTGGTCGCAAAAACTCAACAAGTTAAGCCTGGATTTACTGCCGGGAATATGGTTTAGGGAGATTTCCATAGGCCGCCAAGATTTTAATCTAAAAGGCTCCGTTGTATCTTTAGCGAAAGATCAAATTAACCTGATTAATGATTTTATTGATAATCTTAAGAAAGACGAGGCTTTTTTTAAGGACTTTAAGGCAATTGAATTAACTTCGGTGCAGGCTAAAGTAATCGGCGGTTATGAAGTCACTGATTTCAGTTTATTAATTACATTAAAATCACAATGATAAATTTAAGCCAACAATCACGCAATCTCATTAAAACTTGGAATACCTTAGAGCTAGATAGCAAAAAAGTCATCTTAATCGCTTTGGTATGTGCGGTAATTATTTATGTGGATTTTGCCTTCCTGATAAAAATGCAGTTTCGCTCAATAGGCAATATAACCGCAAAAATAATAACCCTTAAGAAAGACATAGATACCTTAGATAAGAATTTAGTTTTAATGCAGCAATCTCAGAATAAACCAGCCATCAGTAAAAAAATAAAAAAGCCTATTTCCGAAAGCGAAATGCCCCAATTATTCCAAAAGATATCTGATATAGCTAATAAATATAACGTGAAGATTCAGGAATTAAAGCCCGCTAAAGATACTAAAGAGGCCAAAACAAAAGGAAGTACACCCGCACAAAAAAGCGATTTTAACGTAACACTATTAACCTTAGATGTCTTAAGCGGGTACCATGAGCTGGGAGGTTTTTTAAGCGAATTAGAAAATGCCGATGAATTTATAGCTGTAGAAAACTTAAAGATTATTCCGCAAGAGGAAGGATTTAAGCACAGCGCAAAGATTTTATTGAGGGCATATGTCAGTAAATAAAAGTACAGAGTACAGAGTACAGGGTACAGGGCCAAAGCTTTTGAGTTTTGCTTTGTGTCTTTGGCTTTTATCTTTTAGCTTTTGCTTTTTTTCTTACGCGCAGGAAGAATTTGTTTATGATGCAAAAAATAAGCGCGATCCTTTTATTCCCTTAGTAACCTCTGACGGCAGGCTTTTAAAACTAGAACAGCAGGAAGGTACGCAGGGATTATTGTTAGAAGGTATTATATACGATGATAAAGGTATATCCTGTGCTATAGTGAACGGCGAGGTAGTAAGGGTGGGGGATGAGGCAGGAGGTTTTCAAGTCTTAAAAATACAAAAAGATAAGGTTGTTTTTATAAAAGATGGCCAACCGACTGAGATTGAGTTAAAAAAGGAGGAGTGATGCGCTGGATATTATTATTTTTATTATTCTTTAGTATTTCTTTTATAACTCAAGCTGGTTTTGCCCAGGAGCAAGCTACAAAGCAAGAAACGCCACCGCAGACATCATCTGAAGCTGTTGTAGCGCCACAGGCAGGAGGGCCCCAACAAGAGGTTTCTACCGAAGCTGTTGAGCCGTCGCAGGCAGGAGAACCGCAACAGGAAGCATCTTTACCTGTACCTGAAACTGCCGCAGCAAAAGAGGCGACTACTACTACGCCACAAGAGCAAGTTTCTCCACCAGAACAACAAACTGCAGTAATGGATAATCTGGCAGTTTCGCAAAATGTTACGCTTGACTTTAAAGAAGCGGATATCCGTAATGTCCTTAAGATCATTTCTTTTAAAGCTGGAGTGAATATTATAGCTACTCCGGAGGTCATAGGAAATGTAACTATAAGATTAGTTGATGTGCCTTGGGAAACAGCCTTGGATGCGATATTAAAGACCTACGGTTTTGCTTATGACAAAGAGGGTAATATTATTACAGTAGCCCCCATAGAGAAACTTACCTCCCAGCGTAAGCAAGAAGTAGAATTAGCCCAAGTTCAGCCGACAGTTACCGAGGTTTTTGATTTAAAATATATCGATGCCCAAGATGCTAAAAAATCCCTTGACCCTTTAGTTTCGCCCAGAGGTAAAATTACGGTATTAGAGATGACCGGCCAAGCCGGCTGGGAGTTTGGAGGGACTGAATTAGGTAAACGCAAAAGACTCGCTGAGGAGAAAAAAAGCCGCTCTAAGATTCTTATTGTCAGCGATATCGCCCCTGCTTTAGATAAAATGAAAGAGGTAATTGTACAGTTAGATGTTATTCCAAGGCAGGTAGTAATTGAAACCAGGATTATGGAGGTAAGTAGGGATAAACTTAGAGACTTAGGCCTGGATTATGGTACGGGTACTGCCGGAGCACATGATTATGATGTGGCTCCTACGGACCTCACGCTTTCGAAAAATACAACTATTGCCGGAAGAAACCTAGCTTCTGAGTTTACTCCCGGTAAATTTAACCCCATAGAAGGAGTTACTAATTTTGCCGGCACATATCCTTACCAAGGGGGCTTGGAAGTGCTTTTCAAAAAATTGACCGGAGCGAAATTTGAAGTCATACTGCATGCCCTTGAAGAAGATGCGCATACCAATACTTTATCTGCCCCCCGGATTATGGCTTTGAATAATCAGGAGGCCAGTATTTTAATCGGCACGCGCTACCCTATCCTGAAAACAGATACTACCGGCGCCGGCACCACTGCTGTCACGACCGTTACCCTTGATTATTATCAGGATATAGGAATACAGCTGAATGTGGTTCCGCAGATTTCCTCCAATAATTATATTAATATGGTAGTTCATCCGGCAGTAACGGATTATGTCAGTACCTTGGGCACCAATGCATATCCCATCATTCAGACCAGGGAAGCAGAAACAAGGATATTAATGGCTGACGGAGAAACCGTGGTTATTGGAGGCCTGCTTAAAGATGTGAAGAGCAAAGAAACAATAGGTATTCCTTTCTTAAGCAAGATTCCTATTTTTGGCGGGCTTTTTAGGCGTGACATAAACGATGACAGTAAAATTGATCTACTTATTTTTATTACTGCGCGCATAGTCAAAGAAAATACCTTTGCCCCGGAAGAAATCGCTAAATTAGAAGATAGGTTAGGCAGGAGTATAAAGAGAGAGCAGGTTAAAAAATAAAAGATATAACCGATAAAGGACTGTCTTTAAAGAAAAAGGCTGTCCTTTATTTTATATGTATAAAGTAAATTTTGTCTTTACTAAAAAAGGCCCCTTAAAATATATCTCGCATTTGGACCTGATGCGTTTATTTACTCGGGCATTTAGAAGGGCGGAATTCCCTTTAAAAATTACCCAAGGTTTTAATCCGCATCCGAAGTTTAGCATTAAGAGGGCATTGAAATTAGGAATTGAAAGCGATCATGAAGAAGCAACAATTATGCTCACAGAATCTATCGGTGAAGGAGAATTTCAAGACAGGTTACAAAAACAACTTCCCCAAGGTATTAGTATTACGCAAGCATGCCTAGAGAAATCTTAATTAATATTGAAACGCAAGAAAAACGCGTAGCCATTATCTCTGATGGGCGCTTGGAAGAATTTTATATTGAGCGGCCGCAGGACAAAACTATCGTCGGAAATATCTATAAAGGCAAAATTGAAGCAGCGCTTCCTTCTTTGGGGGCTGCCTTTGTGGATATCGGATTAGTCAAAAAGGGTTTTCTTTATCTTTCCGAGTTGGAATCCTTATATGAAGCCCTGGAACCGAAAGAAGCTAAGAGCCGCGAAGTCAAAAAAGGCCAGGAGGTCATGGTGCAGGTAGTAAAAGAGTCTTTTGGCACCAAAGGCCCGCGTCTTTCTTGTCACATTGGCCTACCCGGCAGGTATTTAGTGCTTATGCCTCAGGATAACCAGATAGGCATTTCCCGCAGGATAGAAGATGAAGAAGAGCGAAGGCGGCTGAGGCAGGTGTTATCAGAGCTAAAATTACCGAAAAATTTAGGTTTCATTGTACGTACGGCTGCCTCCGGCAGGTCTAGGAATGAGCTTCTTAGAGATGCCAAGTTTTTACTTAAATTATGGCAGAGGACAGAAAAGATATCGCAGCATAAACAATCGCCGGCTTTAATTTACGAAGAATATGACCTCACTCTGCGGGCAATTAGGGATTCTTTTACTGAAGATGTGCATAAGCTCATTATAGACTCAAAGCCCGAATTTTACCGGGTAGTGCGTTTTATGAAAACATTTTTGAGGTATCTGGTCAACAAAGTAGAGCTGTACCGAGGCAGAGATTTGTTTGAGGATAAGGATATCGAAAGGCAGATAAATAAAATTTTTGAGAACAAGGTTTATTTTAAATCCAAAGGCTATATTGTGATTGAGCCGACGGAGGGCCTCGTAGTTATAGACGTAAATAGCGGAGGCTTTAGGAGCAAGGCCGGCCATGAAGATGCTGCCTTTAAAGTAAACTGTGAGGCAGCCGAGGAGGTAGCCCGACAGTTAAGGTTACGCGATCTAGGAGGCATAATTGTCATGGATTTTATCGATATGGAAAAGGAAGGGCATCGCCGAGAGGTCCTCAATGTTCTTAAAAAAGCATTAAATGAAGACAAGGCAAAATATGATATAACCGGAATTTCCGAGTTTGGGTTAGTAGAGATGACCAGAGAGCGCGTGCATAATACTGTCCAGACTCTTTCTTACGAGTCCTGCCCCTATTGTCAGGGCAGGGGCAAGGTAAAGTCCAAGACCACAGTAGCTATTTTTGTTTTAAGGCAGCTAAAGAGGTTCTTAAAAACTAAAAGCATGCGGGAAGTTACGGTTTATTTACATCCTAGCGTGGTAGATGAGATCTCTAAAGACAGCCAAAACCTCAAGGCCTTAGAGCGCCAATTTAAGGCCAGGATTCATCTGGTAGCAGAGCCTGCCTGCCATATAGAAGAAATAAAAATATCCTAAATATCCCCTTTATTTTCTCTTGACCAGCTAATCTGAATATTATATAATATTCCCCTTAAGATAATCACCTTTTTTCTTGGAAAAGGAGAGCTGAAAATGTTTGCAATAATTGAAGTTGGAGGGAAACAGCACAGGGTCACTAATAGCGATATTATTGAGGTAGAAAAGCTAAAAGTAGACAGCGGCAAAGATATTATTTTGGATAAGGTTCTTTTATTTTGCGCAGAAAAAGAAGTTAAGATTGGCCAACCTTATTTAAAAGATGTCAAGGTAATTGCGCAAGTCCTGGGCCAATTTAAGGCCAAAAAGGTAATTTCCTTTAAATATCGCCGGCGTAAAGCTTCGCATTCGAAAGTTGGCCATCGCCAACAGTTAACCCGGCTTAAGATTAAAGAAATTAAGAGCGCTAATTAAGGCGTGTTATGTTCATTGACAAGGCCAAGATTTATCTAAGGGCAGGTTCTGGCGGAAACGGCTGCCGCTGTTTTTACCGCGATAAATATACCCGAAGGGGAATTCCCGACGGAGGAAATGGAGGAAAGGGTACTGATATTTTTATCAAAGCAGACAGAAATCAGCATACCCTTTTGGATTTTAAATATAATCAGCACTTTTACGGCGCGCACGGCGCCCACGGTTCGGGTAAAAATAAAAAAGGAAAAGATGCTACAGCGATTATTATCCGCGTCCCCCTCGGCACCATTATTAAGGATATCGCTTCAGGCTGTATTTTGCGCGAACTGAATAAAGATCAGGAAGAATTACTCGTTGTTCGTGGGGGAAATGGCGGCAGGGGCAACCAGCATAATCAAGAAGCAGGCCCGGGTGAAGCCGGTGAAGAAAGAGAAATTCTTTTAGATTTAAAGCTTATTGCGGATGTTGGCATAGTAGGCTTTCCTAATGTAGGAAAATCAACCTTAATTTCTAACATCTCTAACGCTCATCCTAAGATTGCTCTTTATCCTTTTACTACTAAAACCCCTGTTTTAGGAGTAGTGGGAGCTGGTGATAGCAATTCTTTTGTGGTAGCAGATATCCCCGGCCTTATTGAAGGCTCATCGCAAGGCAAAGGCTTAGGGGATCAGTTCTTAAGGCATATTGAAAGGACGCGGGTCCTTATTCATCTTCTTGATATGTCTGGTTTTGAAGGCAGAGACCCGGTCCAGGACTATAAAAAAATAAATCAAGAATTAAAAGAATATAGCAAGGCAGTTTTCTGTAAGACCCAGATTTTAGCGGCCAACAAAATGGATTTGGCAGGCGCAAAAGAAAATTTATCAAGATTTAAGAAGGCGATAAAAAAGAAAATTTATGCGATTTCCGCTTTAAAAAAAGAAGGCCTGGAGGAATTAATTGAAGCCATCAGAAAAAAAATATAAAAGGATAGTGATAAAGATAGGCTCTAGCCTTTTATGCACAGGCGATAAAGGGATTAATTCTGGCCTGGTAGGAGAGATTACCGCAGAATTAGCTTCTTTATTAAATGAGAAGAAAGAAGTGGTGTTGGTTTCTTCAGGGGCCATAGCTCTGGGGATGCATGCATTGAAGTTATCCCAACGGCCGAAGGAATTATCATTGCTACAATCTGCATCCGCCACAGGCCAAAATTTATTAATGAATGTATATGCTACTTCTTTTAAGGAAAGAGGCCTTACTATAGCCCAGGTTTTGCTGACCTGGGAAGATTTTAACGACCGCAGGCGTTATTTAAACGCCAAGAATACCCTGCTTACCTTACTAAAATTAGGTGTTGTTCCTATTATTAATGAAAACGATACAGTCTCAACTGATGAAATTAAATTCGGAGATAACGACCGTCTCTCGGCATTAGTAGCTAGTTTAATCTCTGCTGATCTTTTAATTATACTTTCTGACGTCGACGGATTATTAGCCAAAGATAAAAAAACAATCGTGCGCGTGGTTAGTGAAATTAATGCCAAGATAAAGGCGCTGGCCTGTCCTACGGATAAAAAGACCTCCGTGGGAGGGATGATTACTAAGCTTGAAGCTGCGAAGATTGCGGTAGATTCCGGGATTCCTTGTGTAATTGCAAACGGCAAGAAACAGGGAACAATTTTAGCTAATGTAAAAGATCCGGGCAAAACAGGCACGCTTTTTGTCTCTAAAAAAAGTTATTTAGCAGCTAAGAAACGTTGGATTGCTTTTGGCAGCCGTCCTAAAGGAAAAATTATAGTTGATGAGGGAGCTAAGAGAGCATTATTAAATAAAAAAAGCTTATTAGCTGTGGGAATAGTGGCTACGGAAGGTGTTTTTGAAAACGCAGATATAGTAAGCATAGTAGGCAAAGATAATTTTGAGTTTGCCAGGGGCAAGGTTTCTCTGGCAAGCAGGCAATTAGAAAATATTAAAGGGGCACGTTTTGCTAAAGAGGTAATTCATTCGGACAATATAGTTATCCTTTAAATGAAGCTCCGTGGTCTTTAAGCCCATGGTTTCCTAAAATGGTTGAAAGCGAAATCCCGACCTCCGACGATTCTGTCGGAGCGTCGGGATGAAGTAGAGATGAAACTAAAAAAAGAAATTATAAATTTAGCCAAAGGCGCCAAAGAGGCATCCGCAGATATGCTGGGTATTTCAGCCCAGACGAAGAATAAAATCCTTAAGGAAATGGCAGATGCCTTAATAGAGAAAAAGAAGGAGATCCTCAAGGCTAATAAAAAAGATAGCAAATATGCGCGCGCTATGGGTTTATCTAGCGCACTAATTGACCGCCTTAGCCTTGATGCAAAAAGAATAAAACAAATGGCGAATTCCTTACGAGAGATAGCTTCTTTGGCCGATCCTGTAGGAGAAGTGATTAAGGCTTGGCGCCGCCCCAATGGTTTATGGATTCAGAAGGTACGCGTGCCCATAGGAGTGATTGCGATTATCTACGAATCACGGCCTAATGTTACTTCGGATTGTATCGGGCTTTGTTTTAAATCAGGCAACACCCTGATTTTAAGAGGCGGGAGCGAAGCGCTGAATTCTAACCTTGCCATTTTTCGCATATTACAGGATATTATAAAAAAATACGGCATTGCGCAAAATATTATCAATATGGTTACCACCAAGGATAGGCGCGCCGTAGATATACTTTTAAAATTAAAAGATTGTATTGATTTAGTAATGCCTAGGGGCGGAGAAAGCCTGATTAACCGGGTAGTGAAATATTCGCGTATACCGGTAATAAAACATTATAAAGGCATATGCCATATTTTTGTGGATGAATGGGCGGATTTAAATATGGCAGAAAAAATCTGTTATAATGCTAAGGTCCAGCGCCCCGGCGTATGTAATGCCATGGAGAGTTTGTTGGTGCATGAAGATATAGCTACCAGATTTTTACCCGGCATGCTTAAGAAATTTCAGTTAGCCGGAGTTGAAATCCGCGGATGCCCTCTAACAAAAAAAATCGGCAAAAATATTAAGCGGGCAACCCGTGCCGATTATCGTAGCGAATATTTAGATTTAAAGTTATCGTTAAGGATAGTTAAGAGTTTAGATGCGGCAATAAAACATATAAATTTCTATGGGTCGCACCACTCCGACAGCATTATTACCGAAAATTACGAAAATGCCTTGAAGTTTTTAAGGCAGGTAGATTCGGCCTGTGTTTATCTTAATGCTTCCACCCGTTTTACTGACGGAAATCAGTTCGGTATGGGAGCTGAGATAGGCATATCCACAGATAAGCTGCACGCGCGCGGGCCGGTGGCCCTAGAAGAATTAACGACATATAAATATATAGTTTTTGGTAACGGCCAAATCAGAGAATGAGAATCGGCATACTCGGCGGCACATTTAACCCCGTACACATCGGGCATCTTATTTTAGCGGAAGAGACTAGAGAGAAGCTTGTACTTGATAGAGTTATATTTATGCCTACGAATATCGCCCCGCATAAAGATAATCAAGACGTAGCCTTTGGCTCTGATAGATATAAAATGCTAAAATTGGCAATTAAAACCAACAGGTATTTTAGCGTTTCGGATATTGAAATGAAAAGGAAGGGGGCTTCTTATACAATAGATTCATTAAGGGAATTTAAAAATATATACCCCAGCGATGAGCTGTATTTTATAGTCGGTTCGGATTTGCTAAAATATCTGGATGATTGGAAGGATTTATCGGATATTATTAAGATGGTCAAGTTTATAGTGGCGACCAGACCCGGGTATCCTTTAGAAAAGATACCTTCTTATATTAAGACTATAGCCATAAGGGCAGTGGATATTTCTGCTTTTGAAATCAGGCAGGCGGTAAAATCCCATATTTCCTTTCGCTATTTAGTTCCTGAAGCGGTGCATAATTATATACTGAAAAGAAAACTATACGCTTAAAGATTGGTAAAATGCCTAAGAAACTTAAAATAAAAATTGCTCCTTCGGTATTATCCGCGGATTTTAGCTGTTTAGCCCGGGAAATACATAGGATAGAATCTGCTGGGGCGGATATGCTGCATATTGACGTTATGGATGGTAATTTTGTGCCGAATATTACCATAGGGCCTGTGGTTATAAAAGATATTCGAAAGATAACAAAATTGCCTTTGGACGTACATTTAATGATTAAGAGGCCGGAGTTACTTATAGATAATTTTATTGCCGCAGGAAGCGATATGATTACCTTACATATAGAGACGATAAATGCCTCAAGCTTCAGGCTACAAGCCGCACGCTTAGAAAAGAAAAACATAAAAGTGGGTATTTCCTTAAATCCTGCCACGCCGTTATCTAAAATTAAGCCTGTGTTAAATATAGTAGATTTCGTCCTGGTAATGTCAGTATATCCGGGTTTCCCCGGCCAGAAATTCATGGCCTCGGTATTGCCAAAAATAAAACACTTACGTGCTATATTTAAAGGGGATATTTCAGTGGACGGAGGGATAAACCAAGATACTGCTAGGCAGGTAGTCTGGGCAGGGGCTAATGTATTGGCAGCCGGATCCTATATCTTTAAAGCAAAAAACTATCATAAGGTAATCAGAGGGCTAAAATGTCTAACTTAAATCCTGAAATCAAATTTGGTACTGACGGCTGGAGAGGGATAATCAGCGATAACTTTACTTTTAAGAATGTTAAGCGCGTGGCGCAAGCCATTGCCGATTATTATAGCTCTGTACTTCGTACTCCGTACTCCGTACTAAAAATAGCCGTGGGGTATGATACGCGCTTTTTGTCTAAAGAATTTGCCCAGGAAGTCGCGGATGTTCTATCTAAAAACGGCATAGAGGTAACGCTTTCCGATAGGCCAATACCCACACCGACATTAAGTTTTGCAGTACGTAAGAGAAGACTAACCGCTGGCGTAATGATTACTGCCAGCCATAACCCCGCCGAATACAATGGCATTAAAATTAAAACCTCATCCGGAGGAGCAGCCGGCGAAGAAGTAACGAAGGTTATAGAAGAGATGGCTAATAAGGTGTCTAGTCTTAAACAAAAAGAGCAATCTGGCTCAATCAAAAAAGAGGACCTCAGTAAGGATTATGTAAAATTCCTACGTTCCTATATAGATATTAAAAAAATCAAAAAGGCAAAATTTAAAGTTTTGGTAGATGCAATGCACGGCAGCGGCGATAAATTTATCGCCGAAGTGCTAGAAGGCACAGGTATACAGCTGGAGTTTTTCCGTTCTGATGTTAATCCATCTTTTGAGGGCCTAAGGCCGGAACCGGTAGTAGAAAATTTACTGGCCTCAATAGAAATAATGAAAAAGAAAAAATTTGATATTTGTTTGGTGTTAGACGGGGATGCCGATAGGATTGCCTGTATTGCTCCGGGAGGAATCTTTGTTTCGCCGCAAAAGATACTGGGATTACTGGCCCTGCATCTATTCCAAGACCGGAAAATGAAGGGTGGTATAGTAAAGACAATCGTGGGAACTAATCTTATAGATAATATTACCCAAAAATTAGGATTGAAATTATACGAAACTCCGGTGGGGTTTAAATATATATCTAGTCTTATGGATACACAGGATATTCTTACCGGAGGAGAAGAGGCCGGGGGCATAGGGTTTAAAGGGTATATTCCGGAACGGGACGGGTCGTTGGCGGGCCTGTTGCTTTTAGAGATGATGGTTTACCGTAAAAAATCAATAGATAAGGTTTTAGAAATTATGGAAAAGGAATTCGGCAAATATTATTATTTGCGGCAGGACTTAAGGACAGTCCAGGCAGGACTTGACTTAGGGGCCTTTAAAGAGATCAAACGCATCTTAGGTAAGGATGTAGTAGAAATAAAAGATTACGACGGTATCAAGCTAATATGTAGCGATAAAAGCTGGCTGATGTTTAGAGGCTCAGGGACCGAGCCTATCATGCGCATATATGCGGAGTCGCAGAGTTTAGCTAAATCTAAAAAATTGATTGCATTCGGCAGGGAATTGATTTTAAGCACAAAGAAATAAGTGCATGGTTTATGTTTTTTTAAGGTTTCTAGGTTTTTTGATATTAAAATTTGCCTTTGGCCTTCAAGTAAAGGGCCGTGAGCATATTCCCAAGAAAGGCGGGTTTATTTTGGCGAGTAACCACACTAGTTACATAGACCCTGTGGCGGTAGGGGTAGCAAGTCCCCGGCGGTTAAACTATATGGCGCGGCACGATTTATTTTCTCATTATTTTTTTGCTTGGTTGTTGCGCGCTATTGAAGTTTTTCCGGTAAAAAGGGATTCTGCGGATTTATCTGCTTTAAAAGAGGCTATGCACAGAGTTAAAGATAAACAGCAAGGTTTGCTTTTGTTTCCTGAAGGTACACGTAGCACAACAGGAGAGATATCTTGTGATGTGGAGCCGGGAATAGGTTTTTTAGTAGCAAAACTTAACGTACCGGTAATTCCGGTTTTTGTCAAAGGGGCTATGGAGGCTTTGCCTCGCGGCGCTAAATCTTACCGAAGAAATAGAATTTCTGTTTCTTTCGGAGAACAAATTTTTATTGAAAGGAGGATGCCTTATCAGGATATTGCAAAAAAAATTATGGAAGAAATAAGGCATCTTTCGTGCAAAAAGTAAAAATATCGTTTTATATTAATAATATTTTGCAGTTTATTGGTTTTGACAGGAGCTTCATCTATAGATGAAGCCTTTTTTTTAACATAATTTCAAAAATAAATAAAAAGGGGGAAATAAGAAATGAAGGAAAAAAATTCTGAACTGGAAAAGCTTTACAATGAAAGTATCAAGGTAATCCATGAAGGGGAGGTGGTAAAGGGTAAGATCATTTCCATAAGGCCCAAGGAAGTATTGGTAGATGTAGGCTTTAAATCAGAGGGGATAGTTTCTGCTACAGAATTTACCAAAGAGGATTTAGAAGTGGGTAAGGAGTTAGAGTTTCTTATCGAATCGATAGAGAATGATGCAGGGATGATTATACTTTCCCGGGAAAAAGCATTGCGATTGCAGGGATGGGATAGGATTGTAAAAAATTCCCAGGAAGGGGATTTAGTGGAAGGTAGGCCTATAAAGAAAGTCAAGGGCGGATTTTTGGTAGAAGTAATGGGGGTGGAGGGATTTTTGCCGGCATCTCTATCTGCCTTTAAAAATGTTCTCGATAAGGATATCATTAATAAAATTTTTAAGTTCAAAATCCTGAAAGTCAATAATCTAAGGCGTAGCGTGATATTATCCCGCCGGGAAGCTATGCAGAAGGAGAAAGAGGAGACAAAATCTAAAGTCTGGGATAACTTAAAAATAGGCCAGGTATCTTCCGGCATGGTTAAGGCTATCACTGATTTCGGGGCCTTTGTAGATTTAGGAGGGGTAGACGGGCTTTTGCATATCACCGATATGTCCTGGTCAAAAACCAGCCACCCTTCGGAAGTAGTAACCTTAGGGGATAAAATTGATGTGATAATTTTAAATTTAGATAAAGAATCGGGAAAAGTGTCTTTAGGCCTCAAGCAAAGGTTTCCCGATCCCTGGAAGGATATAGAAGTAAAGTATAGCGTAGGCACAAAAGTAAAGGGCAAGGTAGTCAATATTTTAGCCTACGGTATATTTGTGGAATTGGAAAAAGGCATTGAGGGCCTGATTCATGTCTCAGAGATGTCTTGGTCAAAAAGAGTGAATAATCCGGGGGAGATGTTTGCTATAGGTGATATGATTGAGGCTTTAGTAATGAATATAGACAAGGAAGCCAGGCGCATCTCTTTAAGTATTAAACAACTGGAACAGAATCCTTGGTTAGAAGCAGAGGCCAAATATCCTGTCGGCGGAAAAATAGAAGGTAAGGTCAGAGGCTTTACGGATTACGGCGCATTTATAGAGCTGGACAATAATTTAGAAGGGATGATTCATGTATCTGACATGTCTTGGACCAAAAGAATAGAGCATCCGCAGGATGTTTTAAAAAAGGGCCAAAAAACAGAGGTAATGGTTCTTTCAGTAGACCCGGTGAATAAACGCATTGCACTGGGTTTAAAACAATTACAGCCTAATCCTTGGACTGATATTGCGGTAAAATATCCTTTGGATTCTGTTTTAGAGGTAGAGGTGGCCAGTATTACGGAGTTTGGCGTGTTTGTAAAGATAGAAGAGGATCTGACCGGGCTGATTTATACCAGCGAAATAGACAAAGATACCTTAGCAGAATTAAAAGTAGGAGATAAGATAAAAGCTAAAGTGATTAGGGTAGAGGTTGAGCAGGGTAAGATTGGCCTGTCGGCGAAAATATAATTAGGCGAGGTGTAAGATGGATATCAAAAAACAGCTCGAGATTATAAAGCGCGGGGTAGTAGAAATAATCTCAGAAGAGGAATTAAGGCTAAAGTTAGAAGAAGGTAAGCGCCTGAGCAGGCCCCTTAAGATAAAAGCAGGTTTTGATCCTACTGCACCGGATATACATCTGGGGCATACTGTTTTGTTAAGGAAGCTAAGGCATTTTCAAGATTTAGGCCACGAGGTAATATTTTTAATCGGAGATTTTACCGCGCGTATCGGAGATCCCTCGGGCCAAAATAAGGCAAGAAAATCTTTAGATACAAGAGAAATTAAAAATAACGCTGCTACTTATAAAAAGCAGGTATTTAAGATTCTTAACCCCAGGAAAACCAGGGTGGTTTTTAACAGTACTTGGCTTGATAAGATGCTGGGGCTTGATTTCGGAAAACTACTTACCCATTATACGGTTACGCGGTTATTGGAGCGGGACGATTTTTCTTTAAGGCTTAAAGAGAACAAGCCGTTATATATGTCGGAATTGATTTATCCTATATTGCAAGGCTATGATTCTGTAGTTTTAAAGGCAGATATAGAAATTGGAGGCACAGACCAGAAGTTTAACTTGCTTGTGGGAAGGGACCTACAGAAAGATTTTGGACAGATGCCTCAGGTGATTATTACGATGCCACTATTAGAAGGAACTGATGGCGTGCGAAAAATGAGCAAGTCCCTTGAAAATTATATCGGGATTAATGAAACAGCGGATAGCATATTCGGCAAGGTTATGTCCGTATCGGATGAATTAATGTGGAAATATTATGAATTATTAACGGATGAAGATTTAACTACCGTAAAAAAGATGCATCCCAAGGAAGCAAAGCTTAGCTTAGCTAGTGTTATCGTTTCTGATTACCATGGCAAAGATCATGCCAAGAAAGCAAAAGAAGCCTTCCAGCAGGTCTTTAGCCGTAAGGAACTGCCGGATCAGATGCCCCAATATAAAATTAAAGGAAAAAACCTTTCTATCGTAGAAATTTTGACAGAAAGCGGCTTAGTGGAATCAAAAAATGAGGCCCGCCGGTTAATCCAGCAGGGTGGGGTATATTTAGACGGAGAAAAAATCAGCAGAGAAGATGCAGTTATTCATAAAGAAGGAATCTTAAAAGTCGGTAAAAGAAGATTTTTGAAATTAATGATATGAAAAACCGATATTCTATAAACAACAGTAATCAACTTATCATCAGGCCGCCGAAATCTAAAGTGGCACTTCCCGTAAATGGAAGTTTTAGCATAGATAATAATAACCGTCTTAGGTATTGGCTAAATGAAACTTCTGTTTGGCGTAAGCAATACGCTTTGCCTCCCAGGATTCTTTTTAAAGGCGCCTGGAATCTGGATGCAAACCACGACTTAACACTCATACTGGATAAGAATAAAAACCAATTTCAAGGAGATATTTTAATTATCAAAGGCAATATTATCTCCGGCGATACAGATATACTGGCTTTCCAGGTGAAAAGTTATGATCGCGATGGCCTTTTACATATCCGGATATTAAAGTTAAATATAACTTTGCTTGCCGATGAAAGTAATCGATTATGCTTTATGGTTAAGAAGCTTCAGCCAGATATCTTAACTTTAGAAGGTAGCTGGCAGCTAAACGATAATCAACAGATTGTTTATGAATACCAGAGGTCGGACCTGGAGACCAAAGTCAAAATTTCTAATACTTTAATCTTCCGGGGATTCTGGCAGATTACGAGCGTAAATAAGTTAACCTATATCTTGAAACATAGCTCAAATTCCCGTTTTGATTTTCGGGCTCAGATAGAAACCCATACTATTTACCCTCAGAAAGGCGTAATAAAATACCGCTTAGGCATGGGAATAAGGGAGAATAAGTCAAGAGAGAAAATTATTTCTCTTTATGGAGCCTGGAAGTTCAGCCGTAACTTGGGGCTGGTTTTTGAAATGGATTACGCAAAGGAAGGCTTGCGGGCAATAGAATTTACTGCCGACGTTGGTTTTCAAAAGAATACAGTTACTTTTACCATGAGAAATAGGCAAGGTGAGCCTTTGGGTATAATTTTGACTTTTACACACAAATTCTTAAAAGAGCTTGATACTGAAGCTTTCCTGCGCCTTAAGGCTTTAGAAGAGGAATCTGCTGTCGAGGTAGGATTAAGGGTGCCTTTTTAGTTAGGTAATTAATGCTATAAAATAGAAAAACAATGTTTTCTCTTGGCTGCCGTAAAGATCCCGAAGATTTACGCGATATCCCGATGGGGTTAGTTTTACCCCCGGTGCCTATACCTAAAGGAGTGGATTATACTCCAAATATGTCACCTGTCAGGAATCAGGGAACTGAAGGAACCTGTGTTGCTTTTGCTTCTGTTGTAGGAGTAAAAGAATATCAGGATAAGAAGGAATACGACAGGCTAATCCGATTGTCCCCGCGCTATCTTTATTACCTTTGCAAGAAATTCGACGGCCAACCATTTCAGGATGGCACATACCCCCGGATTGCCATGAAAATCTTGACGAAATATGGCGTTGCCGAAGAATCATGCTGGCCGTATAAACCTTTTCAAAAAGATTTTCCCTGCGCTAATGCCGATAAGGAAGCAAAAAAATACCGCATTAAAGCTTATGCCCGTCTTCTGTCATTATTAGAAATGAAAAGGAGCCTGGCAATAAACGGCCCTTTTCTTGCCGGGGTTAAGGTATTCAAGGGGTGGTTTAGCAAGCGGGTAATAAAAAGTGGCTTAATCCCTCTTCCGGCTAGAAAGGAACAAGCTGTAGGCGGACATGCGGTGTGTATCTTGGGATTCGATGATGCAAAGCAAGTTTTTAAATTTAAAAACTCCTGGGGTAAAAGCTGGGCAGATAAGGGGTATGGCTATTTAAGTTACGCCTATATGCAGAAATACTGTGTAGACGCCTGGAGCGCAACTGACCTTATTGTTAACCCCAAGGCCTTAGTAAAGAAGAGAGAAGAAATAATCAATAAATTCAGTTAATAATAATATATGTTCTGGACAATTATCGGCTCAGCCGCCGCAACCCTGACTATGTTTTCCTTTATTCCTCAGATTTTTAAGGTAATCAAGACGAAGTCTGCCAAAGACGTAAGCGTTATCACATTGCTACAGCTTTCCTTGGGGGCGTCGTTATGGGCAGTTTACGGGGTGTATCTAAAAAATCCGATTGTGATTACAGCAAACTGCGTGACTTTAGTAACGATAATTATTTTATTATTTTTATATTTTCGTTACGGAAGGAAAAATAAATGAAGGGAATAATTTTAGCGGGAGGAAAGGCTACTAGGCTGTATCCTATCACTAAAGGGGTCTGTAAACAGATGATTCCTTTATATGACAAGCCGATGATTTACTATCCATTATCGGTTCTTATGCTGGCAGGTATAAGGGATATTTTGATAATTTCTACGCTTAAAGATATGCCCAGGTTTAAGGATCTTTTAGGAGACGGAAAAGAATTAGGGGTAAATTTCTCTTATACTGTTCAGGAAAAACCCCGCGGGATAGCCGAAAGTTTTATTATCGCCCAAGATTTTATTGGAAATGATAATGTCTGTTTGATTTTAGGAGATAATATATTTTATGGCAATACCTTAGTAGAGATATTGCAAGAGGCGGTAAGGTTAAAAAAGGGGGCTTTTATTTTCGGTTATTATGTCAAAGACCCGCATAGATACGGCGTGATAGGTTTTGATAATAAATGCCGGGTTAATTCCATAGAGGAAAAACCTAAAAAACCTAAATCTAACTGGGTAGTGACAGGCCTGTATTTTTATGATAACCGGGTAGTAAGTATTGCAAAAAAAATAAAGCCTTCTAGGCGTAGGGAACTAGAGATTAGCGATATCAATAAGGAATATCTAAAGAAAGGCCAGTTAAAAGTGAAGTTATTAGGCCGCGGTTATGCCTGGCTAGATACAGGGACATATGATTCTTTAATTGGCGCTTCGGTTTTTATTAAGACCATAGAAGAGAGACAGGGATTAAAGATTGGGTGTATTGAAGAAATAGCCTATCGTAAAGGTTATATCAACAAAAAACAGTTGATTAACTTGACCAAAGATATAAATACCGTTTATGGCGATTATTTAAAAGAACTATTAAATGATGGACCGTAAAATATTGATACTGGGTGCAGGTTTTATCGGCTTGAGGCTAAAAGAGGCCTTGAATTGCAGCTTATCCACAGAAAAAATATATTCATTGCATGATACCGAAAGATTAATGAATAAATTTAACCCCAAGATTATTATTAATTGTATCGGCCATACCGGTATAAATGTCGATGACTGCGAGAGAAATTTAGATAAGACCTTAATGGCTAATACCTTTGTTCCCATTATATTAGCGGAAATCGCATTAAGGAGAAGAATTAAATTAATCCATATTAGTAGCGGATGCATTTATAAGTATAATTATGCAAAAGACAAACCTATAACCGAAAATAAAACACCTGATTTCTTCGACTTATTTTATAGTAGGTCTAAGATTTATACTGAACGAGCCCTAGAAGTTTTGGCCAACAAATTTAACGTATTAATTATAAGAATAAGGATTCCTCTGGATAGCCGTCCGCACCCCAGGAATATCCTTACCAAAATAATTAAATATCAACAAATTATCGATCTCCCTAATTCAGTTACTTATGTGCCCGACTTTATAAAAGCCCTAAAACATTTAATAAAAATTAACGCCAAAGGAATCTATAATATCGTCAATAAAGGCTCGTTAAGATACCATAAATTAGCCGCAATATTTAAAAAACACGTCCCTAGTTTTGAGTATAAAGTAATCCCTTTTAAAAAATTAAATTTAGTAAGGACTAATTTAGTATTATCTTGCAAAAAGCTGGAAAAAACCGGTTTTAAAATGAGGAACATAGAAGAGGTACTGGAAGAATGCGTAAAAGATTACCTAAAATATTAGTTACCGGCGGAGCGGGATTCATTGGTAGTGAATTTGTGCGGCAGGCAATAAACAGGGACTGTCCCCATCGATCGAAGGGGGTCCTGAGCGAAGTCGAAGGAACGGGACTGTCTCTGATAGTGGTCGATAAACTCACCTACGCCGGTGATTTACGTAGGTTAGAAGAAGTTAAAGGAAAATACAAATTTTATAAAGCGGATATATGTAATAAGAAAGCAATAGAAGCAATATTTAAAAAAGAAAGGCCTGATATAGTGGTGCATTTTGCCGCTGAAACTCATGTAGACAGAAGCATAGAGGAGGCAGCACCTTTTCTAAAGACCAATGTTATAGGCACCCAAATTCTTTTAGAACTTTCTCGTTTATTTAAAATTAAAAGGTTTATCCATATTTCTACTGATGAAGTATACGGTGAAATTAAAAGGGGGAAATTTTTAGAAAGCGCCCCCCTTAAGCCAAATAGTCCTTATGCCGCATCAAAAGCAGCTGCGGATTTACTCATCAAAGCCTATATCCGCACATATAATTTTCCAGCGATAATTGTGCGTCCATGCAACAACTATGGCCCATGGCAGTATCCGGAAAAATTGATTTCTCAATCAATTTTAAAAGCGATAAAAAATGAAAAAATCCCTATTTATGGGAGAGGCAAAAATATCCGGGAATGGCTTTATGTATCGGATTGTATAGAGGCAATATTGCTGATATTGGATAAAGGTAAAATTGGAGAAATTTATAATGTTGGAAGCGGACAGGAAAAAAATAATCTAATGGTAGTAAAAGAGATCCTTAAGATAATGAATAAGCCGCAAAGACTAATTAAATTCGTAAAAGACAGGTCCGGGCATGATCTAAGATATAGATTAGATTCTAAAAAAGTATGTTATGAGATTAATTGGAAACCAGAGATAAAATTTGAAGAGAGGATTAAACTTACCGTACGCTGGTACCTAAGTTATAAAAATTGGCTTTTCAGCACGCGCAAAGCCTAAGAAAACATAACTAAAAAATTATTTTAGCTTTAAAATAATTGTTCTATAATAAAAGGAGAGAGGGTTAATGAAAAAGGCGTTAATAACTGGTATTACCGGTCAGGATGGTTCGTATTTAGCTGAATTTCTGCTTTCTAAAGGTTATGAAGTGCATGGCATTATAAGAAGGGCAAGCACTTTTAATACCGGAAGGATAGGTCATATTTATGTTGACCCGCATTCAAAAAAAGCCAAATTATTCCTGCATTATGGTGATATCTCTGACGCCGAACAAATCAATAACATTATCTTTAATATAAAACCCGATGAAGTATACCATTTGGCTGCGCAAAGCCATGTCAGAGTAAGTTTTGATATCCCTGAGTACACGGGAAATATCACTGCCTTAGGCACGACACGTATTCTGGAGGCAATCCGCCGTAGCGGCAGAAAAATCAAATTTTACCAGGCATCGTCCAGTGAATTATTTGGTTCCTCGCTTCCTCCGCAGTCAGAAACTACTAGTTTTAATCCGCAAAGCCCTTATGCTTGCGCTAAACTTTACGCGTACTGGATTACTAAAAACTACCGGGATGGTTATAATATGTTTGCCTGTAACGGAATACTTTTCAATCACGAGAGTTTCCGTAGAGGCGAAACTTTTGTCAGCAGGAAAATCACCCGGGCAGTAGTTAACATCTTAGGCGGTAAGCAGGATAAACTTTACCTTGGTAATCTAGAGGCTAAGAGAGACTGGGGCTATGCGCCGGAGTATACAGAGATGATGTGGCTTATGTTGCAACAGGATAAGCCCGACGATTATGTTATAGGCACAGGGGAATCTCATTCTGTAAAGGAATTGGTAGAGGAAGCTTTTAGCTATGCGGGCCTAAAGTGGAAGAAATACGTAAGTATTGACTCGCGCTATTTTCGGCCCACAGAAGTGAATAACATTATTGCTGATATTAAGAAGGTAAAGAAGGTGTTTAAGTGGCAGCCAAGAGTAACTTTTCATGATTTAATAAAAATAATGATTGATGCTGATATGAGGGCTTGCGGGTTAGATCCAGTAGGAGAAGGCGACAAGATATTGAAGAAGAAATTTCCTCACAGATGGTGGAAGGCAGATTAATAATAAATTAAAATGGCTAAGAGCGTAAAGAATTATTTAATTACTGGATTTTCCGGTTTTGTCAGTAGGTATTTTATTGAGTATCTCAATCAAATACAGGAAAAAGCCAATATTCTTGGTATCGATATTACAAAACCATCTTTTGATCTTAAACGTTGTACTAATACTGATATAAAATTTCTTAAAGTTAACCTTTTGGATAAAAACGAAATCAGGGATATAATTCTGAAGTTTCAACCAGATTTTATTTTGCACTTGGCTTCTTTTAGTAGTGTGGCTTTTAGCTGGCAGAAACCCATCTTGAGTTTTAACAACAATACAAACATATTCTTGAATCTCCTCGAAACAATTAAGGAAACCGGCATAAAGTGTAGGGTATTATCAGTAGGGTCTTCTGAAGAGTATGGTATCGTAAAAAACGAAGATGTTCCTCTTTCTGAATCAACCCAATTAAACCCGATAAGTCCCTATGCGGTAGCTAGAGTTTCCCAGGAGTTACTTTCAAAGATTTATGTTGATGGATACGGGCTTAATATCATAATGACTAGGTCGTTTAACCATATTGGTCCCCGACAGACGGAGGTATTTGTTGTTTCCTCTTTTGCCAAACAAATGGTAGAAATAAAGAAAAAAAACAGAAATAAAAGAATATTGCGGGTTGGCAACCTTGAGATTGTGCGTGATTTTTTAGATGTTCGCGATGTAGTAAAAGCATATTATTTGCTTTTACAAAAGGGCAAGAATGGCGAAATATATAATGTATGCGCAGGCAAGGGAATAGTTCTTAAAGAAGTAATTAATTATATAGCTGATTATCTAAAAATAAAAGTTGATTTGAAGGTAGACCAATCGTTGGTCAGGCCAAATGATAATCCGGTAATCATCGGAAATAATAAAAAAATTAGAGATGAATTAGGTTGGGAGCCCAAGATACCTTTAAAGAAGAGCATCGCTGATATTTGTGACTATTGGGAACAAAATAGCCAGTATATGAAATGATTAACGTGAAAGATAAGAAAATTCTTGTTACTGGAGGAGCGGGTTTTTTAGGAAGGCACCTCGTTTCTCAATTAGAAAAACGTGGCTGCCGTAATATTTTTATTCCGTGTATTGAAAATTACGATTTAGTTAATTTGGAAGCGGTTAAGCGACTTTATTCTGATGCCAAGCCGGATATCGTTATTCATCTTGCGGCTAAAGTAGGAGGCATTGGCGCGAATCGCGAGAATCCCGGAAAGTTCTTTTATGACAATCTCATGATGGGCGCTCAGATGATGGAAATAGGCAGGCAGTTAGGGATAGAAAAGTTTGTGGCTCTTGGAACGGTTTGCGCTTATCCTAAATTTACTCCTGTCCCTTTTAAAGAAGAAAATCTATGGAATGGCTATCCCGAGGAGACAAATGCTCCTTATGGTTTAGCCAAAAAGATGCTTTTGGTGCAATCTCAAGCCTATCGTCAGCAATATGGTTTTAACAGCATATTTTTATTACCGGTTAACCTTTACGGTCCGGGTGATAGCTTTGATTTGGATAGCTCTCACGTTATTCCCGCACTAATTCGAAAATGTGTTGATGCTCAGAAGGGACTGTCCCCGCGACCGCAGGGAGTCCCGAACGCAGCAGAGGAAAAGGGGACTGTCCCTGACCTTATTGTTTGGGGCACTGGCAAGTCAACCCGTGAATTCTTGTATGTTGAGGACGCTGCCGAAGGTATAATTTTAGCTACTGAGAAATATAATAAATCCGATCCGGTAAATTTGGGAGCGGGTTTTGAAATCTCAATCAGGGATTTGGTAAAATTAATCGCGAAGCTCACCGGCTTTAAAGGAAAGATTGTCTGGGATAAAACTAAGCCGGATGGTCAGCCTCGCAGGTGCCTGGATACTTCGAGAGCCGCCAAAGAGTTCGGCTTTAAGGCAAAAACTCAATTTGAAGAAGGCCTAAAGAAGACAATTGAATGGTATAAATCCCTGATAAAAACCCCCAAAAAAACTTGACTTTTTTCACAGTAGATGTAAGATATGTTCAATGAATGAACAGCCTTTATTAAAGGAAGAAAACCTCCTAATTATCAAAGAGTTAGAAGCACAACCTTCTGTTACCCAGCGCCATCTCTCTAGTAAACTCGGCATTTCCCTGGGCAAGACTAACTATCTTCTTAAGGAATTAATCAAGAAAGGCCTTGTTAAAGTAAGGAATTTTTCGGATAATCCAGGTAAATTAGGGAAAATTCATTATTATTTAACCAAGGAAGGCCTCGAACACAAAGTACAGCTTATGCAGTATTTTCTTAAAGAAAAAGAAGCTGAGTATAATCAATTTAAGAAAGAATGGGAGCAGTTTGTGCTTAATGTAAGCGGCGCTCATAAAGAAGAGGCAAAATGAAGGTATTTATATCTACCACTACCTTTGCAGAATATAGCCAGCGATTGATCTTTCCTTCCCCAAAAGACTGGACACAACGAAGAGTTGGCGGGAGCATAAACTCCGGTTCGTAAAGAGGAGGGTTGTTTAATGGAAGATCAAGGTGCTAACCTTCCTTGCCGGCAGGCAGCTATGAAGCGTTTTGACAAGGCATTTAAGGTGCAAGCGGTTAAAATGGTTATTGAAGAATAGCTTAAAAGAACAGTTGATTGGTATAGGCAATTAACCATAAGTTAACTATTTTATTAAAGGGTGATTATGTGAAGACGCTAAAATTTGGTAAGAGTACTATTTCTGAAAATGGTCCTTGCTATTTCATCGCGGAAATAGGGCATAATCATCAGGGAAATCTGAAGGTAGCTTTAGATATGATTAGGATTGCCGCTCAATATGGCGCAAATGCCGTAAAATTCCAGAAAAGAAACAATTCGTCCCTTTATACCAAAGTAATGTATGACAAGGTATATGATAATGAAAATAGTTTTGGGCTTACTTATGGCGAGCATCGTGAATTTCTAGAATTTGATTATAATGAGTTTCAAGCCATACAGAAATGCGCGGATGAAAATAATATTGAATTTATGTGTACGGTTTTTGACCCGGAAAGCGTTGATTTTCTTGAGAAATTGGGAATTACCAGTTACAAATTAGCTTCAGGTGATTTGACAAATACTGTTTTAATTGAATATGTCGCAAAATTAAATAAGCCATTATTTATTTCTACAGGTGCTTCGACCTTGGAAGAAATTCGTATCGCGTATAATACAGTTTTAAAACATCACGATAAGCTTTGTTTTCTGCATACTGTTTGTTCTTATCCGGCTGAATACAATGATTTGAATTTGAGGTTTATTGAGACGCTAAAAAGAGAATTTCCCAAGGTAATTATCGGGTATTCCGGGCATGATAATGGTATCTTGGCTTCAGTAATTTCTTATATGCTAGGAGGAGTTGTTATAGAAAAACACTTTACCATGAATCATTCATGGAAAGGGACAGATCATAAGTTTTCATTAGAGCCTGAGGGGCTGCGCAAGCAAATTCGTGATCTGAGGAGATTGGATGTAATGCTGGGCGATGGCAAAAAGGATATCCGTGAGACTGAATTATCCGCTAAAATGAAGATGGCGAAAAGCTTATATACCAAACAAGCTTTACATAAGGGGCAGATTTTGTCTTCAGGCGATATTGTTATTAAATCACCGGGGGGCGGTTTGCCGCCGTATTTTCTTAGCCAAGTAATCGGTATGAAATTAAAAGTATCATTGTTGGAAGAATCATTGATTACTTGGGAGAGTCTCGAGAGATAACCAATGAGAAGAAGGGATTTTGCTAGACAATTAAAATTGATTAAACTTGTTGTTCTTGATTTTGATGGAGTTTTTACGGATAACCGAGTGTTGGTTTTTCAGGATGGCACCGAAGGTGTTTGGTGCAGTAGAGGCGATGGCATGGGTATTGATTTGCTGCGTAAAGCGGGTATTCCCGCGATAGTTATATCAACCGAAAAAAACTCTGTTGTATCCGCGCGGTGCCGGAAATTAAAATTATCGTGTATCCAGGGTTGCGATGACAAATTGAGCGTGTTGCGCCGCGAGGCGAAACGTATCGGAGTGCCTTTGAAGGCCGTGGCGTATATGGGCAATGATGTTAACGATAAGTTGTGCCTGCGGGCGGTCGGCTTTCCAGTATGTGTTAGAGATGCTCATCCTGATGTTGCCAGGCTTGCAAAGTATGTTACTCATAACCGTGGCGGCTATGGCGCGGTGCGTGAACTGTGCGATATGCTTTTGGAGGCTAAACGATGAAAAAAAAATATGTTAGTTCATTATTCGATCTCTCGGGAAAGGTCGCGATAGTTACCGGAGGGGCGGGGCAGCTTGGCGGGCAGTATGTGCGTATATTGTTGGCTGCCGGAGCTAAAGTAGCGGCTCTTGATATAGATACCGCCAGCTCCAAGGGCAATCTTGCTTCTATAGTGTCATCTAAATGTATCGCTGTTAGATGCGATATTACCAATAAAAAATCATTACAGAAAGCATTATATTTTGTGTGCAAGCGCCTGGGTTCACCTTCTGTTTTGGTTAATAATGCCGCGCTTGACGCGCCGCCTAACGCCGATGTTTTAAATACCGGCCCATTCGAGACGTATCCGCAAGAGTCATGGGATACTACTATGAAGGTTAATCTTAAAGGGATGTTTTTGTCCTGTCAGGTTATCGGCGGATATATGGCTTCTAAGAAAAGCGGCAGTATTATAAATATTTCTTCGGTCTATGGTATCCTTTCCCCTGATCAGCGGATTTATGAATATAAAGGGAAGCCGTTTTTTAAGCCTGTTGATTATTCAGTTTCTAAATCAGGGATAATTAATCTTACTCGGTATCTGGCAACCTATTGGGCTAAGAAAAATGTGCGTGTCAATACGTTGACATTGGCAGGGGTATTTAACAATCAGGATGAACAGTTTTTGCGCAATTATTGCGCCAAGGTTCCTTTGGGCCGCATGGCTCGTTTTGACGAATATAACGCGGCAGTGTTGTTTCTGGCTTCGGATGCGTCATCGTATATGACAGGATCTAATATAATCATTGATGGAGGTTTTTCAGCATGGTAAAGAAAAAATATAAAAATCTTATTGATGGGTTATTGGTTGAGCCTCATTCAGGCAGGTATTTTGAGAATATCAATCCCGCAGATACTAGTGATATTGTCGGGCTTTTTCCAGCATCAAATCTTTTAGATATTGATATGGCAGTGACGGCTGCGAAGAATGCATTTGAAACTTGGAGTGCTATGCCTGCGCCTAAGCGCGGCGAACTAATATATAATTTAGTTAATTTATTAAAGAGGGATCAGAAAAAACTTGCCGCGATAATCGTAAGGGAAATGGGCAAAACTATGCCTGAATCAATGGGAGATATTCAATCAAGTATTGACGCCGCAAATTTTATGGCTGGTGAAGGCCGCCGGCTTTATGGGCAGACGACCGTATCTTCACTTGATAAGCGTTGGGCGTTAACTAAGCGTGTGCCTGTAGGGGTCTGTGGTTTGATTACAGCCTGGAATGCTCCTATGGCGATTATTACATGGAAGTTGTTTCCTGCGCTTATTTGCGGCAATACCGTTGTGCTTAAGCCTTCAGAAGACGCGCCTCTTACCGCGTATTTGCTGGGACAATTGATTAAAGAAGCGGGTTTTCCCGATGGAGTGATTAATATTATTTATGGTATCGGTAAAGAAACTGGTGAGGCGCTCGTAAAACACAAAGGGATTAGTTTGGTCTCTTTTACCGGTTCTTCAGCGGTTGGCCGCCTGATTAACGAAGAGTGTGCGCGCCAGCTTAAGCGGTGTTCATTGGAGCTTGGTGGAAAAAATGCTCTTATCGTTATGAACGATGCCGATCTTGATGCTGCTGCCAAAGCGGTTTCAGCGGGGGCATTTTCTACCGCTGGTCAGCGCTGTGCGGCAACTAGCCGTGTGTGTGTACATCGTGACGTATACGAACTCTTTATGGAGAAGCTGATCGCGGAGACAAAAAAGATGAAAGTAGGGCGAGGCGACGATCCCGAAACAAAGGTTTGCCCTATTATAAATAAACGGCAGTTCGACGCTATTATAAACGCTATAGAAGAGGCCAAGAAAAGCAAGGCTAGGCTTGTATACGGCGGCAAAGCGTTACACGAGAATAAATACGCGAGAGGTTATTTTATCGAACCGACTATTTTCGTTGATGCATCTATTGATTCGCGATTGGCGCAGGAAGAGATATTCGGCCCTGTGCTGGTAGTATTTAAAGTAAAAAGCCTCGATGACGCGATCACTTGTGCAAATAATACCCGTTACGGTCTAACGGGTTCTATTTTTACCCGCGATATAAACAGCGCCATGTTAGCGCTGGAAAAACTCCAAGTTGGCTGTTGTTATGTAAATGGCCCAACCTTTGGTTCTGAGCCGCATATGCCTTTTGGCGGGGTTAAGCAATCTGGTACTGGCTGGCGCGAGCCGGGGACGCAGGCGGTAGATGTATTTAGCGAATGGAAAACGATTTATATTGACTACAGTGATAAATGAATACAAAAATAGAAGAACTTAAAAAAATTTCTGCAATGGCACGCCATTTAATGGTGGAATCGCTTATCTCGGCTGGCTCTGGCCATCCTGGAGGCGCTTTTTCCAGTATAGACATAATTTCTGCGTTGTACTTTAGTATTATGAATATATCTGTGGCGCAGGCGAATGACCCTGACCGAGACAGGTTTATTTTAAGTAAAGGGCATTCTTCTGTAGCGTTGTATGCAATTCTGCATCTGAAAGGATTTTTAAGCAAGGAAACACTTTTGACGTTTCGTCAGGATAACAGTTGTTTGGGTGGGCACCCTGATATGCATAAAGTTCCCGGTGTAGAGATGAGTACGGGTTCTTTAGGCCATGGCTTAAGTATCGGTGTCGGTTTGGCGTATGCCGGTAAAATAGACGCTAAGCAGTACCGTACCTTTGTCCTTATGGGCGATGGCGAGACACAGGAAGGTTCGGTGTGGGAGGCAGCGATGTCCGCAGCTCATTTCAAACTTGACAATCTTATCGGTATTGTTGATAGAAATATGATTCAGATTGACGGGCTGACCGAAGATGTGATGGCGCTTGAGCCTTATCAAAAAAAATGGGAATCGTTCGGTTGGGCGGTTCGGGTTATTGATGGGCATAGTTTTAAGTCTATTCTACAAACATGCGCCACTATCCCTTTTGCGCCAGGCAAGCCATCTTTGATTATAGCAAAGACAGTGAAAGGCAAGGGAGTTTCGTTTATGGAAAATAATCCGGAGTGGCATGGTAGGGTACTTAAGGGTGAGCATGCTCAAAAAGCGCGGCAGGAAACAAAACACGCCTTAGAGGATACGGCATAATGGTTAGGCAATCTTTAGGCATGGTATGCGGCCAGCATCTTGTGCAGATAGCTAAGCGTAATACCGATATCGTAGCGTTGGAAGCTGATTTGAAAGAATCCACGCAATCGGTTTATTTTCAGAAAGCATTCCCCAGCCGTTATATTGAATGCGGTATTGCTGAGCAGAATATGGTAGGCATCGCTGCCGGCCTTGCGCTTACGGGTAAAATTCCCGTGGTTCATTCCTTTGCTTGCTTCATCTCTATGCGCGCCTGTGAACAGGTACGTACCAGCGTAGCCTATCCTAACCTGAATGTCAAATTTATGGTAACGCACGGCGGTATCAGCACTGGTAGTGCCGGCACGACGCATCATGCGACTGAAGATATCGCAATTATGCGTGCTATCGCCGGTATGACTGTTTTAGTTCCCGGTGATGCCCGCGAAGCATGCCAGGCATTGGACGCCGCGTTAACACATCAAGGTCCGGTGTATATTAGGTTGGGCGCAGGTGAAGTGGAGGATGTTTATAAAGAAGCTGATCGCTTTGCTATCGGCAAGGCAACGTTATTACGTGAAGGGGACGATGCCTGCATTATTACGACTGGCGCTATGATGGCCTGCGGCGTGTGCGCTGCTGATGAGTTGCATGTGAAGCATGGAATAAGGGCGCGAGTGCTGCAGATGGCATCGGTAAAACCGATAGATGTTGATGCTGTGCAAAAAGCAGCTCGTGAAACTCCATGTATCGTTACTGTTGAGGAGCATAATATTATCGGCGGTTTAGGCGGGGCAGTGGCTGAAATAGTATCAGGGGTAGGGCATGCAAGATTAATCCGTTTAGGCATAGGGGATAGATTTTGCGGTATAGGCTCTTATTCTGAACTTTTGAGAATAGAGGGTTTGAGTGTATTAAATATTGTGGAAAGCGTCATAAAATCTCTGCAGCATGCCCAAATTAATTAAAAAAACAGAAAAAAGCTAATTTAAATCTCTATTCAATGCTATGAACAAAATTGCTATATTTGATCTCGACCGTACGTTTATCAATTCAAATTCTACATATGAATTTATAAAGTTCTTTTTGAAAAAATCTCCGATATATTACAAACGGAAAATTTTTGTTTTCGTATTTTCTTTTTTGGAGAATATTGGTATTCCATTGCATTTGTTAATAAAGAAAAGGAGTTGGTTTGTTTCGCTTCTTAAAGATACAAACGAAGAAGAATTAAAGAAAACTGCTCAAGATTTTGTAAAAAAGAGATTGGCACGGGTGATTAATAAAGAAGTTTTTATGCAATTTAAAAGACTTAAACAAGAGGGCTATTATTGTGTTATTTGTTCTACTTCTTTAGATGTGGTCGTAGAGGCTTTCGCTAATAGTTTTGATTTTGATGATGATTGGTTTGCGTCTACTTTAGCTTTTGATAACGACGGAAAATGTCTTGGGTATTTAAATGTTGATCTTACTGGAAAAAAAGAAAAATCATTACTCGATTTAGAGAAGAAGATAGGAGCAATCGATTTTAAAAATTCCTTCTTTTTTTCAGACAACAAAGAAGATATTAATCTAATGCAAAAAATTGGCAATTCTTTCGCTATTGTATCTAATCCATTACGACGAAAATTTTGGCGAGAAAAGAATATTCACGTTTTATCTATCACCCCTGCCCTTAAAATTGATCCGCGCATTTTCTTGATTCCGGTAAGTTATTATTCTTATTTTAGGTCAAATATAAAAAATTTTTTGTACTATCATTTTGGGTTTTTAGTTTTTTGCCTTTTTTTGTTTAAAGTAAATTTCTCAATAGCAGATTTACTGTATCTATTAGGCGCCTTATTAGGTTACATTGCTATCCATGAAATAGGTTATCTAACCAATGACTGTTTGGGTACCAAAAAAGAAGTTAATCCTTCGCTCAGGGCTGGCCCGGAGATTTGTAATCGAATGAAATATTTTATTTTGTCTAGGATAACATTTTTTGCGATAATACTTCTTCTATTATCGACAGGAGTAGTAGTCAAATTACTTATCAACTATTTTATAGGAGTCGTTTTAATTCTGATTATCTTTTTAATACATAATTCTATCAAACAAAATTTAAGAATGGGTACCTACTGCATTCTAGTATTATCTCATTTTTTGATACCCTTATTAATTTTTGAAGTTAAATTAATGTATCCCGTTCTGGCCGTTATTTTGTTTTATCTGCCCCTGCGTATAGTTAGTTATATACAAAAAATTTACGATATTAAATTAGATAGATCGTCATTACATATTAAGATTGTTTCTGTTTTGATGCTTTTTCTTCTTATGTTCCTTTTTCTGATTGCCAATATGTTTTATCCAGCTGTTTATCCTCTTTTTTGGAGCGCTTTATACTTAAATTTTGTGAATATCCTTTATTATGCAGAATATATTACGTAAGGCAAGAACTGTTTGGCATGCGTAGGGGGGGGGGCTGTAGTTACAAAAAGTTTTTCATCCGTCAGCGTTTTGGCCAGCGTACCTGTTAAGTGTATTTAAAAAATTATTGATTTGGATACTTAAAATATTCTAGTAGTTTAAATATGAAAAAAAACTTACTGAAGATTTCATATGGAAAAAGACTTACTAGTTTCACTATGACAATAGCTGTTGTTCAAGTTCTTGGATCTCTAGGTTCGCTGTTTGTTGGGGCGGTAACTGCGCGTTTACTCGGTCCACAAGGACGCGGAGAATTGACCCTGCTTGTATTGCTCTGCGCTCTGGCTGTTTCGATCGGCCGCTGCGGAGTAGCGCATTCTGTATTTTATTATGTGGCGAAGACTGAGAAGGAGGTTCTTATCCGGAGTATCATTTTCCTTACTGCTGTTTTATCGTTGTTAACTTTCGCTATTGCCGTAGCGATGGTGTTCCTTACCCACAAAATATTTTTCCCTAACTTCGGTTTTAATATTTTACTTATAGCCTGCTGTTCTATCCCCTTATATATGTTTTATTTGAATTTCATAGCTTTATTCCAAGCTATGCGTCAATTGACAAGAAGAAATGCACAGATAATATTACACCCGTGTTTAAACCTGTCTATATTCTGCGTTCTAGTGTTCTTTTATGCCCCCACTGTTTTTAACGCTTTTTTCGCTTGGGTTGGTGCGTCTATTATTTGCGTGTGCCTTGCCATATATCAGCTTAGGTCCGTTATCTTTAAGCGCATAAAGATCAATATACCGTTTGTGAGGAATCTATTGAGTTTTGGTTTCAAATCACACATGGGCAACCTTTTGAAAGATATGCTTTACCGGGTTGACATGTTTTTGGTAAATTTCTTTCTCGGTTCGGCTGCGGTGGGTTATTATTTTGTAGGCGTTACCTTGGCGGAATGCATTTGGCTCATTCCAGAAGTCGTGGGCACGGTACTCTCTGGGACATTAGGCCGCCTAAGCGCCAGTATGGGAAGTTCATTGACCGCGGTTTCAAGCAAAATAGTATATTTATTTTCTTTGTGCGCGTGTATTTTTGTTTTGGTTTTCAGGCGTATCATCATTGTTCTAATCTTTGGTAAACAATTTCTTCCTGCAGAGTGGGCATTGGTCGCTTTGATGCCTGGGGTCGTGATGTTGGCCGTATGGAAAGTAGTAGCTATGGACTTAATAGTCAGGGGGTATCCCTTAAAGTTCAGTTTTACGGCATTGATTGCTTTTGTTTCAATGGTAATATTTGATTTTATTTTTATTCCGATGTGGGGAATCGTTGGAGCGTCAGTCGCTTCAACACTCGCATACGCGCTGGCAACATATTTGATTGTAATGTGTTATGTAAGCGTTACAAAAGGAATGACAAAATTCTTTTTTATTCCGAGTTTTGACGAGCTGTTCCAGTATGCTCGATGGTTTAGGATATGACCGCGAGGTAATATGAAGAATTGGCCAGATTTTTTCCGTTCTGGAGAACGGAGATTATTTTTGTATGTGAATAAATGAAAAAAATAAAAAAAGTGCTTTTAATCCAAGTTCCCTTTAAGCATCAAGAGACCGTATTTCCGTTAGGCCTGGCATATATCGCAGGGTTTATTAAACAAAAAGGCTATGAGGTGGCGGTTATTGATGGCCATACTGACCGCGTCAGCAAAGAGGAGATGCTGGGCCGAATACGTACAGTTGATTTTGATATTGTCGGTATCAGCGCGATGGCTAATCGCTATCAGTATGTCGCGTGGCTCTCACAGGAGATCAAGAGAATCAGGGATGTGCCTATTGTGGTAGGGAACGGTTTGGGAACCGGCTCGTATAATGTGCTTTTAGAGACAATTCCTGAAGTTGATTTTTGCGTTATCGGCGAAGGAGAAGAAACTTTTTTAGATATTCTTGAGCGAGGTTATACTGGTCGGCAGGATATCCTCGGTGTCGCATACCGGGAAAACGGCAGTATAAAAGTCAACCCTAAACGTTTACCTCGTCTTGATATAAATCTCCTTCCCTGGCCTGCCTATGAATTGTTTGATATGGAGAAATATACCCGGGAGAGCAGCGATTTTCTTGATACGGGTTATTTTACGGTCCGCGGAAATAGAAACCTGCGGCGTAAGATATTTTTTACGATAACTGCCAGGGGCTGTCCGTATCAATGTAAATTCTGCGGCAAGATTATTGAAAAGGTACGGCTACGCGATATTAATGATATTGTAAAAGAGATACGCTTCTTAAAAGAAAATTACGGAGTGACAGGCATTGTTTTTTATGATGAATTGTTTATTGTGAATAAAGCCCGGACGATAGCCTTAGCGCAGGAGCTTAAAAAACTTGGTATCCTATGGAGTTGTCAGGGTCGCGTGAATATGGTTGACCTTGAATTACTTAAGACGATGAAGGAATGCGGGTGCGTTGTTATCGGATACGGTATTGAGAGCGGTAGCCAGAAGCTGCTTGATGCAATGCATAAGCAGGCAAAAGTTGCCCAGATACTAGGCTCTATGAAATGCGCGAAGGAAGCCGGAATCACCGTAAAGGTACAGTTGATATTCGGTTATACCGGAGAAGACCGTCAGAGCGTGCGCGATACGATAAATTTATTTAAAGAGCTTAAAGACCCCGGCCGACGCTTTAATATCATACGCCCGTTACCCGGCAGCCCGCTCTATGATGATCTTATCCGCCAAGGCATTATAGATAATGAGGTCGAATACCTTAAAAATATTGAGGCTGCAGGAGATAACAATCTGCCGATAGTCAATATGACTGCATTCTCTAACGATGAGCTGAAACTTATGACATGCCGGGTGGAAGGGGTAATGCTGTGGAACTATATTATTTTTATGATGGCACGCCATCCGATTGCGCTCATCAGAGATTTTATAAAATACCAGCGGGCTTTTTATACGGTTTTAAAGTTTTCTATTAAGTTGTTATTAACATACAACAAGCCACTCTTTAATTTAGTGTTTAAAACAAAATATCCTCCGGGATATAAAATTTATTCAAAAAATGCCAACAATTAATTTTTTAATATGGAAATCTTAACGCTTATTCCTGCCAGAGGCGGTTCTGAACGGCTACCAGCAAAGAATATTAAGTTACTGAGCGGTAAGCCTTTGATTGCTTATACTATTCAGGTGGCCAAAAAATCCAAACATATTAACAGGATTATTGTTTCAACGGATGATTTTGATATCTGCCGGATTGCCCGGGAATATGGGGCAGAGGTTCCGTTTATGCGGCCGCGGGAAATCGCCGGCCCGCAATCGACTGAAATGGAATTCCTTGAACATGCCCTTAACTGGCTTAAAGAAGATGAAAATTATGTACCCGATTTTATTGTTTTGCTATATCCGACCGCGCCTTTGCGCACAACTACATCTATCGATAAAGCAATAGAATGCATGATAAGGCATCCCGAAGCCAATTCACTTAGGTCAGTTTGTTCTTGTCATGAGCACCCATATAAGATGTGGGTTATACAGGGTGAGTATTTAGTACCCTTTGTGCCTCTTGAAGATAGCAGCATGCATACCTGGTCTTACCAACGGCTACCGCAGGTATATATACAGAACGCCAGTATTTATATCACTAGACCTCAGACTATCCGCAATAAGCATTCGCCTATCGGAGATGTTGTCCTGCCATTCATTATGGATGAGCGTGAATCTATGGATATAAATACTCCCTATGATTTTGCACTTGTTGAAAAAATTCTGGCAGAGGAGAAGAATACCTAAATGTATGAGTTTATCCGAAAAAATTTGGCACTGATGCGCCTGGTACGCGGATACAGGCTTTTTAAGCATCGGCCTGCCTGGGCTGGTGTTTTGCGTTCCGACAAAAAGATATGGGATAATGCGTTGGCTCATACTTTAGGTCAGAGGATTTTGATTCCGACCAGTGTCGGGGCATTTCTTGCCGGAACTTCTTTGGAAACGCTTCTTGCCGTTAGCCTTACCTTGCGCGGTGCAAAGGTTGAACTACTGCTTTGCGACGGTGTACTGCCGGCATGTTTTGATTGCATGATAGGCTCCAGTATATCTGAAGAGGAACTTTGTAAGAGGGGAGTGTGTTCTTATCTATGCAAAAGTTGTTTTCGTCCCGCTAATAAAGTATATAAATCGCTGGGGTTGCCGGTACATTATTATAGCCAGTGCATTACCGAAGAAGAGCGTAAGCAGGCCAAAGATACGGCGCAGCAGACAGTCTATGGCGAAATACCCGGTTTTATATTGGAAGGTTGCGCCATAGGCGAACATGCCTTAGCCGGGGCATTGCGCTTTTATGCAAAGGGTCAATTGGGAAGATCCAGCAATGAGGAATATATTTTAAGAAAATTTTTTGAAGGTGGATTGTTAACGTATTATGCCATACGCAGATTGTTATCTGACGGTAGATATTTTACTACCGCGGTTTTTCACCACGGTATTTATTCGCCGATGGGTATTATTGGTGAAGTATGCCGGAAAAACGGTGTACGCGTAATTAACTGGAACCCGGCATATCGCAAGCAATGTTTTGTTTTTACCCATGGCCAGACATATCACCATGCACTTATGCTTGAGCCAGTAGAGGCCTGGGAGACGATGCCCTGGGATACAAAGCGTCGCGATAGCATACTTAGGTATTTGAAAAGCCGTTGGTACGGTAGTAACGATTGGATCTGGTTTCATGAAAAGCCGCAATTTAACGCAGCTCTTATTGAAAAGAAATTCGGTGTTGACTTTTCCCGTCCGGTTATCGGCATGCTGACGAGTGTGATTTGGGATGCGCAGTTGCACTATCCGAAAAATATCTTTGCGGATATGGTTGAGTGGCTCAAAGAAACAATACAGTATTTTTCTTCTAGGTCTAACCTTCAGCTTTTGATCCGTGTGCATCCTGCTGAAATACGCGGTACTATATCTTCGCGCCAAAAGGTTGTTGACGAGATAAAACGGATCTTTCCTTTACTGCCGCCTAATGTCATAGTTATTCCTCCTGAAAACAATATCAGCACTTATGTACTGATGGAGCGTTGTGATAGCGTGATAATTTATGGTACGAAGACCGGCGTTGAGTTAACGAGTATGGGGATACCGGTGATTGTTGCCGGAGAGGCGTGGATAAAGAATAAAGGAATAACTATTGACCCGGCCTCTAAGGCTGAATATTTTTCCCTACTTGGTACCTTACCCCTTCTTAGGCGCATGCCACCCGAAGCTGTGGAGCGGGCGATAAGGTATGCGTATCATTTTTTTTATCGTCGGGCAGTACCTATAAAAGCCGTACGGCGCTCACGTTCCGGCTTAAAGGGAGCCCCCTACGAGGTTGCTATTTCAAGGCTTGCCGAACTTATGCCAGGATACGATAAAGGCCTCGATGTTATTTGTGATGGGATATTGAATAACACGCCGTTTATATTTGAACCGGATGGCAGTAATACATGAAAATAATTGTTTGCCATAATTATTATCAGCAGTCGGGAGGCGAAAGCCAGGTTTTTTCCAATGAGGTCAATTTTTTAAGGCGTAACGGATTAGAAGTAGTTGAGTATGTGCGCAATAATGATGAGCTCCGGGGGATGTCGCAATTATCCATAATGCGCAATCTTTTTTGGAATCCTCAAGTGTATCGGGAGATTAAGGAAATCATCCGCCGCGAGAAACCGGATATTTTGCACGTGCATAATTTTTTCCCTCTTATATCTCCGGCGGTATTTTATGCGGCTAGAGATTGCGGTGTTCCTGCGGTGGCAGTTCTCAATAACCAGCGTCTTATGTGCCCGGGTTCCAGTTTTACCCGTAATGAGCAGCTTTGTACTGATTGTGTCGGGAATTTTTTTGCCGTACCGGGTGTTTTTAGGCGCTGTTACCGCAACTCATTGTTATATAGCATGGGCGTTGCTTCGATGTTTATGGCCCACCGTATTTTAAAGACTTGGGATAAAGTTGTTTCGGGCTATATAACATCTACTGAATTCTATAAAGATCTTTTTGTCAGGCATGGTTTGCCATCACAGAAGATTTATGTAAAACCGCATATCGTTGAAGATCCAGGATATGCACAAAGGGATGGCCGCTACGCCTTGTTTATCGGCAGGCTTGATCCTGAAAAGGGTTCATTTTTTCTATTGCGCGTTTGGGATATGCTTCATAAGCTTGGTTGTGAATGCCCGCTGTTTATTCGCGGGTCCGGTCAGTGCGAACCTGAAATGCAAAGTATGATTAAGCGCCAAAAATTGGCGGGGATTACCTTTATTCCTCCTCAATCGCGAGAAGCGCTTGTAGAATTGATGCGTAATGCACGGTTCGTCATTGTCCCCTCTAGGGGATTATATGAGACATTTAGTTTGGTAGTCGCTGAAGCATTTGCTTGCGGTATTCCGGTAGTCGCTCCTCGCCGAGGGGTTTTTGAGGAGATTATTACGGATACCGAAACAGGCATTTTATTTAACCCTGATAGCGTTGATTCGTGCGTAAAGGCTGTTCAATGGGCATGGGAACATCCCAGGGAACTTATAGAGATGGGGAAGAGGGCCCGCCGGGCATATGAAGAAAGGTATACCCCAGAAAAGAATTATTATATCTTTCAAGATATTTATCGCTCGGTTATTTCTGCCTACCAAAGCAGAAGGAGCCTTTTATGATGGGCAGAGCATATCGGATTTTTCTATGCTGTGTCGGGATAGGTTATCTTCTTTTTCTTCTCGGATTGCTTTTATTAGGCCGGGCTTTTTCTCTTTTATCTCTGGGACAGTTAAAAGGACTGCCTATATATATTACGGAAGTGCTGATGGTGATATCCTGGATATTCTTGCTATGGTCGTATCTCAGGCGAGATTTTGATCTTTCGTTGTGGCTCAAGAGCGGGTATTTTTTATTTTGCCTATTAAGCTTTTCTTATTTATTTTTCGCACTGATCTTCGGCAAGGCCATAGCGTTGCGGGAGATAGTACTTAATGGGTATATGGTTTTTGGATATACCGTTTTTGTATTATTGAAGAATTTTCGTTTTTCATCACGGGTGCTATTTATGATTTTTATTTTAGTTTCTCTCCTTTTAATCATTGCATACAGAAATTATTTAATTAACAGTAGTTTTCTTGTTTGCGGAATAATTAATAGCAGCAAAATGAAGATTTTTAATATAATGCTTTATTGCGGATTGTTTTTTGCCTCTTGTCTGGGTTTAGTCTGTTCGCTAGAGTCAAGGTTTTTGCGCGGGATTACGCTATTGTTGGCTGTTTGTTTTGGAGTATTAATTTTGGCCTCCGATAACCGCACTACGTTCTTTGCCTTGAGCGGTTTGCTCCTTTTCTTTTTATTCTTTTATCCCTATAAATTAAAGAAAAAAATAATTATTCTTTTAATTATTTTGGTTGGTATGAGCGGAGGTATTTTTTGCGACAGGCAGCTTTTTAGAGCAAAAAACGCTACGATGAGAGCGTCATTAGAAAGCCTTATTCTATCAGTAAAAATGCCGCGTTTAGTATGGAGAGAAAAAAAGTTATTACCTGCGCAAGATAAAAAACAGCGCCTAAATGTTCCTTCACGCCTAAATGCTCCTTCAAGCGTTTCGCAGGAAGTCGAGAAGTCGGAGGAAACATTATCCCATAGTTATAGCCAGGTTGCTTTACGGAATACTGAATTAGCACAACTTTATCTTGATAAAGGGTTTCGTGATAAGGTGGGAGAAAAGTTGAGTAATTTGAGCTGGAGGTTTGATGTTTGGCGGATATTTTTGCGGCTGGGGAGAAGCTCGCCATTATTGGGCGTAGGGTTTGGGGTTTACCCGGATTTATCATCGCTAGGGTTAGCTAAACCCAACGGCTTTGCGGAGGAATCGGGGATTGTCCCGCCTCATAACGAGCTAATTGATATTTTTTATAAAATGGGTTTATTGGGTTTGTTGATATATTTATATGTGCAGGGTTATTTTCTTTGGGGCTTAAAAGAGGCACAGAATAATTTTCCACAGAGCTTCAAGGCTCTACCTGCCGTTCTTACCGGTTGTTTGGTATATTGGCACATTATGGCACTATCATTTGATCTGATTAACTCTCCTCCGACTAACGTTATTCTTTGGATATTACTTGGCGTATCAGGGTGGTGTATGCAATATTATAATACGAAGGCGTAATTTTAAGGGTGGACGGTATGAGGGAAAAGGGTCCATTTCTATTTTGGTTGTTATTTAGCTGCATACTACTTATGGCCATCTTAATTATTCGGCCCGGATGGGGACTGATGGATGATACGGAGAACCTTGGTTTTGCCAAAGAACTCTTAAATTCTACCAATAAGCTTGCAGCGTATAACCATTTTGTATACGAAGATATTTTAGGTAACGGCCGCTTCAGGCCTTTTTATTTTGTCTGGATTGTTTCTGCATATTCCCTTTTTCATGAGAATCCCACGGGATTCTATTTTTTTGTTCTTTTGTTGGGCTTATTGTTTTTACCGGTTTGGGGAAAGCTCCTTAGGGATTCATATGGCAAAAAATATGAGGGTAATTCATTTGTGGTGTGGGCTTATCCGGTTTCGTTCTTTCTTTTTACGCCATTTTGGAATAATTTTATGTATCTCTCTACACTTGAAAAATTTATTTACTTCTTTTCACCATTAGCGTTCTTATCTTTTTTAAAGGTTTATCAGCAGCGTAGATTCATTCCGTTCATTTTTGCGGCAGGGGCTGGTTTTTTTTGCTTAACAAGCAAAGAAACCGGCATAGCCGTTTTTATGACTTTTTTCATATTTTGTCTTATTTCAGCTGTTTTTTGCGGTAGTTGCCGCAAGCTCTCAATTGGTTTAGCTGTGCTTAACGGGACGTTCCTCGTTGGTTACTATTTCTTAATTAGATCAATAATTTCCGGCTATTCAGCGCGTTATGAAGGGTTTTCGATACCTGTTATAGCTTCTCATTTAATTCACGGACCGGCGGTTATTAAATTATTATTCGTGTTTGCTGTTATGTCAGGAAGTTATTTTTGCTGGAGAGCGATTAAATCAGGCAGTGTTGCAGAGCTTTTCCCCGTGCTCTGGCCTTTTTTTGTTATTACTTATTTGTCAGTTTTATCACCTTGGGGGTATATGAACTATCTGCTTGCTCCGCTCGCTCCGGCTGTGATGGCTATGTTTCTTCCGCTGTATTTTAGCTTTTGGCGAACCGGCAAAATGAAGATTATTAAAGATAGCTTATTTGGTCTTGCGTGCGCTCTTTGTCTTTTTGGGCTTATTGTTCCCCGCATTCTTCAACTGGCCAGCGTAAAAGAGGTATCGGCATTCTTAAAAATTGCGGATGTTTCCTCTCGATATTTATTCCCGGCAGCTTCTATGGAAACTCCGGTTCGACTCTCTGAGTTAAGCGGTAAAAATATAGAGTATGTTAAAAGCGGTGTAATCACGCAAAAAGATTTATCCGGGAGGAGTGCTTATTTGATTCTCGATCCACTTTGCGCGGGGTCAGATTTAATTGATGTCAGGGCAGAAAAGATCGTTTATAGAACAAATTATTGGGTTATTATAAGAATTGTGCCTGCGATTGGCAGTAAGAGGCATTACCAGGTAAACTTCCCGCAGACATTTGTTCAGCGGTTTGTTCGGGCGTTAAAAAATTACTAAGAAGCTTTTTGTGCAAAGCGGAGGTCTGTCAGTGCAAAATCGAAGAGAAAATCCGGTCGTAGGCATAATAATTCCTTGTTTTAATGAAGCGGATGTTATTGTTCATACCATTGAAGCCGTTTCTGAATTTCTTAACGGGATGAAAAAGAGGAAAGAGATTTCCGGCGAGAGTTTTATTGTTTGTGTTGATGACGGCAGTACCGATAAAACATGGCCGTTGATTGAACAATTGAAGGTTCAGTATAGTTTTCTAAAAGGCCTTAAACTTTCAAGAAACTTTGGACATCAAAATGCGCTTCTTGCTGGTCTGTCGGGCTTTCGGGACCGCGCTGGTTGCCTTATTTCCATCGATGCTGATTTGCAGGATGATATTACCGTTATGTCTGAAATGGTCCATCGTTATAAAGAGGGGGCGGAAATCGTATATGGAGTAAGGAAGAAGAGAAATACCGATAGTTTCTTAAAGCGAATAACCGCGTTAGGATTTTATTTTTTCATAAAAACAATGGGGGTAAATCTTGTTTTTAATCACGCGGATTATCGTTTGGCAAGCCGGCGTGTGCTTCAGGAGTTGGCAGGATATCGGGAGATAAATTTGTTTTTGCGCGGTATTTTTACAACCCTTGGTTTTCCTGTGGCTTATGTTTACTATGATAGGCGCGAGCGGGAGAAGGGTTATTCAAAGTATTCTTTTAAGAAGATGTTCTCATTCGCCTGGGAAGGAATTACCTCGTTTAGTATTGTACCGTTACGTTTAATAGCCTTGCTTGGTTTGATTATTTTTCTAGGAAGTTTATTCCTTGAGGCATATGCTATTTATTCATACTTTAAGCTTAAGGCTATTTCAGGGTGGGCCTCTATTGTTATTCCTATGTATTTTATTGGCGGCATTCAGCTGTTTAGCATTGGAATAATCGGTGAGTATTTAGGTAAGATATATCAAGAGCTAAAACAGCGCCCGCGCTTTATTATTGAAGAAACGCTGGATTGATTTTTTAAGTTTTAGGTAAACGTGTATTCATGTCCTATGAATATAGGATGAATAGGGAGGACGGTTATTTTGTATGAACGGTGAAGTGTCTGGTAGGCCTAAGCGTGAAGAAAAGTTTCATGATGAGTGGGCGGTAAGAACTGATATTATTTCGATAGATGTTGTCAAAAGTAATGAATCAATTACTGCCCCAGAGTTACGATATATTACGCAGCAACTTGGTTTACTTAGAGGCAAGAAGCTTATAGATGTTGGGTGCGGCTTGGGAGAGGCAAGCGTTTATTTTGCAATTAAAGGCGCTGATGTTACTAGCATAGATATTTCCGAAAGCATGCTGCAGGCAGTAAAGGAATTGGCGGCGAGGAATCATGTCAGCATCAAAACCTATAAGTCGAATATTGAAGAACTTTTCTTCGGGGAAAAATTTGATATTGTATATGCGGGTAATTTATTCCATCATGTTAATGTTGAATCGGCCCTGAAAGAATTTACGTTGTTGTTAAAAGAAGATGGCGTGTTGGTGAGCTGGGATCCTCTGGCGTATAACCCGTTTATTAACTTGTATCGTTTTATTGCAAGGAAAGTCAGAACTCTTGATGAGCATCCGTTGACAATGCGGGATATTTCGCTTTTTAGAAAGTATTTTCCCCATGTCAAAGTCAGGTATTTCTGGCTGTCAAGTTTATTGATTTTTATATATATGGTCATTTTTCAACTCAGAAACCCTAACAAAGAGCGTTTTTGGAAAGTGGTTGTTGATGAAGGCGATAAATGGGCTTGGTTGTATAAGCCTCTTGAAGCGTTTGATACGTTTATATTAAAACTATTTCCTTTTTTAGGTTTCTTGTGTTGGAACGTCGTTATCGTCGCTCGTAAAAACCGGAGTCATAATTATGTCTATTGATAAGCTTTATCTCTACCTTTTAAAGATAATTGTCAGGTTAAAGGCGTGTTATTTTAAGGTATCTCCTAAATCTAAAGCACCTAATAAGGGCCTGTTTGCGGGATTGGTCGGCTGCGGAAATTTCGCCAGATACGCATATATTCCGGCTCTCAACAGAAAGCAAATGCCCATTGTAATATCAGGTTTATATAGCAACAGCCACAATAGCTCAAAGAAAGCCCAAGGAATGCTTAGATATAAAACCAGGATATTCTTTTCTTACGAAGAATTGCTTAATTCGGGAATTAAAGGGGTCATACTCACGTTACCAAACCACCTGCATTATCAGTATATAATTAAGGCATTAGAATCAGGCGTGGATGTTTTCTGCGAGAAACCCGTTACCAATAGTCTAAACGATGCGATGCGGCTTAACAGATATTTGGATACTTCAAGAAACATTCTAATGGTCGGGTTTAATCAGAGATATTTAGACAGGATGAAGAAAGTAAAGTCTTTTATTGAGAACAACGGGTTGGGAGAAATTTACGAAGTCAGCACTTTCCATAACCAAGACATAGCCGGCCATTTAGAGAAGAGCAGTTGGTTAAATGATTCAAAGAAAAGCGGCGGGGGAATTTTATATAACGCAGGAATACACTTGGTTAATTTAATGCTTTATTTCTTTGGTCCCATTGAATCTGTTTTTGCTAGGTTGGAATGTAAGAAAATGCCTAAGGTTTTTGGAGAGGATTCCGCTGATTGTGATTTTTATTTCAAATCAGGAGTAAAGGGGAAGTTGAAAGCTTCGTATATTAATGAAGTAGACTCTAGTTACGAACATTTAATCATTAAGGGCTCCAGAGGGACAATTTATACTGATATGAAAACAAGCAGTATAATGTATAAATCTAATAATTCTTTAGAATGGGTGGATATTCCTTGCAAAAGAGAACTTGTCCCCGACTCTGTATTTAATGAATTATCGCATTTTTGTCATTGTATGGAAAAAAGAATGAGCCCCGACACTGGAATATCTGATTCTATCGATACGCTAAATGTCATGGAAGCGGCTTACCTTTCATCTTTAGATAAACGTAGAATTTCAGTAGATGAAGCCATCATTAAATATGAGAAAAATTAATAATTTATCAAAAATCCTAGATGTAGCACTTACTAGATCTTGCAACTATAATTGCTCTTGGTGTAATCAGCGGTATGATTTGACTAAACCTATGTATGACATGAAAGATTCTCCAAGGCTTATTGTCAATAATAAGATTCGTTCTGGTTCGGAATGGATAGAGGGTTTAAACGCGAACCCATGGAAAGATGAATATGATAAATTAGTATTTTCCGGAGGAGAGCCAAGCTTGCATCAGGATTTCTTTGATATAGTGGCTAACGTAAAGGGGTACAAGAGCAAAATAGTGGTAACAAACTTAAGTTTCGACGTTAATAAGCTAATTAGCGCATGCCAAGCCGCTAAGACTCATGTTATTGTTCAACCTTCATTTCATTTTGAGTTCGTCTCTTTTGATACTTTTTTGGGTAAAATGATGATTTTGGATAAGTATCATATGCTTAGTCATTTTATACCAGCTTCAATAGTTGACCTTCCCGATAGAAAAGAGCCCAGGAATTTTGCGAATAAATTTAGAGAAAAAGGTTATGGTATCTCTGTTTATAAATTCGAAGGATATTATAAAGGAAAATTCATTTATGCTGATATAAAAGGATTTGGTTCTTTAGGAGACCTACGTTCGGTTTATTGTAGCAGCTGCGGACATTTTGTCTGCCCTAACGGTGATATAGTCTTTTGCCCAAGTGACACTTATTCTGATGGAAATAAGCCATACGGGAATATATGCGATAAGATATATAAACGAATAGAAACCCGCAGAGTCTGCGATTATTATGGCGCTTGTCATATTTCATCAGCCTCATGGATAAAAGTAGAATCTTTAGAAACTCAAAATGTTATATGGAAAGGAAAGAATTTCCGCAATAGGAATTTGTTGAATTTATTCAGAATGTATTTTGAAAGAAAGAACTACAGATGGCTAGCTAAAATTAAAAATTTATATAACAATTTTTTTTATTAAAGCAAGGTTTATATAAGTATACCTTCAAAATGAGATGGTGATTTGGTAGGAAAGATGCGGGTTATAAAAATATAAGTAGAGTGTGTGGGGTGGAATTAATACAAAAAAGAACAACATGTTAAAAGATAGTATAAAGCATATTTATGAAAAATTTATTCTCATTTCTGTAAGTATTATTTGTTTGTATGCGTTGTATTTAAGAATTATGTTTTTATCAAACCACACACTATGGGCTGATGAATCATTACAATTATCCCAGTTGCAAGGGACATTTTTAGAACTTTTAAAGAGTGCCCCAAAGAATTTTACGTCTTTATATTTATCGGGAGATATTTATATAGTTTTCCCATTTTTTAAGATCTTTTCTTATAATAAATATGGTTTGGCAATACCCCATATTATTGTAACAATGATAGGTTTTTACATACTGTATCTTATCTGTAAAAGATATTTTAAATCAATTTGGGCATATTTTATTACTTTCGGCATTGTTTGTTTTAACGCAACACTAATAGAGCATTCTACTGAAATAAGGCCATACGCAGTTCTGCCAACGCTCGCATTGGCTACCTTTTATTTATTTGAAAGGATAGCAGATTTTAATTTCAAACTAAATACTATAAAGAAAATATGGGCTATTGTATTTTTTATTTCTGTGATTTTGTTTCATGTTTATGGAATATTAATGTTTATCAGTTGTTTTTTATTTACCCTTTTGTCTAAATACAAGGAAAAGGATTTTAAAGTTAATTTTAAAAATGCAATTTCCTTTACGGGTATTATATTATATTTTGCCATGCCTCTTTGGTTATATAGCGTATTTGGGCAGCCTATTGGTGCTAATGTTGGTATAAACCCGTATGCGTTTATTCCTAGTCCCTTCCATAATATTGCAGGTTTTCTGAAAGCTATATTCGGTAATTTGATTGGATTTAGAAACTTATATTTTTTATTGCTAGGTTTGATTATACCATTTATTTTTTCTTACAAAGATAAGCATAAACAATTGTTATTTTTATGTGTCAATATTATTTTTCCTATTGTATTCATATTCCTTTTTGATATAGCTGCAGGATACTGGTTTCTTCAGCGCCAATTTATATGGGTAATGCCGTTATTCGCATTTTTCTTAGGGTGGGCGTGGGATTCGTTTTTTATGCTGCTAAAGCGCAATAGGGAAAAGAGGGATTAGCAGAGTTTTAATCTAGAAAGGCCAAACGGTATCTTATTATTATGAAAAGAATTACTTGGGCAATTTTTGTATGTGCTTTTATTCTCTTTAGGCCATATCAGTTACAATCTAGCGGAATGTTATATACTGGAGACGACGAGTCTTATATGGCTCACGCTACATCAATAGTTTTTTCTCAATTTCCATCTTACGCTAAAGAATCGTTTAGCTATGGTAAGGGCGTTCCTGCTCATTTAATAGGCGCTTCTTTATTAGCAACACCATTTATTTTTATTTTTTCAATTATTGATAGAATATCTGGAAGTACCATTACGGTCCAGCGGACGCCATTAAATGTGAGTCAAAGCTGGTCAGTATTTGGGTTTACTATTTCATCATTATTTTACCTGTGGTTAACTTGTTTATTGCTCTATAAAGGGTTAAGGTTATTTTTTTCTTCGAAAATTTCTTCATTGGCGGTTATATTATCCGTATTAGTCCAAGGAATTCCACTTTTTGCTTTACGTAGACCTGCATTCACGCATATCTATGAAATATTCTTACAAAGCCTATTGATATTTTTTCTGTTTCGTTTGATTAAATTGGGCTATATTCTTCCGGGAGAACAGCGTTCGAGGCGTTGGAAGGAATCAGTCTTAGTCGGCATTGTTGTGAGTTTTGTCTGTCTTGTTCGGTTAAATAATATATTTATAGCATTAGCATGGCCGCTTATTCTGTTTTCTGTCTATTATCCGAGTATTTCCTGGGTAAGAGTTTTAAAAATGTCATTTGTTTCATGGTTGCTTATTCTATTAGCGATGATAATATTTATGGTTTTACCGATGTTTTACAATTTGCATCATGTTCATGCTAGTGATCATATATATTTTAAGACATTTTTATCATTATTAACCCTAAAAAATCCGTTTTTCTATTTAAAACGATTCTGGAATCTTTTATTTGGGATTGATTTCGGTTTAATTTTCTCGGCCCCTTACTTATTACTTGGTTTTATCTCGCTTGCTTGGGTTGAGAGAAACAAAGTCTATACTTATCTTCTTATGTTATTAATCCCGTTATTAATTAATTTTTATACGGTTCTTCATATTGGTTGTTTAGGGTCTTGGTATGGATATCGGTATCTTATATTCTCGCTTTTGCCTATTCTTATTTATCCACTGGCATACACATTGTATTTGACGGAGCATAAAAAATGGACAGCTCTTTTTTATATAATTCTGTTATTATCAATTCCACCTGTATTATCTATGATAAGTTTTGAAGGCAACAATGCCAATTTAACCTTAAAGGTAATTGATCAAGGGTTTGGTGTGTTTGATTGGGGGAATAATACCTATCAGGCAGAAATTTACAAAACGATATTAACAAACCCGGTTCAGTACTTAACCTACATACTTAAAGGCGGGGCCTGTTATTTTATTTACTTATTTTCGATATTGCTCAAGCAAAATAATTTACCGACGGTTATTTATGAAAAGTATAAAGTATTTCAAATAGCTACTTTTATTAAGACAATAATAGTTTATTTATTTCCGTTTGCGTTATTGTTATCTTATAATGGAATCTATGGATGGAAAAAAGTCAGATAAATTTTGTATTCTGAGTGTGCAGATTTCAGCGATAGATATGGATGATGCCTGTTCGTTGGTAGAGGAGGCAGTATCTAAAAGGCAAAAAAAGTATATTTGTGTATGTCCTGTTAGCACGATTATGGAATGTAAAAGAAATGAAAACGTGCTTACCAGCGTTAATTCCGCGGACTTAGCTACGCCTGACGGTATGGCGGTAGTTTGGATAGGCAGGATGCAAGGTTATGCTAATATACGAAGGGTATATGGACCGGAATTAATGCAAAGAATTTGCGATATTTCCGAAAAAAGGGGTTTTAGGAATTATTTTTATGGTTCAAGAACAGATGTTTTAGAAAGATTAAAAGAAAGATTAAAGACGAAATATCCTGATTTAATCATGGCTGGTGTTTATTCGCCACCTTTTTGGCAACTAAGCAAGGAGGAAGACGATAAAATAGTGGAAGAGCTTAATAATAGTAATTCCGATATAGTTTGGGTGGGGTTGGGTTCTCCTAAACAGGATCTATGGATGCATGAACACAGAAACAGAATAAATGCCCCTATAATGATAGGGGTAGGAGCAGCATTTGATTTTTTAGCTGGTACCAAGCCCCAGGCTCCTCCTTGGATACGGAATCACGGTTTTGAGTGGTTATTTCGGCTTATAACAGAACCTAAACGTTTATGGCGCAGATATTTAGTAAACTACCCTTTGTTTATATATTATGTATTGATTGATCTAATTTTTAAACCTCCTTTTCGCCTTAAAATAGGTTCCTCAAAGCCATAATCTTCTTGTCAACAATCCTTACTGTGATATACTAATCTTTATGTTGCGCACTAACAAATTTGCCCATTTTTTATATCTTATTATTGATAGTTTATTGATAAGCGTTTCTTTTCTTGTTCCTTATCTAGCTAATCCTTCTTTGGTGCCTCATGATGCAATAGGCCAGAAAGCCTATCTAACCGTATTCTTCTTTTGGGGTATTTGCCTTATCTTTATCCTCAACAATTTCCACCTTTATATTACTGCCCGTTATCTAAACATATTAAAAGAAAGCTTTGTAGTCAGCAGGGCTGTAGGGTATGCTTCGATTCTTGCCGCTTTATTTATTTATTTGTTAAAAATTAATATTTTCTCGCGAACCGTATTTGTTGAATCTGTATTGGCTTTATTAATTACTACTGTCTCCTGGCGTATCTTAAAGAGGATATGCGTTAGGCGGTTAATAGAAAGCGGCTTTTCAAATTACAATGTTTTGCTTATTGGCTCAGGCGAAGAAATAAAGATTACGCTTCAAGAAATTAAGGATAGTCCTTTCCTGGGCCTACGGGTTAAGGGTATATTAAATGATAAAGAAACCGATGATATTTATGGTTTTAAGATTCTAGGTAAGCTAAGAGATCTTGAGCATGTAGTAAAGAAATATTTTATTGATGAAATTTATATTGTTGGTTTATTTGATAAGATTACTATGCGTGATTTAATTGCACAGTGTAAAAAGACAAATAAGGCAGTGAGGGTAATTCTTGATGACTTTGGTTTATATTTTCAAGGGTTAAGTTTAAATTATTTAGGTTCCCTGCCTTTAATTACTTATTTTCAAGAAGTACCAGCCAAGGCAAATGGCGTTCTTAAGCGCCTATTTGATATATGTGTTTCCGGAGTATTATTAATTATACTTTTGCCGGTATTTCTTACAATCAGTCTATTTATTAAAATGGAAAGCAAAGGCCCGGTATTTTATACTTCAAAACGAAGCGGCAGAAAAGGAAAGATTTTTAATTTTTATAAATTTCGCTCAATGTTACTAGATGCAGAGAAAAATAAAGAAGCGCTTCGCGAAAAATCGGAAGTTGCCGGTCCGATATTCAAGATTAAAAAGGATCCGCGCATTACGCGCGTCGGAAGGTTTCTTCGCAAACATAGCTTAGATGAACTGCCTCAGATTATTAATGTTTTAAAAGGCGATATGAGTTTAGTCGGGCCAAGGCCTTTTCCTGTAGAAGAAAGCAATAAAATAGAATATAAACATATTCCCCGGTTGAATATAAGGCCGGGGATAACCGGTTTAGCTCAAATTAAAGGCAGGTCAGACTTAAAATTTAACCAGTGGATGCGTTGGGATGCCTGGTATTTTAATAATTGTTCGCTGGGGTTAGATATTAAAATTCTTTTGTGGACGATACCAGCTGTTTTTAATGGGAAAGGGGCATATTGAAGATAAAGGTTTCAAAGATAACCATTGCCATAGGGGTATTTATAATCATATCTGCTTCTTTTGCAAGACAGCTAATGAATCTCATTAAAGCTTTTATCGGTGATCAGGGTTTTATGATTTTGACAAAAGCTATGATATTAATCTTAGGGTTAGCGGTATTTCTTTTCATAATCAGAAACCGTTTTGGCCTTATAAAGACAGCGGTATTTATTACTGTATTAATTATGGGTTTAGTTCTAACTTGGTTGTTTATAAAAATCCCCGAAGAAAAAATGCACATTTTAGAATATGCCTTTCTAGGTTGGCTGGCGGCTAAGGATTTGGCTAAACTAAATTCCAAGCCCCTAGCGGCTGTTTTAGCGAGTTTGTTTGTAGCAGCTGTCGGTGTTCTGGATGAGTTGTTTCAGGCAGTCCTACCTTACCGTTTTTATCAATTGAGCGATATTGTGCTTAACGGATTAGGAGGAATATTCGGAACCTGCCTTTATATGTTAAGCTAAGAATGAGAAAGATACGTATCTATCTAGTTTTTATATTGCTTTTTTTTAGCGCGAATAGTGTTTTCGGCTCTGACTGTTTAAAAATTAGTTTTCTTGATGTTGGAGAAGGCGATGCCATTCTCATAACAACACCTAAAGGAAAGAGTATACTTATAGATACAGGAAATCTTATCACCGGTTTTAGAGTGGCAGAATATTTAAAAATGAACAATATTAAAAAATTAGACTACCTTATCTTTACTCATTCTGATCCTGACCACATTGGCGGGTCTTTTTTTATTTTACAGATGCTTAAGGTTAAAAATATCTATGATAACGCAGAGGATTTAACGTATCTAGGAGGATCATCAGACACTCATCGCTGGTATGGCCAATTAGTACGCAAAAGCACAAACTACAGGACTTTAAGGGCAAAAGATGCCCTTGCTATCGACGGAGTAGTTTTAAATGTACTCTGGCCGCCGCAAAAGCTTGCTTTCACTGATTCTAACAATAACTCCATAGTAATCATGCTTGAATTTGGTAAGTTTCGCTGTCTTTTAACAGGAGATTTAGGCATTGATGGGGAAAGAAGGATTTTAATAGAGCAAGGCGTCAAATTAAAGGCGGATATATTAAAGGTAGGCCATCACGGCGCAAGTGACGCCACTTGCGATAATTTCTTAAATAAGGTTTCGCCTAAAATAGCTATTATAAGTGTAAATTCAGGAAATATTCATGGATACCCGTCACAAGATACAATAGATAGATTAAAGCAAAAAAGAGTTATCTTATATCGCACTGATAAGCAAGGAGATATTATTTTGAGCATTCATCAGCTTAGAGATAACAATTTCGGAGTTAGGAAAGAAGGCATATTAATTGAAGGATAAAGTTTATAATTTTTTTAGGTTTCTTGGTGAATATACATTATATGGCATATTATTTTTCTTGCCAATTTCTAATGCCTTAGTTACTTATCTTGTAATTTTAGCATTTTTTGGTTTTATCGGACGTAAAATTATAAAACCAGAATTTAGTTACCTTAAGTTTAGGCCGAATATTTTCCTCACTCTGTTTTTATTTTTTAGTGCGCTTTCTTTATTTAATAGCGGAGAATATCTTAATAAAAGTATAAATGCTTTATTTGGAAAATGGATGCAATATTTGGGTATTTGTATCATTATCCAGGATAGTATTTACGATCAGAAAATAATCAAGCGTGGCATGTTTGTATTTTTATTCGGTGCATCTTTAGCGGTTCTTTCTGGTTTAAGCCAGTATTTTTTAGGGGTTGAGTTCTTGCGAAACAGAAGCATGATTGATATGCCAGGAGGTATGCATGCTATAACATCTTCCTTCACTCATTATAATGGCCTTGGCGGGTATTTGATGGTTGTTTTGTCTCTCGCAGTTGTTTTATTATTAACGGATAACCCTTTTAGTTTTAGAACCGGCAGTTTATTAATTTTTTCTATGTTTTCAACGGTAGCGATCATTCTTACATTTTCGCGCGGTAGCTGGTTAGCTTTAATTATTTCATTTATTTTTATCTTTATTTTTTATGGAAAAAATTTTAAGCGGCTAATCCCGATTTTTCTTATGTTCATTGCTGTGTTTTTCCTTCCTGCATTTCATGAAAGGCTGTTTTCTACTTTAAAAGCAGGTGGAGATAGCGATAGGTTTAGGTATTGGTTAGCAGCATTGAAGATGATTAAGGACCATCCGATTTTTGGTATGGGCGTAGGTACCTTTATGGCTAACTTTTCGAAATACCTGCCAGATTCGTTTGTGTCCTATGCGCACAACTGTTATTTGCAAATTTGGGCAGAAACAGGGGTTTTTAGTTTGCTTAGTTTTATAGCTTTTATTGTTTTACTGGCTTATTTGGGAATAAGAAAGTTTATGGTTTCCCGGGATTTTGTATTATTAGGGCTATTATCCGGTTTTATCGGTTTTTTGACTCATAGTTTTTTTGAGGTTAATTTATATTCTTTACAACTAGCTATTTTATTTTGGGTGTGGGTTGGTTTAATCTCGGCTTCAATCAGGATTAATAATAAATGTGGAGGTATAAGATGAAAGTGGTAATTTTAGCTGGAGGCAGAGGTACCCGTATTAGTGAAGAAACTACCAATATCCCTAAGCCGATGGTAGAGATCGGAGGAAAGCCCATAATCTGGCATATTATGAAGATATATTCTCATTTTGGGTTTAATGATTTTGTCATTTGCCTTGGTTATAAAGGTTATATGATAAAGGAGTACTTTTCACATTATTTTCTGCATATGAGCGATGTTACTATTGATTTAAAGAAAGATGACGTTAAGGTTCACTCTACATCATCCGAGCCTTGGAAGGTTACTCTTGTTGATACCGGCCTTGACACAATGACAGGCGGCCGGATTAAACGTATTCAGAAATATGTTGGCGATAAACCATTCATGATGACTTATGGGGATGGTGTCGGCGATGTAAACCTTAAAGAATTAATTAATTTTCACAAGCATTCCAGGAAATATGCTACTGTTATGGCGGTCCAGCTTGACGGTAGGTTCGGTTCTTTAAATTTGAAAGATACCGGAATAGTTACCTCCTTTTTGGAAAAACCAAAAGGCGATGGTTTATGGGTGAGCGGCGGATTTTTTATGCTTGAGCCGAAGATTTTCGATTATATCAAAAATGACGATTCAGTTTGGGAGTTTGATTCCTTAAAGCGAATGGTTTCTGCCGGACAATTGATTGCTTTTAAGCACAATGGTTTTTGGAAGTCTATGGATACCTTGCGCGATAGATTTGAGCTAGAGGCGCTTTGGAATAGCGGTAAGGCGCCTTGGAAACAATGGAAAGATTAGAATAATGAACAAGAAATTCTGGATAGGAAAGAGAGTATTGATAACCGGATATGAAGGTTTCTTGGGGTCTAATCTCACAAAAGCCTTGATTTCTTGCGGAGCAAAAATATTTGGTTTAGATATTAAAGTTAGAAGAAAACTCACGATTCTTACTCCGATAGAATATAAGAAGATAAAAGTAATTAAGGGGAGCGTTACGAACTACGAACTACTCGAAGAAATTATAAAGAAAAATAAAATTGATGTAGTATTCCATCTGGCCGCCGAGGCAATAGTTAGCGATTGCCATAGTAACCCTTTAGCGGGGTTTACCACGAATATACAGGGGACTTGGAATGTTTTGGAGGCCTGCAGGAATTCTAAGGGTATTGAGGCTATTGTTGTTGCTTCTAGCGACAAGGCTTATGGTTCGCACGAAAAATTACCTTATACCGAGAAAGCTACTTTGCGGGGAGCCTATCCTTATGACGCCTCTAAGAGTTGCGCTGATCTTATCAGCTATACTTATGCTAATACTTATGGTTTGCCGGTTGCCATAACAAGGTGCGGGAATATCTATGGGGCCGGAGATTTTAACTTTACCCGTCTTATCCCTGATGCGTTCCGCTGTTTGTACAGGGGTCGGGTGTTAAAGGTGCGCAGCGATGGAAAATTTGTCCGGGATTATGTTCATGTGGAGGATATCGTTAACGGATATTTGCGGATAGCCGAACTATTAGAAAAGAAAAAACTTTACGGAGAATCGTTTAACTTAAGCAATGAAAATCCGGTTACCGTATTGGATTTATTGAGAAAAATCAACTGCTTGGGTTTAGGATCCAAGCTAAAATACGATATTTTAAATAAGGCCAGATATGAAATAAAGAAGCAGTATCTTTCTTCAGCTAAAGCCAGGAGGGTTTTGGGCTGGAGGCCGGCGCATAGCTTAGGCGGGGGGTTGAATAAAACTTGCGCCTGGTATTTTGATTATTTTTCCAAAAGATGAAAATACATTTCTTGGGGACAATGGGCTGGTATGACAGCAATTTAGGCAACACTCTTTGTGTCCTAGTTGATACAGGTAAAGAGTATGTGATATTTGACGCAGGCAACGGATTCTCCAAAATAGACAATTACATTAAAGACAATAGGCCTGTTTATTTGTTCTTAAGTCATTTTCACTTGGATCATATAATAGGTTTGCATGCTTTGAATAAGTTTGCTTTTAAGCAGGGAATAAAAGTTTTTGGCCCTAAAGGCACGCTTAAAATGTTTAAGTTTGTTATCAATACTCCATATTCAAAGCCTATAGATAAGCTTAAGTTAAAAGTTTCGGTTCAGGAAATCAAACGTTCGACAAAACTGCCGTTTGATATTAGGTTTAAAGAGCTTTTGCATACGACTATTTGTTATGGTTATCGCTTGACCTCTAAAGGTAAATCAGTTACTTTTTGCACTGATACAGGCCCCTGTAAGGGAATCGTGGAATTGGCAAAGAATACGGATTTATTGATAACCGAATGCTCCTTGCCTCCGGCTACAATCGATAGGGGATGGTCGCACCTAAACCCTGAACAAGCAGCAGAAATGGCTAAGGAAGCCGCTGCGAAGAAATTAGCTTTAGTGCATTTTGATTCAGGCGATTATCCTGAATCCGGCGATATAGTATCGGCAAGAAAAATAGCCCGTAAGATTTTTAAGAATACCATAGCCGCTCGCGACGGACTTTGTTTGGATGTATAGGGATTTGAATAACCCTTAATTTGTAACTTTAGGTATTAAAATTAATTATAAAGGGGTAAGACGGATGGCTTTTCGGATTGCTGTTTATTTAGCTGTTTTTTGGGCAATGCAAGTTATTGCGCAGCTGTTTTTTAAATGGGGAAGCGCGCCTCAATCCCGCTGGCTGTGGGGGTTCTTCGCAGGCAATCTTTTTGGTTTCTCTAGCATTTGGCTGCTTATGCTTATGTATAAAGCAATCAATCCAAATATCGCCTTAGGTATTGGTACGGCAGGGGCGTTTCTCTTAAGCCAGCTTATGCTTGCTTTGGTATTTAAGTCAAAATTGACTACAGCGCAATGGGTAGGAATTATTGCTATAACAGTAGGGATGATCGTACTCGTTTCAGGAAAGACTTGGTTTACTAAATAAGGTATTAGAGGTGAACAGACGTTAAGAGGACAATAAATAATGTACCTTCCTGTCATTTTTTATATTATAATAATATTTTTAAAAAAAGGGCAATGAACGGCTTTAAAACAGGTGCGACTAGAAAAGATAAAATACCATTTCTGGTAAGATGTGGTAAAGCCAGCAAAATCAACGGGAGGAGATCATGAGAATCTTCGTTACAGCTGAAATAGGGATCAACCATAATGGGGATCTCTATATTGCCAAGCAATTGATTGATGTGGCCAAAATTGCAGGGTCTGATGCTGTTAAGTTCCAAAAACGTACAGTCGAAAAGGTCTATTCGAAGGAAGAGTTGGATAAGCCCCGGGAAAGCCCTTGGGGCACAACAACCAGGGAGCAGAAATTAGGCCTGGAGTTTGGAAAGGCGGAATATGACGAGATAGACAGGTATTGTAAAGAGAAAAAAATCGAATGGTATGCCTCTGCTTGGGATCTGGAGAGCCAGGCCTTCTTGTGCCGGTATAATTTGAAATACAACAAGATAGCCTCTGCCATGATCACTCATGCGGAATTGTTGCGCGAAGTGGCCTCAGAGCGCAAACATACTTTTATCTCCACGGGGATGTGTGACATGGGTATGATTGATCGCGCTGTGGATATATTCAGGAAGGCAGATTGTCCCTTTGAGCTTATGCACTGCGTTTCCACGTATCCAACAAATGACGAAGATGCAAACTTGAATTGCATACCTGTCTTGCGTGAGCGTTATCACTGTAATGTTGGCTACAGCGGACATGAGGGGGGGCTTGCGGTCTCCTATGCCGCTGCGGCATTGGGAGTCACGTCGCTAGAGAGGCATATCACTCTTGACCGTGCCATGTATGGCTCTGATCAGGCAGTATCGCTTGAACCAGCCCTTTTTATTCAGTTGATTGGCGGAGTGAGAAAGATTGAAAAGGCCATCGGTAACGGGGTAAAGGAAATACAGGAGAAAGAGGTGCCCATAGCTAAGAAGTTAAGGTCTCACATTCCATTAGAGTCTCATAGATAATGCTCAAAGTATCTGATTACGTAATGAATTTCTTTGTTTCGCAGGGAGTATCCCGGGTTTTTTTGTTGCCGGGCGGGGGCTCAATACACCTGGTAGATTCACTAGGGCGCTGTAAGAAACTGGAATACATATGTTTCTTCCACGAGCAGGCATTGGCAGTTGCCGCTGAGGCGCACGGCCAGCATACGAATAGTCCTGGAGTAGGGCTGGTTACTTCCGGCCCGGGAAGTACAAACACAATCACCGCAGTTGCCGCAGCATACATTGACTCTACTCCATGCGTGTTCATTTCCGGACAGGCGAAGCGTTCTGATTTGAAGGGCGATACCGGAGTGCGGCAGATGGGCTCGCAAGAGGTGGATATCGTTTCCATGGTGAAGTGCATCACCAAATACGCAGTAACCATCCTGAATCCCGAAGATGTGCGGTTTCACCTTGAAAAAGCATGGTGTGAGGCTACGACTGGCCGCATGGGCCCGGTTTGGCTGGATATCCCCCTTGATGTGCAAGGATCCTTGATAGACGAGAGTACTCTGAAAGGCTATTGTAAGCCTGAGCCCGGCAAGCCGGATCTTCCGCTTGCACAGATAACTACCGCGCTGGAACGCTCGAGGCGACCGTTGATTCTTGTGGGTAATGGAGTAAAACTTTCTGGGGCCTCTGACATCGTTAGGGATTTTGCTGTTAAACATAGAATCCCAATGGTTCTCACATGGAAAACAGCCGACTTCCTTGGTTATGACCATCCTCTTAATTTCGGATTCCCCGGCATCCTAGGAAGCCGTTACGCAAATTTTATTGTCCAGACTTCTGATTTGCTCCTAATTCTTGGCAGCCGTCTTGATCCGAGCCTGACCGCATTCAATAGCAAAGATTTTGGACGCAATGCCTTTAAAATCATGATTGATATTGACGCGGCAGAGATTAATAAAGTCAAGAATATTGATTTAAGGATTACTGCGGACATAAATTCAGCAATGACTGCAATAGCAGGAATGGCGATTAAGATGCCGGATCACTCCGAGTGGTTGGATCATTGCGCGCGGCTTAAAAAACGTTATCCTGTAGCCTGCGAAGGCGCGGATTCATGCCAGGGGGTTGACCTGTACTTTTTTATTTCGGAACTTTTCCAGCAGCTTAAGCCAACTGACATAATTGTACCTGAGAGCTCAGGGGCGGCGGGCGAGGTAACCTATCAAGCCATGAAGGTTAAATTTGGGCAAAGCATTAAGAACGCGGCAGGCCTAGGTTCTATGGGATTCGGGCTGCCATATGCAATTGGTTCGAGTCTAGCGATGGGACGGCGCCGTACTATTCTTATCAACGGAGATGGCGCATTTCAACTTAATATTCAGGAGCTTGAAACTGTTCGAAGGCTGCAACTGCCGATTAAGATGTTCATCCTGGATAACGGCGGTTATATGAGCATAGTAAATACACAGCGCAGTATGTTTGATGGTTTCATTGTTGGCGCAGATGCTTCAAGCGGATTCACGCTGCCGGATACCTGTGCCATAGCAGAGGCCTATAAGCTGCGCAAAATGGAGATTTTGAACAATGACGAAGTGAGAGCTGGAATTAGAGATGTGTTGAGAGGTGATGAGCCTATTTTGTGCCGTATTAGTGTCAGGCCTGACCAGGTAATCGCTCCGAGAGTACGATCGATGAAGCTGCCTGATGGAAGGATGGCATCAAAACCGTTGGAGGATATGTGGCCGTATCTGCCGGCTGAAGAACTGGCGCAGAATTTGAAGGTAGGTAAAGATGGTTAAGGTCGTGATCATGGATATTGATGGGGTTTTGACAGACGGAAAAGTTACTATTGATTCTTCCGGAAATGAATATAAGACCATTGACTATAGGGATATTGATGCGATCTTTGAGATGAAACGGCGCAACATTAAAGTGGGAATCATTACCGGTGAGTCTTCAGCAATCACCTTGGCTTTCAAAGAACGTTTCAAACCGGATTTCTTTTACAGCGGCTGCAAGGATAAAACTCGGGCCTTGGACGAGATACGCGTTCAAACCGGAGCGCTTCCTGAAGAAATCTGCTATATTGGTGATGGGAAGTATGACGTTGCAATAATGAAATTAGTCAGGTTTGCGGCATGCCCCGCCAATGCCATTGCGGAAGTGAAGGCGGTTTCTAGCATACATCTTGAATGTCCTGGGGGGTGCGGTTGCACCTGGGAACTCCTGAAATGGATTAAAAAACAGAACAATTATGAATCTTAAAGATGCAATTGATACCCTGGATGCGGAATGCAGGAATCCGCATTCAGGGCTTCCTGAACCGGTATTTCTATTGCTTTCGCGTCTAACACCGCTGGTTAACGTCGATCTCTTGATCAAAGACGATATGGGGCGGACCCTTCTGACATGGCGTGATGACATCTACCATGGAGTCGGTTGGCACATACCTGGCGGCATAGTCCGATTTAAGGAAGTTATGCACGAGCGCATTAGGGCTGTGGCAAGGCTGGAATTGGGCTGTGAGGTTGTTTGTGAACCCTGCCCCGTGGCGATCAATGAGTACATTGAAGGGATGCGATCCGAGCGAGGACACTTCATATCATTTCTTTATCGTTGCAAGCTGGTCACCGAACCGTCACAAAAGTTAAAGTATCAAAGAGGGAAACCTCGGGTGGGTATGTATAATTTCTTCCGGCATGCCCCAAAAAACCTCCTGAAGGTTCATGATGAGTATAAAAAATACATCAACCAGAAAGGATGAAATATATATGTCTGATTCAGGATTGAAGAAAGAAATTGAAAAGGTAAAGCGTGAGAAGCTGAAGAAAGAAAAGCCTCTCGTGTACGAGAAGATTATCAAGCTTGCAGAGATGCAAAGGCGCGGAGAGTGTACATCCCGGATAGACATCGGGTACAACTACGCATGCAATCTCAAATGCAAACACTGTATGGCTGATAAGTTTCAAAAGAAAGATAGGTCCCTGACCCTTGCGGATCTGCGCAGCATAGCCGAACAGGCCGATGCCCTTGGCTGGTGCCAATTCAATATCTCCGGCGGGGAACCCTTGCTTTTGAAAAATTTTGACGAAGTGCTTAAAGCGCTCATGCCGGATAAGTTTCATATCGGTATCAGCACCAATGGTTATTTTCTGACGCTAGAGAAGGCTAAACACCTGAAATCGATCGGGCTCGATAAAGTAATGATCAGCCTCGACAGTTTTGATGAAACACTTCATAACGCGAATCGCGCCAGCTCCGGCGCGTACAGCAAGGCGATGGCGGCGACCTGGAACGCGAAGAACGCCGGGCTCGATACGATAATACAGCATGTGATAACACATCAGAATGCCAGGACTAAAGCGACGGTCAAGCTGGCTAAGTTCGCCCAAGACAATGGCTTCTCGCTTGATCTGGTTATCGCTAAAGCACTGGGCCAATGGGAAGGGCGCCACGATGTCTTAATTGACGCGGACGACGCGAAGTTCCTGCGCGAACTTAACCAAAAATATCCGGCGGCCCGCCGTGATGTCTTTCCTTCATACGGAATGCGAGGGGGTTGCGGCGCGCTAAAAGGGTGCTTTCACATCTCACAATACGGTGATGTTTTTCCCTGCGTATTCATGCATATGACTATTGGCAACATCTTTAATGACTCGCTAAAGACGATCGTTGATCGCGGCATGAAAATCAAGTATTTTCACGATCGATGGCCGATCTGTTTGGCGGGCGAGGACAGGAACTATATCAATAAATATATGTCAAGATTCTATGGGAAACCGTTGCCGGTCGACTACCGCGAGATCTTTACGGAAAAAGAGGATTATATACAGGAGTAAAGTGGGTTTGTTTGAAAAATATTCAACTCTTAAGGAAAAAAGAGTCAGCCTGCGCGATGTAATCCCGCTGGCAAAGCCGTTTACTATCCTTTTTGAGCCAACGAGCGTTTGCAACTTTAAATGTACCTGTTGTTTCCAGAACGAGCCGGATTTTCATTTGTATCTTCCGAGAGGGCATATGCGATTGGAGGATTTTAAAAAGATCGCAGACGATCTGGCAGCATGGAAAGGCAAAAAAATTCGAGTCATCCGGATTATTGGGTTTGGCGAGCCGCTAATCAATCCGGCGACGCCCGCCATGGTGGAATACTGTAAAAAGCTTGATCTTGCCGAGAGGATTGAAATTACGACCAATGCATCGCTTCTTACCCCGGCGGTATCGCGGGAATTGATTGACGCAGGGTTGGATTATATTCGTTGTTCTGTATATTCGGTGGATCAGAAACGCCATGAGGCGCTAACACAGAGTAAAATCAGCGTTGAAGCGATAAGAGACAATATTGTTGCACTAAAGACGTTACGTGAATCTTGTGGAGCTCACAAACCATTCATATATATTAAGATGCTCGAGAGCCGCGATCCTTTAGAGAACGAACTGTTTTTAAAGGACTATGCGGCCATTGCTGATGAAGCGGCGTTGGAAAAATACCATCAATGGCTTTCCTGCACAGATTCCTGCGGTTCTGCGGGGCGGGATGTCTGCCCCCAGCCGTTCAAAATGATGAGCGTTCACTTCAACGGTGATGTCATCCTTTGTGATCCCGACTGGAAGGGGAACACTTGCGTCGGCAACGCGCTGACGGAAAAGATCTCTGCGATCTGGGGCGGGAACAAAGTGCGCGATTTCTGGCGGATGCAACTCGAAAAGCGGCGGCGCGAAAATGAAAGCTGCTGCACCTGTTCGTTTCTGGTTGACGAGTATGCAATTGATGACTTGGAGGGGGTTTCGCCGGACGTACTCAAGAGGGCAAGGTTATGAAGAAATTTCTTGCGGCTGTCACGGGGGAGCCGCGTCCAGTTGTTATATTCGGGGCGTCGGTGATTGGCAAGATAGTGCTGGATGCGCTTGAGCTTTTGGGCCTTAAACCGTCTGCGTTCTGTGATAACGATGCGCGCAAGCAAAAAGAGCTGTTTCGTGGTTATAAAGTCGTCTCGTTTGACGAGCTGCGCAAGGATTATACTAAGGCGCTGGTAATCATCGCCGCCGGGCGGTATTATGAGGAAATAAAAAAGCAGCTTTTGGGTGCCGGCTTTAAGGATATTTTCAGCGATGCGGATGTTATCGGCTGTATCGATTTTAAAAAGGCGCCGCGCGGCAAGCTCGAAGGGATCATGTGGCATTTAGCCAAGATCGGCAAGCTTTCCGAGATCCTGGAGTTCCCTGCAAACAGTTTGCATATTCCCCGTCTGAATGTGGTGATTACCACACGTTGCACTTTGCGGTGCCAACATTGTTCCAGCCTTATGCCGCATTACCGAAAGCCGGCCGATTTCGACACGGCAGAGATAATTGCCTCTCTGGATCGGATTCTGTCAGGCGTTGACCTGATCTATCATGTGGAGATACTTGGCGGTGAACCGTTCTTACATAAGGATTTCTCGCTGATTGCTAGGCACCTGCTTGAGTCAGGGAAGGTGCTGCATGTTGATATTATTACCAATGGGACTATTATTCTTTCCGGCGGGGACCTTGAAGCGCTAAAACATGAAAAAGTTTCGGTGGTTATTGATGATTATGGAAAACTGTCAAACAAATTGGCGCCTTTGTCAAAAGCCTTGAAAGATTATGGCGTTGACTTTCGAATCAACAGGCACTGGGCGTGGGCGGACCTCGGCGGTTTTGAGCCAAGGAACCGCACGGAAAAGCAGTTGCGGGAACTGTTCGCGAAATGTAACTTCAACTCGTGCGCCGAATTGCTTGACGGCGTGATTTATCATTGTCCGCGTTCTTCGCATGGAACAAAAACGGGGCTTGTTCCTGAATACCACAGCGATTTTCTCAGAGTTGCCAAGATGCGCTCGGGTGAGGCCGCGAAAGAGAGGCTAAGGGCGTTCTTTCAAGACGTGACGTATTTGCGCACTTGCGATCACTGTGACGGGAATACGGGTGGTTCATTGAACTTAAGGCCTGCTGCGCAAAATATCCGGGGTAATTCTCAATGACAGCAACAAAAAAATGCCGCGCTTGCGGGAACATCTTCACGCAAGAGAGTTTGCTTGAGCTGCCGGAGATGCCGGGGGCCGTGCAGAACCTGCCGACCAGTCGGGACCAGGCAGTCGCTTCCGGGGTCGTTCTTGACGTTAAGCAATGTGTGTGTTGCGGACTGGTGCAGCTGACCAATGATCCGGTCCCGTATCACAAGGACGTGATCAGGCCGGGCGGCGTGTCCGTCTCTATGAAAGCGCGGCAGCGCGATCAATACAAGCTGTTTATCGAACGATTTTCTCTTATGAATAAGAATATCCTTGAGATCGGTTCCGGGCGCGGCGAATATCTTGCTATTCTGAAGGAATTGCCGGTCAGCGCCTTCGGCCTGGAGCATAATCCTGAGGCTTGTAAGATCGCGAACGAAAAGGGACTGACAACGTTCCAGGCTTACCCAACGGACCTGTCCGGCCCGCCTGGCGGGAAGATATATGACGCTTTTATTTCCACCAATGTCCTTGAGCATGTTCCTGATCCGGGGGCTTTTCTTCGGGCTTGCGCGGGTTTCCTTGGCGAAAACGGGGTCGGCATGATTAGCGTCCCTGATTTTGAGTATGAATTGAGAGATAATTATATTTTCAGCTTTATGAGCGATCACTTGTCTTGCTTTTCGCCGGTTACCCTGCGTAACGTACTAAGTATTAGTGGTTTAGATGTTATTGAGATATTCAAAAATACGCAGCTCAACGTTATTACGGCATATGTTAGCAAACACATACAATGTGATCTAACCGCAGCCAAAGAGAAGAATAAAAAGTTTAATGAGATTATCAACGACTACATAAAGACTATTCTGGCTGGCGGCGGCCGTATCGCGGTTTGGGGAGCCAGCCATCTGGCGTTCAGTATTATTGCGTCGTCAGGGATAGCGAAGAAACTTTCATATATTGTTGATTCCTCACCGGCAAAGCAAGGAAGATTTTCCCCGGCGGCTGGCCTCGAGATTTTTCCGCCCCAGCATCTACGGGAGGATCCAGTTAATACGATCCTGATTATGTGCCCTGAATATTCGAAGGAAATCGCGGCGATTATTGAGGAAAAATATTCAGATATTGTTCATCATGTTGCGACGTTCATAGACGGTGCCCTTGAGATAATAAGATGATTAGATTATGCGGGAGGTTCCTTAGTAATGGCTAAAGTCAAGAATAAACAGGATACCCAGAGGACTCGGCTCGAGACCATCATTCCTCTTGAAACTCCTTTTACGTTGATGTTGGCTGTCGCAAGTGTGTGCAATTATCGGTGTGGGTATTGCCCATGTTCAAGGCCAGACTTACTGAAGGCATACAATGTTCAGAAAGGAATCATGGACTTTGACCTGTACAAGAAGATCATTGATGATTTTGATGGATTCCCGCAGCCAATAAAGATATTGCGTTTGGTCAAGGAAGGAGAGCCATTGTTGAACAAGCGGTTTGTCGATATGGTTCGTTATGCCAAGGAAAAGCAGCCTTCAGTAAAGGTTGATACAACTACCAATGCGACCTTGCTTACGCCTGAACTTTCCGATGCTATTATAGATGCCGGTTTAAATAAGATATTCATTTCCCTTCAGGGGATGAATGCGGAAGCCTATAAACGGATAGCTGGCGTTGATATTGATTTCAACAGATTACTTGAGAATGTTATATATTTTTGCGAACATCGCAAAGACTGCGAAGCCTATATCAAGGTGCCGGACATTGGCGTTGATGAATCCGAAAAGAAACAGTTTTTAGAATTGTTTGACGGTTATGCGGATGAGATGTTTGTCGAGCATATTATTCCCACTTGGCCTGATTTTGACATCTCAGACATCAAGAAGGATGACGGCATTGGCTATTATGGCGACCCAATATATCGCGATTACATAAAGGTCTGCCCTCTTATTTTTTATGATATGGTCGTCGATTTTGACGGTGCTCTTGAGCCATGTACAGTAGATTGGATTCACAAAACTGAGCTTGGGAATGTCAAAGACCAAAGTTTATACGAACTATGGAATGGGAAGAATTTCAATGATCTGCGGAGGCTGCACTTGCGCGGCCAAAGGCCGTCGCATCCCCTTTGCGGGAAATGTGTTACTTTACAATACTGCAATGTCGACAATATCGACATCTACGCCAATGAACTCCTGGAAAGATTTGCCGAGCTTCCTTAGCCATAAGTGGGTAAAGGAGAAATAACCATGTACGTACCCCCAAACCCCAGGATAATAAGAGAAGATATCAAGGAAATAATGAAAGCGGATATTCCTTGGAAATCCTTGTCTGGAAAGAACATTCTCGTTACTGGAGGGTCGGGTATGGTTGCGGCATATATAGTGGAGACCCTCCTTTTGCTGTCGGAGTATGTTGAGTGCGCCCCACCGCGTGTAACAGTGCTGGTAAGAAATAGGGACAAGGCAGAGAAGAGATTTGCCGGTTATCTCGACTGTCCAAACTTCAAGGTGAGGACAGGCGATATCTGCAAGGGCCTCGAAAGGTCCGTTTTCTCAGGTACCCAGGTGATCATTCACGCGGCAAGCATACCACGGCCGGACAGCAAAGTGCCTGTAGATGTAATGGCCCCGAATATCATTGGCACTTGGAATCTTCTGGAGCTGGCGCGCACACTCTCTGATTTCGAGCAATTCATTTATTTCAGCTCCGGGATCGTCAATGGGGAAAACATCAAATCTGATATTCCTATTTCTGAGGACATGTACTTCGCAAGTTCATGCACGAACCCTGCCGCGTGTTATTCAGAAGCAAAGCGTGCGGGCGAAACAATTTGCCTGTCCTTCATGAGGCAATATGGCGTTCCCGTAAAGGTGCTTCGTTATTTCGGCTGTTATGGGCCTGGAATGGATTTAGACAATGACCCGCGAGCCTTCACTTCGTTCATAAGGAGTGCCGTATGCGAAGAAGACATCGTTCTTCATTCATCGGGTGAAGAAACCCGTTTCTGGTGTTACCTGACGGATGCTACTGACGCGTTCTTTAGGGTATTTTTTAGCCCTAAGCATGGAGAAGTGTGGAATATCGCCAACGACGATGCCGGCTGTACGATACGGGAGCTTGCCCAGATAGTATGCGAATTATCCCCTGAGAAGAAGATTTCCTTGCGCTATGATTCTAATAGTGTTCCTGCGGGATATGCGCCGTTTAAATCTCCGCATCTTACCATTCCGGACACGCGCAAGCTTCGCGCTCTGGGGTATTTGCCGAAAATTTCTATACGGGAAGGCTTACGGAGAACGATAGAAGCGTATTGCAATCAGGAGGGAACAAACCGTGTTGTTGGAAAATGAACGCAGAATCCTGCATGAGCAGGGGTTACTCAAAACGGATATCGCCAGGGAGTTGTACCGAAAATATTATTTCATTCTTTTCGAAATCGCGAAAGACCTGAAAAATTCAAATGTAAAAGAAGTCGCAATTAAAAATGGTTCCGTTATTATTAAAACGGCTAAAGAAGGCATTGTCCTGAAATGTCTCGAAGGTGAAATGACGGCCGCCTTGGGACAGCTGAGTATGGCCGGTGCGGAAAGTGATGAGCAAAAGACGCTGATTGCAATTATCAAAGAACTGATCGCGGCTAAGGGGGGCGATAATTCAAAGGTTGTATTTTTTGATATTGGAGCGAATATCGGGTGGTATTCAATTTGCATAGAGAAACTGTTTAAGGGACTGCAGATACACGCTTTTGAGCCTGTTCAGGCGACTTATGAACAATTTCTAGAGAACATGTCCTTGAATCAAACGGGACCGGTTCGGGCTAACAATTTTGGCTTAGCAGATAAAAATCAAACCGTTGATTTTTATGTCTGCCCATCCTTGCTTGCCGCTTCATCGCTTGCCGACACGTTTCAATCCGGCGACAAGGTCAAGATAAAAGGGGAGGTCAGAAAACTTGACGATTATTGCCGAGAAAATAGTGTTGCACCGGATTTTATGAAGATTGATGTGGAAGGTGCTGAGTTTCTTGTTCTTAAAGGTGCCGCCAGAACACTGGTGGAAGCTAAACCGGTAGTGATGGCAGAACTTCTTCGCAAATGGTCGAAGTGCTTCAATTATCATCCTAATGATGTGACTAAATATTTTCGTAATATTGGCTATTCATGTTATGTGGTATCCGGTGGCAAGCTTAGGCCTTTTGGAGTTGTCACCGAGGATACGGTTGAGACCAACTATTTCTTCCTGCACGATGAAAAGCATGCAAGGCTTTTGCAATGCCAAATAGCATAAAAATATGAGGATATTCATAACCGGGGGAACTGGTTTTTTCGGAAAAAGCTTGCTCCTGCACTGTGCCGAATTTAAACAAAATGACATAGTGATGCTTTTGCATAAGTCTGATGAATTCATTGCTGAGTTTCCCTGGGTGCTGACCGACAAGCGGATAAAGATATTGCGAGGGGATATACGGGATTTTGAGTTCCCCGAGGCCAATTGTGATTACATTTACCACGGGGCTACGACTTCAAGTCAGATAATCCCCGACAATGAAATGTGTTCCGTGGTGATTGACGGCACCAGGCATGTTCTTGATTTTGCCAAACGGAACAGGCAATTGTCGAAGCTCCTATATGTTAGTTCAGGAGCCGTTTACGGAAACAAATACAATATCCCCATGAATGAAGATTTTCCCTGCGAACCTGTAGATGTCTACGGCCGGTCAAAATTAGAAGCAGAAAAACTGTGTCTTGACTCAGGAGTTCCTTGCTGCATCGCGCGAGGTTTTGCCTTTGTAGGAGAATATCTACCGTTGGATGCCCACTTCGCCATAGGTAATTTCCTCCGCGATTGCCTGAATAACAAACCGATTGTCATCAAAGGCGATGGTACAGCTATACGTTCATATCTTTATGCGGGAGATTTGGCGCATTGGCTCTGGACTATACTGCTCCATGGAGAATGCGGACATGCCTATAACGTGGGTTCCGACCGTATTATCTCAATAAAAGAACTGGCCGAAACGATCAGGAATGTGGCTGGTACAAGTAACGAGATATGGATATTGCAGAAACCCTCGGGGGCACCGCCGGCGTGTTATGCCCCGGACATCTCGCGGGCCCGCGCGGAACTCGGGCTTGATATAATGACCCCACTTGAAGAGGCGATCCGTAAAACAATTAAACATCATCAAAAAACATTAAATGGCAAGTAAAAATTCGAAAATCAGAAAACAGATATTTTCTAAGGTCAGGGATTATTACAAAGCTGTTCAGGTTCAACGTTTTGTCCCGGGGCAAACCCTGGTTAATTATGGCGGCAGGGTATTCGACGAAAAAGAGCTGGTTAAATTAGTGGATGCTTCTTTGGATTTCTGGCTTACCGCTGGAAGATATGCAAAAGAATTTGAAGATAAGCTATCTAAGTTTATAGGGATAAATCATTGTTTGTTAGTTAATTCTGGATCTTCCGCTAACCTCTTAGCGGTTTCAGCCTTGACTTCGCCGCTGCTTAAAGAAAGAAGATTGAAGCCAGGAGATGAAGTAATCACAACTGCCTGCGGTTTCCCGACCACCCTTAACCCAATTTTACAGAATAATCTTATCCCCGTATTCGTTGATGTGGAATTAGGTACTTATAATATTCAGGCGCGGAATTTAGAAAAGGCCATTACCAGGAAGACAAAAGCCATATTTAGCACGCATATATTGGGGAATCCGGTAGATATCGACGGGCTTAAAAATATTGTTAAAAAATATAATTTATGGTGGATAGAGGATAACTGTGATTCTTTGGGTTCAAAATATAGAAATAAATACACGGGAACATTCGGCGATATCTCTACCTGTAGTTTTTATCCACCGCACCATATTACTATGGGAGAGGGCGGAGCAGTTTTAACAAACAATCTACTGCTTAAAAGAATAGTAATGTCTTTTCGGGATTGGGGAAGAGATTGCTGGTGTGAATCTGGGCATGATAATACCTGCAAAATGAGGTTTATGCAGAAGTTCGGCGATTTGCCCTATGGCTATGACCATAAATATGTGTATTCGCATATAGGCTATAATTTAAGAGTTACTGATATGCAGGCAGCCATCGGATGTTCTCAGCTAGAGAAATTACCTGAATTTATCGAAGCTAGGAAAAATAACTTCAAATTTCTTCGCAGGGTTTTTTCGGAATATAAGGATTATTTCATATTGCCTGAGGCACAAAAAAATTCTAGTCCAAGCTGGTTTGGGTTTTCGGTTCTGGTAAAAGATTCGGCTCCGTTTAAGAGGAATGATATCGTCAATTACCTTGAAAGAAATAAAATTGCCACAAGGATGTTGTTTGGCGGTAATTTACTAAAGCAACCGGCTTATAAAAATATAAAACATAGGGTAGCAGGGGATTTAAAGAATACGGATTTAGTTATGAATAACCTTTTTTGGATCGGGGTTTACCCGGGCTTGACCAAGCCGATGTTGGATTACATAGAAAAAACATTGGCTAATTTCATCAGGAGAATGATATGAAACTGACTATTATGATATGCTGTTTTAACGAAAAGCGGACTATTCTTAAGGCAATTGAAGATGCTAAGGCAATCAATGTTGATAAAGAGATAATAATAATTGATAATTGCTCAACCGACGGCACAAAAGAAATACTGCAAGGGCTTAAAGATGATAGAGAATTGCAAATAGTTCTTCATTCTAAAAATATGGGAGCAAACTATTCCGGCCGCGAAGGCGCATCTTTAGCCCGCGGGGATTATTTTTACTCCCCTGGGGCTGACCTTGAATATAAGATGAGTGATGTTTGCAGGATGATAGAGGAGATGGAAGGTAGAGGTTTAGATGCGGTCTTTGGCTCACGGCTTCTTGACAGAAAAGGCGTTTCAAAAATAGGCTTAATTAAGGAAAGGCCTTATTGGTTAGGGACTATTATCACCACATTTTTAATAAACCTGTTTTACCGCAGGGATTTTACTGACATTATAGGGACTAAGTTAGTTAAGATAAGCATACTTAAAGGCTTTGATCGTAAAGAGAAAGGCCCGGCAGCAGGAGAGCTTGAAGTAGTCAGCAAACTTTGCAAAATCGGATGTAAAATTAAAGAGATCCCTGTCTGGTATAAACCGCGCAGCCAGAAAGAAGGTAAGACTATACGGGCTTTTGATATATTCCCGGCGATATGGGCGATTTTGAGGGTAAAACTCTTTGGTTAGGAAAGGTTGATGCTCATATTGAGGATGATTGGGCAGCCGCGCATTCAGCAAATTTTCAGCTCTTGTATGCAAATTCCTTAGCTCGTATATATAAAATAAATGGGGACAATAGCAATTTTCCCGGATTGAATTAATATATGGAAAATAAGCAGTTAAGCGATAAGGAGATTATCTCTGACTATAACCGTATATATTCCGGCCCAGGTATAAGGACTAATTCAGGGTATTACAGGTGGATTGTAAAATTACTGGGTTTAAAGCCTGGTAAAACAATTCTTGATGTTTCCTGCGGAGAAGGGATATTCCTGCGGGAAGCCCTGAGGAAATTTAAGCTTGCTAAGGCTTACGGACTCGATATCTCGGATATCGCTGTTTCTATTGCTAAAAGAAGATCTCCTGATTCCGAGTTTGTAGTGGCTGATGGCCAAAGAATACCGTTTAAAGATAAAAGCTTTGATTATGTAACATGTTTAGGGAGCCTCGAGCATTATCTTGATCCGGATTTAGGGCTTAAGGAAATAGTGCGTGTAGCTAAGGATGATGCTAGCTTTTGTATTGTTTTACCTAATTCCTTAAGCATAGATTTATTCCTGCACATAGCAAAAGAAGGAGATAAACCGGTAGATGACTTCCAGATTATAGAGAAAACAGCTACTAAAAAAGAATGGATAACCTTACTTGATAAAAACGGCTTAGAGGTAAAGACTATATATGGCTCTAACTTATGGCCAGAATTATTTAAGGAAGGGACGTTTAAGGTAAAATCAATATCAAAATATTTCCGCAGACTGATAATAAAGAAATTTTGCCCGCTAAACCTAGCAAGAGAATTTATGTTTATCTGCACTAAAAAATAAGAAATGCTTTTATCCAGGAAGAGAAAATCTAAGTTCTATAAATTTCTTAAGTTTACCCGTCTTCCTTATTTGCCGTTCACTTTAGGGATTGATCCGGGGAATGTATGTAATCTTCAATGTCCGTTATGCCCCACCGGTAGAGGCGATATGAGAGTCAAGAGAGGTTTTATGGATTTTGGGCTTTTTAAGCTGATATTCGACCAGCTTAAGGATAGTCTCTCAGTGATAAATCTCTATAACTGGGGAGAGCCGCTTTTAAACAGGGATTTGATTAAGATTATTAGATATATAAAAGATGCAAATAAATCCATCCAGGTTATTACCAGCACAAATCTTAATATAAAAAATGAGGGCTTCTTGGGAGATTTAGTTAATTCAGGGATAGATAAGATTATTGTTTCCTGCGACGGAGCAAGTAAAGAAACTTATGAAAAATACCGCATTGGTGGAGATTTTAATTTGGTTATGGAAAATCTGCGCTTTTTGATAAAGAAAAACAAAGAAGCTGGTAGCAGCGCACTTATTACATGGAATTTTTTAGTGTTTAAACATAACGAACATGAAATTGAATCCGCAAAAAAGTTGGCAGGAGAACTGGGGGTTAAACTGGATATAGGGTTAATGAGGACGTCTTTGAAAGATGAGATACTTAAACCACATAAAGAGGCGATAGAACAGGATAGGGAATGGATACCTGATAACCCGGAATACAGCGCCTATGATAAAGTCAGCTGTGTTACCAAGAAAATAATGAATACCTGTAAGAAGCCTTGGCAGTTAATAAGCATAAACTGGAATGGCCTGGTTGTCCCTTGTTGTGCGGTTTATGAGGAAAAATATAGTTTTGGGGATGCAAAAAAAGATTCTATTAAATCTATCTGGAATAATCCTAAGTTTATTTTGGCCAGGAAGGAGATATTAAATAAAAAACTTCCTGCAGCTACTATTTGCGGGATATGCCGGAATAACGGCTTTATGCACATGTAAAGTACTTAATCCTATGCTTATATTTATATCCTTAAATATCTTGATAATATACTGCTCATTCCTTATTGTCTATAAGGCGTTAAGAATTGAAGGGGCGGTTGATTCTTTACTGGCTATATTTGTAACATATCTGTCTTGGATTATACTAACTGAGCTTATTTTAGGAGTCTTAAATGTGCTTTACCTTAAGAATTTAATTATTTTAAATGCAGCCATATTTTTCATTATTTATTTATTCACCAAGAACAAAAGAACTTCTTTTGTAACGCCTAATTTAGCTTTTTACTTCCAAAAATTATTGGGCAATAAACTTTATATTTTTATCTTTTCGGTTATTTTTTCATTCGCTTTAGTGAAAATACTGATAAATCTGTTTAATCCTCCTTTTGGCTGGGATTCGATCAGTTACCATTTTACTTTTGCCGTGGAATGGCTTAAGCACGGTAATCTTAATATACCGCCTAATGTATTTGACGACCCCAGCCCTTCTTATTATCCGATTAACGGAAGCCTGTTTTATCTCTGGTTGATGTTGCCGTTCAAATCGGTTTTTATGGCAGATTTGGGCCAGGTGCCTTTTTTTATCATATCGATTATAGCTACTTATGGTATCGCGCAGAAAATCGGGCTAAATAAAAAGCTGTCGTTTTATTCGGCAATGCTATTTATGCTCATTCCGAATTTCTTTAAACAGCTGCAAATCGCCTATGTTGATATAATGGTAGCCTCTTTATTATTAATCTGTATTAATTATTTATTTTTGCTTGATAAGAATTTTAATTTACCCAATATTTTAGTCTATAGTTTAAGTTTAGGTTTATTAGTTGGTACCAAGACCACTGCTGTACCGTATACGGTTTTATTAATCATCCCGTTTATAGTTATCTACTTTAAGAATATACGAAAGATAAATCTAGTTTTAATTGTGGCATTTTGTTTTTTAGCTTGTGGGGGATTCAGCTATTTTAGGAATTTCTTGGAAACCGGAAATCCTTTATATCCCTTAGACTTTAAAATATTTAATATACATATTTTTAAAGGTGTAATGGATAAAGCTACTTACGATTCCCATACTATTGCGGCGGATTATTATTTAAGTAAAGCGCTTTTTCATGAAGGTTTAAGCGCGCAGGGATTACTGCTAATATTCCCGGCAATGTTTTTAGCGCTTCCCGTGGCAGTTATAAAAATTAGAAAGAAGCTGAGTTTTAATCTTATATATTTTCTCATTTTTCCACTTTTGCTTTACCTTGCCTATCGTTTTATCATACCCTTACCAAATCTAAGATACCTGTACGCTCTTATGGGGATCGACGTTGTTCTTGGATTTTATATATTAGATATGTTACGGGCCAGAAAGAACATAGTAGATATCCTTGTTTTTATTTGTGTACTGGCTTCTTTGTTTGGATTAGCTAAAAAACAGGAATTAATATCTTCTATATTGTTTACGGCCTTAATTTTCTTTCTATTAATCGCTTTTTTAAAAAATAAAATATATGACAGTCTCAATAAAAGGCAGTTTGTGTTTTTATTATCTCTAATTGTATTGTGTGCACTTTTTGGGGCAGAGAGGTTCTATAAAATAAACGAATACCCGCGTTATTACAAAATGGTAAAATATTCTGGTTTTTGGCCTGATGCAACCAAGGCTTGGGATTGGCTAAATAATAATACCAGCGCAGATAATATCGCATATGTGGGTAGACCTGTTCCTTTCCCGTTATATGGTTCGGGTTTTAAAAATAATGTTTATTATGTTTCAGTCAATAAGGTCGACCCCATAAAGATACACTTCCTTAAAAAGAGCCATTATAGTTGGGGTATCGATTATGAGGGCTTACATAAGAATCTGGCTGCAGCAGGTAATTACAGGAGCGATGCGGATTATTTTACCTGGTTAGAGAACTTAGAAAAACGTAATATCAGCTATCTTTTTGTTTATTCATTACATCAGATTAAAGGTATAGAGTTTTCAATTGAGGATCAATGGGCACAGTCGCATCCTGATAAATTCAGGCCAGTTTTTACCAATACAACGATACATATCTATAAAATCACCTGATGAAATTATCAATTATCGTGCCTGCATACAATGAAGAAGAGAATATTGCTGAAGTGATCACTAAGATTGAATCTTCTCTTGAATTATCCTATGAGTTAATTGTAGTAAATGACCATTCAACGGATAATACACCGTTCATTGTAAAAGAGACAGCCAAGAGATATCCTAATGTTAGGTTAGTTAACAACACTGATGATAAGGGGTTTGCCAATGCTATCAGATTCGGATTTAGGCAGGCTAAAAATGAAGTGGTTATCCCAGTGATGGGAGACCTTTGCGATGATTTAGGAACAATTAAAAAAATGCTCGCCAAGATAGAAGAGGGTTATGACGTGGTCTGCGGCTCCAGGTACATTAAGGGTGGTGCCAGAATCGGCGGATCAAAGGTTAAGGGTTTTTTCTCTTGTTTTGTGGGATGTTCACTGTATTATCTATTAGGTATACCTACTCATGATATCGCCAATGCCTTTAAAATGTACAGAAAGACGGTATTAGATGCAATTAAGATAAAGGCGGATGGTTTTGAGCTTTCAATGGAGCTGCCGCTAGAGGCATATTATGCAGGTTTCAAGATAACTGAGATACCTACGGTATGGAGGGAGAGACAGAAAGGTAACTCCAGTTTTAAGATGCTTAAATTAGCCCCCAAATATTTGAGATTTTATTTATGGGCTATAATAAAAAGATTAAATTTTAAAGTTTAGAAAGCGGGGAAAATTGAAGATAAGTCAGAAAATAGCAATAGGATGTAAAAGGGGAGTTTACTGGTTGATTATAGCGGTTCCTTTTGTAGCCAGTTTTTCTTCGGCAGCAGTGGATATTTGTATCGGCTTTATGGCCGTGGTTTTCCTTGTGCGTAAAATTATTGCCAAAAACGCGCAAATCTCTAAGACCCCTCTTAATCTGCCTTTTGCGTTACTTATCGCCGTATCCATTTTGTCCTTCGTTAATTCGGTAGATATCCGTGCCAGCCTTCAAGGTATTTTTAAACTCCTGAAATACGGTTTGTTGCTAGTGATTATCGCAGGTGAACTCAAGGATAGAAAACACGTTATGAGAATAACTACGGCTATTTTTTTGGGGTTATTGCTGGCTTGCCTGGATGGCATATACCAGTTGGCCTTTGGGGTGGATTTTTTTAGGCATCGGCCTTATGATTCTATCATCGGTCTTATACGGCTTAAGGCAGCATTTCCGCATACCAATATCTTTGCCGGGTACCTTGCTTTGTTTGTGCCGGTTTCCCTGCCTTTATTGCTTTATCACTTGAAAGGAAAAAAGAGAATTATCCTAGAGGTAATTGCCTTGTTAGGATTTTTCTGCCTTATTTTTACTTTTTGCCGAAGTGCTATCTTTGGGGTTTGGTTGGCAATTTTGCTGATGGGCCTGATCAGGAAAGATAAGCTAGTTATAATTATGACTATTTTACTCTTAGTGATTGCTTTTTTAGTTGTACCGCAAAATATTAAACAATGGAGCAAGACCACTGGTTCAATATGGGAGTTTTTATTACATAAAGAGAGGTTTGTCCTTTATGAGACCTCCCTGAATATGATAAAGCATCATCCGATTCTGGGCGTAGGCGTTAACACCTATTGCCTGAATTATCAGAAATATAAACTGCACGATATTGCTACCGACGGGACAGATGCTAATACCAAGTGGTATGCGCATAACAGTTTTTTGCAGATGACAGGAGAGATTGGAATTACTGGGTTGATTATTTTTCTTTGGTTATTATACCGGCTTTTTAGTAGGTGCTTTAATTTTTATTACAACGCCAAAGATCCCTTTTTACGTTTTTGTGTACTTGGTATAACCATGGGAATATTAGCGTTTCTTGTTCATGGTTTAACAGAAACCAATTTATACTACCCCAAGATTGCGACGTTGTTCTGGTTTGAGGTCGGACTATTGATGGGGACATTGCGTTTAAGATGAATATATTAGGCATATCCTGTTTTTATCATGACAGCGCAGTATGTTTAGTGCGGGATGGCGAAATAATTGCTGCCGTACAGGAAGAGCGCTTTACGCGTAAAAAACACGATTTTAATTTTCCGATTAACGCTATAAACTGGTGCTTAAAAGAATGTAATATTAGCTCGCCAGAGTTAGACTTCGTTGTTTTTTATGACAAACCTTTAATCAAATTTGAGAGAATTTTGGAAACCTATCTCACTTATGCTCCCAGCGGCATAAGGCAGTTTATGCAGGCTGTGCCGCTATGGTTGAAGCAAAAGCTATGGATTCGTGAGTTAATCAGTAAGGAATTGAATTATAAAAGAAAAATTCTCTTTACAGAACACCATGAATCCCATGCTGCAAGCGCATTTTTGCCTTCTCCATTTAAAGAAGCTGCGATTTTAACTATGGATGGAGTAGGCGAATGGGATACTGCAAGTATAGGATTGGGTAAAGATGATGACTTCCAAATATTAGAGACATTAAGGTTTCCACATTCTCTTGGGCTATTGTATTCGGCATTTACTTATTATGCTGGTTTTAAGGTAAACTCAGGTGAATATAAATTAATGGGATTAGCCCCTTACGGGGAACCAAAGTATGTTAATTTAATTTTGGATAAATTGATCGACTTAAAAGAAGATGGCTCATTTAAATTAAATATGAAATATTTCGGTTATTGTAACGGGCTTCGCATGATTAATCGGAGATTTGAAAAATTATTTGGTGGCCCCGCGAGAAATCCGGAAACAAAAATAACTCAAAGATATATGGATATTGCCGCTTCTATTCAACGGGTAACTGAAGAGATTATGCTACGCATGAGCCATTATGTGCATAAAATTACCGGTCAGGAGAATCTTTGTTTGGCAGGAGGGGTAGCTTTAAATTGCGTAGGTAACGGCCGAATCTTAAGAGAAGGCCCTTTTAAAGAGATTTGGATACAGCCTGCCAGTGGTGATGCAGGGGGCGCATTAGGAGCAGCACTTTTAGTATGGCATAAATATTTAAAGAATAAAAGAATCACGGATAATAAAAATGATAAGCAAAAGGGGTCTTTTTTAGGGCCGCATTATAATGATGAATACATTGAAAATTATCTTCGTAAAGGAGGAACGCCATATAAGAAACTGCCTTATTCAGAGATACCGGATATCGTATCAGACTTAATTATCCAAGACAGGGTAATCGGCTGGTTTCAGGGGCAATTAGAATTTGGCCCCCGGGCTTTAGGCGCAAGGAGTATTATCGGCGATGCCCGTAACCCCCAGATGCAATCGAGAATGAACTTAAAAATTAAATATCGGGAATCTTTTCGCCCTTTTGCTCCTACTGTTCTTAGAGAGCGTGTTTCTGATTGGTTTGACTTAGAAGCAGATAGCCCATACATGCTTTTGGTAGCGCCGGTTAAATCCGATAAACGAATAGAAAATAATAATGCTACAGCGCCTTTAAGCGGATTTGATAAATTAAAAGTGATGCGCTCACAAATACCAGCAGTTACCCATGTTGATTATTCGGCTAGAATTCAAACCATAAGGCGCCAGGACCACGCACTTTATTACGATATGATTAATTCTTTTTATAAGAAAACAAATTGCCCGGTGATTATTAATACCTCATTTAATGTAAGGGGAGAACCCTTAGTCTGTAGTCCCCAAGACGCCTTTAGATGCTTTATGAGGACAGAGATGGATTATTTGATTATGGGTTGTTTTTTATTAGATAAAGAAGAACAGGAGCCGATAAAAAAAGATATTAGGTGGCAGGAAATATTTGAATTGGATTAATTATGCAAGATTATAATCTAGATACGAAGAATTTAAGAAAATTTGGCATCACTATGGGTATTGCCTTTGCTGTAATAACATTTTTTATTCTTTTTAGGCATAAGCAGGGCATCTTTGCTACACTGAATGTTTCTATTCTATTTTTTATTTTCGCGTTTATTATGACAAATTTATTGAAGCCGGTATATATATTATGGATGAAACTAGCTTTTATTTTAGGGTGGATAAATACGAGATTAATTCTAATTATAGCATTCTATCTTGTTTTAACGCCTATGAGCATCATAATCAGATTACTGGGAAAAGATTTATTAGACAGAAAAATTAACAAGAATATGGGTTCTTATTGGCATAATAAAGAGGTTAAGGCTTTTAATCCGCTGGATTATGAAAGGCAATTCTAAAAAGGAGAAATAAGGTGAGTAAGTTAGCTATTTTAAAAGAACTTTGGGATTTTTTACGTATCCGTAAAAAGTGGTGGTTAACTCCGATTATCATCGTGCTTTTATTGTTGGGATTTCTGATTTTCTTTACTCAAACTAGCGCAGTCGCCCCCTTTATTTATACGTTATTTTAAATGTGCCCTTTTAAAAAAGATATTCGAAATATATTAGTCTTTCGCAATGACCGATTTGGAGAATTCCTGCTTAATATACCTGTCTTACGGGCGTTAAAAGAGAGTTTTCGAGATATTAAGATAATTGCTATAATAAATCCTTATGTAAAGGAATTAGCAGAATGCGTACCTTTTATAGATACCATCATTGAGTGGGAACAAAAAAAGCATAGTTTGCTTGAGAAATTTAAATTTATTAATTTATTGAAGTCAAAGAAGATAGATATTGCTATTATGTTAAATCCTTCCAAAGAATCAAATATCCTTACTTATTTATCCGGTATCCCTCTAAGAATAGGCTATGCAAGGAAATGGGGATTTTTGCTTACTCATAAAATAAAAGATAAAAAATATCTCAGTGAAAAACATGAGGTTGAGTATAATCTTGATTTAGCAGGTTCACTTGGAGCGACTACCCAGGATAAAACACTATCTTTAAATATAAATAGCTATATCATAACCAATCTATTAAAGGAATTTGGCATAGAAGAAAGTGATAAATTAATAGCAGTACATCCGTTTACATTCGACCCTATAAAACAATGGCCATTAAGAAACTTCACTCAATTATGCAAAGAGTTAGTTAAGGGCTTAAATACAAAAGTTATTATCATCGGAGGAAAGGATGAATTAAGTAAAGGTGCAGAATTTTTAAATTTAGATGCCAATATAATTAGTTTAATAGGAAAAACTAGCCTGACGCAATTAGCAGCATTTTTTAAAAGATGCCGGCTGCTTATTTCTGGTGATAGCGGCCCTGTGCATTTGGCTTGTGCAATAGGGATACCGGTGATTGCTATTTTTAGAAACGATATTCTAGGCAAAAGCTCAAAAAGATGGGGGCCGGTAAGTGAGGCAAGCATAGTGGTAGAAAAAAATAACCTAGAAGATATCACAGTAGAGGAAGTTTTAGCCAAAACAAGGAGCCTTATAAAATGAATTATGCCATAATTTTAGCCGGTGGCATAGGTAGTCGTTTTTGGCCGCTCAGCACAGACAGTAAGCCAAAACAGTTCTTAAGCCTTTGTTCTGATAAGCCGTTATTACTAGAAACTATCCGGAGAATATCTGGTTTAGCTAGTAAGCAAAATATGTATATTGCCACCAATAAAACATACAAAAAAACAATACAGTGGTGTTTAAAGAATACAAGGATGCCTCTAAAAAATCTTTTATTTGAACCGCAAAGTAAAAATACCTTAGCTGCAATAGCAGTATTATCTAAAAAAATATACCAGATAGATAAGAATGCGGTTGTGGTGGTTTTACCTTCCGATCATCTGATAAAAGATAAAAGGGCTTTCCAGCGGACAATTAAAAATGCTATTAGGATAGCAGAAAATAACTTTATTGTTACCCTAGGGATTGTTCCCAAGCGTGCGGAAGGTGGATTTGGCTATATCAAAATAAAAGATAGACTCAAGATAAAGAATATAGATGCATATCGGGTGGATAAATTTATTGAAAAACCAGGCTTAGCCAAAGCAATCAATCTTATAAAAAATAAGAGGTTCTATTGGAATAGCGGTATTTTTATTTTTAAAGCAAGCAAACTTTTAGAAGAGATAGAAAAATTTATCCCCCAAACTTATAGCATCATCAAAAAAATAAAAAATACAGATGATTTAAATAAGTTTTGGCCTAAGCTTCCTAATATCTCTATTGATTACGCTATTATGGAAAAATCTAAAAGCCTAAGCTTGATACCCCTTGTATGCGGCTGGTCGGATCTGGGAAGTTGGCAGGCGGTTGAAGAGTTTGTCAAAAAAGACAAAAATGGCAATATTAGCCAAGCCCGGCATCTTGATTTAGGTAGCAGAAATATTACTGTATGGGCTAAAGAAAGAATTATTGCTACATTGGGGCTAAATAATATTATTATTGTTGATACAAAAGATGCGCTTTTAGTCTGTTCTAAGAACAGAGTTCAGGATGTAAAGAAGATAGTTCAGAAACTGAAACAAAAAAATTTATAAAAAGATTTGGAAAAGTTTCTAATTATTAATCCCTTTGGTATTAGAAAAGGAGGATAAATGGCACAGACGTTAGGTAGCTTGATTGATAAGCTAGCCATCAACAATTTACGCGAATACCATCTGCGAAAAATGGATAAGGGGAAAAATAAAAAATTTTCCTCCCAAGAAATCAAAGATAAACTTAATATACTACGGAAGCAGAAGAGAGGGCTTATACAAGAAATTGAGGGATTTATCGTTAGTGCCATTAAAGGCAATGTTTTATTAAGGGATGAAAAGCTCAAGCTCTATAATCCTGTTGAGACAATAGGCAGAATCCCTTCAGTTGAGAATTTAGGAAAAGCAATTTCTTATCTTGCCAAGAAGAATGCAGAACTTTGGTATCTTGAAGACGAAGCAAGGAGAAGCAATGTTCCGTTGTCCTATATAGGTAAGACTAAGAAAAAAATAGACCTGGCCAACCAGCAAAGAAATGACTTTATAGATAAAATAGATGCACTCTTTGAGAAAATGATAAAGAAATATAAACGATAGATAGCCAAATGGATCATACCTATAAATCATTTCTTGTAATTAATACCTCTGGGATAGGAGATGTTTTATTTTCAACTCCACTTTTAAGGAATTTACACGATACTTTCCCTCAGGCAAAAATTTTTTTCCTTTGTAATAGAAAGACAGCCCCGATACTTAAGAGCCACCCACTTGTAAATAAAATTTTTGTCTACGAACGTGATGAATTTGTGGCGGCCCAGCAGATATCTTTTTGGGCAGGGCTTAAGAAATATTATCATTTTATCTCTGAAATAAAAAAAGAGAAAGTTGAATGCGCTATTGTTTTATCCTTACACACCTTGTTTGGATTTTTTGCCTGGGCTGCCGGTATAAAGCATCGATATGGTCTTGATTATAAAAACCGCGGGAGGTTCCTCACAAGGAAATTAAAAATTGACGGATTTTCGGACAAGCATGTAGTAGAATATTACTCGGATGTTTTGACATTACTTGATATACCAATCAAAAGATGCAATTTAGAGGTCGGTACCCATAAAGAAAGTCAACAGTGGGCGGATAGTTTTTTTGTGCGCCACAATCTTACAAGCAATTTTATCATTGGAATTATTCCTTTTGGCGGTGATGCATTCGGTAAAGATGCTTACGTTAGGCGTTGGCCTGCTGAGTATTTTGCAGCATTGATTGATAGATTAACCGAAGAACTAAAAGCAAAAATTTTTATTTTTGCAGGCCCGAAAGAAAAAGAAGATGTTTCAGGCATGATGAATATTATTCAAAATAAAAATAATTGTTATGAATTTGCAGATGTTTCATTAGAAAAAATGGTTTCCTTGATTGATAAATGCGGTCTCATCATTAGTAATGATACAGGCCCCTTACGATTCGCTGATGCGCTGAACAAAAAAATAGTGGCATTGTATGGCCCGCTGGATGAGAAGGTTTACGGCCCGTATCCATTTAATGAAAAAAGGACTGTTGTGGTTAAAAAGGATTTACCTTGCAGGCCATGTTATAAAAAATTCAGGATGCCCGAGTGTCCACGTGATAGGGAATGCTTAAAGTCAATAAGTGTTGATGAAGTATTTAAAGCAGTAGAAAGATTATTGAATATATGAAAGTACCTTTGGCAAAAAAGAATTATTTATTGGAAAGTGTGCGTAATATATTCACAGAGACCAAAAAAGGCAAGGTATTAGATTTAGGCTGCGGAGACGGGGATTATTCGCTAATGTTAAAAAACCTTGGTTTTGAAGTAATGGCCGCGGATCTGGATGAGGGGCGTTTTAAGCATAAAAATGAGATTAGATTTCAAAAATGCGACTTAACTCAGAAGCTGGCATTTATAGATTATTCTTTTGATTATATTCTTTTATTAGAAGTCATTGAGCATTTAAAAAATCCTTACTCGGTTATGCAGGAGCTAAATAGGGTAATAAAAGATAGCGGTATCTTGATTTTGTCTACCCCTAATATACTTAGCCTGAAATCACGGTTTCGTTTTTTATTCGAAGGGACATTTAGGTATTTTAGGGAGCCGCCTATAGATCAGGCATTAAACCCTAAAGAAGCAATCTTTAATCTGCATATTTACCCTTACAGGTTTCAGGAGCTGGAGTATTTGTTGTGGCAAAATGGTTTTAAAATTGAAAAAATATCTACCAGTATTTATGAAGGCTTTGAGTATTTTTTTCTTTTACCGGTAATAAAATTGCAACAATTTTTAAGAAAAAGGCGTTCTAAAACAAAAGAATCCATAAATTACTCCCGGATTAATAAAATATTGTCCTCTAAGGAATTGCTTTTTGGCAGGCATTTAATTCTTAAGTGCGTCAAGTTTAAAAATGAATAGATCCCTCTTAATGGGTGCTTAAATAACCGAAAGTGTATTGAAGATATCAGCATAGATGCGGTTTATACTGTCGTAAGGAGATTAATGTGAAAGTTCCATTTTTAGATTTAAGCCAGCAGACCAAAGAAATAAAAAAAGATTTCAATGTTGCTTTTAATAAAACCTTAAAACGCTATGACTTTATTTTAGGCGAAGAAGTAGCTTTATTCGAAAAAGAGTTTGCTCAATATTGCAGCAGGAAATTTGCCGTAGGGGTTAATTCCGGGACAGATGCATTATTTTTAAGCTTGCTTAGTTTAGGTATCGGGCCTGGCGATGAGGTAATTGTGCCGGCCTTTACTTATATTGCTACGGCTTTAGCGGCTAGTTATACCGGCGCAAAGCCGGTTTTTGTGGATGTTGATGAAAGTACCTACAATATAGATGTAAATAAAATCAAAGCCGCAATTACTGATAAAACCAAAGCTATTATTCCTGTACATTTATATGGCCATCCAGCTAATATGCAGCCGATATTAGAAATCGCACAAAATCACAAGTTAAAAATCATAGAAGATACTGCTCAGGCGCATGGTGCAGTCTATAAAGTCGCAAGTTACAAGTCGCAGGTTAAAAATGTAAAGGCGGGTTCATTGGGTGATATTGGTGCTTTTAGTTTTTATCCTACTAAGAATTTAGGTGGATTTGGCGATGGTGGAATGTGCTTAACAGATGATGAAGGAATTTATAAAAAACTGTTAATGCTACGCGACTACGGCCGCCGTTCGCGCTATGAACATATTACTTTAGGGTATAACTCCCGGCTTGATACCATTCAGGCAGCGGTACTAAGGGCAAAATTAAAACATCTGGATAAGTGGAATACCTTACGCCGCAAAAATGCCGCAGTTTACTTAAAAGAGCTTCGGGGGATAAAAGGCATAATTTGTCCTACAGAAGCGAGTTACGCTTATCATGTTTACCATGTTTTTGCAGTAAGGCTAAAGAATAGGGATAAGGTAATAGAAGAGCTTGGTAAAAGAAATATTAGGGCACTTATACATTATCCTATTCCACTACACCTGCAGGAAGTCTATAAAGGTTTAGGGCATAGAAGAGGCGATTTTCCTATTTCGGAAAAAATAGCGGATGAAGTAATGTCTTTGCCAATGTATCCACATTTAAAAGAAAACCAGATTAAATTTATCGCTAAAAACCTTAAAGAAATTACAAGGAAGACATAAATGACTAAAATACCACTTTCTGTTGTCATTATTACTAAAAATGAAGAAAAAAATATCCAGGATTGCCTATTAAGTGTCTTAAGGTGGGTGGATGAGATAATCGTGGTGGATGACGAAAGCTCTGACAATACCTGCGAGATCGCTAAAAAATACGCAGATAAAATTATTAAAAGAAAAATGGATATAGAAGGTAGGCACCGAAACTTTGCTTATTCACAAGCCCGCAATGTTTGGGTTTTAAGTTTAGATGCCGATGAAAGAATAACCTTGGAATTAAAGGAAGAGATTATTGAATTATTTAATAAAGAGCCAGAGTTTGATGCTTTTACTATTCCCAGGCGTAATTATTTAGGTGACTATTGGGTAAGATACGGCGGAGAGTATCCTGCCGCACAACTACGGTTATTTAAGAAGAACAAGTTTAAATACGAAGAAGTCAATGTCCACCCCAGAGCATTTTTAGATGGTAAATGTGGGCATCTACAAAAAGACTTGATTCATTATTCTTGGGAAAGTTTTTCTGACTTTTTAGCCAAGTTAAACCGCCAGACCAGCTGGGAAGCCCAGAAGTGGTTTACTACCGGAAGAAAAATGTCTATGTTTCGTGCCTTTTGGCGCACAGTCGACCGTTTTTTCAGAAGATATATCTATAAAAAAGGGTACAAAGACGGATTTATCGGTTTTATGATTGCCTTTTTTGATAGTTTTTATCAACTAATCAGTTACGCGAAGTACCGGGAACTAAAAAATAAAAATCATAATTAGTGTAATGAAAAAATTAAAAATAATTAAAAAATTATTCTTATTTGCCTTAATAATTTGCGCCAGCTACCTTATTGTTACATGGTCTTTTTTTTACGAAGTGCCAATTTTAATGTATCATCACGTAAGCAGCACTTATGTCAGGTCACCTTTATTAAATGTCAGCCCACAAAGTTTCAGGAAACAGATGGATTTAATAGCCCGTCATCATTATAAAGTAATGCCTTTAGAAGATATAGTAGAAGCCCTTTCTCAAAATAAACCCATCCTTAGAAAAACTATAGCCATTAGCTTTGATGACGGTTTCGAGGATATATACGAAAATGCCTTTTCTATTCTAAAATATTATCATTTTCCTGCCACTATTTTTATGGCTTCAAGCTTTATAGGAACAAAAGGTTACCTTACTTTAGGGCAACTAAAAGAAATGCAAAAATACGGTATTGATGTTGCTAGTCATACCCGGACGCATTTTTATTTGCCTGAAGCTAATCAGGAAGAATTAAGAAAAGAGATTTTCGGCTCCAAAGTAGATTTAGAGAATAAGCTTGGCACCGTAATAAATCTTTTTTGCTATCCGGCTGGAGGCCGTAACGTTGCAATTATGGGTTTGGTAAAAAATGCAGGATATATGGGAGCTTGTGTCAGTAACAAGGCAGGGCCCATTAATAAATCTAATCTTTTTGAAATAAGAAGGATAAAAATGGGAGAAGATTCGGATAGCCCTTTTATTATGTGGGCTAAACTTTCCGGATTTTATAATTTATTTAGAAAACCTCATTAAACCATAGAAAGGAATAGTTATGAAAATACTTATTACCGGAGGAGCAGGCTTAGTAGGATCGCATTGTGCGGAGTTTTTTGCCTTGGATAGCCTTAAGAATAAAGTTATTGTTTTGGATAATCTCATGCGCTCCAAGATTTTTGGCTATGATAAAGACTCGGTAGAGTTTAACTGGAATTATTTAAAGCGATTTAAAAATGTGGAACGCATAAAAGGTGATGTGCGTAATGATAAAGATGTTGCCAAGGCCATCGGTCGTGGGGTAGATGTTTTGATACATGCTGCCGGACAACCCGGAGTGCCGTCAAGTGTGCGTATGCCCAAGGAAGACTTTAATATTAATGCTTTCGGTACCTTAAATGTTTTGGAAGCAGCGCGTAAGAAATCTAAAGACACAATTTTTATTTATTGCTCAACTAATAAAGTTTACGGAGAAAACGTAGATAAAATCCCTCTTTTAGAGCAGCAAAAAAGATATGTTTTTGGCGGCACCAAAGGCGTATCTGAAGATATGTGTACAGATTTGACCGGGCATACACCATACGGAGTCAGTAAGCTGGTGGGTGATCTATATGTTCAGGAGTATAGTTATATTTATAAAATGAAAACCGCGGCATTTCGCATGTCTTGTACTTACGGCACGCGTCAATTTGGATTTGAAGACCAGGGATGGGTGGCTTGGTTTATTATCGCCACCCTTTTTAATAGACCCGTTACAATTTATGGTAACGGCAAACAGGTGCGCGATATGCTTTATGCCGATGATTTAGTGGATGCATTCAATCGTTTTATAAAGAGCGATTTAAAGCGGGGGCTTTTCAATATCGGAGGAGGCCCCGAGAATACGATTTCATTGTTAGAATTTCTGGATGAATTGGAACTATTGACCGGTAAAAGGCCAAAGGTAAACTTTTCCGATTGGCGTCCTTCTGATCAGAAGGTCTATATCACTGACACTAGTAAGTTAGAAAAAACCTTGAATTGGAAGATTAATACACCGGTAAAAGAAGGTATTAAGAAGCTGACCGAATGGGTCAAGGAAAATAAGAACTATTTTGTTTGATATTTGATATATGAAAGTAAAAGCAGTTTTTTTAGATAGAGACGGCGTAATAAATGAGTACCCTGGGGACTATCAATACGTGAAATCTTGGGAAGAGTTTAAATTTCTTCCGGGAGTGCAACACGCCCTTAAGAAGTTAGTTGATAACGGTTTTAAAATTTTTATTATCTCTAATCAAGCCGGAGTCTCCAAAGGCATGTATTCCCAAATAAATCTCGACAAAATTACCCAAAACATGCTTGATAATTTTTCAAAGCACGGTATAGAGATTTCCGGTGTCTATTACTGTATCCACAGACAAGAAGATAATTGCTCCTGCCGTAAGCCCAAAATCGGCTTGATAGAGATGGCCTTAGAAAGCCTAAAGAACAAATCTTACGATATTGATTTATCTAGGAGTTTCTTTATAGGCGATACGATAAAAGACATAGAAACAGGCAAATCCAGCGGTCTAAAAACTATTCTTGTTTTTTCCGGTAAAGAAAGGCCAGAAAATAAAGAGAACTGGTTAAGCCTACCTGATTTTACTTGTCCCAATTTAGAAAAAGCTGTAGATTTAATTCTTAAATAGTTAAACCCTATGAAGATAATCATCGCATATGCTTCAGCCGGCGGCGGGCATACCAAGGCAGCAGAAGCAATATATAATTATTTCAAATCCCAAAGCAACGTAGAAATCAAGCTGGTAGATATATTAGAAAACTCCAATCCTTTCTTCAGGAATGCCTATATTCATGGTTATTCTTTTCTGGTAAATTACCTCCCCTTAGTATGGTCAGTATCTTTTTACCTTACCTACTCAGTAAAATTCCGTAAGTTTACTAAGTGGCTCGCTAGTGTCCTGGACATAGCCAACACAAGAGGATTCCGCAGGCTTCTTATTGAGGAGAATCCCGATTATATAATCTGTACGCATTTTTCTCCACCCCACGCAGCCAGCTTCCTTAAAAAATCAAAAAAAATAACTTCTAAGATAATCGCAGTAATTACCGATTTTGGAGTACATCCTTTTTGGATATCCGAAGGCATAGACACATATGCTGTAGCTTCGGATTACACAAGAGAAAAATTGCTTTTAGAGGGCATAGAAGAACAACACATTAAGGTCGTAGGTATTCCCATAGATACCAAGTTTTCTCTAGCATACGATAAGCTCAACCTTTGTAGGAAATTTGGTACACAGCCTGATAAATTTACCGTATTAATTACTACGGGCTCTTTTGGTATGGGCCCGATTGAAGAGATTGTGGATCTGTTATATGAAGATGTCCAGATCATAGTAGTTTGCGCGCATAATAAGGGCTTATACCAAAGGTTAAAGAAGCGTAACTATGCCTCGCTTTTTGTTTTCGGATTTGTGAATAATATAGAAGAGCTCATGGCGATTTGCGATATCATTATTGCCAAGCCCGGGGGCCTGACTATTTCGGAAAGTTTAAGTATGGAATTACCGCTAATTTTTGTAACTGCGATTGCAGGGCAAGAAACCGAAAATATTAAGTTTTTGTCTTCATATAACGTAGGTACCTACCTACAGAGTGTAGAGGCCATTAAAAATACAATATTAGAGTTTAAAAATAACCCCTCTAAAATACAAGCCACCAAAGAAAGCATCAGAAAAATCAAGAAGCCCAATGCAGTAAAGGACCTTTACGATGTTATACGCTAAAATAGTATTAGGGCTTCCTGTAGCAGGCCCATTTGATTATATTGTGCCGAAAGACCTACAAAAACAAATAAAGGCAGGGGCTAGGGTTTGGGTTTCCTTTGGTAACAGAAGATTAATGGGGTATGTCGTAGGATTAAGCCGCACTAGCAATATTAAGAATTTAAAACCGATATTAGAACTTTTAGATAACCTACCCCTAATAAATAAAAATATGCTGCTGTTGACTAAAGAATTATCGGATTATTACTGCTGTTCGTGGGGCCAGGCCATTGAGACGGCGCTGCCATTAGCAATGCGTAAAGGAAGAAAAATAACGCAAATACAAAGACCAGGAAAAAATAGGCTAAAAGTAAAACAGATAGAGCCCGTTCTAATACACGATTCAGGCACAAAAGAAAGATGGAGTATTTATCTAGAAGCAATAAAAAATGTATTAAGTCAGGATAAAACAGCGATAGTTATATTACCGGATAGAGAAACGGTTTTTAAAGCTAAAGAAATAATACAAAGTCATATGGCACATATGGGGTCAGCACATATGGGGTCAGGATTAGTAGTTTTATACAGAAACGAACCCGGTGAGCTCAAGGAGTGGTTAAAGATTTTAGAAGGGAAAGTTAAAATCGTAGTAGGCACGCGTTCCAGTATTTTTGCTCCAGTAGAAAACTTAGGCCTGATTATCGTTGATGAAGAACAAAATAGCGCCTATAAACAGGACCAGGTGCCGCATTATCATTGCCGCCAAGTTGCTTTTATGCGTAGCCGCATAGATAGCTCCCAGCTTATTTTAGCCAGTAGCCTGCCTTCTTTAGAAATGGTGCTTTTGGCTAAACAAAATAAAATTAAAAATATATTTACCAAAAAAACAGAAAACCTTCCGGAAATTAAGATAGCTGATACCACCTACTTAAACAAAGGCATTAAAGAAAAAAATAAAATTTTATCTAGAGTCTTAGAGGATGCTATTTTTTCAGCTTTAAATACAAAAGGTAAAATACTCTTATTTTTAAACCGCAGAGGCTATGCAACAGTTATTTCCTGCCGTCAGTGCGGAATAGTTTTGAAATGCCCGCGCTGCAATATAAACCTGGTTTATCACTTTAAGGAAAATCTGCTCAGTTGCCATTATTGTAATTTCAAAATGCAGCCGCAGGATATTTGCCCTAATTGTAATGCCGGTTATATGCGTTATTCTGGATTAGGCACAGAAAAAATAGAAAGCGAGATTGCGCGTATTTTTCCTCAAGGAAAAATAAAACGGCAGGATAATTGGCAAAAGGCCGATATGGCCGATGCCGATATTTTTATATCCACGCAATCGGTAATAAAAGAAACCGGATATGAATTTGATTTAGTAGGGGTCTTGGCGATAGATAATTCTTTAAACCGTATAGACTTGCGCGCAGCAGAAAAAACATTCTCTTTATTGATTGACCTAGTAAGATTGTCTTTGAAAAAGATGATTATTCAAACAGCGCTTCCTCGGCACTATTGTTTTCAAGCATTATTGGCTAAAGATGTCAGCATATTTTATGAGGCAGAATTAAAACAGAGAAGGCAATTGGGGTTTGCGCCGTATAAAACCCTAGCATTGATAAAATTACGCGGCAAGATCCAGGAGCGCGTAAAAAAGATTACACAAGATTTATTCCAAGAGCTTTCTAAAACCAAAAAAGATGGCATTAGGATTATTTCTTTTAGCCCGGGTCAACCTGCAAAACTGCGGGGTAACTTTTATTGGCAGATATTGCTGAGCGCTGTTGGTGCTAAGAAAATAAGCAGGTTCTTAAAAATAAGCTTAAAGAAATTCCGTCATTCAGGTATAATAGTAACGGTGGATATCGATCCTTTATAATATAATACAGGGACGGTTCTCAACTCAAAGCAGAACTGTCCTTTAGACAAGGGGCAGTCTTAGATTGTTTTGAGAACCGTCCCTAAGATTATTATGAACATAGTATTTTTCGGTAGTGCAAAATTTGCTGTTCCCTCGTTAAAAGCCTTGGCGGGATTATATAATGTATCCTGCGTGGTAACTCAGCCGGATAAGCAAAAAGGACGGGGTCTAACTTTAGAGCATACTGCAGTGAAAGAAAAGGCCTTAGAGCTAGAATTAAAAACTTATCAACCTATTAAAATTAATCATGCTGAGGCAATAGCCTTTTTAAAAGAACTTAAGCCCGATCTTTTTGTGGTAGCGGCCTACGGCCAGATTCTTTCTCAAGAAGTCCTGGATATCCCCCAAATTTTTTCTCTCAATGCCCATGCCTCACTTTTGCCTAAATATAGAGGAGCTGCTCCTATAAATTGGGCGATTATAAATGGGGATGCTAAAACAGGCCTTAGTATAATGAAGATGGAAAAAGCTATGGATAGCGGGCCGATAATGTTACAGAAAGAAATAGATATCAGCCAGGCCGATACCGCGATAAGCTTAGAAGGTAAATTAGCCGATATTGCCGCGCAGTTATTATTAGAGGTAGTTCCTTCTATAGAGAAAAGGAATTATATTTTAAAGCCGCAGGATGATAAAAACATAACTTTTGCGCCAAAGCTTAAGAAAGAAGACGGCAAGATTAATTGGGAAAAATCTGCCATAGATATTTTTAACTTAATAAGAGGGGTTTTGCCATGGCCGGGGGCTTTTACATATTATAAGGGTAAGTTATTGAAGATTTACAAAGCACAGGCCGCTGGGCCGCTGGGGGACCGCGGAACTGGGGAGCTGGGACAAATAATTCAAGTTTCAAAAGACGGCATAATTGTGGCAACTGGAAAAGATAATTTAATTATTGAGGAATTACAGGTAGAGGGTAAGCGTAAGGTATCTACCGAAGAATTTATTGCCGGGCACAAAATTAGCCCAGGCGACAGACTGGGCTACCCCGCACCTTAAGGTGCGGGGTCAACTCGCAGACGGCTTCGCCTACGACTTACGTCACCTGCGTTCCATAAGTCGTCTGCTCGTTGAAAAAAAGATTGCATAACGAATTAGTCATGGTATAATTAACAAATTATAATCTAAAACTTTTAGTTTTTCGCTTTTAACTTTTCACTTTTTAAGATGCCGGAACTAAGAAAAGATCCGATTATAGGCCGATGGGTTATTATTGCTACTGAGCGGGCTAAAAGGCCTGATCAGTTTAGTGCTCAAGCTGAACAGGAACCGACGGAAAAACCCTGCCCATTTTGCGAAGGCAAAGAAAAAGAAACTCCTCCGGAAATATACGCTATCAGGCCAAGAGGTAATTTAGCTAATAGCCCCGGATGGGATTTAAGGGTAGTTTCCAGTATTGCGCCTTTTTTAAGGATAGAAGGGGATCTTGACCGGCGCGGCGACGGATTATATGATTTAATGAACGGTATCGGAGCGCACGAGATTATTATTGAAACTAATCAGCATATTGCCAATATGGCAGATTTAAACGATGAGCAGATAGCTAAAGTAATCGCCTGTTACCGTGATCGTGCATTAGATCTAGAAAAAGATAAACGTTTTAAATACGTCCTAATTTTTAAAAATTACGGTTGGGCTGCCGGTGGCGGCAGAATCAAGCATTCTCGGTCTCAGATAATCGCTACCCCTATCAATCCTAAACGCGTCAAAGAAGAGCTCGTAGGCGCAAGGCATTACTATGAATACCACGAGAGATGCGTATTTTGCGACATCATTAGGCAGGAGTTAGAAACTAAAGACCGCTTGATATTAGATATCGACGGTTATATCGCAATAAGCCCTTTTGCCGCAAGGTTTCCTTTTGAGGTATGGATTTTGCCAAAAAAGCATTCCTGCGATTTTACAAGCCTAGAGATGGCATCGCGTATTGATTTGGCCCGGATTTTACGAAAAACCCTTGCTAAATTAAAAAAAGGCCTGAATGATCCTCCTTATAACTACGTTATCCATACAGCCCCCTTTAAACGCCCTAAGGTAGGTTATTGGAAAAGTATAGATCATGATTATCATTGGCATATTGAAATAATGCCGAGGTTAACTCGGGTAGCCGGATTTGAGTGGGGGACAGGGTTTTATATTTGCCCTTTGCCGCCAGAAGATGCGGCAAAATTTTTAAGAGAGGTCCAAGGTTAGTTATGTCGGAATTAAGAAGAGACCCTATTGGCGGAAGATGGGTGATTGTAGATACTGATCATCCCAGTAAGCCGGAAGAATTCGAATACGAGCCGCGTACTTTTCGGGGGGGAGTTTGCCCTTTTTGTTACGGAAATGAAGCGATGACCCCTCCGGAAATAGAGGCTATCCGTGATCCGCATACCAGCCCCAATACGCCCGGCTGGCAGGTAAGAGTGGTCCCTAATAAATTTCCCGCACTGCAAATCGAAGGCGAGCTAGACCGGCGCGGCTTAGGCATGTATGATATGTCCAATGGCGTGGGGGCGCATGAAGTTTTGCTAGAAACCCCTTATCACGAGAAGGATATTTACGATTTATCTGGTGAGGAAGTAGAGAGATTTCTTTCTATGTATTGCCGCCGGGCGATAGATTTAGTCAAAGATAAACGTTTTAAATATATTATGATTTTTAAAAATTACGGTGCGGCTGCGGGTGCCTCTTTAGAACATCCGCATACTCAAATAGTTGCTTTACCGATGGTGCCAAAGAATGCCATGGAAGAAATCCGCGGCGCGCACCATTATTTTAATTACCGCGAACGTTGTTTATTCTGCGATATGATCCGTCAGGAGAAAGAAGAAAAGAATAGAATAATCCTAGAGAATAAATATTTTTTATCTTTTTGCCCGTTTGTCTCGCGTTTTCCTTTTGAAATCTGTATTATTCCCAAAAAACATAACAGCTTTTTCTGCGAAATATCTGCGGAAGAGCTCCCGGCATTAGCAGCGATACTAAAAGATACCATCATAAAGCTAAAAAAGATTTTTCCCAATGTTCCCTACAATTTTATTATTCATTCTTCGCCTATTAACGGAGATAGCGATACGGAGTATTATCATTGGCACATTGAATTTATGCCAAAGTTGACGCGTGTAGCAGGTTTTGAATGGGGTTCAGGATTTTATGTTGTGGTTACCCCCCCTGAATTAGCCGCAAAATATTTAAGAGAAGTATAAAATCACAAATACGAATTAATTTTGAGGAGGAAAACAAAATGGCAGTAAAAGTCGGCATTAACGGATTTGGAAGAATAGGCAGGTTGGTTTATCGGGCAGCCTTAAAAAAGGCTTCCAAAGATCTTGATTTTGTAGCAGTAAATGATTTGCCCGTCGGGACAAAAACATTGGCGCATCTTCTCAAATACGATTCTAACTTTGGTACTTTGGATGCCACCATAGAAGCAAAAGAAGATGCTTTAATAGTAAATGGCAAGACCCTAAAAGTCTTAAGCGCTAAATCGCCTCTTGAGATTCCCTGGAAGGATTATGGGGTAGAGATAGTCATAGAATCATCCGGCGTATTTACGGATAAGGAAAAATGTATCGGGCATATGACTAATGGTGGAGCAAAAAAAATAATAATCAGCGCTCCTGCCAAGGGAGAAGATATCACTATTGTCTTAGGCGTAAATGAAAAGAATTATGATCCCAAAAAACATAATATTATCTCTAACGCCTCTTGTACTACAAATTGCCTAGCTCCTATGGCAAAAACATTAATGGATAATTTCGGTATTAAGAGCGGCCTGATGACTACCATACACTCTTATACTAATGACCAGAAAATCTTAGATTTTCCGCATAAAGATTTAAGGCGCGCACGTGCTGCAGCCGTATCCATGATACCTACATCCACCGGAGCTGCTAAAGCCATAGGCTCTGTAATTCCTGAGCTAAAAGGGAAAATGGACGGCTTGGCAATCCGGGTTCCTACTCCGGATGTTTCGCTCACGGATTTGACCTGTATTACGGAAAAAGAAGTAACGGTTGAATCTGTAAATGCAGCCTTTAAGAAAGCCTCTGAAACTAATCTAAAAGGTATTTTACAGTATCTTACCGAGCCGTTAGTTTCAAAAGATTTTTATGGCTCTAACTACTCTTGTATATTCGATGCAGAATTAACTAAGGTTGTTAATGGTAACCTGGTAAAAGTTCTGGGTTGGTATGACAACGAATGGGCATATTCGCTAAGAGTCGTAGACTTGTGTGAATATATAGTGCAGAAAGGTTTATAAATGAGTAAACTCACCATAAAAGATGTTGATTTAACAAACAAGGTTATATTAATGCGGGCGGATTTTAATGTGCCTCAGGATGAAAAGCTGAATATTACTGATGACACACGCATAAGAGCCACTTTACCGACGATAAAATATATATTAGAGAATAAGGCTAAGAAATTAATACTGATCAGCCACTTAGGCAGGCCTGATGGTAAGGTGGTGGCAAAATACAGTTTAAAACCAATAGCAGAGAGGTTATCGCAGTTATTAGGGGAACCGGTAGAGTTTTTAAGTGATTGCGTGGGAGAAAAAATCAGGCAAGAAGTCAAAGCATCCAAGAAAAGAGTGGTGCTTCTGGAAAATTTAAGGTTTCATCCTGAAGAAGAGAAAAATGATACAGAATTTGCCAGCCAATTAGCTAGCCTGGCTGATATCTATGTCAACGATGCCTTTGGCACTGCGCACCGGGCGCACGCTTCTACCGAAGCGGTAACGCGCTATCTAGAATCTGCGGCGGGCTTTCTTTTGGAAAAAGAAATCCGCTATTTAGGAAATGCCATTGAGAATCCGGCAAGGCCCTTTGTAGTTATTTTGGGAGGCGCTAAGGTCTCTGATAAAATAGGGGTGATTGAAAATCTGCTTCCTAAATGCGACGCTATCTTAATAGGCGGCGGCATGGCCTATACTTTTTTAAAAGCCCAAGGAAAAACAATCGGAAATTCCAAGTTAGAAAAAGACAAAATTGAATTAGCCGTAACTATTTTAGAAAAAGCCAAATCCCTAAAAAAAGATATCCTCCTGCCCATTGACAACTTGGTAGTGGATAATATTGATCCTCCCTTAAATCAAGAGATCGTCGGTGAAAATGTGCCAGAAGGCAAGATTGCTGTTGATATTGGGCCAAAAACCATAGCGCTTTTTAAGAATAAACTTAAAGACGCCAAAACTATTGTTTGGAACGGGCCTTTAGGAATTTTTGAAATAGAGCCTTTTAGCAAAGGCACCCAAGAAATAGCTAATTTTATTGCCGGGCTTTCGGTGACCAGTATTATCGGCGGAGGAGATACGGCAGCAGCAATGAGTAAATTTAAGTTAGAAGGTAAGATGGCTCATATCTCAACCGGCGGCGGCGCAAGTTTAGAGTTTATGGAGGGAAGAACGCTACCCGGCATAGCCGCACTTACCCAGATAAAATGAGAAAGACTATAATTGCCGGAAACTGGAAGATGTATAAGACCATAAGCGAGTCAATAGAATTAGCCAACGGCCTAAAACGCGAACTTTTTAAGCTAGACACCCAAGATATAGATATTGTTATTTGTCCTGCTTTTACAGCTTTGGCTGAAGTAGCTGAAGTGATAGACGAATCAAATATTCGTCTAGGTGCACAAGACGTTTACTGGGAGCTAGAAGGTGCCTTTACCGGAGAGGTTTCTGTAGCTATGCTTAAGGATGCAGGGTGTGAATTTGTGATTATCGGGCACTCCGAACGCCGGCAATTTTTTCACGAGACAAATGAATCTGTAAATAAAAAAATAAAGGCGGCACTCAGTGGAGGATTGGCTCCGATAGTATGCGTAGGAGAAACCCTATCAGAAAGAGAAGCTAACCAGACTTTTAAAGTTTTAGACGACCATATAAAAAACGGCCTTATGGATATCAGCCCAGAAGATATATTAAAGATAGTCATAGCCTATGAGCCGGTCTGGGCAATAGGCACGGGAAAGACCGCAACTAGCCAACAGGCCGAAGAAGCGCAAAAATATATTCGCGGTTTATTGATTAAGATGTATAATGAAGAAGTTGCCTCTTTCCTCCGCATTCAATACGGCGGAAGCGTAAAGCCGGAGAATATCACAGAGTTGGTAAGTGAGCCTGATGTAGACGGGGCATTGGTGGGGGGCGCCAGTTTAAAAGTTGAATCTTTTTCTGAAATTGTAAAATTAGCAAGCGGAGTGAAAAAATGATGGCTTTAATCATTGCGATGCATATTATTGTCTGTGTGTTATTGATTGGGATTATTTTGATTCAATCCGGACGCGGCGGAGGATTAGTCGATAGCTTCTCGGGGGTAGAGTCGATGTTCGGAACAAAAACTAGTGCCTTTCTTACCAAAACTACTACTACTTTGGCGATACTCTTTTTTATTACCGTCTTAAGCCTGGCGGTGCTCTCGGCAAGGCAAAGCAAGTCTCTGATGATAAATATCAAGGCCCAAGATGCTACCCTGCCTAAAGATATACCGCTTAAAGAAAAAGTAGCCCAGCCCGAACCTCAGCAAAACCCTGTAGAAAAAAGCGAAACTCTACCAGTTGCCCCTTAAGTTTAAATAATGAATAAGAAACTATTCTGGATATTCACTTTAAGCAGCGCGGTTTATTTTACCCAAGGCATAGAGGGACTTCCTTCCCAAGGGTTATTCTATTATCTGAAAGAAACCCTCAATTTCTCTCCTGAAAAGATAATGATTATTAGCAGTATCACCATATCTGCCTGGCTGGTAAAACCATTAATAGGCTACGTCATAGATAATTTTTTTAATAAGCGCATCTGGATTTTTCTGGCACTTGCACTTGATATAGCTTTGGTATTATTTTTGGGGCTGGCGCAGTTACCGTTATTTCTGCTCATTGCCATATTAATCATAAATTCCACTGATGCGGCTTTTCGGGATGTGGCCGTAGACGGGATTATGTGCGTAGAAGGGAAAAAATACAGCCTGACCGGCAAAATTCAGAGTGTGCAATGGATTTCTATTACCATAGCAGGTTTGTTTACTGGAATAGGAGGAGGTTATATCGCAGAAAAATGGGGTTATCGGATGGCTTTTTTAATCCTGATCCCGGTTTATCTAGTAGTAGCAATCCCTGCCTATTTTTATAAAGAGGATGATGCCAAACAAAACAAACCTCCCACTACGCTCTTGCTAGATTTAAAAAAATTATTCAGCCATAAAAAATTATTGATTATAGGGCTGTTTATATTTCTCTATAAATTTTCTCCTTCTTTCGGGACCCCGCTTTTCTTTATCCAGAGGGATACTTTTAAATGGGGCAAGGTTTGGATAGGAGTTTTAGGCAGTATCAGTACGGTCTTTGGGGTGATTGGTTCTCTTGTATATTATAAATTTAGCCAAAAAATCAATATTAAAAAATGGCTGTATTTTTCGGTATTTTTAGGGGCAGTGACTAGCTTAAGCTATCTCTATTATACCCCTGTTACTGCGGTTATCTATGACGTAATTTATAGCCTGATAGGCATGTTTATTTTTTTAATGGTGATGGATTTCATGGCCAGAAATAGCATAAAGGGCCTGGAGGCCACATCTTTTGCGCTGCTTTGTAGCATGAGTAACCTGTCAATTCCTGCCAGTAACCTTTCCGGAGCATTTTTATTGCCTGTGATAGGCCTAAAGTGGCTGATCGTTATATCTAGCCTGACCAGTTTTCTTTGCCTGCCATTAATTAACAAAATAAACGAATAAAAATTCCATTGCTTTTTAAGGGCAGTTGTATATAATATAAAATATTATGTTAGATAGCTTGCAGCCGTATATATTAACTTTTATCCCGATATTCGTAGCAGTAGACTCTATCGGCAATATACCTTTGTTTGTTTCGCTGGTAGAAGGCGTAAACAAAAAGCAAAGGCATAAGATTATTATTGATTCGGTTACTACTGCCACCATAATGGCGGTTTCCTTTATGTTTATCGGCAAATGGGTGTTTAACTTAATCGGTATTACCATCGCGGATTTTCAGATTGCAGGAGGGGCGCTTTTATTTGTTATTGCTTTGCGTTTATTGCTACCCGGCACCTCTAAGATAGGTTTTGGCACTGGCCACGATAAAGACATCGGGGTTTTTCCTTTAGGCACACCGTTAATTACTGGTCCCGCAGTATTAACTACCACCCTGATGATGTTAGATAGTTTCGGTATCATCCCTACTTTTGTTTCTTTAGTGGTGAATATGGCTATTGTCTGGGTCACTTTAGTGAAAGCCGATGCGATTATGAAAGTTATGGGTGCCGGCGGCACGCGGGCATTTTCTAAAATTATGTATATCTTACTTGCTGCTATCAGCGTAATGATGATCAGGCGCGGGATTACGGCGATATTACTGAAATGATGAAGAAAGTTTTGACTTTTATCATGGCCGGCGGTAAAGGCGAGAGGCTATTTCCCCTTACCCGCGACAGGACCAAACCCGCAGTCCCTTTTGGCGGGATATACCGGATTATAGATTTTACTTTAAGCAACTGCATTAATTCTGGGCTGCGCCGGATTTATGTATTGACGCAATATAAATCTGCCTCTCTACAAAAGCACCTGCGTTTAGGTTGGAATATTTTGCCTTCTGAATTAGCCCAGTTTATTGAATTGCTTCCTGCCCAACAGAGAGTAGGGGATACCTGGTATTTAGGGACAGCCGATGCTATTTATCAGAACCTTTATACCTTGGAGATAGACAGGCCCGACGAAGTCTTGGTTCTAGCCGGCGACCACGTTTATAAAATGAACTACTACACCATGATAGATTTTCATAGAGAAACAGCTGCGAACTTGACTGTCGGCGTAGTAGAGATGGATAAAGCACAGGCAAATTATTTTGGGGTAGTAGAAGTAGATAGCAAGGGATGGGTCAGGGGTTTTCAGGAAAAGCCCGCTTCCCCCAAAACCATACCCGATAACCCTGATAAGATATACGCCTCTATGGGAATATATATTTTTAATAGCGATATATTACAAAATGAGCTTTTAGAGGATAGCAAGAAAAGCGACTCTACCCATGATTTTGGCAAGGATATTATTCCGCAGATGCTCAAAAAAAATCTTAAAATTTCAGCCTTTAATTTTGCTGATGAAAACAAGCGCCAGGCCCAGTATTGGCGGGATATCGGGACCATAGAGGCATATTATGAGGCTAATATGGATTTAGTGGCTATAGAGCCGGTATTTAATCTTTACGATAAAGATTGGCCCATTAGGACATACCAAGAGCAGTTTCCGCCGGCAAAAACTGTTTTTGCCGGAAAAGAAATCACCGGAAAGGTGGGGTTGGTTCTCGATTCCATGATCTCTAGTGGCTGTATCATTAGCGGCGGCAGGGTTCAACACTCCATAGTTGCTCCTAACGTGAGGATAAATAGTTATTCGGAAGTTTACGACTCCATCATTATGGAGGGGGTAAATATCGGCAGGCGCGCTAAGATTAAAAGAGCGATTATAGATAAGGATGTGGATATCCCCGAAGGCACGGTAATAGGCTACGATGCTAAAGAGGATAAAAAAAGATTCCATATCAGCGATTCAGGGATAGTGATAGTAGCTAAAGGAACTGAAATAAAGTAGTTCATTGTTCATAGTTCATGGTGCATGGTAAGATGATTAGAAAAGCAAGGTTGCAAGACGTAAAACAGATACAGGCATTAATTAATTTTTTTGCTAAAGCGGACCTGATGCTGCCGCGTTCCTTAAATGAGCTCTATGAAAACTTACGTGACTTTTGGGTCTGTGCAGAAAATAGGCAGATTATAGGCTGTGTGGCTTTGCATGTATCTTGGGAAGACCTGGCAGAGATAAAATCTTTGGCAGTGAAAAAAAATAAGCAAGGTAAAGGCATAGGTAGCCAGCTTATTAAAGTGTGTATTGAAGAGGCCAAGGGGTTAGGAATAAAGAAAATGTTCGCCCTTACTTTCAGGCCGCAAATTTTTAAAGAATTCGGCTTTAAAAAAACCAGGCATTCCAGCCTTCCCCATAAAATCTGGGCAGAATGCATTAATTGCCATAAGTTTCCTAACTGCCAGGAGATAGCCCTGGTAAAGAAAATATAGGAGAAAAGCCAGATGGATTATTTACTAACCGATGAGCAGAAAATGATTCAGGAGTTAGCGCGTAAAATAGCCGAAGAAAAAATCAGGCCGGTTGCCGCTAAATATGACCAGACTGAAGAGTATCCCTGGGAGATCATCAAACAGCTTGCAGCCGCAGATTTATTCGGGCTATTTATACCTGAAGAATACGGCGGAATGTGTACCAGTGTCTTAAATTTATGCATTGCTACCGAAGAATTATCCCGGGCCTGCGGCGGTATTGCGGTCTGTTATGCTGCCTCGGCATTGGGGACATTCCCTATTGTGCTCTTTGGTAACGACGAACAAAAGAAAAAATACCTTCCTGATTTGGCTAAAGGCAAAAAAATCGCTGCCTTCGCTATTACCGAGCCAGAGGCCGGCTCTGATGCCTCTGCGATTAAGACTACGGCTAAAAAACAAGGTGACTACTATATCTTAAATGGCCTGAAGCATTTTATTACCAATGGCGGGGATGCCGATATTTATACCGTAGTGGTTATGACTGATAAGACTAAAGGCGCCAGAGGTGCATCTAGCTTTATTGTAGAGAAGGGTACGCCTGGCTTTACCTTCGGTAAAAAAGAAGATAAGCTGGGAATTCGTGCTTCTTCGACGACAGAACTTATTTTTACCGACTGTAAAATTCCCAAAGAAAATTTATTATCTAAAGAGGGGATGGGGTTTATTGTTACGATGAAGACTTTTAATATCTCTCGTCCGGGAGTAGCAGCACAGGCATTAGGGATTGCCCAGGGAGCTTTAGATTTAGCAGTAAAGTATTCCAAGGAAAGGCAGCAGTTCGGAAAATCTATCTCTAGCTTTCAGGGGATTCAATGGATGCTTGCTGATATGGCCACTTCTGTTGAGGCAGCCAGGGCATTGGTCTATGCTACTGCCAGAATGGTAGATGCCGGTAAAACTAGCGTGGCAAAAGAGTCGGCGATGGCCAAACTTTTTGCTTCAGATGTAGCGATGAAAGTAACTACAGATGCCCTGCAGATATTCGGCGGCTACGGCTATATGAAAGATTATCCTATAGAAAAATATATGCGCGACGCCAAAATCACCCAGATTTACGAAGGTACCAACCAAATACAACGTAACATCATCGCCCTGCAGTTAATCAAAGAAGCCATCCGGTAGTATGAATATTATCGTTTGTATTAAGCAGGTTCCGGAAACCACCGAAGTAAAAATTAACCCCGAGACTAATACCTTAATCCGCGAAGGGGTCAAATCTATCATCAATCCCTTTGATATGTATGCTATTGAAGAGGCAGTACGCTTAAAAGAAAAATGCGGGGGCAAGGCCACTGTGATTACTATGGGGCCTCCTCAGGCAGAGGCAGCGTTAAGGGAAGCTATCTCTATGGGGATTGATCAGGGGATATTAATCTGCGACCGCGCCTTTGCCGGCAGCGATACCTGGGCGACTAGTTATACCTTGGCCGCAGCGATAAAAAAAATCGGCGAATTTGACTTAATAATTTGCGGTAAGCAGGCCTCAGACGGGGATACAGCGCAGGTAGGCCCGGGTATCTCTACGCATTTAGATATCCCCCAAGTTACTTACGTAAAAAAGATTGAAGAGGTTAAAGATAGAATGCTGCGTGTGGAACGAATGATGGAGGAAGGTTACGAGATTATTGAAATTCCCTTACCCGCGTTATTGACCGTAGTCAAAGAGATTAATGAGCCCAGGCTACCTTCCTTAAGAGGCCTGATGCGCGCAAAACAAGCCAAGATCATTACCTGGACGCAAAAAGAGCTTGAGCTTGACCCACAACAAATTGGATTATGCGGCTCGCCTACGCAGGTAATTAAAATTTTTACCCCTGTCCATAGGATCCCCGGCCAGATCTTAAAAGGTGAGATTCCGGAAATTGCCACTCAGTTAGTAGATTTATTAAAGGATGAGGTGCATTAATTATGCCTATTCAGATTATCCTTGAGAAATGCACGGGTTGCTCTTTGTGTATCAAGGCCTGTCCTTTTGATGCTATCCGGATTATGGACAAGCTAGAGAGCAGTGGTTTGGCTTCCTCTAGCCAAAGCCATAAGAAGGCACTTATAGATTTAAATAAATGCAATCTATGCGGTGCCTGTGTGCCGGCTTGTAAATTAAAGGCAATTCTTTTAGAGAAAGAAAAGACTACCTGCGTACTGCCGGATATCAAAGACTGCAAAGGAGTTTGGGTTTTTATTGAGCAGAAAAACGGAAAGATTCAGTCTGTGGCGTATGAGCTGTTAGGCAAGGCCCAGGAATTAGCTAGGAAATTAAACTGCCAGGTTAGCGGCGTATTAATCGGCCATAATATGGATGATCAGCTGGATGAATTAATCTGGCGCGGTGCGGATAATATATATTTGGTAGAGGCAGCGGAATTAGCTAATTTTCAGGATGAACCCTATACCAATATCTTGGTTAAATTAGTGCAAAAACATAAGCCGGAAATTCTGCTTTGCGGTGCTACAGCAATCGGAAGGTCTTTAGTTTCTCGGGTAGCCGTTAATATCAAAGCCGGCCTGACTGCAGACTGCACTGGTTTGGATATTGACCCGGATAAAAAGATTCTTTTACAGACCCGGCCGGCATTCGGGGGAAACATCATGGCTACGATTATTTCTCCGAACTATCGGCCGCAGATGGCTACTGTGCGGCATAAAGTAATGCAGCCGATGGAGCCGGATAAACGCCGCAAAGGTAAAATTATCAAGGAAAGTTTCCAGGCCAATATTTATGCCTCGCGCACAAAACTCATAGATATCGTAGAAGAAATCGAATCCTTAGTAAATATCGCAGAAGCGGATATTATTGTTTCCGGCGGTAGGGGGATGGTCGGTGCGGAAAATTTTAAAATCTTAGAAGAGCTAGCCCATGTAATAGGCGCAGCCGTAGGTGCCTCGCGCGCTGCAGTAGATGCCGGATGGATGCCTTATTCGCATCAGGTGGGCCAAACCGGCCGCACCGTAGCCCCAAAAATTTATCTTGCCTGCGGTATCTCCGGTCAGATCCAGCATTTAGTAGGAATGCAGTCCTCAAAAATAATCGTAGCCATCAATAAAGACCCCGATGCCCCTATTTTTAAAGTTGCTACCTATGGCGTTGTGGGTGACCTTTTTCAAATTGTGCCTGCCTTAAGCAAGAAGTTCAAAGAGACCCTCCGTAAATAATCTCCTACAATCACATCCTTTAACATTAAAAGATAACCTTTAGCATATATATGTCAAAGAATGTCAATATTTTCCTTGACAAAAATAAATTTTTACTTTATAATTAAAAACATATTAGGAGAAATATGATCATCAATAGCGGGTTAATGACTATCGAAGATTTAGCGGGCTACTTAAAAGTCACGCGCCGCACCATTTATGACTGGCTGAAACACAATAAAGTGCCGGCATTAAAAGTCGTGGGCCAATGGCGTTTTAAGAGAGAAAAAATTGATGCCTGGCTGGAAAATCAATCAAAATTCCAATAGCTAAAGGAGACTTCTATGTTTTTAAAAAAATTGGAGCTAATAGGGTTTAAGTCTTTTTCTGATAAAACAATATTGAATTTTGAGCCGGGCATTACCGCAGTAGTCGGTCCAAACGGCTGCGGGAAAAGCAACATTTTTGATTCCATGCGCTGGGTGTTAGGGGAACAGTCGGCAAAGTCTTTGCGCGGGTCAGAAATGCAGGATGTTATATTTAACGGCACTGACTCTAAAGAACCGGTAGGCATGGCAGAGGTTTCTCTTACCTTTGATAATAAGCAAAAATTCTTTGCTTTTGATAATGATGAGCTGGTAATTACCCGCAGGCTTTTTCGTTCCGGAGAAAGCGAATACCTGTTGAATAAGGTGGCGGTGCGGCTGAAAGATATATTGGATTTATTGAGCGGCACCGGTATAGGCGCAGAAGGCTACTCTTTGGTTGAGCAGGGAAGGATTGATTTAATTTTAAGCTCCAAGCCGGAAGACCGGCGCATGGTTTTTGATGAAGCCGCAGGTATTATAAAATATAAAAGCCAAAAAAAAGAAGCCATGCGCAGGTTAGAAGAAACCGATCTAAATTTATCCAGAGTCAACGATATTATTACCGAAGTAAAACGCCAGATCGGCTCTTTAGAGCGGCAGGTAAATAAGGCCCGTAAATACAAGGAAGTCTTTGAAGAGTTAAAATTAAAAGAAATAAATTTAGCGATTATTTTAAAGAAAGGCTTAATGCTCCAGAAAGATGGCTTGATAAAACAATTATCCGAGTTAGAAGCCGGGGAAATTCAGCTTTTAAGCTTGATTGAATCCCAGGAATCGAGCGCAACTAACTGTCAGTCAGAGATTAAATCCCAAGAAGCAAATATTATGAGCATTAAAGAAACCATTTCCAATTTAGATAACCAGGCCTTAAGGAATAAGCAGCACATAAAACTAAACCAGGAGAGAATTATTGAGTTAGAGGCTAATAAAGGTTATCTGGGAGCGCAGATTCAGCAGGCCAAAAACAGGATTGTTCAGGACGAAGAAGAGCTAAAGAAGGCAAGAGAAGATTCCGCCAGTGTTAAGAAAAATATAGCAGAAAAAACCGCTTTATTAAAGATTAAGGAAGAAGAGTTAAGCCAGATCACCTTGTCAATAAAAAATTCCTTAACCGCCATTGCCGAAGCTAAAAAAGCTGTTTTGGAAATTGTTACGGATTTAACGAGCTTAAAGAACAGGGTAACGGATTTATCCTTCAAGCAGCAGGCGCTGTTGGCCCGTAAAAAACGGCTAGAGCTGGAAAAAGCCAAGGTTAGAGAAGAAAAAGCCGTAATAGAAGGCAACTTAAATGAAATCGTTAGGCAACTAAGTAAGTTACAAGAAGCATTTGACAGCTTTGCCCTTAAAATATCCGGATTTAAAAAAGAATCAGAAGACGAAAAGGCGGTGCTTAGCGATATTAATAAAAAATTATTGGATACACAAAACCAGAAGATAGCTTTACAATCCCAAAAAGAGTTTGTAGAAAAACTGCAAACCCAATACGACGGAATAAATGAATCCCTGAATGCCATGGTTTATTTAGATAAATTACCGGCAGAGGATGTTTCTGCCTTAGTGATAAAAATCAAGGATCATTTCCAGGTAAAGAGAGAAAGCCTGCCGGATGGGCTGCTTAATTTTAAGATCAGCGGTGAAGCCAAGCCCATTGACTTGGATGTGGTAAAAATCAACAACCGTATTATTAGATTAGAAGAAGAGGCTAGCGCTTTAAAAAATAACCAAATAGCTAAAGAAAAGCGCATCAGCGATTTAAATCAGACAATTGAAGGGTTAGAGCAGGATTTACGCAATCAAGAAATTTCCCTGGCAAATAAAAAGACCGTCCAGGAGGCTACCATCGGGCAGTTTAATAAGATAAAAGAGGAAGAAGACATTATTATCTTAGAGTTAACTGATACTGATAAAGAACTTCAATCCTTAGAGAGTGAATTGTCGCAATCCCAGGCGCAATTAACCCTGGCAGAAGATAAACAACGAGAAAACGAGAACTCAATAGCCAACGAGCAGAATAACATTACTTTTTGTAATGACGGCAAAGAGAAGCTGTTAGTGGTTATTACTCAGGCCAAAACAGAATCAGATGTTATGGTTAGCCGGATTAATTCCGAAGCAGCTATCTTAAAAAACTTAGAAGATGCTTTAGGGCAAGATAAAGAAGCCTTATTGAGCCTAGAAACTCAGGTAGGAGCTACTCAGGACAAACGCCAGTATCTGGAGAAGGAAATAAACGATTTAGAAAACCAGATTATTGACCACCAGAAGCAGTTAGATACGCAAAAAATCTTGTTTGCAGAGGCGCAAGTCCGTTATACTGACTTTTCCAAACAGGCCAACGATATAGTGCAAAAGATCGAACTTGACCGCCGAGAGCTTGATAACTTAAAAAATAAGTTATACGAATTGCAGATGCAGAATAAGGATATTGATTTTAAAATTACCAGTATCCAAGACAGGATCCAGCAGGCCTATAAAATGGAATTAGATATTCAGATAGAGGCACCTCAAGAATTAGATATTGATGCCTTATCGGATGAAATCCAGAAGTTAAAAGAAAAGTTAGATTCCTATGGAACGGTAAACCTGGTAGCGATTGAAGAATATGAAGAATTAAAAAAGCGTTATGATTTTTTAGTGCAACAGCAAAACGACCTGATTTCTGCCAAGGATGCGCTCCACGAGGCTATTCTTAAGATCAACCGCACCACCAAGCAGATGTTTTTAGAAACCTTTGCTAAGATTCAGGAGGAGTTTCGTAACTATTTTAAATTATTGTTTGGCGGAGGAGATGCCCGGATTTTTCTTATTGATGAACACGATCCTTTGGAATCTGGCATCGAAATTATCTGCCGGCCTCCGGGGAAAAAGCTGCAGAATGTGCTGTTGCTTTCCGGAGGAGAGAAATCTCTTTCGGCTATTGCTTTAATATTCGCTATCTTTAAAGTAAAACCCTCTCCCTTTTGCATCTTGGATGAAATAGATGCAGCTTTGGATGAAGCTAACGTGGACAGGTTTAGCAGGAAATTGCAGGAATTTGCCACCGGCTCACAGTTTATTATTATTACCCATAATAAGAAAACTATTGCTAATGCCGATGTGATGTATGGTATTACTATGGAAGAATCAGGTATCTCAAAGATAGTGTCTGTAAAGTTTGGCCAAAAAGAGGCGATTAAAGAGGGCCGGCAAGAGGTGGTAGAGCCGGTTTAACCTACCGTAGTATTCTTTCCTTTATTTTTTGCTTGATAAAGCGCTTTATCGGAAGAAGCAATTAATTCTGCAGGAAGGGTGCCGTCTTCAGGATAGCTAGCCAGGCCGATGCTTACGGTAAATTTCTTATGAGGAAGGATCTCCTCATGTATAAAGGGGTGCTTCTCGATGTCTTGCCTTAGGCGCTCTGCAATCATGTAGGCCTCGTCTTTATTAGTAAGGGGCAGGATAATCATAAATTCCTCTCCGCCATAACGGCAGACGTAATCCATTTTCCGCGATTGATTTTTCAGTAATATTGCCAATTCTTTGAGTATTTTATCTCCGGCCTGATGGCCTAAATTGTCATTATAAACTTTAAAATCGTCGATATCTATAGCCATGAGGCTTAAAGGGCTTTGTGTGGCCCTGGATTTTTCTAATTCTGACTGCAGAAGATATTGGAAATAACCGTGGTTACCGAGTTCGGTTAAAGAGTCAGTATGGGCGCGGATAACGGTTTTTTCATAAAGCTGGGCATTCTCAATGGCTAACCCGGCCTGGTTGGCTAACATAATCAACATCCGCGTATCTTCTTTGGTAATGGGTTTTTTAGTAATGAAGTTATCCGCCAAAATTATCCCGTTAATCTTATCCTTGGCCTTTAAAGGGACCATAACCAGCTCATTGGTTTTTAAGGCTTGGATAATCGGGTCGTAGCTATAGTTTTGCATAGTTTCTTTAGTAAGATGTAAAGGCATTCCTTCTAACACGCCTAGGGCTAACAGGCCTCCGCCTTTTTCTTTTAAAGCAACCTTCACATGGCGGATCTGTTGATTAAAACCCGATTCCACCATGTTTTTAGAAAACTTGTAGGCATTAATCAGGTCCTCAAGGCCCATTTTTTCCGTTTCAATCTGGCTCCAGATACGGTTAGCTTCTTCACCGCTTTCCGGGCCGATACTTATTTTACCCTCGATTAAACCTTCGTTTTCATTTACTAAAAAGAGGATTGCCCGGTTAAAACCTAAGCCAGTATGTGCTGTAACACCGGTTAAAATTATATAAAGAATCTCATCGAGCTTTAGGGTGGTGCGCATGGCATTGGAGACTTCGTAGAGGATGGCAAGCTCATTTTTGCTGCGCTCTAGTTCTTGTTTGGCTTTGATTAGCTCTTCCATAGTATTTAAATTTAGCATATTTTATGGGTTATGTCAACTCGAACCTAGGAATAATGGGGTCAGATTTATTTTCTGATAAATAATTCTGACCCCGTTTTATAGATTATTATGTTAGGTTTTAGGCAGCCTTACGTCTATTATAATGAAAGGAGGCCAAAGATGCATCAATATTGTTTGACACAAATATATTGCTAAGTTATAATAAAGATTCTAAAATCAGCAAAAATCCTATTATTTTACCGGGAAAATTTTAAATACGGAGGTTTGGTATGACTCACGATAAAAAGATTGTTCTTAAGGAAGAAAGCAAAGATATTTCAGATCGCCAGAAGGCCCTGGAATTAGCCTTATTGCAGATCGAAAAACAATTTGGTAAGGGTTCAATTATGAGATTAGGCGGCCAGGTTAAGGCAGACGTAGATGCTATCTCTACTGGTGCTTTGACCTTAGATTGGGCATTAGGAGTAGGGGGGCTGCCCCGGGGAAGAGTGATCGAAATATTCGGCCCGGAAGCCTCAGGGAAAACTACGCTTACCTTAAGCGTGATAAAAGAGATACAAAAAAAAGGCGGGGTTGCCGCTTTTATTGATGCAGAACATGCCTTTGATTCTACCTATGCTAAAATTATCGGGATTAATTTAGATGACCTTTTGATTTCCCAGCCGGACACAGGAGAGCAGGCCTTGGAGATTACCGAAACATTAGTGCGCTCTAACGCCGTAGATTTGATTGTCATTGACTCTGTGGCTGCGCTTACGCCTAGAGCGGAAATCGAAGGTGATATGGGTGATTCTCATATGGGGTTACAGGCGCGCCTGATGTCACAAGCGTTGCGTAAGCTGACAGCAGCAATTAATAGATCTCACACCTGCGTTATTTTTATCAATCAGCTTAGGGATAAAATTGGCGTAATGTTCGGTTCACCGGAAACTACTACCGGCGGCAGAGCATTAAAGTTTTATTCTTCAGTGAGATTAGATTTAAGAAGGATCGCTGCTATAAAAGCAGGGGATGAAGTGATAGGTAGCAGGGTAAGGGCACGGGTAGTAAAAAATAAAGTAGCCCCACCCTTTAAAGAGGCGGAATTTGAAATCCTGCATAACGAAGGGATTGCTAAAACCTCTAGCGTCATTGATGCTGCAGTGAATTTGGGTGTGATTGAAAAATCCGGTACCTGGCTTTCCTGGCAAAACGAAAAACTCGGCCAGGGCAGAGATGCTGCGATAAAATTATTGAAGGAAAAACCCAAGCTGCAAGATGACCTGGAAAAAGATGTCAGGAAAAAGATTACTTTAAGTTAGAATTTTAAGGGGGTTAAGTAAGATGAAAAAAAGGGGATTGTTTTTTGCTTTAGCCATAATCGCAGGGTTGATTATGGGATTAGCCTTGGCGCAGAGCCAGAATCCTGTTAGTAGTTCTTTAACTCTAACTACCGCTACCCCTACGCTGGAAGGGCTGCGCATGGAGGATGCGATAATTAACGTTGCCAATAGCGTTGGTAAAGCAGTAGTCTCTATAGGCATAGAGCACACTGCTAAAATCCCTAAAACGAAAAGATTCTATTTTAGCCAGCCCTTTGGTAACGAATCTCCTACAGGAAAAGACGAACAGTTCCGCCACTTTTTTGATGATTTCTTTGGAGAGATGCCCGAGCGGGAATATAAACAGATGGGTTTAGGTTCAGGGGTAATTATTGACCCTCAAGGTTATATCTTGACAAACGAACACGTGGTAAACGAGGCAGATAAGATAACCGTGACTTTATCCGACGGAAGGGAATTTAAAGGCGAAATAAAGGGCCAGGATCCCCGTGCAGATTTAGCAGTGATAAAAATAAACGCGCATAATTTGCCTTACGCTACCTTAGGCAGTTCCAGTAATTTAAAAATTGGGCAGTGGGTAGTGGCTATCGGTAATCCCTATGCCTTTGCCATGCAGAACCCTGAGCCGACAGTGACTGTGGGGGTAATTAGTGCGATGCATCGTGCCTTAGGCCGCACATTGTCTCAAGAACGTAATTACAATGATTTAATTCAAACTGATGCTGCGATAAATCCCGGTAATTCCGGAGGCCCGTTAGTTAATCTTAAAGGAGAAGTAGTAGGTATTAACGTGGCAATATTTTCTACAACCGGCGGTTATCAGGGCATAGGTTTTGCTATTCCCAGTAATAGCGCTAAGAGGATTATGGATAAACTCATTGCCGGTAAAAAAATAGTCTACGGTTGGCTGGGTATTACTGTTCAGGACTTAAGCGATGACCTGGCCAAATATTTTAACTTACCGGATAAAAACGGGGTTTTAGTAGCCAAGGTTTTAGAGAACAGCCCTGCGCAAAAAGCAGGCCTTAAGGACGCAGATTTAATCAGGCAGTTTGATAATAAAACTATCAATAATGTCAGAGAGCTGCTGAATATTGTTTCGGAAAGTGAAGTGGGTAAAAAAATCAAAGTAGTAGTAATCCGCGATAAAAAAGAGTTGACCCTGGAGGTAGAAATAGGCTTGAGGCCAGAGGAGCCAAGCGAAGCTACCCCTGCCGTCACTGCAGAATCCCAGAATTGGCGCGGCATAAGGATAGAAGATTTAACCCCGGAAAATATCAGCCGTTTTAAGATTGAAGAGAAAAAAGGCGTGGTAGTAGTAGATGTTGATCCTGAAAGCCTAGCTGATGCAGCGGGGATTATTCCCGGGGATATAATTTTAGAAATTAATAAACAACCCGTGAATAACACTACAGATTATGAAAAAATAATCAAGCAGGCCAAAGGCGATATATTGGTTAAGGCTGCGCGTGGCTACTTCCTTTTAAAAGAAAGTGAGAAATAAAAATATAGATTTTTTTCAAAAAGCACAAGCATACGCTTTTTTGTTGCTGAAGTTTCGCTTACGCAGCGAAAATGAAATCCGCCAGCGCTTAAAAAGAAAAAAATTTGAAGAAACCCTCATAGATAAAACCATTTCTTTTTTAAAAGAAAGGGGCTTTGTTGATGATAGGGTTTTTGCCAAGGCCTGGATTGATTCCCGCATAAAGCGGCCTTTAGGTTTAAAACGGTTAAGGCAAGAGCTTAAAATAAAGGGGGTCAGTGAAGATATTATCAATGAACAGATTTTAGAGGTCAAGAAAAACTATTCAGAGCAAGCTATAGTTTTAGATTTAGCAAAAGAAAGAATAAAAAAGTTAAAAGGAGTAGAGCCTAAAAAAGCTAAACAGCGGATTTTTGGGTATTTGATGCGCAGGGGATTCCCTGCGGATACGGCAATTGAAGCATTAAGAGAAATATGAGGACAGATATTTTAAGAGAAAGTTTTTTAAGTTTTTTTAAGTCTAAAAAACACAAAATAATAGAAAGCGATTCTTTGGTCCCCCGCGATGACCCCACAATATTATTTACTCCTGCCGGAATGAACCAGTTTAAGAAACAATTCTTAGGCCAGGTATCTGGTTTTACCCGGGCAGCCACAAGCCAACGCTGCCTACGCACTGATGATTTGGATAAGGTAGGAAAAACTACTGGCCATCATACTTTTTTTGAAATGCTGGGAAATTTTTCCTTCGGAGATTATTTTAAGAAAGAGGCCATTGGCTGGGCCTGGGAGTTTCTTAGCGAGGAGCTAAAAATCGATAAAGATAAACTTTGGGTGTCGGTTTACAAGGATGACGAAGAAGCATTTTTAATCTGGAAGGATATGGTTAAAGTCCCCTCTAAAAAAATCATCAAATTAGGGGATAAGGAAAATTTTTGGCCCTCAGAAGCCAAGCAAAAAGGGCCTAATGGGCCATGCGGGCCTTGCTCTGAGATATTCTTTGATTTGGGTCGAGATATTGGTTGTGCTAGCCCCAATTGCGGTCCTTCTTGTAGTTGCGGTAGATTCATAGAAGTCTGGAATCTGGTCTTTACCCAATTTAATAGAAAGGAAAATGGTTTATTAGAGCCGCTACCGAAAAAAAATATTGATACCGGGATGGGACTAGAGAGATTAGCTGCGGTAATGCAAGGAGTAAAAAGTAATTTTGAAACGGATTTATTCCAGCCGATAATTAAAGAGATAGCTGCAAGTCTCAAGCCCCAGGCTTCAGGCCAAAAGGAATTGATTTATGCGGCGGCCGATCACTTACGTGCCATTGTATTTGCCATATACGACGGGGTTCTGCCTTCTAATGAAGCCAGGGGTTATGTAGTAAGAAAGATAATACGTAAGTCCGGCTTGCATTTAAGGGCATTGGGAATAACAAAGCCGTTTTTATATAAATTAGTGCCGGTATTAGCCCAGATTATGCAGCAGCCATATCCTGATTTAGGAAAACGCAGGGAAAATATCTCGGAGATAATTTTAGCCGAAGAAAAAAATTTTACCTCTATTTTAAATTCTAGTAATGCCATCTTAAAAGAAAAGTTTTCTGATCAAATTTTTAAATCCGATTCTATAGGAACAGCTGCTGTCGCTTTTCAGCTTTACGATACCCATGGCATGCCGTTAGAGATAACCATGGATTGGCTAGAGAAACAGGGCATAAAGATTTCCAGCGAAGAATTAAATAAGCAAATCGAAGAACAAAAGATGCGTTCCAAGTCCCAAAGCACAATGAAAGGTGATGTCTTTAGCGCTAAAGATTTGCATCTAGATATGAAAGAAACGAAATTTTTAGGTTACAAAGATTATGAAACAAAAGCCAAGATTCTAAAGATTAGCAAAAATAATCAAGAGGCTAAAAAAATAACTAAAGGCGATGAAGCCACGATAGTCCTTGATAAAACCTCTTTTTATGCAGAATCAGGCGGTCAGGTGGGGGATATAGGGGAAATTACTAAAGGCAAGAATATGTTTGAGGTATTAGATACGCGCAAAAACGATAAAGTCATTATACATAGCGGGCGCGTCAAAAGCGGAAGCTTTAAAAAGTCCGATTTTATTTTAGCTAAAGTTGACATTGAGCGCCGTTTTGATATAGCCAGAAACCATACTGCCACCCATCTATTACAGGCAGCTTTAAGAAAAATACTGGGTCCCCATGTCCGGCAGCAGGGTTCATTGGTGGCAGCGGATCGCCTGCGTTTTGATTTTACCCATTTTAAAAACATAGGCCAAGATGAATTGAATAGAGTCCAAGAGACAGTCAATAAATATATTTTAGATAATCACCCCTTAAGCGTAAAAGAGATGACTATATCTCGCGCCAGAAAAACAGGGGCCCTGGCTTTCTTTGGAGAAAAATATGAAGATAAAGTGCGGGTGATTTCCGTGAGCGATATTTCACAGGAGTTATGTGGCGGTACTCATTTAGAATATACCGGAGAGATTGGCATCTTTAGGATAACCCAGGAATCATCTATTGCCTCAGGGATAAGGAGAATAGAAGCAGTTACCGGTAAGGGAGCCTATAGGATAATCAAAAATGAAGAAAATACCCTGCGGCAGGTAGCTAAACTGCTTAATGTTACAGCTGAGAGAATTCCCCAAGAATTAGAAAAGAAAATATCCCGGGTAAAAGAATTAGAAAAACAATTAAATTTAAAAAGAATGGATATTGCCAAGTCCTCAGTAGAGGCAATTATAGAAAGGGCTGAGGTAATAAATAATATTAAAGTTATTACAGAATTAATGGAATCTGCGGATATGAATTTACTGAGGAAAACTATGGACCTGATTAAGGAAAGAACTACTAATTCGGTTATCGCTTTAGCTACCAACCAGGATGGCAGGGCGTTATTGGTAATGGGGGTTACAGAGGATTTAGCTCAAAAGGGCCTAGATGCCTCAAAACTTATCCGTGATGTCGCTAGTATTATCGGCGGAAGCGGCGGGGGAAGAAAGGATTTTGCGCAGGCAGGAGGAACAAGGCCGCAGGATTTGAATAAGGCCTTTGCAGAATTTAAAAAAATAATAGGACAACTAATATGAAAATAATACGTTTTACCAGCAAGCAATTAGAAAAGATTTACAACCGTCAATTTTCCAGGTCTAAGCGGGTAGAAGAAAAGGTGAAGCAGATTATTGAAGACGTGCGCCTCTTAGGCGATGAGGCACTGTTTAAGTATACTAAGAAGTTTGATGGTGTAAAGATACCTACCCGGCAGCTAAAAGTTTCAGAAATAGAAATTAGCGGGGCCTATCAAAACATTACCCCGAATTTTGTTTCTACCTTAAAGGTCATTATTGAGAATGTAAATAAGTTTTGCCGCAAAAGCATAAAAAAATCATGGCGGATTAAGGATACCGATGGCCTGGTGTTGGGGGAAAACTATCAGCCATTAGAGAAGGTAGGAATTTATATTCCTGCCGGTACAGCGCCTTTAGTCTCTACGGTTTATATGTCTGTTTTGCCGGCAAAAATCGCAGGCGTAAAGAAAATAGTATTGATTAGCCCTCCGGACAAACAGGGCCGCATTAATCCGCATATATTAGTTGTGGCTGACCTTTTAAAAGTAGATGAGATTTATCGGGTAGGGGGAGCGCAGGGCATAGCAGCTTTAGCCTACGGCACCAAAACCATTCCGCGCGTAGATAAAATTGTCGGCCCCGGTAATATTTATGTCACAGAAGCCAAAAGGCAGGTTTTTGGCTTTGTAGATATTGATATGCTGGCAGGCCCGACGGAACTTGTGATTATTGCTAACAGGTCCAGCGATCCTAAATTTATTGTAGCAGACCTTAGGGCGCAGGCAGAGCATGCGCAAGGTTTAGCCATTTTAGTTACTAATTCCCGCAGCCTCGCTAAAGAAATAAAATCCCAGACTGAGAATATTAACGGCTTGATAATCCTGACCAAAAATCTGCAACAGGCCGTGGACATCAGCAATAAAATTGCCCCTGAGCATTTAGAGATCCTGGTGAATAATCCCAAGAGATTATTGCGTCTGGTAAAAAATGCCGGCGCTATATTTTTAGGCCCCTATAGCCCTACGGCTGTAGGCGATTATGTGGCAGGCCCTAGCCACGTATTACCTACTCAAGGCACAGCAAGGTTTTTCTCAGGGCTATCTGTGCTTGACTTTACCAAGTCTAGCCATATAATTAGTTATTCTAAAAAGGCCTTAGAGAAAATCAAGGATCCTTTAGCAAAGGTTGCCGGTATAGAGGGCTTAAGTAAGCATTTAGAGTCGGTAAAGGTGAGATTTTAATTATGTACCGCGTACCGAGTACAGGGCTTAAAAAGGCAAAAAAAAATGAAAAAGAGAATCACTACTATCAAAAGAAAAACTAAGGAAACAGATATCACCCTTAAATTAAATATCGACGGGACTGGTAATTCCAAAATCAATACCGGTATAGGTATTTTAGACCACATGCTGGAATTATTTAGTTTTCACGGATTGTTTGATTTAGATATTGTGGCTAAAGGAGATTTAAAGGTAGATATTCATCACACTAATGAGGATATCGGTATTGTTTTGGGGGATGCCTTTAAAGAAGCTTTGGGAGATAAGAAAGGTATTGCAAGGTCAGCTTCTGTTTCTTGGCCAATGGAAGATGTCTTAGCTACTGTTGCAGTAGATATTAGCGGAAGAGGATTTTTTGAAAAAATAATCAAAGAGCCTTCTTGTCAGCCTGATGTTAAAGACGAAGAACGGTATTCTTATGATTCAGCTAATCACTTCTTTGAGTCTTTTGCTAAAAGATTAGGAATGAATTTAAGTATTAAACTGCTAAGTTCCAATCCTGATTTACATACAAACTTAGAGCCTATCTTTAAAGCCTTAGGCAAAGCTTTAGACCAGGCCACGCAAATTGACCCTCGCAGGCAAGGGATCCCTTCAACCAAAGGCATAATTGACTAAGAGAGGACATAAGTTATGGAGATTAATTTAAAAAATATTTCCGACATAACTTATGTGTCAAAACTTATCCTTGACACGAAAACGACGACATTTAAAGTGAATCTTACGTGTCGAGGATTAATTCGCGCATACAATTTACTCACACTATCGTGTTCGTAAATTGTGCGCTCATTAAATGATTGCTATCGTTGATTATGGTATGGGTAATATTCATAGTGTGCAGAAGGCGCTGGAATCTTTGGGTGAAAAAACTCTCGTTGCCCATAAACCAGAGGATATTAAAAAATGCCAAAAAGTAGTTTTACCGGGAGTAGGAGCGTTTGATGATGCCATGTTGGAATTAAACAAGAAAAATTTGATTCCGGCATTACTCGGGCATATTAAAAATAAGAAAATATTTTTAGGGATCTGCCTAGGGATGCAGCTTTTATTTAAAAAAAGCCAAGAGGCAAGCAAAACAAGCGGCTTAGGGATATTAATAGGTGAGGTAAAGAGGTTTGATGAAAAAATGAATATCAAGGTTCCTCATATGGGATGGAACCAATTAAAAAAGGTCACAAGTCACAAGTCACAAGTCACAAGTGAGTGTCCCTTATTAAAAGATATACCTTGCGGCTCATATGTTTATTTTTGTCATTCTTATTATCCTGATCCAAAAAATCTGGGTATAGTCTCTGCAACTACTGATTATGGAATGGATTTTGCGTCGGTAGTCTGGAAGGACAATATTTACGGAGTGCAATTTCATCCGGAAAAAAGCCAGCAAACAGGGTTAAAGATATTAGAAAATTTTATTCAACTATAAATAGTTATTAGTTCATAGTTCTTTGTTCTTAGTTTATTATTTATTGTCTACTATGAACCATGAACTATTAACCATGAACTAACATAATGTTAATTATTCCCGCTATTGATTTAAAAGATGGCTGTGTGGTCAGGTATGTCCAGGGCCGCTTAAATAAAAAGGTGTACTCTAAAGACCCGGTTAAGACAGCTAAGTATTGGGTAAGGCAAGGAGCAGAGTTAATCCACGTCGTAGATTTAGACGGCGCGATGACCGGGGAACCGAAAAATCTAGAGATAGTAAAACAGATAGTTAAAGCCGTGGATGCCCCCGTTCAATTAGGAGGCGGAATAAGAAAAATAGAGACCATAAAGAACTTGCTAGCTTACGGCATATCGCGGGTAATTTTAGGGACTAGGGCAGTTGAAGATAATAATTTTTTAAAGGAAGTCCGCCGTAATTTTAAAGATAAAGTCATAGTCAGCGTAGATAGCCAAGCAGGAAAAGCCTTTACTCGCGGCTGGCAGGTAGATATGGGCAGAATTGGTACCTTAAGCTTTATCGATATTTTAAAAAAAACCGGGTTTAAGGAAATAATTTATACCGATATTTCTAAGGATGGCACCCTAAAAGGGCCGAACATAAAAGAGCTAAAAACTCTCCTAAAAAAAACCGGGATGAAGATTATAGCTTCCGGAGGCATCTCTTCATTAAACGATATAGCCCACCTTAAATTGCTGGAAAAAAGCGGCATTATAGGTATAATTATCGGGAAGGCCTTGTATGAAGGCAGGTTTACTTTATCCGAGGCTATAAAACTAATGTAAATAAAGTAAGGAGGAGGCATGATCAAAAGATATTGCGCAGTGTTGTTCGTAGTCATTATTAGTTTATATTTAAGCGGGTGCGCAACAATGGGTAAACAGAGGCAAACAGAGATTCAAGGGCTAAAGAGCCAAGTTTCAGATTTAGAAATGCAGCTCCAAACCAGAGACGAAGAAATAAATAGTTTAAAAGAAGTTATCAAGAGGTCTGGAGGGGAAGAAGCCCGAGGAATGGATAATGCAAAAAAAATTATTCCGGAAGCCAAGTCCCGTCCTAATGTCCGGCAAATACAGGTTGCCTTAAAGAATGCAGGTTTTGATCCCGGAGTAATCGACGGAAAAATGGGCAGGCAAACCAAAGAAGCTATAAGGGGGTTTCAGAGAGCTAATAATTTACAAGCTGACGGCAAGGTTGGCAAGAAGACCTGGGGTTTATTAAAGGATTACTTATATAAAAAGATAAAATAGTTAATGTTAGCAAAGCGCATAATCCCATGTTTGGATATTAAAGAAGGCCGGGTAGTTAAAGGGATAAAATTTTTGGGCCTAAGGGATGCCGGGGATCCCATAGAGGTAGCAAAAATTTACGACAAACAACAGGCCGATGAGCTGGTGTTTTTGGATATTACGGCCAGTTTTGAAAACAGAAAGACCCTGATTGATTTAGTAGAGAAGATAGCTACGAATATCTATATGCCTTTTACCGTCGGCGGCGGAATAAGGGATATACAAGATATCAGGGATCTTTTAAATGCCGGCGCAGATAAAGTTTCCATAAATACAGCGGCAGTGAAATATCCCGAATTGGTTAATCAGGCATCCGCCAAGTTCGGCAGCCAGTGTATTGTGGTAGCGATAGATGCAAAAAAGCTCCAAGCTCCAGGCTCCAAGCTCCAAGCTCCAAAATGGCAGGTATTTATTAACGGTGGCAGGACCCCTACAGAATTAGAGGCAGTGAATTGGGCGAAAGAGGCAGCTCGATTAGGCGCTGGTGAGATACTCCTAACTAGCATGGATTATGACGGCACAAAAGACGGTTATGATTTGGCTTTGACCAAAGCCGTTAGCGAAGCTGTGAATATTCCGGTAATAGCTTCGGGAGGCGCAGGAAACTTAGAGCATTTTTATGAGGTTCTGGTAAATGCCCGGGCAGATGCTGCGTTAGCCGCCTCTATTTTCCACTACGCAGAATATTCGCTAAAACAAGTAAAAGAATTTTTGAGAGATAAAGGAGTCGTCATACGCTTATGAGAAAAAACGAAATAAAGAATTTAAAGTTTGACCGCCAAAGGTTAATCCCCGCCATAATCCAGGACTATAAAACAAAACAGGTTTTGATGTTAGCCTATATGAATAAGGAATCTTTACGCCGGACCCTGAAATTAAAAAAGGCCTGCTTCTGGTCGCGCTCCAGAAAAAAGTACTGGATAAAGGGGGCCACCTCCGGATGTTATCAATACGTAAAATCAGTATGTTACGACTGCGATATGGATGCGCTTTTAATTACCGTCAGGCAAGTAGGTGTTGCCTGCCATACCGGAAACAGAAGCTGTTTTTATAGAAAGATAAAATGATCTATCCGTCATTACCAGATTTCTTAAAATTATCTCAAAAAGGCAATGTCATTCCAGTTTATAAAGAGATAAATGCCGATTTAGATACTCCGGTTTCCGCTTTCTTAAAGATTAAGAAAGCGGATTATTCTTTTCTTTTAGAGTCGGTGGAGGGCCAGGAGCAGATTGCGCGCTATTCTTTTTTAGGCAGTCAGCCAGCCGTTGTTTTTAAATGCAAAGGGAAAAACATTCAGATAATTTATCCTAGCCAGCATAAGTCCAATAGGTTTGTTACCAAACTAGACCCCTTGGATGAGATCAAGAATATCATGAAGGATTTTAAGGCCGTAGCAGTTAAGGGGCTACCGCGTTTTTCAGGCGGGTTGGTTGGTTATATGGGATATGATATGGTTAGGTTCTTTGAAAAAATTCCCGATAAAAATTACGATGATTTAAAATTACCGGATGCGGTATTTATCTTAGCTGATACCATCCTGGTTTTTGACCACGTTAATCATACTATAAAGATTGTGGCTAACGTTATGCTTCCCAAAAACTATGATAAAATCCAATCGAAAAGAAGAAAAAAGCTTTATCAAGATAGCATTAAAAAAATAGAAAATATACATAAAGCCCTTAAGGGGCCTGTGCAGGAAGCGGATGTAAAAAAGGAAGCGGTTGCTGGGTCACAGGCAAAAGTTTCATCGAATTATAAAAAACCAGAGTTCGAAGGAATAGTTAACAAAGCCAAGGCTTTTATAAAAAAGGGGGATATTATTCAGGTAGTTTTATCGCAACGCTTTAAAATTAAGATAAATACCGACCCTTTTGGCATATACCGCTCTTTAAGGAGCATTAATCCCTCCCCGTATATGTTTTTTTTGCATCTAGATGATATGCTGTTAATTGGCTCTTCCCCTGAAATGCTGGTGCGTTATGAAGATGGGGTGGTTGAAACTAGGCCTATTGCCGGGACAAGGCCGCGGGGTAAAACTGAAGAACAAGATAAATTGCTGGAAAAAGAATTATTAAAAGACACTAAAGAAAGGGCTGAGCATCTGATGCTGGTTGATTTAGGCAGGAATGATTTAGGCAGGGTATGCCGTTCGGGTAAGGTAGTGGTTGATGAATTTATGAAGGTAGAACGCTATTCCCATGTAATGCATTTGGTATCACAGGTGCGGGGAGTATTAGACAAAAGATACGATATCTATGATGTGTTAAGAGCGAGTTTCCCTGCAGGCACGGTAAGCGGCAGCCCCAAGATCCGCGCAATGGAGATTATAGATGAGCTGGAGAATTTAAGGCGGGGGCCTTATGCGGGCTGCGTAGGATATTTTAGTTTTTCACATAATATGGATACTTGTATAACTATCCGTACTATTTTAATTAAGGATAGCTTCGCTTATGTTCAGGCAGGAGCGGGCATTGTTGCGGATTCGCTTCCTGAAAAAGAATATTTTGAATCAGTGAATAAAGCTGAGGCATTAATAGAAGCAATCAGGGACGGTTCTCAATCCAAAGCAGGTGTGTCCCCCCTACGGGGACACGTTAAGATTGCTTTGAGAACCGTCCCTAAAACTAAAATAAGGAGGAAACAATATGGCAGTGAGGATTCGTTTAAAAAGAATCGGTAAATGTCCGGTAAAAAAGCCGCATTTTAGAATAGCGGTTTTTAACGAGACCCGTGAAAGGGATAGCCGTTTCATTGAACAGCTGGGATTTTATAATCCTGTAAAAAATCCACCCCTGATTAAAATCAATAAGGAGCGTTATGATTTTTGGATTAAAAGGGGGGCACAGCCCACAGAGACCGTCAAGCAGCTAGTCAAAAAAATATAAAAGGAGGAATATTTATGCCACAGGCGCCGACAGTTAATCCGATTACCAATCTTTTACCTTTAATTTTTATATTTATCATCTTCTATTTTTTACTTATCCGTCCTCAGAAATCCAAAGAAAAAGAGCACCAGAAGATGCTGAAGGAGCTCGATAAGAACGACGAGGTAGTAACATCCAGCGGCATCCACGGCACAATAGTAAACATCAAAGACAAAACCCTTATTTTAAGGATAGACGATAACGTCAAAATAGAGGTAGAAAAAAATTCCATTGCCTATAAGAAAAAGGAACCCATCGAAAATAAGTAATCTCACTAGGAGACTTTAATGGAAAGAAGGCTTCTTTATAAGCTTGTTTTTATAATAGCCATATTAGCAACCTGTGCTTATTTTGCCTTTCCTTTGGAAAAAAGAATAAATCTGGGCTTGGATTTAAAAGGCGGAATGCATCTTCTCTTGAAGGTAGACACTAGCCATTTATCCGCAGAGGCTAAAAGTGATGCCGCAGATCGCGCCGTAGAGGTAATCAGAAATAGAATAGATGCCTTTGGGGTAAGAGAACCCTCGATACAAAAACAAGGCGAAGATGAAATTGTGGTACAGCTGCCGGGGATTACCGATAGGGACCGCGCCTTAGACTTAATCGGTAAGACTGCTCTTCTGGAATTCAAACTAGTTTCTCAGGACCTGGAAAAATTAAAAGAAGCTATCGCAGGTAATGTACCAGAAGGGTTTGAGCTGAAATATATACAGGAAGACAATGAGCCGATACTTGTAGAAACTCAAGGTGTATTAACCGGGGATTCTTTAGCTAATGCTAATATAAAGTTTGATCAAAGCTCTTTTAATGAGCCGATAGTCTCTTTAGAGTTTAATGCTGAAGGGGCTAAAAAATTCGCGGAAATTACTACTAATAATATAGGAAGAAGATTAGCCATTGTTTTGGACGGCAAGGTCCAGTCTGCCCCGCGTATCAGAGAAGCCATACCTTCTGGCGAAGCAGTAATCACCGGCCGTTTTACCCCTGAACAGGCCCAGGATTTAGCGATTGTTTTAAGGGTAGGGGCGCTGCCTGCTCCGATGTATATAGAGGAAGAAAGGACTGTCGGGCCTTTATTAGGGCAGGACTCTATTAATAAAGGGGTTAAGGCCAGCATTATCGGCCTGGCATTAGTTTTTATTTTTATGGCAGTTTATTATCTTTTGGCCGGAATAATTGCTAACATCGCTCTTTTATTTAACTTCTTGATTATCTTAGGTAGTTTAGGCATGTTGCCGCTTTTATTTCCCGGAGTATCTGCAACTTTAACCTTACCCGGCATTGCCGGTATAATTTTATCTTTAGGTATGGCGGTAGATGCCAATGTGCTGATTAATGAACGCATCAGGGAAGAATTAGCTGCAGGAAGAGCCTTACGCACTGCCGTAGAAAATGGTTACAGCAAGGCCTTTAGCGCTATTTTTGATTCTAACTTCACTACTTTAATTGCCGCCTTTTTATTATTCCAATTCGGGACAGGGCCGATTAGGGGTTTTGCCGTTACCTTAACTATCGGCCTTATTGCCAGCATGTTTACGGCAATTGTAGTCACCAGAACGATATTTGAATTACTGTTAAATTTCGGTTTATTAAAAAATCGACTGCCGATGCTCAAATTAATCGGAGAAACAAAATTGGATTTCATTAGTAAAAGGCACCTTTTTTATGCCATCTCATTAATCGTAATTTTAGCAGGCGTAATCTTTTATTTTAAGAAAGGTAACCAGGTTTACGGTATTGATTTTTCCGGCGGGCAATTGCAAGAATATAGTTTTAAGACGGCGCCTTCTTTAGATAATGTGCGTAAGATTTTAAAGGAACTAAACTTAACAGATGCTTCCATCCAGCAATTTAAAGACAATCCCCGCGTAATCCTGATTAGGACATCGCAAGATAAGAGTAGAGAATTGACTAATAAGCTAAAAGAGAATTTTCCCCAAGATGATATACAGATCTTAAGAATTGAGCATGTGGGGCCTATAGCAGGCAGCCATCTTAAAAATAAGGCCTTGTTGGCTTTAATCTGGTCTTTGGTCGGCATACTTATTTACGTTGCTTTTAGGTTTAAACATTTTAATTTTGCTATTGCCGGCGTGATCGCGCTATTACATGACGTAGCAATAGCTTTTGGTTTTCTAGTGATGACAGGTAGGCAAATAGATCTTTTAAGCGTCACCGCATTTTTGACTATTGCCGGTTATTCTATTAATGATACCATCGTAATCTATGACCGGGTGAGAGAAAATACCCGCCTTTATCGTAAATTAAGCCTACGCGAGCTGATTAACTTAAGCGTAAACCAGACATTAGGCCGGACGCTACTTACCAGCGGCGTTACTTTATTGGTGGTAATCTCAATATTGGTTTACGGCGGAGAAGTCCTAAGCAACTTTGCCTTTACTTTATTAGTGGGTTTTATTTCTGGCGTATATTCTACTGTATACATTGCCTCGCCATTAGTCCTTGCCTGGACCCGGAAGAAATAAGTGAGGACATAAGTTATTATTTATTAATCCCGCACCTTCTTGAAGGTGCGGGATTAATTCGTCCTACGCTTCGCTTTAGGACTCGATGGACGATCCTAAAACGAAAGTGAAGGATCTCGCACATATAACTTATATCGTAGCAAATAAAAAATTATTGCTCCATAAGTTATGTGCTCATTAAATGTTTAAGTCCCTAAAATTATATGTGGGCGCGGATATTGATTTAGAGAGTATTTGCGCCCAATTGATTGACTTTGGCTATCGGCGCCTGGAGGCCTGTAGCGAAGAAGGTGATTTTTCTCGCCGGGGCGGTATTGTTGATATTTTTCCCTTCGCCTTTGAACTACCTATCCGGATTGAACTAGAGAGCGAAAAAATAATAGCAATCAAAACATTTAATCCCGCCTCTGGCAGCGCTCTTTGGGGCCATAAAATGGTGATTATCTTACCCGTTAAAAGAGCCCATCCCTTAAGAACCTTGCCCTTTAAAGAAGAATTCCCTTTAGATAATTTCCTAGATTTAAATATCGGCGATTATGTCGTGCATACGCAATACGGTATCGGTAGATTCCGAGGATTAGAAAAAATAAAAATTAAAGATAAACACCAGGACCACTTGGTTATCGAATATGACCGGCAGGAAAAGCTCTATGTCCCTGTTGACCAGATAAACTTGGTGCAGAAATATATTGCTTTTCAGGTTAGACAGCCTAAGGTTAACAGGTTAGGCACTAAAGAATGGCTTAAGGTTAAGAACAGGGTAAAAAAAGGGATTCAAAAGTCAGCCTGGGAGCTTTTAAGCTTAGAGGCAATGCGTTTAAGCGTAGCCGGTTTTGCTTATTCCCCTGATAGCGAATGGCAAAAACAATTTGAAGCCACCTTTCCTTATAAAGAGACCCCTGATCAAATAACCGCAACCCAAGAAGTAAAAAAAGATATGGAATCAGCCAGGCCCATGAATAGGCTGTTGTGCGGCGATGTAGGTTACGGAAAAACAGAGGTGGCTATGCGCGCTGCTTTTAAGGCAGTGATGGATAACAAGCAGGCGGCATATCTAGTCCCTACCACAATTTTGGCCGAGCAGCATTACCATAATTTTAGGCATCGCCTTAAGGATTTTCCGATAAATGTTGCAATGCTATCGCGTTTTAAAACTAAAAGAGAACAAGAAGATATTGTTGCAGGATTAACCTCTGGCAGCGTAGATATTGTTATCGGGACACATAGATTGTTATCGGATGATATAAAATTTAAAGATCTGGGGTTAGTAATTATAGACGAGGAGCAGCGCTTTGGGGTAAGGGCTAAAGAAAAACTTAAGGCCTTAAGATTAACCTCTGATGTGCTCACCTTAACCGCCACACCCATTCCGCGCACTCTTTACATGAGCCTGATGGGAGCAAAGGATTTATCGCTGATAAATACGCCTCCTAAAAACAGATTGCCTGTAAAGACGGTTGTGGTAGAATATGATCAAGAATTAATTAAGCAGGCTATTTTAAAAGAATTACAGCGCAAAGGCCAAGTCTATTTTGTGCATAACCGTATTCAGGATATTGATAAGGTAAAGAAAAAGATCTTTGAGAATTTACCTTCCGGCACAAAAATAGTTACCGCCCACGGCCAGATGCCCTCTAGATTATTAGAGCAGGTGATGGTTGATCTTTTAGATAATAAAATCGATGTTTTTATCTGTACCATGATAATTGAGTCTGGGATAGACATCCCAAACGTCAACACTATCATTATTAATAATGCCCATACTTTCGGGCTATCGGATTTACATCAGCTGCGCGGTAGAGTAGGCAGGTTCAACCGGCCAGCCTATGCTTATTTTATGGTCCCCAAAGGAATTACTTTAGAAGCGGACGCCAAAAAAAGGCTGGATGCCATACAGGAATATTGGCATTTAGGCTCTGGCTTTAAAATTGCCATGGAAGATTTGGAAATACGGGGCGCAGGCAATCTTTTAGGCATCCAACAGCATGGCTTTATTGCTGCCATCGGATTTGATTTATACTGCAGATTATTAAAAGAAGCAATCAGCAATTTTAAAACGGTGATCAAAGATGAACAGTTTGCAAAGGCAAATTAAACTTCAATTTTGTTTTTTATTGCTAGCTCTCTACATGGTACTCTGTCCTGCGTACTCATACGCCCAAGATAAAATCGTAGCTATCGTAAATAACGAAATTATCACCCAAAAGGATTTGAATGATTTTGTCCAATTTATGCGCATGCAGCTATCCAGTGAATTGAAGGGCAAGGAATTAGAGACCAAGATCCAGTCGATGAAAGTAGACCTTTTAAATAAATTAATAGAAGACCGCCTTATCTTGCAAAAAGCAAAAAAAAGCAACATCAAAGTAAATGAAACTATGGCACAGGCTAAGATTGAGGAAATAAGGAAGCGCTATCCTTCAGAGCAAGTTTTTCAGGAGGCCTTATCGCGCCAAGGCTTAGTGCAGGCAGATATGGAGTCGCGTATCCAAGAACAATTACTGACAGGCGGTATTGTAGAACAGGAAGTAAAGAACAAGATTAACATTAATCCTAGCGAAGTCACCCAATTTTATGAAAAGAATGCAAAAGAATTTAACTTACCCGAAGAAAGAGAATTCGAATCCGTCAGTATCCCCGAAGAGAAATTAGCAGGCAATATATATCGGGAGCTAAAAAATGGCGCAGATTTAAATTCATTAACCAATCAATATTCTCTGGCAATAAATAAGCTTAGTGCTTCTGCTCCAGGAGAATTACGTAAAGACATAGAAGGCCTGATATTTCAATTAAAAGAAGGAGAAATTAGCCAACCCCTAAAGATAGAGGGCAGCTATTATATTTTTAAATTAGATAAAATAAATCCCGGGCGCGTACAAACCTTAAGCGAAGCCAAAGACCGGATATCCGTTTATCTATTTAATATGAAGATGCAAGAAGCATTGGTGAAATGGTTAGATGAGCTTAAAAAACAAGCCTACATTAAAATACTCATCGATTAAGGTTGCGGTTACTTTTGGGGATCCTTCTGGAATAGGCCCTGTCGTGATCGCCAAATCATTAAATAGTATCTGTAAATTGGCGCAAGTTACGGTTATTGGCGATCAGTGGGTGTTTAAAAAAGTTCAAAGTTCAAAGCTAAAAGTTAAAAACTTTAAGTTTATAGATTTAAACAATGTAGCACATAAAAACTTTTCTTTCGGTAAGGTAAAAGCTGAATACGGAAGGGCCTCAATTGAATATTTAGATAAGGCAATGAACTTAATAAAAACCAAACAGGTAGATTCTATAGTAACCGGCCCTATTTCCAAAGAAGCAATTTCTTTAGCCGGGTTTGATTATTCCGGGCATACGGAATATTTTTCCCATAAGGCAAAAACAAAAGATACTGTAATGATGCTCTTAAACAATCGGCTAAAAATTAGTTTAGTAACCAGGCACATTCCCATTAAGGATGTCTCATCTATGCTCACAAAAGAAAAATTATACAAAACAATTTACCTAACGCACAGTGCCTTAAAGCGTTTCTTTTTAATCAGTAATCCGCGTATTGTGGTTTGCGGTTTAAACCCTCATGCCTCTGATAACGGCCTTATCGGAAAAGAAGAGCATCTTGTAATGAAGCCGGTTTTAAGAAACTTACGTAAATTTATCAAATGCCTCGACGGGCCCTTATCAGCGGATATCGCAATTCAAAAGGCAAAAGAGAACAAATATGACTGTATTATCGCGATCTACCACGACCAGGCCTTAATACCTTTAAAATTATCCGGTGGTTCTAGCGGGGTTAACCTCACCCTAGGGTTACCTTTTATTCGCACATCCCCCTTACATGGCACTGCTTTTGACATTGCCGGGCATTTTAATTTAGCAAACCCTGCTTCTTTCCTGAAAGCATTTAAACTTGCCGTCGTATGCTCTATAAACCAAAAAAATACCTAGGCCAGAATTTTTTAATCGATAAGAATATACAACGCAAAATCATTTCTGCTTGCGATTTTAAGATTGATGACACCGTATTAGAGATAGGTGCGGGTAGAGGAGAGATAACTCGTTATATAAAAGATAAGGTAGCTATGCTCTATGCCTTAGAGATAGACCGGGGGCTATGCGCTTTTTTAAAAAAAGAATTTGAGGGTGAAAAAAAACTAAAGATTATTAATAAGGATATATTAAAATTTAATATCAATAGGTTTTTCTCAAAAACCAAAAATAAAATCAAGGTCTTCGGGAATATCCCTTACTATATCACATCCCCCATCATCGAATGCCTTTTAAAATTTAAAGATAGGATAGATTCCGTTTATCTTACTGTGCAGAAAGAAGTTGCCTTAAGAATAGTGGGGAAACCCGGCCCCAAGGATTACGGGTCATTCAGCTGCTTTGTGCAATATCAAACCATGCCTAAGATTTTATTTTTCATAAAGAAGAACTCATTTTATCCTGCGCCAAAAGTAGATTCCTGTTTTTTACGTTTGGCAATACGCTTGGCCCCGGCAGTCCATGTTAATAATGAAAAGTTATTTTTTAAAATTATCAGGTCAGCTTTTAATCAAAGAAGGAAAACCTTACGCAATAGTTTACTGGATATTGTCTCAAAAGATAAACTAAACGCCTTTTTCTTGAAATTTTCTCTTAGCCCCGATATCCGGCCTGAACGGTTATCCCTGCAGGATTTTGCAAACCTCGCCAATCTATAAAATCCCTAAAAAAAACATTGACAAAATTATATTCTTGGGGTATACTTTTGGTTTATAACACAATCCTATATTAAGTTTTTGTAATAGGTTGCGAAAAGAATTAACAAAATTCTGGGGGAGAATTTTTTGTCTTTTTTTTAATTATGTGCTCATGCTGGAGTAGCTCAGTCGGCAGAGCACGTCCTTGGTAAGGACGGGGTCACGGGTTCAATTCCCGTCTCCAGCTTAGCAAGTGGATTATTTTATAGATAAGTCCTAAAAGAATAAATGCGCGAGATTATTACTTTAGAATGCACCGTCTGTAAAAACAGGAATTATACCACTTTGAAGAATAAGAAAAAGCATCAGGATAGGTTAGAAACCAATAAGTTCTGCAGGTTTTGCCGTAAACATACCCTACACAAGGAGACTAAATAATAGGGGCGTCCGTTAATTGGCTAAACGGCGGGACTCCAAATCCTGTCCTGGGGGTTCAAGTCCCTCCGCCCCTGTTATTGTTATAGAGGGGGCAAAATAAAATAAGATGGGCATACTGACAAAACCGGTTAATTTTTTATCTGAGGTCAAAGCGGAGTTGGGCAAGGTATCTTGGTCAACCCGCCAGGAGTTAATGGGTGCAACCATCGTAGTTATTACTGTAACCTTCATGTTGGCGGTATTTATAGGCATAATTGATTTATTGCTTTCTAAAGGCTTAAGTTTATTATTCAAATGAAGAATTGGTACGTTGTTCATACACAAACCGGATCAGAAGATAAAGTTAAGACGGCATTAGAAAACAGAATCGCAGCACACGGCCAACAGGAACTTATTACTAAGGTAATTATTCCCACCGAGCAGATATCTGAGATACGTTCGGGTAAAAAGAAAATATCGCAACGCAAATTTTTCCCGGGTTATCTTTTAGTAGAAATGGAGTTAAACGAGGCAACCTACTTTTTGGTAAAAACAACCCCCGGGGTTACCGGTTTCATCGGTTTAGGTAAAAAGCCCATGCCTTTGCCTGAAGTAGAAGTAGAGAGTATCCTAAAAAGAACCCAGGAAACACAGGTCAAGCCTATTCCCAAGACCGTTTTTGAAAAAGGCGAGCAGGTCAGGGTTATGGAAGGGCCTTTTGTGAATTTTAACGGAACCGTAGAAGAGCTACATCCGGAAAAGGGTAAACTAAAGGTGAGTGTTTCTATTTTTGGCAGGGCCACACCCGTGGAATTAGAATATTGGCAAGTAGAGAGGGTATAAATGGCAAAAAAGGTAGTAGTCCAAATAAAATTACATGTTCCGGCAGGACAGGCTAATCCTGCGCCGCCGGTCGGGCCTGCCCTGGGCCAGCACGGAGTGAATATTATGCTGTTCTGCAAGCAATTTAATGAGCAGACCAAAGGCAGGGAAGGGTTAATATTGCCCGCGGTAATCAGCGTTTATGAAGACAAGACTTTTTCTTTTATTATTAAAAGCCCGCCTTCTTCCATCCTTATTAAGCGCGCGGCAAACCTGGCTAAGGCATCGGGAACCGCAGGCAAAGAAACCATAGGCAGTATCACTAAAAAACAGGCAGAAGAAATTGCTAAACAAAAAATGAAAGACCTAAACACTTCGGATTTGGCTGCGGCGATCAAGGTTATAGAAGGCACAGCCAGAAGCATGGGAATAACGGTGATAGAATGAAAACACGCAGTAAAAGATATAAAGAATCGGCTAAAGAGATAAAACAAGAAGAGGCCCTTTCTTTAAAAGAGGCAATATCCGCCTTAAAAAAGATGTCCCTCCCTAAATTTGATGCTTCTTTGGACCTGCATTTTAGCTTAAATATAGACCCTAAGAAATCAGACCAAATGGTGCGCGGTACCGTTGTGCTTCCGCATGGCACTGGTAAAAAAGTAAGGGTAGCCGTATTTTGTAAAGGAGAGAGCGAACAATTAGCCAGAAAAGCGGGCGCGGATCATGTGGGTGCTGAAGATTTAATCAATAAGGTAGCCGCAGGATTCCTAGATTTTGATTGTGCCATTGCCACACCCGATATCATGAAAGACCTTGCGCGGTTAGGAAAAGTTTTGGGGCCGCGCGGGCTTATGCCTAGTACCAAAACCGGTACAGTTACCATGGATATAGTAAAGGCAATTGAGGATGTAAGAAAAGGCAAAGTGGAATTTAGGGTAGATAAACAGTCAGGCGTACATTTGTCCGTGGGTAAAATCTCATTCGATGAATATAAATTATATGAAAACGCCTCGCGCGTTATCGAGTCTTTAAATGAGGCAAAACCGGCTTCCGTAAAAGGGAAATTTATTCAAAGCGCATTCCTAAGCTCTACCATGAACCCGGCACTCAGGATAAACCTATAAAAATGAAAAAAATCAGCCTGTTATTCAAAGAGACCTCAGAGAATTTAATCAAAAATAACCTAAAAACATCAGACAGCGTTTTTATTTTGAAGTATTCGGGGGTATCCAGCCCTGCCTTAAGTCTTTTGAGGCAATCTTTAAGGCAGGCTAAGGCAAATCTTTTTGTAGTAAAAAATACCGTAGCCAGGCGGGCCTTTAAAAATAGCCCTTGCGAAGATTTGATTAGATTAATCGACGGGCCGTGCGGCCTAGTTTTTGTCCGGGATGAACCCGTAGATACCTGTAAAATATTATCTAATTTTTCCCGTGACCACGCAAGCCTGAAATTAGAAGGCGGGCTTTTAAAAGACAAAATTATCGAAAAAAAAGATCTGGAAAGGTTATCTCACTTACCCTCTAAAGAGGTTTTAAGGGCACAGGCCGTGGCAGCCTTAAATGCGCCGATTTCAAAATTAGTCATAGCATTAAATCAGATCTTAAAGAAATTAGTATATTGCCTTGATCAGATAAAAAATAAAAAGGGAGGATAAAAATGGCAACTACAAAAATGGAAGAGTTAATCAAGTCTATCGAAAGTATGACGGTCCTGGAGTTAGCGGATTTAGTCAAGGCTCTCGAGGAAAAGTTTGACGTGCAGGCGAATATGCCGATGATGGCTATGCCCGCAGGCGCTACCTCGGCCGCAGGCGCTCTAGCAGAAGAAAAGACCGTCTTTACCGTAGTCTTAGTAAGTGCGGGACCTAATAAGATTGCGGTAATAAAAGAGGTAAGGGTGGTCACAACCTTGGGCTTAAAAGAAGCTAAGGATTTGGTGGATACAGCCCCTAAACCGGTAAAGGAAGGGATTCCTAAAGAAGAGGCTCAGGAAATAAAGAAGAAGCTTGAAGCAGTGGGCGCTACGGTAGAGTTGAAATAACGATGATTAAACGTAAAAATTTTGAGAAAATTAAAAGCGTTTATGAATTACCCTACCTATTAGACGCACAGATTGAACCGTATCAGGAACTTTTGCAGCTAAATACTCATCCTAGCGAACGTAAGCATCAAGGCTTGCAGGAAGTTTTCCTAGATATGTTTCCTATCGAGGATAATGAGCGCTCGGTAAAGCTGGAATTTATCAGTTATTCTTTAGGGAAGCCCAAATATGATATTGCCGAATCCAAACGCCGCGGGTTAACTTTTGCCGCACCCTTAAAAGTAAAATTCAGGATTATTACCCCTCGTGAGACTAAAGAACAAGACGCTTATTTCGGAGAGATACCCTTGATGACTCCCACAGGCAGCTTTATTATTAACGGAGAAGACCGCGTAGTAGTGAGCCAGTTACAGCGCTCTTCCGGGGTATTTTTTGAAGAAGAATCTCACCCTACCGGAAAAAAAATATTCTATGGCCGGCTCATCCCTTCGCGCGGTGCATGGCTTGAATTTAAGTACGATTTAACAGAAACTATCCTTGCCTATGTTGACCGGCGCCGCAGTTTCCCCGCCACACAGCTTTTAAGAATCCTGGGTTTTTCTACCGACCAAGATATTATTAACGCCTTCGGAAAAGAATATCCGGAAATCACCAATACTTTAAAGAAAGACTTTACCAAAAACAAAGAAGAGGCCTATTTAGATTTTTACCGCAAGATGCGGCCCACAGAACCTGTAACTAAAGATGGTGCCGAGGCTTTATTTTATAGGTTATTTTTTGACCCCAACAGGTATGACTTAGAAAGAGTAGGCCGTTTTATTATCAATAGAAAATTAGGAATGGATGTTTCCCTGGAAAAAAGAATCCTGGATTCCGCTACTATTATTAAGGTAATAGAATACCTTATTAAACTAAATAGCGCAGAAGGCCACATTGATGATATAGACCATTTAGGCAATCGCCGCGTGAAAACCGTAGGGGAATTAGTGCAAAACCAGGTAAGAATAGGCTTAAGCAGGATTGAACGGTCTATCCGTGAAAGATTGAGTATCTTAGGGGACTTCAACAATTTAAGCGTACATCACCTGATAAATTCCAAGTTGCTATCTAACCAGATCAGGGATTTCTTTGGCCGCAGCCAACTATCTCAATTTATGGATCAGGTTAATCCTTTGGCGGAAATGACCCATAAGAGAAGATTGAGCGCATTAGGCCCGGGAGGTTTATCCCGGGAACGCGCAGGTTTTGAAGTAAGGGATATACATCCCTCGCATTACGGAAGGATATGCCCTATAGAAACTCCCGAAGGTTCCAATATCGGACTCATTGCTTCCTTAAGTAATTTTGCCAGGATTAATAATTTAGGGCTTCTAGAAACCCCTTACCGTAAAGTAGAAGATGGGCGGGTCAGCCGTAAAATAGATTATCTTACTGCAGATATCGAAGAAAATAAAGTTATAGCCCAGGCAAATGCCCCGTTGGATAATAACGGTAATTTTGTAGAGCGCGAAGTATCCTGCCGTTTTAAAAGCGATTTTCCCAAAGTTCCCCAAAAACAAGTAGAGTATATGGATGTTTCCCCTAAACAGCTGGTTTCCGTTGCTGCTTCTCTTATCCCTTTCTTGGAGCACGATGATGCCAACCGTGCACTTATGGGCTCTAATATGCAAAGGCAAGCTGTTCCTTTGATGATTACCGAAGTGCCGATTATAGGAACTGGCATGGAGGAAAAAGTAGCCCGGGATTCAGGAACGGTCTTATTAGCACAGGAATCAGGCAGAGTTATTTATGTAGACAGCTCTAGCATAGCAATTGGAAAGAAAATTTATCATCTGCAGAAATATATACGTACTAATGCCGATACCACTTTAAATCAAACGCCATTGGTAAAAATCGGTGATCACGTAGAGAAAGGCCAGGCTATTGCCGACGGCACAGCCACAAAAGAAGGTTTATTGGCGTTAGGGAAAAATCTCTTAGTTTGTTTTATGGTCTGGCGAGGGTATAATTTTGAAGATGCGATTTTAATTAACGAAAGGGTAGTGAAAGAAGATACCTTTACCTCTATTCATATTGAAGAATTTGAAATTGAGGCAACCGAGACGCGCTTAGGAAACGAGGAGATTACCCGGGATATTCCCAATATCAGCGAAGACGCCTTAAGAAGCCTGGACGAGGCCGGTATAGTACATATCGGCGCAGAGGTTGCACCCGGAGATATTTTAGTCGGCAAAGTTACCCCAAAAACCGAATCGGAATTATCCCCTGAAGAGCGTTTATTACGCGCTATATTCGGGGAAAAGGCCTCGGATGTACGCGATACTTCCTTGATTGTCCCGCCGGGAGTAGAAGGGGTAGTTGTAGATACGCATATTTTTTCCCGTAAAGACCGGGGCAGAAAATCCAAAGAAGAAAAATCCAAAGAGCTGGCTAAAATCAAGGAATTAAAGGCTTACTATAAGCAGGAAGTAGAGTTCTTAGAGCGTGAAAAAATAGCGCGCTTAAGCCAGCTTCTGGGCGTAGATAAAACAAAGATAGAAAAGATGGACCTTAATAATAATGAAGAGACCAAAATATTAATTACCTCTTTTAATGAACAGCTGCAGGAGTTAATGGCTGAAGAACAACAGGAGATTGAAAAAGTAAGGCGCGGTGATGAGTTGCCACCCGGTGTCTTAAAACGCGTAGTCTGCTATGTGGCTACCAAAAGAAAACTGTCAGAAGGGGATAAATTAGCCGGTAGGCACGGTAATAAAGGGGTGGTAGCCCGTATATTGCCGCAGGAAGATTTGCCTTTTATGCCTGATGGTACTCCAGTGGATATAGTATTAAACCCCTTAGGTGTTCCTTCACGTATGAATGTCGGGCAAATTCTGGAGACTCATTTAGGATGGGCAGCAAAAGTCTTGGGGTTACATATGGACAGCCCTGTTTTTGACGGTGCGAGCGAGAGTGAAATAAAAGAGATGCTAGAGAAGGCCGATTTACCTCAGGACGGCAAAATTAATCTATCTGATGGTTATACCGGAGAGCTTTTTGAACAGCGGATCACCGTGGGTTATATGTACATAATGAAGCTAAACCATTTGGTAGATGAGAAAATCCATGCGCGTTCTATCGGCCCTTATTCCTTGGTTACCCAGCAGCCGTTAGGCGGAAAGGCCCAATTTGGAGGGCAGAGATTAGGAGAAATGGAAGTCTGGGCATTGGAAGCGTACGGCGCGGCATTCTGCTTGCAGGAAATGCTTACCGTAAAAAGCGACGACGTTACCGGAAGAACCCGCATATATGAAGCTATTGTGAAAGGCGAACAACGCCTTACCCATGGCACACCGGAATCATTTAACGTATTGGTAAAAGAATTACAGGGATTATGCCTGGACATCCGCACGGAAAAAGTCAAAGAAGATGCCGCATTATTTGATAGCATCTCCATAAAAATAGCTTCACCTGCGGTAATGCGCTCTTGGTCCAAAGGAGAAGTGAAAAAAGCAGAAACCATAAATTACCGCACCTTAAAACCGGAAAAAGACGGCCTTTTCTGTGAAAAAATTTTTGGCCCGGTGCGCGATTGGGAATGTAACTGCGGCAAATATAAAGGGATTAAATTTAAGGGTATTACCTGCGACCGCTGCGGGGTTACCGTAGACCGTTCTTCAGTCAGGCGCGAGCGCATGGGCCATATTGAATTAGCGGCACCCGTTACCCATGTCTGGTTCTTTAAAGTAGTGCCCAGCCGCATATCCTCATTATTGGATATGAGCCTAAGGAATATAGAAAAAGTTATTTATTACGAAGAATATGTAGTAATTGACCCTTTAGGGACTCCCTTGAAGAAAAAAGAATTGCTCAGCGAAGAAAAATATCAGGAAGCTGTGCAAAAATACGGGGCTAATGCTTTCAAGGCAAAAATCGGCGCTGAAGCAGTCAAGGATCTCTTAAAAGAATTGGATTTAGACAGCTATTCCCGTAAGCTGCATAAAGACCTGGAGAAATCTAAAGAAATACTTAATAATCGTAAAATTCTTAAAACCTTAAAGATAGCAGAAGATTTTAAGAAATCTACCAATAAACCCGAATGGATGGTCTTAGAGATTTTGCCGGTTATCCCGCCGGATTTAAGGCCGTTGGTGCCTTTGGATGGCGGAAGGTTTGCTACTTCGGATCTCAACGATTTATATCGCCGGGTGATTAACCGTAATAACCGCCTGAAGAAACTTATGGAATTAAGCGCACCCGAGATAATTATCCGTAATGAAAAACGCATGCTTCAGGAGGCAGTAGATGCGTTATTAGATAATGGCAGGCATGGCAGAGCGGTAATGGCGGCAAATAACCGTCCCTTAAAATCGCTTTCTGATATGCTTAAAGGAAAACAGGGCCGCTTCCGGCAAAACCTTTTGGGTAAACGCGTGGATTATTCCGGCCGCTCTGTAATTGTCGTTGGCCCGGAATTAAAACTTTGTGAATGCGGCTTGCCTAAACAGATGGCCTTGGAATTATTCGAGCCGTTCATCATCAAGAAGTTAAGAGAAAAAGGATTTGTGCATACTATTAAAGGTGCCCGCCGTATGGTAGAACGCGGCAAAGTAGAAGTTTGGGATATCTTAGATGAAGTAATAAAAGACCATCCTGTGCTCTTAAACCGCGCCCCCACCTTGCACCGCTTAAGCATGCAAGCATTCCAGCCTATTTTAGTAGAAGGTAAAGCCATAAAAATCCATCCTTTAGTTTGCAATGCCTTTAACGCTGACTTTGACGGTGACCAGATGGCGGTGCATGTTCCTTTATCCTTAGAATCTCAAATAGAAGCTAAAGTACTGATGCTTTCGGTAAATAATGTTTTTTCTCCGGCTGACGGCCGCCCAATCGTTTCTCCCACTCAGGATATTATTTTGGGGGTTGCTTATTTATCCAAAGAAAAAACTAACGTCCAGGGAGAAGGGATGATTTTTTCCGGACCCGATGAGGCGATTATTGCTTACGATGATAAATTAATAGAGTTACACGCCAAAGTCAAAGTAAGGATAAATAAATTATTTGATTTGGATGAGAAAAAGATAACTTCCGAAAAACAGATTATTGGTTCTACCGTCGGAAGGATCATCTTTAACCAGTTATTGCCCGAAGGATTTGGTTTTGTGAACAAAGAATTAAATAAGACTAATTTAGGTGATATTGTAGCGGATTGCTACAAAAGGTTCGGGCACAACCGGACTATCCAACTACTGGATGATATTAAAAGATTAGGGTTTGAATTTGCTACTTTAGGGGGGATTTCTATAGGCATAGATGATTTGATGATTCCTAAAGCCAAGCAGGACGTATTAAAGGAAGCGAGATCCGAAGTGGCTAAGGTTGATGAACAGTACTCTAAAGGCATCATTACTGACAGGGAGCGCCACAATAAAGTTATTGATATCTGGACACATGCTACGGATATGGTTTCCGATTTCCTCTTTAAGGAAATGCCCTCTTTTAACCCGATATTTATGATGGCAGATTCCGGCGCGCGCGGCTCGCGCTTACAGGTAAGGCAATTAGCCGGTATGCGCGGCCTAATGGCTAAGCCGTCGGGAGAAATTATCGAAAGCCCTATTACCGCAAATTTCCGCGAAGGCTTGACTGTTTTGGAATATTTTATTTCTACTCACGGCGCCCGTAAAGGCCTTGCTGATACTGCATTAAAGACTGCCGATGCCGGATATTTAACCCGCCGTCTGGTAGATGTTGCCCAAGAGGTTATTGTTACCGTACAGGATTGTGGTACGCTAAACGGTATCACTGTTTCCGCTATTATTGAAGGCGATGAGGTTGTAGTAAGCTTAAAGGAACGTATTATAGGTAGAGTTGCCCTTGATAACATGGTTGATATTATCACCGATGAAGTAGTTTTTGAGCAGGGCTCCATAATAACCGAAGAAAAAGCTGAAGTAATCGAAAGGCTAGGTATAGAAAAAATCCGTATACGTAGTGTCTTAACTTGCGAATCGGAAAGAGGCGTATGCGCCAAATGTTACGGTAGGAATTTAGCTACCGGCAGATTAGTGGAAAATGGCGAGGCAGTAGGTATAATTGCCGCCCAGAGCATAGGAGAGCCAGGTACTCAGTTAACCATGAGGACATTCCATATCGGCGGTACAGCCTCTAGAATAGTGGAACAGACCTTTACTAAATCTAAAAATAAAGGTATTCTCAAATACCATAATTTAAGGGTGGTGGCTAAAAATAAAGAATTTATTGCTCTTAACAGGAACGGCTCTATAAGCATTAACGACAAGCAAGGAAGAGAATTAGAAAGATACCCTGTGCCGCAAGGGGCTTTTATCAGCATCGCGGATGAAAAAGAGGTTAATGAAGGCGTATCTTTTATCCATTGGGACCCCTATACATTGCCGATTTTAACCGAAGTCGGCGGTTTTGTAAAATATGAAGATTTACGCGAAGATCTTACAGTCAGGCAGGAACTAAACCCGGTTACTAAATTGACTGAACGCGTTGTTGTTGAACATAAGCAGGAGTATCAGCCCCAAATATTAATTTTAGATGACAAAAAACAAGTACTAGGCATATACCCTATTCCTATAGGCGCACATATTCTAGTTAAAGATAGCCAAAAAGTTGACGGCGGCGATCTTTTGGCGAAAATACCGCGGTTAGTGGTCAAAACCAGGGATATCACCGGAGGCCTGCCGAGAGTTGCGGAATTATTTGAAGCCCGTCGGCCCAAAGAACCGGCAATTATCAGCGAAATAGACGGGTTTATTGAGTTCAGCCAGACTAAAAAAGGCCAGAGGGTTATTATTGTTAAATCTCCGACGGGAATGGAAAGGGAGTATCCCATTCCGCACGGAAAACACCCCAATGTTTATAAAGGGGATAAGGTTACTGCCGGCCAACAGCTTACTGATGGGCCGGTAGTATTGCAGGATATTTTGAGTGTTTGCGGAGACAAAATACTTCAAGAGTATTTAGTGAATGAGGTTCAGGAGGTCTACAGGCTTCAGGGAGTGCGTATCAATGATAAGCACATTGAGTTGATTATCAGGCAGATGTTAAAAAAGGTGAGAATTGAAGAGCCCGGCGATACGGATTTCTTGCCGCTGCAGCAGGTAGATAAATGGAAATTTCAGAGGGAGAATATGCGCGTGCTAAAAAAAGGCCAAAAACCGGCCTCTGCTACTCCGCTGTTATTAGGTATTACTAAAGCATCCTTATCTACCGAAAGCTTTATTTCCGCAGCCAGTTTCCAGGAGACTACCCGCGTACTTACCGAAGCTGCGGCATCCGGAAAGAGAGATGAATTATTCGGCCTGAAAGAAAATGTTATCGTGGGCCACCTTATTCCTGCGGGAACCGGTTTTCGCGAACATCGGGATATCGAAGTAGAAAAAATCAATCAAACCAAAAAAGAGCCAGGGGAAGAGTTAGTAGCTTTAAAGAAAGGCTAGTTAATAAAATATGCTTACTATCTCTCAATTGATTCGTAAGGGTAGGTTATCCAAAAGAAAAAAGACAAAGTCTCCGGCATTAAAGAATTGCCCGCAAAGAAGAGGGGTGTGTTTACAGGTGCGTACCATGACCCCCAAAAAGCCCAACTCGGCTTTACGAAAAATTGCCAGAGTCAGGCTTACTACGGGAATAGAAGTTACCGGCTATATACCAGGAGAAGGGCATAATCTGCAGGAACATTCCATTGTATTAGTAAGGGGCGGCCGGGTAAAAGATTTACCCGGCGTCAGATACCATATTATCAGAGGCACCCTTGATGCGGCGGGAGTTAATCAGCGTAGGAAATCCCGCTCTAAATATGGCGCCAAGAGGCCAAAATAAGTGAGGATATAAGTTTGAGAAGAAGAAAAGCTCCAGAAAGAGATATTGCCGCAGACCCAAAGTTCAACAGTAAGATAGTTGCCAAATTCATTAATATGATTATGGAAAAAGGCAAAAAGTCTATTGCCGAAAAAATTGTTTACGGAGCATTTGAAATAGCTGCCAAACAGGCTAATGAACCCGATGTCTTAAAGGTTTTTTATAAGGCAATCGAAAATGTCAGGCCTCGCCTGGAAGTAAAACCGCGGCGGGTGGGTGGCGCCACTTATCAAGTGCCGGTAGAAGTCAGGCAACAAAGGGGTGTTTCTATTGCCTTGCATTGGATGCGGGATTTTTCCCGTTCGCGTAAAGGTAAACCCATGAAAGAAAAATTAGCTGATGAGATTTTAGCCGCCTATAAAGGCGAAGGTGCGGCTATAAAGAAAAGAGATGATACGCATAAGATGGCAGAGTCAAATAAGGCCTTTGCGCATTTTAGATGGTAGGGGCAAATATGGTGATTCAACGTACAGCTTTATTAAAAATAAGGAATATCGGCATTATCGCACATATTGATGCCGGCAAGACTACCACTACCGAGCGCATTCTTTTTTATACCGGAAAGACCTATAAGATTGGCGAGGTGGATGAAGGGACTGCTACCATGGACTGGATGGTCCAGGAGCAGGAGCGCGGCATCACTATTACCGCTGCCTGCACTACCTGTTATTGGAGAGATTTTCGCATAAATATTATTGATACTCCCGGCCACGTAGATTTTACGGTTGAGGTAGAAAGATCCCTTAAAGTATTGGATGGAGCAGTAGTAGTTTTTTGTGGGGTAGGAGGAGTGGAGCCTCAATCTGAGACGGTTTGGCGCCAGGCCGACCGCTATAACGTGCCTAGAATAGCCTTTATAAATAAAATGGATAGAAGCGGCGTTGATTTTTTTGAAGTTATCGACCAGATGCATAAAAGATTAGGGGCGCATGCCGCGGCTATTCAGCTGCCTTATATAGTAGAAGAGAATATCAAGGGCATTATAGACTTAATAGAAAAAAAAATAATTTATTATAAAGATGAATTGGGAAAAGAATGCGACATTCAGGAAATACCTACCGAGCTTAAGAAGGAAGCAGGCAAATACAGGGAACTATTGATAGAAAAACTGGCAGAACAAGACGAGCTTTTGATGGATAAATTTGTCCACGGCAAAGAAATAACCCCGCAACAGATTAAAGATTCCATTAGAAAAACCACCATCAAGAATCTTTTTATCCCTGTTTTATGCGGATCCTCGCTAAGAAACAGAGGCATACAGCTACTCCTGGATGCTGTCTGCGATTATTTACCTTCTCCGAGCGATGTACCGCCGATAAAAGGCATGGAGCCTAATAGCCGCGAATACGAAGAAAGGATAGCCTCTGAAGATGCTCCTTTCTGCGCGCTTTGTTTTAAAGTAGCCACTGACCCTTATGTCGGCAGAATTAATTTTTTAAGAATATACTCCGGAAGCATAAACTCCGGTGAATATGTTTATAATGCTGCTCAACGGATGAAAGAACGGATTACAAAATTAGTCCTGATGCATGCCAATGACCGGGAAATTATTGAAGAGGCATTTACCGGAGATATCGTGGCTGCGGTGGGATTAAAAGAAACCCAAACCGGGGATACCTTATGCGATGAATCCGAGCCTATTCTTATTGAAGCAATGAGATTTCCCCAGCCGGTTATCCAACAGGCGATTGAACCTAAGACCAAACAGGATCAGGAGAAGTTAGGGTTTGCCCTGCATAAATTAGAAGAAGAAGACCCTTCATTTAAAGTTAACTATAATCAAGAAACCGGCCAGACCATTATTTCCGGAATGGGCCAGTTGCATCTGGATATTATTGTAGACCGAATTTTAAGGGAATTTAAGGTAGCGGCTTCCATAGGCCAACCTCAGGTTGCCTACCGGGAAACTATTACTAAAAAAGTAAAATCTACCGGAAAATTCATTCAACAAAGCGGCGGCCACGGCCAATACGGCCATGTGGTGATAGAAATGGAGCCTGCACAGATGCCCGGTGAAGGGATTACCTTTGAAGACAAGATTAAAAGCGGCGCTATACCCCGGGAATTTATCTCTTCAGTAAAAAAGGGGATTATAAATTCGGCAAGAAGCGGAATAATCGCCGGTTTTCCCGTAACCGACGTAAAAACGATATTGGTAGACGGCTCTTATCATGAGGTTGATTCTTCGGAACTATCCTTTCAAATGGCCGCGGCTATTGCTTTTAACGAGGGGCTAAAAAAAGCGGGTTCTAAACTGTTAGAACCGATAATGGATATTGAAGTAACCGTGCCTGAGGAATATATGGGCCAAATAATCGGCGATTTAAATTCCCGCCGGGCAAAAATAGTTTCTATTATGACGCGCCTACATTTGCGTATGATCAGGGCCTATGTGCCGTTGGGTGAAGTTTTTAACTACGCGACTGTATCGCGTTCTTTGACGCAAGGCCGCGCTTCCTATACAATGGAGCCCTCATATTATGCTGAGGTGCCTGCACATATACTGGAAAAAATTCAAGCTGGTTTTACAAGCGCAAGTTCCAGAAAGACATTTTAGAAAAATATGCACAAACCAATAACAGGGGGTGAATGTAATGGCTAAAGAAAAATTCCTCAGGACTAAGCCACACATTAACATCGGAACTATCGGCCACGTGGACCACGGAAAAACCACGCTTACCGCAGCGATTACTATGGTTCTATCCAAGAAAGGTTTTTCTGAAGTCCGGACTTACGATTCTATTGATAATGCTCCGGAAGAGAGGGAAAGAGGCGTTACCATTAATATTTCCCACGTAGAATATCAGACGGATACCCGCCACTATGCCCATATTGACTGCCCGGGCCATGCCGACTACATCAAAAACATGATTACCGGTGCTGCCCAAATGGACGGTGCAATTTTGGTAGTATCTGCTGCAGACGGCCCTATGCCTCAGACTAGAGAGCACATACTTTTGGCTAGACAGGTAAACGTTCCGCATATCGTGGTGTTTTTAAACAAGACAGATATGGTTTCCGACAAAGAATTAATTGACTTGGTAGAAATGGAAGTAAGGGAATTACTTACTAAATACGGTTTTCCCGGAGAGAAAACTCCCATTATCAAAGGTAGCGCTCTTAATGCCATGAATGCTGCCGGAGATCCCAATAATCCGGATTGCCAATCTATTGTAGAATTAATGAAGGCAGTGGATGAGTTTATACCTTTGCCCAAAAGAGACCTGGAAAAACCTTTCCTGATGGCAATAGAAGACGTATTCACTATTGAAGGTAGAGGCACTGTTGCTACGGGGAGAGTGGAACGCGGAAGGGTAAAACTTAATGATGAAGTAGAAATAGTAGGCTTACGCCCTGAGCCAAGAAAAACCGTTGTTACCGGCATAGAAATGTTCAGAAAAATCCTGGATGACGGCCAAGCCGGGGATAACATAGGTTTATTGCTGCGCGGTGTGGAGAAAGAAGACCTGGAGCGCGGAATGGTTTTGGCCGCCACTAAATCTATTACTCCGCATACCAAATTTAAAGCCCAGGTTTATATTTTAACAAAAGAGGAAGGCGGAAGGCATACGCCGTTTTTTAACGGCTACAGGCCGCAGTTTTATTTCCGTACTACCGACGTTACCGGAACAGCAAAGCTGCCTGCGGGCGTAGAAATGGTTATGCCCGGAGATAATGTGGCGCTAGAGATAGAATTAATTACTCCTATTGCTATGGAAAAAGAGTTGCGTTTTGCTATCCGCGAAGGCGGGCATACTGTAGGAGCCGGCGTAGTTTCAGAAATAATCGCCTAAGCGATCATTTTATTGCTTGACGAGAAGTATATAGTCCGTTAATATTGTTGTTTATTTGCTTGGAGATAAAATGCAGAAGATTCGTCTAAAATTAAAAGCCTATGATCACCGTTTATTGGATCGGGCAGTAGTAGAGATTGTAGCTACGGTCAGGCGCACTGGAGCGAAGATTTCCGGGCCTGTGCCGCTGCCCACAAAAAGAGAAATCTACACTGTTTTGCGCTCCCCTGTTATTGATAAAAAATCGCGCGAACAGTTTGAGCTTTCTACGCACAAGCGGCTTATCGATATCTATGAGCCTACTTCCAAGACAATCGATGCATTAAAGAAATTAAATCTACCCGCAGGGGTAGATATAGAGATTAAATAAGATGGTCGGCATACTAGGAAAAAAAATAGGGATGACCCAGATTTTTACTGAAGACGGCAGCATGGTTGGCGTTACAGCTATTGAGGCAGGGCCTTGCTCTATACTGGCTATAAAAGAAAAATCCCTGCAATTAGGGTTTGACCCGCTAAAAAAAGAAAACCGGGCAAAAAAACCTCAGGCAGGTTATTTTAAGAAATTAAATACCCCCTGCCAAAAATTAATCAGGGAAGTAGTCAAAGATTCTGCTAAAGAATACAAGGTGGGAGAACAATTGAAGGTTGATCTGTTTAAGGAAGGGGATTATGTGGATATCGCCGGCATCTCCAAAGGTAAGGGTTTTCAAGGTGGAATGAAACGCTGGAATTGGCATGGAGGCCCTCAAACACATGGCTCTACGTCACACCGCAGAATCGGCTCTCTTGGCTCAAGTACTTCCCCCGGAAGAGTTTTTAAAGGCCACCACTTACCCGGCCATATGGGAGCGGACAGAGTAACCTTACAGAACCTTTTAGTGGTAAAAATTGACCTAGAAAATAACCTGATGTTGGTAAAAGGGGCTGTGCCGGGCCATAACAATGCTTATCTTATGGTACGTACAGCCAAGAAAAAGGCACCAAAAGTTAAAAAATGAAAGAAGTTTCCTTACCTATATATAGTACGGAAGGCAAAGAAATTGATACCCTGAAGCTTGATCCTGCTATTTTTGATGGGATAGTAAATAACGCGGCAATATATCAGGCTATCTGTGCTTATAGGGCTAATCAAAGAAAAGGCCTGGCTGCTACTAAAACCCGAGGTGAAGTTTCCGGCGGAGGCCGTAAACCCTGGAAGCAAAAAGGCACAGGACGAGCAAGGGTAGGCTCTACGCGTTCGCCTCTTTGGAGGCACGGCGGCGTAGTATTCGGGCCGCACCCCAGAGATTTCTCTTACAGCATACCCGATAATATCAAGAAACTAGCTTTAAAATCCGCTCTTTGCGCTAAGGTTAACGAAAATAATATGATTATACTAGAAAACTTTAAACTTGCCGAGCTCAAAACTAAGGAAGCGGTTAAGGTCATAAGGAACTTAAAATTAAATACCGTCAAAAATATCCTTTTGTTATTGGACAAGGATGAAAAAGCGCAAAAAATAGCTTTAAGGAACATAAATTTCCTGAATTTTAATTTAGCTAAAGACACCCATGCCTACGAAGTTTTAGATTCCAAGAAATTAATTATTACTAAAGAGGCATTGGGCGAATTAACCAAGAGGCTGAAAAAATAATGGTTTCCTCGTTTGATATAATTAAATCCCTGCTTAGGACAGAAAAGTCTACGGTTTCCTATGAACCGCAGAATAAATATCTTTTTCTGGTAGCTAAATACGCAAATAAAATTCAGATAAAGCAGGCGGTGGAAGAAATTTATAAAGTAAAAGTTCGGGACGTAAATATAAATATATCCAGCGGTAAGATAAAAAGGGTAAGGCATCAAGCCGGAAAAACCCCTGACTTAAAAAAAGCGATTGTGACCCTTAAGGAAGGGCAAAAAATAGAGGTTGGTTAAATATGGCTATAAAAAAATATAATCCTACAACCGCCTCCAGGCGCTTTATGACCGGTAGTGATTTTTCCGATATTACTAAAACAGAACCGGAGAAATCATTAACTCTTCCTTTAAAGAGGACTGGCGGAAGAAACTGCTACGGACGGATAACCACCAGGCATAAAGGAGGAGGCCACAAGAGGTTGTTGCGTATTATTGACTTTAAGCGGGATTTGTTTGATATTAGCGGTAAAATAATTGCCATTGAATATGACCCCAATCGCTCAGCCCGCATTGCATTGGTTGAATATCCGGATAAGAAAAAAAGATATATTTTAGCTGCAGTAGGAATGAAAGTCGGGGATGCGGTTGTCTCTTCAGAGCAACGGGAAACAGAGATTAAAGTAGGAAATTTTTTGCCTTTAAAAAATATACCGGCAGGAACAATGATTCATAATATAGAATTAACCAAAGGTAAAGGCGGCCAGATTGTGAGGTCTGCGGGTAGTTCCGCCCAGATTATGGCTAAAGAAGGGGCATTTGCCCATGTGCGGCTACCTTCCGGGGAGGTGCGTTTAATCAGATTAGAGTGCCATGCTACTATCGGACAGGTAGGCAATATCGAACATGGAGCAATTACTATCGGCAAGGCCGGCAGGTCGCGTTGGTTAGGGATAAGACCCACGGTAAGAGGTGTGGCGATGAATCCCGTAGATCACCCGCACGGCGGTGGTGAAGGAAAATCCGGACAGGGTAATCCTCATCCAGTTTCTCCTTGGGGCCAACCTACCAAAGGGTTTAAAACCAGAAAACAATTTAAGCATTCTAATAAGTTTATTATAAAACGAAGGAAATAAAAATGGCGCGTTCCCTAAAAAAAGGCCCGTTTGTTGATCAAAGTTTATTAGAAAAAGTACAGAAGCTACGTCATTCCAATATCCGCCAGGCGATAAAGACTTGGTCCCGGCGCTCGACGGTTATTCCGGATTTCGTAGGCCTGACATTTGCGGTTTATGACGGAAAAAAACACGTTCCGGTTTTTATCACGGAAAATATGGTAGGGCACAAATTGGGGGAATTTGCTCCCACGCGTATATTCAGAAAACACGGTGGGGTAAAGGCGAAAAAGGCCGCAGAAAAAACGTAAAACATGATTGCCAAAGCAGAAACAAAGTTTTTGAGGATTTCACCAAAAAAAGTAAGGCGGGTAATAGATTTAATCCGCAATAAGGATGTCTTATATGCACAAGCAGTGCTTGTTTCTTTAAGGCAGCGGCCGAAAGAGTTTTTAATAAAAATATTAAAGCAGGCCGAGGCTAATGCCAAGGTCAGGGGCTTTGGCCCGGAAAAACTCTATATTTCCCGGATAATCTGCGATAATGGCCCGTCCTGGAAAAGATTTAAGGCAGCTGCATTCGGCAGGGCCGCACCAATTAAAAAAAGAACATCGCACATCAGGATAGAATTAGACCTTATAAAATAAGATGGGACAAAAAGTTAGTCCTTTTGTTTTAAGAATCGGCTACATTAAAAACTGGCATAGCAGGTGGTTTGCTAAACCCAGGGAATTTTCGCGTTTTATCATAGAAGATTATAAAATAAGGCAGTTTATTAAGAATAAGTTTAAGCATGCGGCGATTTCTAAGGTGATCATAGAAAGGCTGGCTGAAAAAGTGAGAATCCGGATTTTTACTGCCCGTCCCGGTATAATTATCGGCCGTCACGGCGCCGATATAGAAAGCCTGCGCAACGATTTAAATAAGATGGTCAAAAAAGAAGTGCTCATTGATATAGAGGAAATAAAAGAAGCCATGCTGGATGCCCAGCTAGTTTCCGAGAATGTAGCATTACAATTAGAAAAAAGAGTAGCTTTTCGCAGGGCTATAAAGCGCGCTATTGAGCAAACTATGAATATGGGAGCCAAAGGAATAAAGGTTGTTTGTTCCGGGCGCTTAGGTGGTGCGGAAATGGCACGGCAGGAAACCTTCAGGCAAGGGAAAATTCCCCTTTCTACATTACGCGCTGATATAGATTACGGCTTCACCGCTAGCTTAACTACTTATGGATATATCGGAATAAAAGTATGGATATACAAAGGTGATATCTTAATTAAAAAAGGCAACACTAACACCGAGACACCTGCGGTTGAATGAGGAAACGAAATGGCTTTAATGCCAAAAAGAGTAAAATATCGTAAATTACAGCGCGGGACCAGGCGCGGTATCGCCACACGCGGCTGTAATTTAACTTTTGGCGAATTTGGGCTAAAAGTGTTGGAAAACGGCTGGATTAAAAATAATCAGATTGAGGCCGTGCGGATTATTTTGGCCCGCCAGCTTCATAAAGGTGGCAGGCTTTGGATCAGGATTTTTCCTGATAAATCCATAACTAAGAAACCTGCTGAAGTGCGTATGGGTAAAGGCAAAGGGGACTTAGACCACTGGGTCTGCGTGGTAAAACGCGGGCGCATACTTTTTGAGCTGGGCGGCATACCCGAAGAATATGCCCGCCAGTGTTTTCGCATGGCAGCTTATAAAATGCCCTTGCGCACTAAGTTTATAAGCAGGACGCATAAATAAAATGAAAACCGCAGAATTAAGGAATCTTTCCGACGAAGAGTTATTGCATAAAATAAAAAGCCTGAAAGAAGAATTATTTAAGCTGAATAATCAGCGTTATGGCTCAAGGGTAGAAAAACCGCATATGTTTGGTTTGCTCAAAAGAGACATCGACCGTATAGAGACTATTTTTAAAGAAAGGAAAACTAATAATCATGGGCAAAAATAAGGAATTTACGGGAAACGTCATAAGCGATAAGATGCACAAAACCATCATTGTGCATGTGACGCGGTTAAAAAAACACCCTAAATACGGCAGGATCGTCAAAAAGCACACCAAGTTTAAGGCCCATGACGAAAAAAATATCGCCAAGATCGGTGACCTTGTGCGCATAGAAGAAACCCGGCCCTTGTCTAAAGATAAGCATTTTAGATTAACCGAAATCATTAAAAAAGCCGGTGCTGCCGCTATTGAACTAAAGGATGAAACAATATGATTCAATTAAGGAGTATTTTAGACGTAGCTGATAATACCGGCGCAAAACGCGCTAGCTTTATCGGTGTTTTAGGCAAAAAAAACAGCGCATACGCAAAAATTGGGGATATTATTAACGTTAATGTAAAGGAATCTTCTGCCGGAGCGATTGTAAAGAAAGGCGAGGTTGCCAAAGCAGTCATTGTCAGGACCAAAGAGCCTATCAGGCGAGCTGACGGTTCGGTCTTAAGGTTTGACCGTAACGCCATAGTCTTTATAGATGTCCAGCTAAACCCGCGCGGCACCAGGGTTTTCGGCCCGGTAGCCAGGGAGCTCAGGGATAAAAATTTCACTAAAATTATATCCTTAGCGCCAGAGGTAATTTAAGATGTTTAAAGTAAGAAGAGACGACTTAGTCCAGGTAATTAGCGGGGATGACCGCGGTAAAAAAGGGAAGGTCTTAAAAATCTTAACCAAGAAGAACCGGGCTATCGTTGAGGGGATAAATTTAGTAAAAAAGCATAAACGTAAAACTCAAAATGACCAACAAGGCGGCATTGTATCTATTGAAACCTCTATCAGCATTTCTAATCTTTCTTTAGTATGCAAGCATTGTTCAAGCCCGTCGCGGGCGGGGTTTAGAATCGGTAAAGACAAAGAAAAAGTCAGGTTCTGCAAAAAATGTAACGAGGTTATTTAACCATGAGCCCCAGGTTATTAGAGAAATACAGGACTGAAATTATCCCGCAAATGCAGCAGAAATTTTCCATAAAAAATAAATTTGCCGTTCCCCGCTTGGAAAAAATCGTAGTCAATATCGGAGTCGGGGAAGCCATCACCGATATAAAGATTTTAGAAAAGTGCATGGAAGAATTAGCCGCAATTACCGGCCAAAAACCTGTGATGAGAAGGGCAAAAAAAGCTATCGCCAATTTTAAAATCAGAAAAGGGTTACCTATCGGCTGCAAAGTAACTTTAAGGCGTAAGATTATGTATGAATTTCTCGATAGGCTGGTTAATGTGGCTCTGCCGCGCGTGCGCGATTTTAGAGGTGTATCTTGCGATTCTTTTGATCAAGCGGGCAATTACAGTTTAGGCCTAAACGACCAGATGATATTTCCCGAGATAGAATATGATAGAATATCCCGCGTTCAGGGAATGGATATCACTCTTGTAATTAAGAACGTAAAATCCAAAGAGCATGCCCAGGAATTATTGAAATTATTCGGTATGCCCTTTCAAATGAGGCCATAACTTACAGGCAAGTAAAACAAAAGGAGATTGACTTATGTCGTACTTTGTACTCCATAAGTCAAGCGTTCATTAAAATGGCTAAGAAGTCACAGATTGCCAGATGGAAAAGGGCCCCAAAGTTTTCAAGCCGTAAATACAACCGCTGCGCCATTTGCGGCAGGTCCGGAGGATATTTAAAAAGGTTTGAGCTTTGCCGGATATGTTTCAGGGAACTGGCCTGGCAGGGTTTAATACCGGGAGTGAAAAAAGCAAGCTGGTAATTTTTTTATAGGAGAAAAAATGTCAAGAAATGATTTAATATCGGATGTGCTTACAATGATACGCAATGCCGTAATGGCAAAGAAGGAAACAATGGACGTGCCTGCTTCCGGTACAGTAAAGGCAATCGTAGATATTTTAAAAAAAGAAAACTATATAGATAATTTTAAGCTTATAGAAGATAAAAAGCAGGGTATGATCAGGATTTATTTAAAGTATCTGCATGGTAAGTCCGCTATCATTAATTTAAAACGCATATCTACGCCGGGTTTGCGTGTTTATGTGAAGCACACCAAGATCCCTTCAGTTTTAAGGGGCCGGGGGTTAGTTATTATATCCACCCCTAAAGGGATAATTTCGGGAGTTCAGGCCAAAGAAGAAAAATTAGGCGGTGAAATCATAGCTTACGTCTGGTAATTTAGAGGTCAATATGTCGCGCATAGGTAAAAAGGTTGTGGCAATACCCGGTAATGTCAAAGTAGAAGAAAAGGATGGAGTGGTTTACGTAACAGGTCCAAAAGGCACTCTTAACCGCCGGTTATCCGATAGGATTAAATTAGAAATAAAAGATAATCATTTATTCGTACAAAGGGCCTCTGATATAAAATTAGATAAATCTTTGCATGGCTTGTTTCGGGCTTTAATAGTTAATATGATAAAGGGGGTAAGCGAAGGCTACATAAAAGAACTGGAGATTATCGGTGTAGGATACCGCGCGCAGGTACAAGGCAATAACTTAAATATGCACCTAAGGTTTACCCACCCGGTAAACTTTGCTATTCCCGAAGGCATAAAAATAGAAGCCCCCAAACAAAATCAAATCGTAATCAGCGGCATAGATAAAGAAAAGGTAGGGGAAATAGCAGCTGAAATACGTGCAATACTTCCCCCTGAGCCCTATAAAGGCACCGGCATACGTTATAAAGGCGAGTATGTAAAGAAGAAAATCGGAAAGGCCCAGGCCGGGGCAACAGGCGCAAAATAATATGAAAAATAAAAAAGAACTTTTAAGGTTAAAACACCACAGGAGCATCCGCCTTAATATGTCAGGTAGCAACGAAAGGCCGAGGTTGCTTATCCACCGCAGCATAAGAAGCCTGAGTGCTCAAGTCATAGATGATGCGGAAAATAAAATTCTTTTTTCACTCTCTATGCAGAATAAGGGCTTAAAACAAAAAATTCCTAATACGCAAAACGTAAAGGCTGCAGTATTGTTTGCGGAAGTTTTTGCCCAACAGCTTAAAGAAAAGGGGATTAATAAAATTATTTTTGACCGCGGCGGTTACCTTTATCACGGAAGGATAAAGGCATTTGCCGAAGGGCTACGTAAGGCAGGTTTGGAATTTTAAATCAAGGATAAAAAAATGCGCGAAGTAAATATTGAGCACCCCCGGGAATTAATTGAAAAAGTTATTGCCATTAACCGAGTAACAAAAGTTACCAAAGGCGGTAAGAAAATGGCCTTTAGGGCTATAGTGGTTGTAGGGGATACGCACGGCCACGTAGGTTTTGCTTTAGGCAAAGCCAATGAAGTCGCCAGTGCTATCCGTAAAGCGCTAAGCAAAGCGAAAAGGGAATTAATCACTGTTTCCAGGGAAGGCTCTACCATCGCCCATGAAATAATAGGTAAATTCGGCGCGGCTAAAGTGCTCTTAAAGCCTGCCTCAGAAGGAACCGGCATTATCGCTGCCGGGCCGGTGAGGGCGGTATGCGAAGCAGTGGGAATAAAGGATATATTAACCAAATGCCTAAGATCCAATAATCCGTTCAATGTTATCAAAGCGACATTAAACGGATTAACTAACCTTAAGGTAACAGAAGATGCAAAAGAAAATAATTAAAAAAACTGCAGCTAAAAAAGCCGTCAGTCCCAGAAAATTATCCGTTAAAACTGAGGTTCCAATAAAGGAAGCAGCTCCGCATTTTACCGGCCTGCATAATTTAAAGGCTCCTTTAGGTAGCCACAGAAGAAAAAAGATTTTAGGAAGAGGCCCAAGCAGCGGCCACGGTAAAACTTCTACTCGAGGCAGTAAAGGGCAAACTTCCCGTGCGGGTAGAGATACCTATCTCGGTTTTGAAGGGGGCCAGACGCCCTTAATCCGTAGGATCCCCAAGCGGGGTTTCACCAGCAAATTTAAAACCGAATACCAAATAGTAAATTTGGCAAGCCTTGCTAAAATAAAAGAATCCGTAATCAGTTTGGAGTTATTAAAAAAGAAGGGTTTAATTAAAAATCAAAATAAATTGGTAAAAATATTGGGCGAAGGAGAACTTAAGTCTGCCCTGACTATCCAGGCCCATGCCTTTTCCAAGGCGGCCGGTGAAAAAATCAAAAATGCCGGCGGAAAAACAGAAATAATCAATGCTTAGCGCTTTAACCAACTCATTTAAGATACCCGATTTAAAAAGGCGCCTGATTATTACTGGCGCTCTTATTGCTGTATACCGCATGGGCTGCTTTATACCTACCCCCGGCATAGACGCCGCTGCCCTCAGTGAATTTTTCGCGCGCATAGCTAAAACTCAAGGAGGCGCATTATTCGGCATAATCAATATGTTTTCCGGTGGCGCCATGGAAAAACTGACTATTTTTGCCTTGGGGATTATGCCTTACATATCGTCTTCCATTATCTTGCAACTTTTGACCGCAGTCATCCCTGCTTTAGAAAAGTTATCCAAAGAAGGCAAGGCTGGTTACGAAAAAATAAACCAATATACCCGTTATGGCACAATAGTATTGGCTTTGGTGCAATCATTTTTTATTGCCTTGTGGCTAGAAAACCCTGCCCGTTTTGAAGGCTTAAAGATAGTGATGTTTCCCGGATGGGGCTTTAGGCTGCTTACTGTGCTTACCCTGACTACCGGGACTATTTTTATTATGTGGCTGGGCGAGCAAATACAGGAGAGAGGCATAGGTAACGGCATCTCTTTAGTTATCACCGCCGGTATTATTTCCAGAATTCCTTCTGCTTTGCACCAGTTATTTCTTTTGGTTTCCCCTTTTGCTAGCAAAATGCGGCAGATTCAACCGGCTACTTTATTGATTATGGCAGCGTTATTGGTGGGGGTGGTTTTTTCAGTAGTACTGATAACTCAAGGGGTGAGAAAAATTCCTGTGCAATATGCACGTAGGATTGTAGGAAGAAAAATATATGGCGGCCAAAGCACCTACATACCTTTAAAAGTAGATACCTCAGGAGTTATAGCGATTATTTTTGCCCAATCTATAATTCTTTTTCCCGCAACTTTAGCCAGCTTCATACCGAATCCGGCTTTTCAAAGATTAGCCCAAGGTTTATTACGCGGCCACCTTTTATATACTGTTCTTTATGCAGTACTTATTATTTTCTTCTGCTATTTTTATACTGCTATTGTTTTTAATCCCTTAGATTTATCGGAAAATATGAAAAAATACGGCGGATTTATCCCGGGTATCCGGCCGGGTACTTCAACCGCTGAGTTTTTAGATTTTGTAATGACCAGGATTACTTTAGCAGGGGCAATATTTATTGCCTGCATTGCTATTTTTCCCGACTTTATTATGGCTTGGCTAAAAATACCGTACTTGGTAGCTTCATTCTTTGGCGGAACAGGGATACTGATTGTGGTAGGGGTTATGTTGGATACCATAAAACAGATTGAATCGCACCTTTTAATGCACCATTACGAAGGATTTATCAAGGGCAGCCACATTAGAGGAAGAAGATAGTGCGGATTATATTATTGGGCCCACCGGGAGCCGGTAAAGGAACACAGGCTAAGGCATTAGCTAGTGAATTGGACCTTTCTCATATTTCGACAGGGGATATATTAAGGCAGAATGTTTCTTCTCTGACTACACTAGGAAAACAAGCCAAAGATTATATGGAGAAGGGGGTCTTGGTTCCCGATGAATTAGTGGCAGCAATGTTACAAGAAAGGTTTGCTCATCCGGATACAAAAAATGGTTTTATTTTAGACGGTTACCCGAGAAATTTAAACCAGGCCAAAGCCCTGGATGATATTTTAAAAGAAAAAAATATGGGTATAGATATTGTGGTTAATCTGGAGGCAAGCGAACCGGTAATTATTCAGCGTATTACCGGCCGCCTAGTCTGTAGTGAATGCGGCTTAAATTTCCATATTAAAAATATGCCGCCTAAGCTCGATATGCTCTGTGATAACTGTAGTGCAAAACTTTATCAGAGGACCGACGATCAGGAAGCCACGATTAAAAAACGCCTGGAGGTTTACCGTAAAGAAACCGATGGGCTGATTAAATATTACGAAACAAAACAAAAATTATATACTTTAAATGCTGACCAGCCGGCGGAAACAGTGCTTAATAAAATTATTCAATTAGTTAAGCAAATACATGATTCCCTTAAAGTCTAAAGAAGACTTACGAATGATGCGGCAGGCAGGGAAGATTCTGGCGAGAATAGCTAGAGAGCTCTTTGAGTTTACCAAGGCAGGGGTTTCCACCGAAGAAATAAACCAGTTAGCGGAACGCCTCTTTAAAAAAGATAATGTCCAGTCTGCTTTTAAGGGTTATAAGGGATTCCCTGCGAATATATGCACATCCGTTAACGAAGAAATAGTGCACGGCATACCTGGTGATAGAAAGCTCAAAGAAGGGGACATCATAGGTTTGGATATAGGGATTAATTATAAGGGTTATTTTTCCGACACGGCTATTACGCTGGGAATAGGAAAAATCAGCCCACAAGCGCAAAAACTTTTAGAAGTTACTAAAAGCTCTTTATCAGAAGGCATAAAACAGGCCAAGGCAGGCAATTATTTGTATGATATATCCAGCGCCATTCAAACCATGGTAGAAAAAAACGGATTTTCTGTGGTACGGGAATTTGTCGGCCACGGCATAGGGGCTAAGCTGCACGAAGAGCCGGAAATACCCAATTTTGGAAATCCCAGACAAGGCCTGGTTTTAGAAAACGGTATGGTTTTAGCGATTGAGCCAATGGTAAATATAGGGACCTGGCAGTCGCGGATATTGGACAATAACTGGACTGCAGTAACCAAGGACGGGCTTTTGTCCGCTCATTTTGAACATACAGTGGCTATTACGGAAAACGGGCCGGAAATCCTGACTAATATTTGATGGGCCTAAGGATAACGCATGGCAAAAGAAGAGCTGATTGAAACCGAAGGGACCATAACAGAGGCATTGCCTAATGCTATGTTTAAGGTGGAGCTTGAAAACGGCCATATTATTACCGCGCATATATCGGGAAAAATGCGGATGAATTTTATCAGAATACTTCCCGGCGACAAAGTAAAACTGGAACTTTCTCCTTACGACCTAAACCGGGGAAGGATAACTTTTAGAGTTAAATAAGTGAGGACATAAGTTATGGAGCATTATCATTATATTAATAATAATGGGATACGCGACATAACTTATCAGTCCGAACTTATCCCGTCCTTTCTTACTTCGGAGTATCTCTTCGTAGCAGAAAGAGCGGGATTAATTCGCCCAAACAACTTACGTTCATTTCATTCCGTAAGTTGTGGGCTCATAAAATGAAAGTAAAAGCTTCTGTGAGAAAAATCTGTGAGAGATGCAAGGTTATTAGACGCAAAGGCATTGTGCGGGTTATTTGCGTTAACCCCAAGCATAAACAGAGACAGGGATGATGCTGGTGTAGGAGTGTACCGAGTACCGAGTACAGAGCATAGCGAGAGGAGAAATTAATGCCAAGAATTTTAGGTATAGACATTCCTAAAGAAAAACGTATAGAGATTTCTTTAACTTACATCTATGGCCTAGGCAGGGTTTTATCTAATAAAATCCTTAAAGAGGCCGGTGTTGACCCCAATAAAAGGGCCAAGGATTTATCCGAGGAAGAAGTTTTGCATATTACCAATACTATACAGAAAAGCGGCTATAAAGTGGAAGGGGATTTACGACGAGAAATCTCCCAAAACATCAAAAGATTAATCGATATCGGTACTTACCGGGGACTACGCCATAAAAGGGGCCTTCCGGTGCGCGGACAGCGCACCCGTACCAATGCCAGGACTAGAAAAGGCAAGCGCAAGGGCGGATTGGCAGTGGCGAGGAGACCAGAGGCAACGGCGGTGAGGAAACCTGCTGTTAGCCCGGCGGCAGCTAAGCCTAAATAAGGGAGGCAATACCTAATGGCTACTACAGAGAAAGCAAAAAAGAAAAAAATTGCCAAAGGAGTAACTTCAGGGATTGTCCATATCCAGGCAAGCTTTAATAATACTATTATAGCGATAACCGATAAACAAGGTAATACCCTAGCTTGTTCTTCCGCGGGCGTGGTAGGTTTTAGCGGCGCAAAAAAATCCACCCCCTTTGCAGCCCAAATTGCGGCTACTGATGCGGCAAGAAAAGCTAAAGAAATCGGAATAAAAGAAGTGGAAGTCTTAGTAAAAGGGCCGGGTGCCGGAAGAGAATCGGCAATCAGAGCCTTGCAGGCAGCCGGAATAAACGTCATTTCTATTAAGGATGTCACTCCTATCCCGCATAACGGATGCCGTCCTAAAAAGAAAAGGAGAGTTTAATCGTGGCTAGATATATAAACGCAGTTTGCAGGTTATGCAGGCGCGAAGGAGAAAAATTATTTTTAAAAGGGCCTAAATGTAATACCCCTAAATGCACTTTTGCTAAAAGGAGCTTTGCGCCGGGCCAACACGGCCAGAAAGGCAAGCCCAAGTTTTCTAACTACGGTTCGCAGCTAAGAGAAAAACAAAAAGTAAAAAGGACTTACGGTGTTTTAGAGAGACAATTCCGCAAGTATTTTAAAATTGCCTCCAAAACCAAAGGGGTTACCGGCCGGGTTTTGTTACAGCTTCTGGAAAGAAGGCTGGATAACGTAATATTCCGCCTGGGGTTTGCGGCTTCCCGCGCTCAAGCGAGGCAGCTGGTCAGGCATAATTTTATATATGTAAATTCGAGGCGCGTGAACATACCATCTTTTCTTGTGAAAAAAGAAGACCTTATTCAGGTTGCAACCAAAGAAAGATGCCAGAAAAAAGTTAAAGAGAATATTGAGCTTTCCAAAGACAGGACCAGTCCTTCGTGGTTAGAAATAGATGCGCAGGGGTTAAAAGCCAAAATTACTAGGCTCCCCGAGAAAGAAGATATCCCCTCTACCATTCATGAACAATTAATCGTAGAGTTGTATTCCAAATAATTCTTAAAAAATTATTTTTTCATTCTTTATAAATTAAGGGAGGAAACGAATGGGTATAAAGTGGAGAGATTTCCAATTACCAAAACGATTAGAATGCGACGAGTCTAGCTATACGAATACCTACGGAAAATTTACAGCTGCCCCTTTTGAAAGGGGTTACGGAATTACGCTGGGTAATTCTTTAAGACGGGTTTTATTGTCTTCTATTGAAGGCGGTGCCGTTACCTCTATTAAAATTGACGGGGTACAACATGAATTTTCCACAATACCGGGGGTATTAGAAGATGTGCCGGAGATAATCCTGAATATAAAAAGCCTGGTATTAAATTCGCATTCCAAAATACCAAAAACAATCTCTATCAGCAAAAATTCTAAAGGCGAGATAAAGGCTAAGGATATCCAGACGGATGATACCATAGAAATAATCAATCCTGACTTGCACATAGCCACTCTAACTAAAGATACAAAATTCCACATGGAGATGGAAGTGGCTAAAGGCAGGGGCTATGTACCCGCAGAGCTGAATAAAAAGCCGGAAAAAACCATCGGAGTAGTGCCTATTGATACGGTATTTACCCCGGTAAAAAAAGTGAATTTCTTGGTGGAAAATACGCGTGTAGGACAAAAAACGGATTATGATAAACTGATTTTGGAAATATGGACTAACGGCGCTATTAATCCTAAAGATGCTTTGCTTTATGCCTCCAATATCTTGCAGAGGCATATGGATATTTTTGTCGGCTTTGGGCAGTTACCTGAAGATGAAATTGAAGAAGAGCCGGAAATGACCAAAGAAGAGATAGCGCTATACGAGAAATTAAAACTTCCCATATCGGAACTGGAACTGTCTGTAAGAAGCTCTAACTGTTTAAGAGAAGCCAATGTAAAAACTATTACTGATCTGGTAAAATTCAACGAAGATGATATGTTGGGATTGAAAAATTTTGGCAAGAAATCATTAACTGAAATAAAAGAGCTTCTAGCAGGAATGGGTTTATCTTTAGGAATGCAAATAGACAACAAAAAATTTAAAGGATAATTTTAAGATGAGGCATAAAAAAGCAAGGCACCGCTTAAATCGTTTTACCAGCTGGAAAAAAGCCACTTTAACAAGCCTAGCCAGGAGTATTATCAAATATCAGAGTATAAAAACTACTAAAGCCAAAGCCCGTGCTGCCCAGCCTTTGGTAGAAAAGCTTATATCCTTGACAAAATTCGATACGCTTTTCTCAAGGAGGCAGGCTTATGCTATACTCTGCGACCATCAATTAGTATCTTTACTTTTTAAGGATATCGGCCCGCGTTTTAAACATAAAAACAGCGGCTATACCAGAATTATGAACTTAGGCCCAAGAAGAGGCGACAATGCGCTGATGACCATATTTGAGTTGACGGAAATTCAGAAGAAAACAAAGAAGGTACCTGCGAAAAAGAAGAAACCGGAGGTTGAAGGAGAAATAACCCCTGAGGCAGAAATAAAAAAAGAAAAACCCGTCGCTGAACAAAAAAAGGCCAAAACTGGCATAGAAACCCAAGAGAAACCCACCACTGCGCAAAAACCTTCAAAGAAATTCTTAGGAGGCCTAAGAGGGATATTTAAAAAAGAAAGAGATTCGCTATAAAACCAAATGCGTATAGATAGGCGGTTAACTGATCGTCTTAAAAAAGTAAATCCTTCCCTTACACTTACTATAACCTCCAGAGCCAAAAAACTAAAATCAGAAGGCCGGGATATCGTAAATTTTGCCGCAGGGGAACCTGACTTTGATACCCCGGATTTTATTAAAGCCGCAGCAATAGATGCCATAAAGGGCGGCTTTACTAAATATACCCCTACCACCGGTATCCCCGAATTAAAACAAAGTATCTGCGAAAAATTCAAAAAAGAAAACGGGCTGGATTATCAACCAAACCAAATAGTAGTTTCCTGCGGAGCAAAACACAGCATATTTAATGCTATTTTTACATTAACCGATGCCCAAGATGAGGTGTTAATCCCCAGCCCTTATTGGGTAAGCTATCCGGAAATGGTAACCCTTGCAGAGGCAAAAACTTCTTTTATAAAAACATCCCCGGAAAATAATTTCAAGCTTACTGTTGAAGATTTGGAAAGGCAAATAAGCGCAAAAACTAAAATACTGATTTTAAACAGCCCAGCTAATCCTACCGGTTCCGTGTATAACCGTAAGGAACTGGAAGCTATGGCTAAAATATGCGTGGCGCATAAAATTTTCGTGATCAGCGATGAAATTTATGAAAAGCTTGTCTATGACAATATAAAACATGTATCTATAGCCGGGCTTAATAAAGATATTTATAACCTGACGCTTACAGTTAACGGCCTTTCCAAGGCTTTCTCTATGACTGGCTGGCGTATTGGATACCTAGCCGGCCCACCCGATATAGTAGAGGCTATATCCAAATTACAGGACCATACTACTTCTTGCCCTGCCTCTATTAGCCAAAAGGCAGCATTAGCTGCGCTGAACGCAGGCGATGAATTTAGCGAAAATATGCGCCGTGAATTCCAGAAGAGGAGAGACCTAGCTATTAAGAAACTAGAAAACATTAAAGAGCTTAGGTTTATCATACCGCAGGGCGCGTTTTATATATTTTGCGATATTTCTAAAACTCATCTGGATTCTCTTACCTTCACCGGCCGCCTGCTGGATGAGGCCATGGTAGCATTAATCCCGGGAGAATCATTCGGCAGGGACGACTATATACGCATCAGTTTTGCTACCGGTATCGAACAAATAGAAAAAGGCTTAGACAGAATAAGCAACTGGATAAAAAACCTCTAATGCCTCAGACAATAGCCGAAAAAATACTATCCGCTCATGCCGGCCGCTCTTTAAAAGCTGGAGATTTTGCTGTCTGTAAAGTAGATTTTGCTTTTGGCCAGGATGGAACTTCTTCCATCATCATCGACAGGATAAAAGAGCTGGGGGTAAATAAATTAAATACCAGGTTCTGCATGGTTATAGACCATAGCGCGCCTTCTCCTAATGAAGGGGTATCGCGTGTGCACCAAAAAATGCGCTCTTTCCAAAAAGAATATCAGACAGGTTTAAGCGATATAGGTTGCGGGGTCTGCCATCAGGTTATACCAGAATCCGGGCAAATCCTCCCCGGAGATTTGGTTTTAGGGGCAGATTCGCATACTTGCACATACGGAGCATTAGGGGCTTTTTCTACCGGTGTCGGCTCCACAGACTTAGCCATAACTTTAGCTACAGGAAAAAACTGGTTTAAAGTGCCGGAATCGGTTAAAATAGTAATTAAGGGAAAAATCCCCAGGGGCATTTACGCCAAAGATATAATACTGCATATTATCGGCAAGATAAAATCCGACGGCGCAACCTATAAGGCAATTGAATTTTCCGGCCCTGTAATAAACGCTCTGGATATGGACGGCCGCTTTACCATCTGTAATATGGTAGTGGAGATGGGGGCAAAGGCAGGTTTTATGCCGCTGGATAAAAAAACTTTTAACTGGCTCGCTTTAAGAGTAGCAAAAAATAAAAAAATATCCGCGGTATCCGCGGACAAAGAAGCGCGATATCAATCGATTTTAGAATATGACATATCTAAACTTAAGCCTACGGTTTCCTGTCCGCACACAGTAGATAACACTAAAACAGTTGATGAACTAAAAGATATTAAAATAAACGAGGCTTTTTTAGGCACTTGCACTAATGGCAGGTTGGCAGATTTAAAAATTGCTGCTTCCATATTAAAATCGAGAAAAGTAGACTCAAGCGTAAAATTTATCATTGCACCCAGTTCACGGGATATATACCTAGAGGCCTTATCAGAAGGTATTATTGATGTGTTTGTCAAAGCCGGGACAGCAATAGTTGCTCCGGGATGCGGGCCCTGTGTCGGCACGCATAACGGGATACCGGCGGACGGAGAAACAGTGATATCTACGGCTAACCGGAATTTTAAAGGCAGGATGGGCAATCCCAATGCCTTTATTTATTTGGCTTCGCCGGCAACCGTAGCAGCATCCAGCATTACAGGGAAAATTACCGATCCTAGAAAATATCTACCCCGTTAAAAATATCAGCGGTATAATTGCTAACGGGGCTTATAATCCGGAGGGAAACCATGCAAATACAAGAATTACTTTCATTGTGTATTAAAGAAAGGGCATCGGATTTACACCTTACAGAAAATGAGCCACCGATTATCCGTATCGACGGCAAATTGATACGCACAGATGATGCAAAGTTAGATAAGGCAGAGCTAAAGAAAATGATTTATAGCCTGCTTACTAATCCCCAGAAAGAAAAATTCGAGCAGGACTTAGAGCTGGATTTTTCTCTGGCCCTTCCCGGTATGGATAGGTTCCGCGTAAATATCCACATGCAGAAAGGTTCGGTAGAAGCTGCCTTGCGCCGCGTGCCTCAAGCTATACCTACCCTTGAAGAATTAGGGTTACCGCAGATACTCACAGACCTTGCCCGTAAACCTAATGGGTTAGTTTTGGTAACCGGGCCTACAGGAGTAGGCAAAACTACCACTTTGGCTGCCATGATAGACTTAATTAACAACGAGAAAGAGTGCCTAATGGTCTGTATTGAAGACCCGATTGAGTTTATACACGTAAATAAAAAAAGCGTGATTAAGCAAAGAGAGGTATATGCCGATACGCATTCTTTTGCCGAAGCCCTACGCCATGCCCTCAGGCAGGATCCTAATGTTATCGTAGTCGGTGAAATGCGCGATCTAGAAACCATTTCTACTACTATCACTGCTGCAGAAACCGGCCACTTAGTTTTGGCAACACTGCATACTCCGGATGCGCCGCAAACCATTGAAAGAATTATTGACGTCTTTCCCCCGCATCAACAACAACAGGTAAAATTACAGTTAGCTGACTGTTTACAGGGGGTAGTTTCACAGTTATTACTTCCTAATGCCTCGGGAAAAGGGCGCGTCTGTGCCACAGAAGTCATGATTGCTACCTCAGGCATAAAAAACCTTATCCGCGAGCAGGAAATTGAGCAGATTCCTACATTAATGCAGACCGGCAGCCAATACGGCATGAAAACAATGGATAAATGCTTAAAGGAACTCTTTAAACAGGGATTGATTAATCTAGATATAGCATTGTCTAAAGTTAAAAATCCCGAAGAATTTAAGCAATTATAATGAAGACAACAGGCTTGGCAATAAAATTGGGGGATAATATTAACACAGATATTATTATTTCCGGAAGGTACAAATTCTCTATTACTGATATAAAAGAATTATCCAAGCACATTATGGAGGATATTGATCCGGAATTCCCCAAAAAAATAACCCCGGGTAAATCTATCATCGTCGCTGGGAGCAATTTCGGTATGGGCTCATCGCGCGAGCAAGCCCCTTTAGTAATAAAAGAAAGTGGTATCGTGGCAATTTTGGCTAAGAGCTTTGCCCGTATATTCTATCGTAACAGTTTTAATATAGGCCTGCCTCTTATTGAGGTAGATACCGATAAAATCAAAGAAGGAGATTCTTTAGAGATAGACTTAGATAAGGGAAAGGTGACGGATTTAAGCCAGGAAAGAGAATTAACCAGTAAACCTGTAACCGGTTTTATGCAGGAATTATTAAAAGCAGGTGGAATAGTGAATTATTACAAGAAATACGGAGAACTTAAAATTCAATGAAACATAAAATTACTTTGATACCAGGCGATGGGATTGGACCGGAAGTAATAGATGCAGCCCAAAGATGTATTAAGGCAACCGGCGTAGAAATTGAATGGGAAGAGGCCCTTGCCGGACAGCGCGCACAGGAAAAATTCGGCAATATCCTTCCAGAACAAACCCTTGATTCCATCAGAAGGAATAAAACAGCTTTAAAAGGCCCGATTATTACTCCTATCGGGGAAGGTTTTCGTTCAGTGAATGTGGCAATCAGGCAGGCTTTGGATTTATACGCTTGCGTGAGGCCGGCGAAATCATATCCCGGCATAAACAGCCCCTACAAAAATATAGATATAGTAATAATTCGGGAGAATACCGAAGATTTATATGTCGGTATTGAATTTGAAGCTGGACAAAAGGAAACAACCAGCCTGATTAAGGAAATAGAAAAGTATTCAAAGAAAATGATTCGTCCCGATTCAGGGATTTCTATAAAACCGATTTCTAAATCGGCAAGCGAAAGAATAGTGAAATTTGCCTTTGAATATGCCGTAGAGCACAGAAGAAAAAAAGTCACTGTTGTGCACAAGGCAAACATTATGAAATTTACCGACGGGTTATTTCTGAAAACCGCGCGGGAAGTGGCCGCTAAATACGCAGGAAAAATAGATTTCCAAGAGGCAATCGTGGATAACCTCTCTATGCAATTAGTAAAAGTACCGCAAAATTTTGATGTTTTAGTCCTGCCTAACCTTTACGGCGATATAATCTCTGATTTATGCGCTGGTTTAATCGGCGGTTTAGGGGTGGCACCGGGGGCTAATATCGGCGATGAGATTGCGGTATTTGAGCCGGTGCATGGGGCAGCCCCCAAATATACGGGTTTAAATAAAACTAATCCTACCGCAGAAATCCTTTCAGCTGTCCTTATGCTTAGATATATTAAAGAGAATGCGGCTGCCGATAGATTAGAAAACGCAGTAAAAGAAGTTTTGGCTATCGGTGAATCCGTGACCTATGATTTAAAGCCCCATCGCGACGACCCTACCAGCGTCGGGACCAAAGAAATGGCAGATGCCATTATTAAAAAATTAAAATGAAAATTTCTGTAATTGGTGCGGGAAACGTAGGCGGATTAACCGCAATGCGCCTTGCCCAAGATAACTTAGGCGATATTATTTTGGTTGATATAGCCAAAGGGTTAGCCTGCGGTAAAGCCCTTGATTTAGAAGATGCGCGCCCCGCATTAAACTCTGATTATAAAATCAAGGGTGCTGAAGATTTTGCAAATATAAAAGGTTCAGGAATTATTATAGTAACGGCGGGCCTGGCGCGTAAGCCCGGAATGACCCGCGAAGAGCTTTTAAAAAAGAATGCTGAAATTATTAAAGGTATTTGTATAGAGATTAAAAGATTAGCTCCTGAGGCGATAGTTTTGGTGGTAACTAACCCTTTAGACTTAATAACTTACCTTGCCTTAAAAAACCTGCAATTTAGCCCAAAAAAAGTATTTGGCGTAGGGCTAAATCTTGATGCCTCGCGTTTTGCTAATCTTATTGCTAAAGAATTAAAAGTTTCGCCTAGAGAAATTGAGGCCTGCGTTATCGGGCCTCATGGTGAAGGAATGTTGCCTCTACCGCGATTTACTAAGGTAAAGGGTGAACCCTTAACTAAACTCATCAACGCGCAAAAAATTCAGGAATTAGCTCAGAAGACCGTCGAGCGCGGAGCAGAAGTAGTTTCTTTGTTAGGTAGCGGCAGCGCCTATTTTGCTCCTTCTGCTGCTATTGCTGAAGTGGTAAGCGCAATTGTAAAAAATAAAAAGTGCACTATAGGAGTTTGCGCTTATTTAAATGGTGAATACGGAATCAAAGATCTCTGTATTGGTGTTCCTTGTGAAATAGGCAAAGAGGGGATTGAAAAGATCATAGAATTAGATTTAAATTCGGAAGAAAGAAACCTGTTTTCAAAATCCGCATTGAGCATTAAAAATAATTTAACCGCTTTATAATGGATTACGATTTAGTAGTAATCGGCGCTGGTTGGGCAGGGTTTAACGCAGCAATAAAGGCTAAAGCCTTTGGCCTAAAAGTTGCTCTTGTTGATAAAGCAGAGCTTGGCGGCACCTGCTTAAATCGCGGGTGTATCCCCACTAAATCTTTAATACAATCTGCAAAAATATATTCCCTCTGTAAAAAAGCTAGTACCTTTGGGGTGGAAACTGCAAATCCGCAAGTAAATTTCCTTAAAATTCAAGAGAGAAAAGATAGGATTGTCCAGCAACTTAAGAATAGCATGCAGTCTATACTCAAAGGAATTGATTTTATTAATGTTACAGCGGAAATTATCTCTAACCAAGAAGTAAGGGCTGCAGATAAAATCCTAAAGACTGAATTTATTTTAATTGCTACAGGCTCCCAGTCGCAGGCTTTAAAAAATATTCCCTTTGACAATAAAAAGGTATTTTCTAGTGACGTAGCCTTAAACTTAAAGGAAATCCCCCAAAAACTTTTGATTATTGGCGGTGGGGTAATCGGCTGCGAGTTTGCCAGCTTATTTTCAAGCTTAGGAAGCGAGGTTACAATCGTAGAAATAATGCCGCAGCTTTTACCGGGCATAGATAAAGAGGTAGCTAAAAAAATAGAAACAATTTTCAAGAAACAAATGATTAAGATAAATACCAATACCGATGCTATAACTTTTAATCTGCAAGATTACGATACAGTGTTAGTCTGTGTAGGAAGATCTGCGTGCACATCTAACCTAGGTTTAGAAAAAATAGGGGTCAATTTAGGAAAAGGTAAAATTATCGTCGATAAATATTTAAGAACTAATATTCCTAATATCTTTGCAGCCGGCGACTCTACAGGCCAGATTATGCTGGCGCATTTTGCTGCCTATCAGGGTGAAATAGCAGCAGAAAATATTGCTCATCCTGATCGGATGCAAGAAGCCAAAAATAGAAACGTCCCCAATTGCATTTTTACCGAGCCGCAGATTGCTACCGTAGGGCCAAAGGAAGAAGAGCTAAGCCTCGAAGAAATTAATGTTTATAAATTTGACTTTTTAGGTTCGGGAATGAGCCGTATTTTAGAGGAAACAGAAGGTTTTATCAAGGTCATTTCCCATAAGAAAAGCGATGAAATCTTGGGGGCTTCTATAATTGGGCCAGGCGCCACAGAATTAATTGCTATACTTACAGTCGCTATCTCCAACGGGCTTAAGGTTTCGCAAATCCGAAATACAATTTTTGCCCATCCTACCCTATCAGAATCTATCCACGAAAGTTTAAAAAAAGAAGATGGAATTTAAGGTATTTGATCTGGGGTTAACGGATTTTAAATATGCCTGGGATTTTCAGAAAGAAACCTTTAATCAGGTTAAGGCAGGTATTTTACCATCCGCATTAATTCTTTGCCAACATAGGCCCGTTATTACTTTAGGCAGGTTATCTAAGAATGAGCATATATTAGCATCTTTCGATGAGATTAAAGCCAAAGGCATAGAAGTCTACGCCATAGAGCGGGGAGGGGATGTAACTTATCACGGCCCCGGCCAATTAACGGCGTATCCGATTTTTAACCTAAACTATTTTAAAAAAGATATCCGCTGGTTTTTAAGGCAACTGGAAAGGGTAATTCTGGACTTCTTGGCGGATTTTGGCATTCAAGGCCTAACCTACGAAAATAAAACCGGGGCCTGGATAAAAGAAAAAAAGATTGCCTCTATAGGTATTGCCGTCAGGAATTGGATTACCTTTCACGGCCTAAGCATAAATATCAAAGAAAATGACTTGGATAATTTTAAGCTGATCAGGCCATGCGGGATGGATATAGAAATGGCTTCCTTAGAATCAGCGTTAGAGGAAAATATTGATGCAGAAGGCGTAAAACAAAACTTAATAAATAAATTTGAAACTACTTTTTCTCTAAGGAGGAAAATAAATGACCAAAGTACAATTGCCGCCATTAGGTGAAGGAATTGAGAAAGCCACGGTTTCGTATTGGTATTTTAAGGTTGGTGATAAAGTAAATGAAAAAGATGACCTGGTAGAATTAACCACTGACAAAGCTACTTTTAACCTGCCCAGCCCCGCTTCAGGCACGCTTTCCGAAATCCTCATTCAGGAAGGTAACAGCGTCAACATCGGCGAAATCCTAGCTATCATCGAGGAATAATCGCTACTTTTCCTAAATTTCTTGACAATATGGCTTAGTTCTATTAGTATATACCTGATTATCGTAGATATAGCAAAAAAAGAGGTGGAGAGCATGTTGCCCAAAGACAAAGAAATTATGACTGCCAAGGAGGTTGCTGATTACCTTAAGCTGCATCCGCTTACCGTGCACAGGTATGCCCGCGACGGAAAGATCCCGGCATTTAAGATTGGCACGGACTGGAGATTCCACAAAAAATACATTGATAAGTGGATTAAGGATAAGTTAGCTTATAACATCCAAGGCATAGAACGCAGAAAATCGGTTTTAAGCACCAGCTAAGGGGTAATAACTTATGCCCATAGTCGAAGTTTCTACTAAAATAAAAAGGCCCAGGCTTGAAGTTTATAAGGCCATCAAAAACATGGAGAGCTTCCCTGAGTTTATGCGTGATATAAAAAGCCTGAATGTAATCAAGCGCCTAAACGAAAACAGGATTATCACTTCATGGGAAACCGAGATAGACGGGGCGCCGGTAAGCTGGAAGGAAGAAGATATTTTTGACGATGCCAATTTCGAGGTCAAGTTCAATATGGTAGAAGGTTATTACAAGGCTTATCAGGGTCTCTGGTCTGTGAAAAGTACATCCGAAGGCACACAACTAAACATCAGAGTAGAATTTGACTGGGGGATACCGGTATTAGAAAAACATGTAGGCAAGGCCTTGGAAAATAAAGCCCGGCGCAGCTTACGGGGAATGATTCAGGCAATCCGCAAAAAATTGGAAAAAAGCAATGTATGATTACGCCTTAATAATTCATCCTACCAGCGAAGAGCTCTTGCATAAATACGAGCCGGGAATGAAACGCAAGCCCATAGCTTTAGTGCGTAAGTTATTGGAATGGATGTCTCCTTTTAAAGCTGCGGAAGTGCAAGGCCTGTATTCTCCTTTAGGCAGGACCGCCCGAGGTACACTGGTAATGTGCCCATTATTGCTTGATCAGATGGCTTCTTTAAGCCCAAGCAAGGTAATGAAAGCGGTTGTAGAGACGCTAAAATTAGCACATAGCTTAAACCCGAAAATAATTGGCCTCACTGCTTATACTGCTTTTAGTGGTAATAAGGGCCTAGAAATGACAAAATTGGTTAATGTGCCTTTAACCACAGGCTCAAATTATACCCTCGCCACCATCCCCGAATCTATTCTTAGGGCAGTGGATATTATGGAGGCGGATTTAAAACACACTGATGTACTCATTTTAGGGGTAACTTCCAGCATAGGTAAATACTGCTTTGAGATTTTATCCCATTTTGTCCGCAATATTTATGTCACGGTACATAATAAAGAGAAATTTCAGCTTTTCTATGCAGAGCTGCCTAAGGAAAAACGTAAAAAACTGCATATTGTCCAAGGCCTGGCTCCGGTCCTTAATAAAACAGGGATTGTAATAGTGGCGACTAACCGCTTACCAACTGATTTTGATTTAACCAAGCTTAAGCCGGGGGCAATAGTTTTTGACTCATCTTATCCCAGGAAAATATCTGCCCAAATACGCGACGATATCTTAGTCATCGATGGAGTAACTATCAGGCCTCCCGGGGTAAGCGTAAAATTCAATTTTGATTTTGGCCTACCGGAAGGCCTGTGTTTTCCTTGTATGGCTGAACCGATGATTCTGGCGCTGGATAGAAAATACGAAAATTATTCTCTGGGCAAAGACCCGGATATTTATAAGGTGCGCGAAATTATGCATTTGGCAGCAAAGCATGGCTTTGAAATCGCCGGCCTCACCAGCCACGAAAGGGCAATATCTATAGAAGAGATATTGAAGATAAAGAATAACAGTCAAAATAAAAGAAAAAGGAAATTATTCAATTTCTCTTGACAAAGTTCATCATAAGTGATACACTTGTTGCGGAGGTGAAAAAATGTCTACTAAAAATCCGCGCTTAAATGTAGTCCTGGAACCATCCCTGTATACGGCTGTGCGCAACCTTGCTAAAAGAGACGGGACATCTTTATCTCTAAAGGCAAGAGACTTAATCCGCGAAGCGCTAGAATACTGTGAGGATGCCTACTGGGCTAAAGAAGCTAATAAAAGAGAAGCCACTTTCAATAAGAAAACGGCATTAAGCCACAAACAAGTCTGGGCTAAACAATAATGGCCTATAAACTAATATATCATCCTGATATATTAAAATACGACTTGCCCAGAATTCCTAAGAATATAAAAGAATCTATACGTAAAGCTATAGAAGAACGGTTATTATTTGAACCTGCCCTTTTTGGCGAGCCGCTCAGGCAAAGCCTGAAAGGGCACCGTAAATTACGGGTGGGGGATTACCGGGTTATTTATAGGATTAGCGGTCGAGAAATCATCATATTAAAGATAGGTCATCGCAAGGAAGTTTATACTAAAATATTCCCAAGGCTTAATTTGCCTTGTTAAAAACAACGCCCAAGACAAAAGGAGAAGGAAATTTTTCTTAATATGATACGGGATCAGGAGGCAAATAGATGAAGAAGATAACTAAAGAGTGGCTCAATTCTGCCGAAAGAGACTTAAACGATGCATTCCTTTTATTTCGTAATAAATCTTATAAAAATTGCGTCCTTCATTGCCATCAAGCAATAGAAAAAGTTCTAAAATCAATTATTGTCCAGAGAAAATATCAATTAATCCGGACACACGACTTAATAAGTTTAGTGTATAATGCAAAATTAAAATTGCCAAAGGATATTGTTAATTTTATAGATCAGCTTAATCCGCATTATTTACCTGCAAAATATCCCGATATTACTTTTAAATTTACTTATAGCAGAATTGAGGTTAAAAAATTTCTTAGCAAAACAAAAGAGGTGTTTAAATGGTTAAAGCTAGAATTAAACCAAAGGCAGTCGTAAAGGAATATATCGGCGGCTTAAAAAACAAAATTAAAATTGACAAAGTTATATTTTTTGGTTCAGCGGCAAAAAATAAATTTGGGAGAAATAACGACTTAGATATTATTGTCTTGTCAAAAAATTTCAAGAAAATGAATTTTTTAAGAAGGCTAGAGCTGCTTTCTTGTGCAAGAAACGGAAATAGCCGTAAAGTACCTATGGATATAATCGGCTATACAGCAGAGGAATTCAATAAACTTAGCAAAGAATCTGCGGTGTTAAAAGAGGCGAAACAAACCGGGAAGGTAATTTGGCCATAAGCTAACAACAAAACACGGCTTTGAAATCGCCGGCCTCACCAGCCACGAAAGGGCAATATCGGCCGATGAAATTCTTAGAATAAAAAATAATACCCTGAAGAAAACCAAGAGAAAAATCTCGATATGGCGATAAAATGAAGATAAAACTTATTGCACCTGCAAGAAAGCCTGAGTGGGGAGAGAGCTTTTGGGATTTCAAAACTCTTTGTAAGCTAACCGGAAGAAAAGCAGGAGGAGCACCCCTGGCCTTACCCACCTTAGCTGCTTTAACTCCTGCTGACGTAGAGGTAGTTTTAACTGACGAAAATGTCGAACCCATAGATTTTGCAGAAAAGGTGGATTTGATAGGTATTACCGGAATAACTTGCGTTATACCACGCTCATATGAGATTGCTGATGAATATAGAAAGCGGGGTGTACCAGTAGTAATGGGCGGCATACACGTTTCCATGCTTCCTGAAGAGGCAATTCAACACTGCGATTCCGTAGTAATTGGTGAGGCAGAAGAAATTTGGGAGCAAGTTGTAAAGGATGCACAAAAGAAAAATCTACAGAAGTTTTATCGTGCCCCCAGATTTCCGGATTTAACCAATGCCCCAATACCCAGATGGGATTTACTAAAATTTACCTCATATCCTATATTTCCTATTCAAACCGGCCGCGGCTGTCCCTACGATTGTGATTTCTGCTCGGTAAAGGTATTTAATGGGAGGGAATATAGACACAAAAAGATAAATAGAGTACTTGAAGAAATCGATATTTTAAGAAATTTGGAAAGTAAAAAAACATTCTTCTTTGTTGATGATAATATTTTGGCCTTAAGAAATTATGCGAGAGAGTTTTTTTATAAACTCCATTCTTATAAAGTAAAATGGTGGGCTCAGGCGTCTGTAAGCGGATTAGAAGATGAAGAAATGTTGGACTTAATGTATCAGGCAGGTTGTAGAGAAATATTTATTGGCTTTGAGTCAGTGTCTCAAAAAAGTTTAGACTCTATAGGAAAGAACAAAATAAATCGAGTAGAAGATTACAAAAGAATAATTGATAAAGTACATTCCCATGGGATTGCAGTATTTGCCTCTTTCATTTTTGCAAGCGATAACGATGATAAGGATATTTTCGAAACCACAGCTAGGTTTATCAATGAAAACAACATCGTATTCTCTATGATTAATATTCTGACTCCGTCACCCGGAACTTCACTTTATCAGACATTGGAAAAAGAGCGTAGACTAATATCGAAGGAATGGTGGAGGTTTAATGGTGAACATGTATGCTTTAAGACCAAGATGGCTGGAGAATATATTTATAGAAATAGAGATACTTTGTTACGCAATATTTATTCTTACGATAATTTCTTTAGAAGACTTTATAAATTGTGGGATCAAGGTGTGCTGGTAAGAGACAAACGTATTAGAAAGCTTTTTACAAAAGGAAGGATTATCTTTACTTTAAAGATAATTTTCAATATTACGATCCCCAAAAAAATAAAAATAATGATTCTAAAAAGT